>Ga0335069_10001710_pt1 | contig 35008 bp, 35 predicted proteins | sample Lox_Sample_11_FD_206714 | JGI IMG/M metagenome (GOLD analysis project Ga0335069, IMG submission 206714) | Soil microbial communities from Loxahatchee National Wildlife Refuge, Florida, United States - Lox_Sample_1.1 | ecosystem: Environmental > Terrestrial > Soil > Wetlands | place: USA... | reverse complement strand
TAACTGCAGTACTTGCTTGGATCGATGATCCCGATGAATGCATGCCCGACCAAGCTCGACAATCGATTCGCGAATCGATTCGTATGGAGTGAAACAAAACTCCCGCTCGCTGTAGTATCCGCAATTATCCTTGGACTTCAGCCCGGTCTGCAGGCGATAGGTACCCACCACTGCACTGGAAGGAATGTGTTCAATGAGCAGATGCTCACACACGGGGTCAAATTTGTCTCTGTCTAAGCCCGTCTCGAACGCACTCACGAGACCCTCGTTCAACTCCAGGTTGAAGACGCTGAATCGCAATCGCAGGGCTGCCTCTACATCCGCGTCAGAGACCGCTAGCCGCACTCGATAGCTTCCTCGCGCGATTTGTTGTGAACAGTTCCAAGCCTTCGAGTCGGCGGCGCGGTCTTGCAGGCCAACAGCCATTCCAGGTCAGATGCGCAATGCGAACAAAGGTGACAAACCGCCTTAAATGTAAAACCTAACGCCGTCTTGTCACTTCTGACGTCGGCCTGAGTCTCACTCTCTGTGAGTGGTTTCTACCTCAAGCAGGAGCATTTACGGAGATGAGAATTGCTGTAGTTACAGTCTTGGTGTTGGCAGGCTTGTCCAGCGCCGCCCTGGCGAAGGAATTGAACAATCTCGACGGAAATGGAGTTGCGTTGCAGGGGTACGACCCAGTTGCATTTTTCACTGACAACCGGCCGATCAAAGGCAATCAGCAGTTTCAATCGAAATATCACGACGCAATCTACTATTTCGCTTCCGCCGAACACAAAGCCGCCTTCGAGAAGGATCCGGCAAAGTACGAGCCCCAATTCGGAGGATTTTGCGCCTATGGGGTGAGCCGAGGAAAGACGGTGCCGATCAAGATCGAGGCTTGGCAAATCGTGAATGGCCGCCTGCTCATGCAGTATGACCTGGATGTAAAAGCAAATTTCAATACCGATCCGCAGGGAAACCTGACGAAGGCCGACAAGAGTTGGCCAGGCCTGGTCGAGAAACTCGGAAAGTGAGACCCAACATGAGCACAGTCATCCCGGCAGTTGAGAAGAGGCCTATCAGGCCGTTGCTTGTTGTCAGTTGGATTTGTCGAATTGTAGCGGCGATCATACTGTTACAAACTCTCTTCTTCAAGTTCACCGCGGCACCCGAATCCGTTTACATCTTCACGAAGGTGCATGCGGAGCCATGGGGCAGGATCGGCTCGGGTGTGGTTGAGTTGATCGCTGCAGTTCTGGTCTTGATCCCGGGAACGATCTGGGCAGGCGCATTGCTCGCTCTGGGTGTGATGGCCGGCGCGATAGTGAGTCACCTCACTGTCCTCGGGATTGAAGTGATGGGCGATGGCGGCCTGCTCTTTGCTCTGGCATTGATTGTTTTCTGCACCAGCGGCACGGTGCTTGCGCTGCATCGTAAGCAAATTCCAGGGATCGGAAGGCACATCTAAGATGGATCGCTCATCACTTATTTTGGCCGCAGAAGAAGTATTGCGTCAGGGTCTCGCTTTGCTGGACAGCATCGACGAGGACACGTATTCGCGGAAGGAAGAAGGGCCGTGGGGCTCGTCCATTGGCGCACATTACCGTCACGTCCTGGATCATTTCTTGTGCCTGATCGAAGGGTTGTGGGACTTTCAAATCAATTATGACCGCCGCAGCCGCGACCACGATATTGAGACATCCATCGAAGTTGCCCGCTCCACAACGCAGGACCTCTTCCGAGCGCTTGCCGCTGTATCGGATGAAGTTTTGTGTCGACACTGCACCGTGATCTACAGCGTTCGTTATGACGACAGCACCGCGCAGAATGTCCCCTCGGTTGTGGGGCGAGAGCTTATGTTCTGTGTCGGACACGCCATCCATCATTACGCGATCATGAAACTCCTGTGCTCGCTGCGAGCGGTCAGGCTCCCGCATGAATTCGGCATTGCTCCATCCACCCTGAAGTACCAGGAAGCGCAAGCAGCGAGCTAAATATGTCCTCCCACCTGCCATTTCTCGACACGCAAGCAGCGCTGGCATTGTCCGTTTTTCTGCTTACTTTTGCTTACGAGGACGGAGCGACGCTGTTGGCAGTAACCCTGGGTGCGGCCGGACGACTGAACCCGCGGTTGGGGCTGGCCAGCGCAGTTCTAGGGATCTGGGGTGGCGATGTTGGCCTGTACTGGATTGGCGCGACGCTAGGGGACCGGTTAGAGCAATCGAAATGGGTAAAGCGCTTCGTCTCGCCTGAAGCATACAGCAGAGCTCGTTCGTGGTTTGAACAACGCGGGACCGCCACCATCATTCTGAGCCGGTTCATTCCTGGCAGTCGCTTGCCGCTTTATGTGGCCGCAGGTGCGCTGAAACAACCTGCTCGACTTTTCGCATCCGTCACTGGAATTTGTGCAATCGTCTGGGTCAGCACAATCTATCTGGCTTCACGCTTCGGGGCGATCTCTCTTCTGAGCCGCGATCGATCGTTTATAGTATTTGCAGTCGCCTTCCTCGCCGGGCCGTGGGTACTCGCCAAACTTCTTCCATCGGCAATCCCCTTTGGAGTTGCGAGATGGAAGCGATACAGCCGATGGGAATTCTGGCCCGCGTGGATGTTCTATCCACCGGTTGCGGCGATGTACGTATGGTTCTCAGTGAAGTACCGCGGCTGGACACTTCCCACGGTGGCCAATCCGTCATTCCGAAACGGCGGTCTTATCGGCGAGTCGAAGATTGAAATTCTTAGTGCACTCATGGCTGCTGCTCCGGAATGGGTTGCCGACGGTTACCTGCTACCTGTGGCGCCGCAGCTTTTGCGAATCAACGAGTTTCGGCGCCTGTGCCATGAACGTTCAATTGACTACCCTCTCGTAATGAAACCGAATGTGGGCCAACGCGGTTCTGGGTTCAAGCTGATTTCGTGCCAGGCGGAAGCCGAGAAATATCTGGCCCAAGTGAAAGCCGACGTCATTTTGCAGCGATACGTCCCCCACAAGAAAGAGATCGGTGTTTTCTATTACCGAATTCCCGGACAACAGAATGGTCAGATCTTCGCCGTCACGGAAAAAATATTTCCAACTCTGGTTAGCGATGGATCGAGCACCTTCGAGCAACTTCTTGAGAGCGATGAGCGTGCTTCGCTGATCGCCTCGACTTATTTGCGCCGTTTTCCCGAACTCCGACACCAGGTGCTTCCAGCCGGGCAGCGAATTCGGCTGGTTGAAGCGGGTAATCACTGCCAGGGTTGCATTTTTCGTGAGGGTAGCTACTTGATTTCAGAAGCTCTTCAGTCACGCATCGATGAGATCTCCAAAAGCATCCCCGGATTCTTCATTGGTCGATACGATATCCGCTACGCAAGCGATGAAGATCTTGCGCGCGGAAAGTTCACGATTATCGAACTGAACGGTGCCGCTTCAGAGGCGACGAACATCTACGACGAGCGGAACTCGCTGTTTTCGGCATATCGAACTTTGTATAAACAGTGGGAACTCGTTTTTAGAATCGGCAGTGCAAATCGTGACCGAGGTTGTCGGACGCCCTCGGGACTAGAACTCCTGAGGGACGCTCGTTCGTATGCGGCGATCTCGCAAACGTACCCTACTGCGGACTGAGCCATGTGCACTGTAACGTTCATCCCGCGCGAAGAGGGATTCTACGTCGCTATGAATCGAGATGAGCGAAACGCGCGCCCTCGCGCCATCTCGCCGGCAGTGTTCGAACAAGGATCTGCTAAAAGCATCTATCCGCTCGATAGCGAGGGGGGCACATGGATAGCGGCCAATGATAGGGGCATTGCGCTCACGCTCTTGAACTGGAATGACGCACCGTTGCTGTGTAAGAAGCGTCGTACCCGGGGCCTTGTAATCCCGGGCCTGGTCACTTCCGACTGCAGTCGAGCTGCGGACGCTGCGCTCCTCCGACTCGACCTGGAGGGCATTCTGCCGTTTCGACTGGTCGGGATCTTTCCGAGCGAGGAACGCGTGATTGAGTGGCTCTGGGATCAAAGGTCGGTTAAGAGGAACACTTTTACCTGGACCATACGTCAGTGGTGCTCTTCCAGTCTTTCCGATGCCGCGGCGAACTCTTTTCGAAAGCGAGCTTTGGAAGACAGATTGACCGAACGCGATGCGGGTTCGTTGCCCTGGCTTCGTCGATTGCATTCCTCGCATGATCATGATCATCCGCTTTTCAGCCACTGCGTTCACCGCAAAGACGTGGAGACGGTCAGCTACACCGAATTGGTTTGCTCGGCCGAAACGATTGAGTGCAATTATCTTGCAGGCGGTCCTTGTAATGCCGAGGTGAACCGTACGGCGTTTCGTTCAGGAGTGATTCGTCTTCGGCTGAAATGCAACCAGTGGAAGTTGCGCGATCAGGCGTCGCCGATCTTCGGATGAACCGGTGTACTTCCAACCCAGGAGTGCACACAGAACTCGTCGAACCAATGGAGCGAGGAGCTGATTTCTATTCTCGTAATCTCGTAGCGCGTTTTCAGCTTCGCTCGCACCAAGAAAACGATGCGACGCCTTGAAGTGCATCGATCCGATCGAAATCTCCTCCTCTCCGTTTGCCTGAATATTTTGGAGCCATTCGGACTTTGGACCAAAGCCGCTCATTACGACGGCCTCCGGGATTTTTGGCTGATATCGGATGACTTCCAGTACAGTCTGTCGGCGCAATCCGGTACGGCGTCCCGTATGACTTAGAAGGAGAAAGCGATGTCCAAGCAAGTGACTAAAACCCCAACGGTAAAGATAAACCGGAGCTCGAAACAAGCATCCTAGTATTCCTTTCTTCGGGTTGATGTGCATGCCATTTTTGATGCCTGCCCTCCGCAATGAGCATCAAAGAGGAATGAAGATGGTTCTGAGAATGGGCGTGGATTCTAAACCGCAGCTCCTGCCGGCGCATCTGTCCGAGATTCAGCAGGCTTCGAGATTGATCTCAGCCGCATCGCAGATTGCGTGACCGGCGTTCGAAGCTGGCATACATCCTCCACATAGGCCCTGAGCACCTCAGCAACACTCCATGCCTGGGCAATGCAACCACAAGGACGATGCGGGGCGTCTCCTTCGAAAATCTCGGAGATGTGTCCAAGCCCAGCATCTTGCAGGTGATTCTTAAGAGGTTCCACCCATGCGGCAGCTTGAGTCCGTGCGGCCTCAGAGTATTGGTTCACCTTCATGTATGCCGTAATGAATGGTCCCATAAGCCACGGCCACACCGTTCCCTGGTGATACGCGCCGTCGCGTTCGCGCGCTCCGCCCGTGTAGTGCCCGCGGTACTGCGGGTCGTTCGGGGAGAGACTACGCAGGCCAAAGGGAGTAAGCAGATGCTCCTGAACTCTTTCCACCACCCGTTGGGCGCGCTCCGGCGACAACATGCTGTACGGAAGGCTGACTGCGAATATTTGATTAGGACGGATCGATGAGTCCGGTGGGGCGCCATTAGTGACATCGTAGAGGCACCCGGTCTTTTCATTCCAAAAAAGGCGGTTGAAACTCCAACTGGCCACCGTAGCCATGTTGCGGTAACGCTTCACCGCAGGATCGTCCCCGAACTGCTGGGCCAAGTTCTCCATGATGCACAATGCGTTGTACCACAGGGATTGGATCTCAACCGGCTTTCCTCGCCGTGGGGTTACAACCCAGTCTCCTACCTTGGCGTCCATCCACGTCAGTTGAACGCCCTGCTCACCGGACGAGAGCAATCCGCTGGTGCCTCCTTTGATCCCGAACCTTGTACCCCGCACGTGCCAATTGATGATGTCGGTAAAAACCGGATAAAGCTCGTTGCGGACGAACTCGAGGTCTCCCGAATAAGCCAGATACGCACGGGCCGCCTCAAAGAACCACAGGGTGGCGTCGACCGTGTTGTACTCCGGAGTTTCACCAGCATCAGGAAATCGATTCGGAAGCATTCCTTGATCGACATGCCGCGCAAATGTCCGCAGGATGCTTTTTGCCACGTCGTACTTGCCGGTAGGAAGAGTAAGTCCGGGAAGCGCAATCATCGTGTCGCGGCCCCAATCGCTGAACCAGTGATAACCTGCAATCACCGTCTTCTGGTCGCCGCGCGAAACGATATATTGATCGGCAGCCGAGACCAGATCCTGAGCGAATGGATCCTCTAGATGGGTAGAAGCAACCAGATTTCGTCTACGCGTGATCTCTGACTGCCGGTATTCCATGGCCCGCTCCGCGTCGTGCTGCTGGGTGGAGGCGATGATCGCTGCTTGCCTCCGCTGCTTCAGATCAAAACACAGGATCAGCGGATTGAAGAGGTCTTCGTGGAAATCCAGACCGCGCTCTTGCTCGGCTTCGTATTCAAAATTGCGGTACCACTCACCTGACTTCCTGACTTCAGTCGCGCTGTGAGAAAAACACAGCGCCGGCAACCCATTGTATGGAGTTACGGTCGCCTGTCCGGGCTGCTCCCTTACGCCGCTATTGATCGTGCCATTCTCGTGTGTGCTGCTGTGATAGTCGCGGAATGCGATCAGCGGCCGAATCTCGAGGGACAAACTGTTTGGGCGCTCCGGATGATTGTTCTTCTTCAGATGATATTGGACTACGGTCGCGTTCTCTCCGTGAAGCATGAAGAGCGATTTCTCGATTTCAATGCCCTCAACTTCATATGTAAACACGGGGAAAGGATCGAGGCGAAACTGCTTTAGGTAACGAAATCCCTGCGGATGAACCACTCCTGGGTATCGATTCGCCGACAGTTCAAACGCCTGGCCGTCGATGAAGAGAGTCTCTTCCAGTTTAGACAGCAGAACGAAGCGCTCAACGGGGGGTCTCAGGGCCGCGACCAATAAGCCATGGTAACGCCTTGTGTTCAGACCCACGATCGTCGATGACGCGAATCCGCCGAGACCGTTGGTCTCAAGCCACTCCCGCCCGACGGCGGAGCCCAGATCAGTGCAGATTTCCTTTTTGAATTGGATCATTCGCCCATTCTCCCAGAGCCCCTCTTCTCTAATAAGACACAATGCAGACACAAAGGTTACACAGCCGTGGGACGCTTTACAGCCCCATAGTGGAAAACATTTTGCCGCGGGAGCCTGAAGAAGTTGCAACCTATACAAAAGGGCATTGGCTCTGTGTTATCGTTTCAGCCGGCGATCCCATGGTAGCTAGTCCGCGCAGCGAAAGTGAGGTATACCAGTTCATTCGGGAGCGCATCGAGAGCGTTCCTCATCTCGAGGCCATGCTCCTGCTGTGGAACAGTCGCCCGCAGCCATGGTCTCTCGGCAACCTTGCGAAACGCCTTTACGTCAGTGAAGAACGGGTCCGCCTACTTCTCGCCGATCTAGTGCGTGAGGAACTCGTGATTCAAGTGGCAGGAGCACCCGACTACTACGGGTACAACTCTGTATCCACTGAACAGGACGGATTGATCGCAGCCGTAGACTCGACCTACCGCCGTGAACTCGTACGAATCGCGACCCTGATCCACTCCCGACCGCCCTCTGCCGTGCGCGACTTTGCCCGGGCTTTTCGATTCAAGAAGGAAAGGGAGTAGCGATGGCGCCGGCGGTTTACATATTGGGAATGCTGACCAGTGCGGCGTGTGCACTTCTTCTTTGGAGCGGGTACCGGCGCGGCAACAAGAAACTGCTCCTGTGGAGTAGCTTGTGCTTCGCTGGCTTTTCTGTCACCAATCTGCTTGTTTTTGTGGACCTCATTATTTTTCCAAAACAAGACCTATACGTCTTCCGCCTGGCCGCTACGGCTGTATCTCTGGGGTTGTTACTCTATGGCCTTATCTGGGAAAGCAACGGATGATTACGATATTCCTGCTCGGCTTTACCGCTTCGGCATCACTGGCCGCCAGCTTGTTTTTTCTCCGCTTCTGGCGGGACACTCACGATATGTTGTTTCTCGCGTTCACTGCTTTCTTCCTCATCGAAGCCGTCACTCGCATTCTTCTCCCATTCTTTGCCCGTCCCGGCGAGGGCAGTCCATGGGTTTACATTGCTCGACTCGTCGGTCTGCTCCTCATCCTCGCAGCAATCCTCCGAAAGAACTACCAGCGATCTTAAGCGACAAGTGAACTAGTTCCACACCTAGACGTCCGCTATCTCGCAAAACACTTTTATCGACCCATTTGGAGTCGTGAGCTTCTGGAAGAGTTGACGGTAGTTCTCCAGCCCGGGCACCGGATCGGTCAACAGTTTGCTGAGCCAACCCGGATATTCCGCTTCGGCTTGCGCCATATCGCGGACTCCCATCTCGAAATACTCGCGGTTCGCATTGACAGTGCCCACCATGACCTTGTTTCCGAGGACAAATTCCAGATTGATCCGATCTGCGGGAATTTCGATCTTCTTGTCGCCGCCCGTCACACTGGCGAGGACCAAAACGCCATTCTTGCCGAGGGCCTGCATACTGTCGAAAACAACCGAGGAATTTCCCGTGCCTTCGAAGATCAGATCGAACGGGCCGTATTGCCTGGCTGCGTCAGCTATGGCCACATCTTTGGTAGATATGTATCGCGCCCCCAGTTCACCGATGAGATCCGAATTGAGATAAGGAGCTGGAGTGCGCCCAAATGTGGTCACATCAAGACCACGGAGACGCAATACGAGGGTCGCCAGCAATCCGATCGTGCCCGCGCCCATAACAGCAGCCTTTCGGGGACGCCAGACCTTCAGCCGTCGCTGAATCTCATACGCCTGATGGATCCCTTTCTCCACGACCGTTGTCGGCTCCAACAGCACGCCAACATGCTTCAATCCCTTCGGCACCTTCACAATGTACTCAGCGTCATCGACGTAGTACTCGGTCAGGTATCCGTGCCGCAGGTTGATCCCCCGCTCATAGTACGTATCGTCGGTTGTCATGTCATTCGTGCCGATCAGGTCGTAAATGCTGCTTCCCGGTCGTCGTACCGTGGCGACAACATAGTCTCCCGGCTTCAATTCTGTGACTTTCGGACCCACCGCTTCAACCTGCCCGAATCCTTCGTGCCCGATCACCAGGAATTCATATCCCGGAGGCGCTGCGCCGTATTCGGCGGCATTGATTTCCTTGTCGGTGCCGTCCACACCGACTCGAAGCACTTTCACTAGCACTCCGCGTCCGTTAGGCACTTGATCGAGCGACGGCTTCGGTAGCTCGGCAACATGAACGCTATTAGGTTTCCCAGGAAACACACTGATGGCTTTCATACTCTCTTCTCCTTGAATTCAGTCGGCCGCTACCTCGGCGAGTGCCGAGCCTATCTTCTTTCGCTCGGGAGATTCCCCGCTTTGTTGCATCAACTTCGTGACCACGCCCGTCCAGCCTGTCTGATGACTGGCTCCAACCCCCGCGCCCGAATCGCCGTGGAAGTACTCGTGAAACAGAACAAGGTCGCGCCAGTGCGGGTCAGTTTGAAACTTCTCAAGGTTGCCGAACACAGGTCTGCGGCCGCTCTCGTCTTGCAGGAAGATGCTGGTCATACGTCGCGACAGCTCTCCGGCGACCTCCCAAAGCGTGAGATGCGTTCCCGACCCGGTTGGAAATTCCACCTTGAACTCATCTCCGAGATAGTGGTGGAATTTCTGCAGAGATTCCACTAAAAGGAAATTCACCGGGAACCACACCGGTCCGCGCCAGTTTGAATTGCCTCCGAATAGGCCTGTGGAGGACTCGCCAGGTTCGTAATCCACGCGGTGCTCGTTGCTGTCCACGTGCAGTGTGTAAGGATTGTCCCGGTGAAAACGAGACAGTGCGCGAATACCGAATGGAGACAGGAACTCCTCTTCGCTGAGCATGTACTTGAGAATCCGCCGCAGTTGCTCCTGGTTCGCAATCGACAGCAATCGGCGTTCGCCCATGCCCTCTGTACGCATGCACGCCAGGTTCTCCGTGAGATCCGGACGGTTGTCGATAAACCATTCCAGCCGCCGCCTGAAATCAGGAAGCTTTGCGAGCACGTCCGGTTCCAACGTTTCCACGGCGAAGAGCGGAATGAGCCCGACCATAGAGCGGATCTTCATGGGAAAGTGATTGCCATCCGGAAGCCGCAAAACGTCGTAGAAGAATCCGTCTTCCTCACTCCACAGACCCATGCCGTCGTGACCGCGATGACTCATGGCATTGGCGATGTAAATAAAGTGCTCCCAGAATTTGCTGGCAACATCTTCGTAGCAGGGTTCTTCGCTGGCCAACTCCAGGGCAATCGCAAGCAGATTGAGCGTGTACATCGCCATCCAACTCGTGCCATCGGACTGTTCGAGGTATCCGCCGGTTGGCAGCGGGGCGCTCCGATCGAACACGCCGATGTTGTCCAATCCCAGGAATCCTCCCTGGAATATGTTCATCCCCTCGGCATCTTTACGGTTCACCCACCAAGTGAAGTTCAGCATGAGCTTATGAAAGATCCGCTGCAGGAACGCACGGTCCCCTCTGCCTTTGCGCTTTTTGTCAATCTTGTAAACGCGCCAGGCAGCCCAGGCATGGACTGGCGGATTCACATCTCCAAATGCCCACTCATAGGCCGGAATCTGCCCGTTCGGATGCATATACCACTCGCGCAACATCAGAGTGAGCTGTTCCTTCGCGAAATCAGAATCGACAAGTGCCAGCGGTATGCAATGAAATGCGAGGTCCCATGCCGCATACCAGGGGTATTCCCACTTGTCCGGCATCGATATGACGTCGGCGTTATAGAGATGTGTCCATTGAGAGTTGCGGCCCGTCAGCCGTTCCGGCGGCGGAGCCGGATTGCCCGGATCGCCCTCTAGCCAATCTTTGATGACGTAGTGATAAAACTGTTTTGACCATAGCATTCCTGCGAACCCCTGACGCATGACGTTCTTCGCATCCGGGGTCAGGTCTGGGGGAATCACGTTACTGTAGAAATCGTCGGCTTCGGCCTTTCTGCGAGCAAGTATATTTTCGAAGTCAGCAAAAGCACTTTTCGTTTTGAAATTCACGTCGGTGAGGCGCAACCGTATCTGTACGCTCTCGCCTGCTCCGACGGTGAGCTTGTAATGAGCTGACGCTTTTGTCCCAGTTTTTTCGGGGTTGACCGCATCGACGGCTCCGTGCACAACGTAGTCGTTGATGCCATCTTTTACATGAGCAGAGCGGTTCTCGACGCCGAAAAGCCGCTTTGCATTCGTCTCATTCTCAGTGAACAAAAGCTCGGGTGAACCTTCACAGTACAAACGGCGGCTTCCGGCCTCATGCAGGTCGATTTCAAGCCCAGTATTTTGCACGGACTGCATCTGCCGCAAGCCTGGCTTCCGGGTTGAGTTTCCCCAGGACCATGTATTCCGGAACCAAACGGTGGGAAGAAGGCGTAAATTGGCCTCCTCCGGGCCGCGGTTCTCGACCGTAACTTTGATCAGGATGTCTTCAACATCACCCTTCGCGTACTCGACGAACACATCAAAGTAGCGGTTGTGCTCGAAAATGCCGGTATCGAGCAACTCAAACTCAGGTTCATTCTTTCCGCGGCGGCGATTTTCTTCGACTAATTGACTGTACGGAAATTCCGCCTGCGGGTACTTATAGAGATATTTCATGTAGGAATGCGTCGGCGTTGAATCAAGATAGAAGTAGTACTCCTTCACATCCTCGCCGTGGTTGCCTTCATTGCCGGTCAACCCGAACAAGCGCTCCTTAAGAATCGGGTCGCGCTCATTCCACAGCGCCACGGCAAAGCAGATCATCTGCCGCCGGTCGCTGATGCCTGCAATCCCGTCTTCGTTCCAGCGGTAGGCTCGCGAGCGTGCGTGGTCATGCGGTAAGTATTCCCAGGCATTGCCGTGAGCACTGTAGTCCTCGCGCACCGTTCCCCATGCCCGCTCACTCAAATAGGGCCCCCAGCGTTTCCAGTGCTTCGTTCGGGCCGCTGATTCTGACAAGCGGATGTCTTCTGCGCTTGAATGTGGCTTCATGCCGGGTTCCTTTCTTCGCCGAGGAGTCTGATGAGGCATTCGAATTCATCGGAAAACTTGTAACCAGTGCCGGGTAACAGCAGATCTGCGAGGGTCGGCAACTCGGAAGCTTCCTCGGATCCCTGCGACCGTTCCCGTATCTCTAGCCCGAGATACTTGGAATTCGCATTCTGAATGATTCCGCTCATCACATGCCTCTATCTTTGTTCAATCTCTATTGCATGACCATCAGGGTCTCTGACGATGAATGCCAGCTTGAATCCAAGCTCATTGTTCTGATTCGCAACTACGCCGGAAGAAACAAAGTTGGCCTTGGCCACCCTCAATTCACGTGCCGCCTGGTCGGCACTCCTGGTGATCAATACAGTCTGACGGTGGACCAGATCGTTTGCGTGCTCGTCTTCCGGATATGACCGCCCATTGCGCGGCGCGAGATAGTCCAGCAACTCGATCCCAGGGCCGCTGGCGCCTCGGAGTGCGGTAATCCTCAGGTGCGCTCCGAAAACGTTATTCAGGTGCTCTTGTTCGGTACCATAGTTCTCGCTTTCGCCGGCTATGCGCATCCCCAGCACATCACGATAAAACTTGATGCTCGCATCGGTGTCGCCCACAACAATTGCCGTATGATCGATCCCCAGGAAGAGTTTAGTTGTCGTTTGGTGCCACTTAGGCGCCCCCTTGTCCGGCGGAAAATGCAGGACTTCGATGGGGTGCCCATCTGGATCCTTGAAGTAAAACGCTGAAATCCCCCCAGCATTCTTATTCCAATCAGGAAGTCGCTGCGGCCCGGATGAAGCATGCTCTACCTTGTTCTGACGCAACCACCCGTACGCCTTGTCCATATCACTGACGATGATTGCGATGTGCTGGAACCACCGGTCATTGCTGCGGGAATCCACCGGGATAGGCCGGCCCTTCGGAGCGAGATACTCAGTCAGTTCGATGAACTCGTCACCCAGTCGCATTCGCACGTCCCGAATACGAAGACCAAACACTCCCTCCAGATGCTCGTACTCTTCTCCACTCACCTCAGTGTCTGAGACCTTCTCGAATGTCAGCACCCGCGAATAGAAATCGACAGCCCGATCCATGTCAGACACGGTGATTCCGATCGCGTCGACTCCGTCAATCAACGCAGGGGAGCTCTGCGCCAGAAGGCTCGACCGAGACAGCAGCGTCAAGGCCAGGACCGCGACGAGCGGTCTCAAAACGTTTGTAATGCGTAGCTTCATGGAGTCCTACCTCGTCAGCACAGCGTCTTCCGTGCTTGCCGCGGACGCACTCGACGTTCCCAACCGAGATTTCAGGTGATCTCCGACACGCAAGGCATTCGCCATGATGGTGAGAGCCGGATTGACCGCAGCGCTCGATGGGAAAAAGCTACCGTCGACAACGTAGAGATTGTCCAGATCGTGAGCCTTGCAATTGACGTCTAGTGCGGAGGTCTTGGGATCATGGCCGAAGCGAATCGTACCGTTCTGGTGGGCTACCCCAGCCAACGGAATGCGTTGGCCAACGTAGAAGTTGCGGCCGAAGAAGCCTTGGCCAAAGAGTCCCTGATGACAGTCGTGACCGTGCATTGGGCAATTTGTCTGTTTCATGGCCTGCTTGAGCTTTGCCTGGAGCCGGGCATGAGGTTCCAGATTGTTTGGCGTGTAGCTGAGAACGATCTTGCCGTCACGTCCAATTGTGACGCGATTGTTGGGGTCCGGAAGATCCTCGGACGTAAGCCAGAAATCCAACGAATGCTTCGCCATCAATTCCAGCGTGAAGTTCGGGGCGATTGCCGGGGCCCCAGCCTTCAGCGTGATTGCGTCGAGCTTGCCTACGAAGGAAATATGACCCATCGGATAAGGAAAATCGTCAGACCCGAAGTAAAAATCATTCACGCCAAGTGTTTTCTGGAAGATCGTGGGATTGGGGCACTTGGAGATCGCCATGAGAACTGAATTTGTGTGCCCCATGTAATGCCGCCCGACCATATCAGAGCTGTTGGCTAATCCGCGCGGATGCTTGTCATTCCCCGATCGCAACAGGAGTGCGGCTGAGTTGATGGCGCCGCACGAGACCACCACGATATCCGCCACGTAGGTCTCGATTCGGCCGTTACGTTCGACCATGACGGTTCGAACCTCTCGTCCGCTGGCGTCCGTGTCGAGACGCTGCACCAGAGCATTAGTTAACAAAGTGACGTTCGGATATTTGATGGCCTCATCCACGCAGATGACCTGCGCATCCGATTTCGCTCCAACGAGGCAGGAAAATCCATCGCACGTGTTGCATCGAATGCACCGGCTCTTGGTCGGATTGCGCTCATCAAGCATCACACCTACCGGCACGTGGAATGGTTTCAAACCTGAGCGAGCGAAGTCATCGGAGAGTTGCTGGATACGCGGCTCGTGGCTCACTGCTGGCCACGGATACGGCGAACTAGCCGGTGGTTCGGTGGGATCCTCTCCGCGATTGCCATGCACCTGGTAAAGATTCTCGGCTTGCGTGTAGTAAGGCTCGAGATCGTCATATGTAATTGGCCATGCAGGTGAGATTCCACCATGATGTAGCAATTCGCCAAAGTCTTCCTTGCGCAGCCGAAACAGCGCGGCACCGTAAAACTTCGTGTTGCCTCCGACATAGTAGTTCGTGTGCGGAGGCAACTCCTTCCCGTCCTTGTCGAGCCAAGACTCTTTCGTGTTGTAATGGGCATCGACATTTACAATCTGCGGATCCCAGTTCCCTTTCTCACGCGGGACATAGTCGCCACGCTCAAGGATCAGGATCTTCTTTCCGGTGGGTGCCAGGTGATATGCAATTGTTCCACCACCCGCCCCAGTTCCGATAATGATTACGTCGTAACGGTTATCGCTCATGACTCGAATCCTCCATTCGCTCCGCAAAAAATGCATCGCTTCTCGTTGTCGTGATGGAGCTTGCAGCATTGCACTGCGCTCCTGCCTTTGCGCCAGAGATAGACCTCCGCGGCAGTTAGCATGCCTAGCGGCGGTGCCGTGAAGTAAATCCAAATTCCTGTCCACAGCTCGGCGGTATACGCTGAGCCCATCGACCGCGCCGGATTCATGCTCATGCCGGAAAATGGAGCTTCGAAAGTGATGTAGGAAGCCACCAGCAATCCGGCGAAAAGCCCGGTATAGTTGGCCAGCCCATGATGGTTTGAGGCATTCAGCACGATCGTCATCATTCCGAATGCGATAACGAATTCAGCAACGAGAGCTATTCCAAATCCATGTTTTCCGGGCAAGGTAACCACGTAGCGAACTGCCGGGTCAGACAATTCCATGCCCAGGAAACGTGCAACGAAGATGACTCCGAGCACCGCGCCCGCGAACTGTGCACACACATAAAAAAGCGCGTCCCATCCTTTGATCTTTCCCAGGCGCAAAAAGGTCAGAGTGACTGAGGGATTGATATGCGCTCCCGACTGTTTGCCCCAGGGCGAATAGATGATTGCGATTGCAGTACACCCCATGGACAATCCCATTAACAACCGTCTCAGCCACATCGAAGCAATCGCTTTGTGTACTGGGGAATGGGGAAATTCGTACAGGGCTCCAAAGATGCATGCCGAAATCATGAAGGCACCGAGGAGGCCAGCTTCCATTGCATACTCCGGCCAATGGCGACGAAACGATTGGATTGCGCCCAGTTTGGGCGCCGGGGAGGGTATGTTATCGCTGACCGCCAGTTTCGGCGTGTCTATCGTCAAGATGTTCTCGGTGCCGTTCATAGCTCTGGGCGGTCTGATTCGGAACGGCCGCGAAAGTGACAACATAGGCGAGCGGTCGAGCTATATTCGAGCAGTGCCACCTTCTATTAAGTCGCGCAGACGACCTAGCGAGACCGCGTTCGTTGCGATTGGGATTTTTCTATTTTTCGGAATGGCGATGGCGTTCCTCGCGGGCACAACACTCCTCTGTCCAGGCACGGCCCTCGATCGAATTTGGATGCTCAATCGAAGGGCTCATTTCCAGCTGGCACTGTTGGGTCCGAGAGTAGGATTGGCATTCTTATCGTTGGCCATGACGTTGGCAGCTGCTGGCGTTGGCTGGTTTCAGCGAAAGAGATGGGGATGGCGGCTTGCGGTCTTTATCATTGGGATTCAGGTGTTGGGCGACCTCCTGAACTTGGTGAGAGGCGACTACCTCAGAGGTGTAACAGGCATCGCCATAGCAGGAGCGCTTTTTGTCTATCTTTGTCGTCCGCCTGTGAAGGCCTTATTCAACTGAGCCGCGCCGGCTGCGGAAACTTCAACTCTGCCTTCAGGCGATCGTAAAGACGCCGGCTGAATCCCGGCGGCAAATCGAAAGCCCTCCCGTTCCCCAGCAGCTGCACGACATTTCTCGATCCATCGTAGACCGCTCGGCAGTGCGCACAAGAGCGCAGGTGTTCAGCGATCCGTTCCCGCATTTCTGCCGTTACGTCACCTTCCATGTAATTCGTCAGTTCTCGCCACACCTCCGGGCAACTGATGTCGACGAGATGTTCTTGTCGGTTCACGAACGGTCCCGATTGTTGGATTCGACACTTGCGCAAAGGTGACAAGAGAGCAGGCCTCATCGATCAAGGCCGCGTTTTGAAACCTTCGCACCAGTTCCGAATCAGACGGGCACGTGAACGGCTCAAAGCAGCAAATGAGCCTGATCTGACAGGCAACGAATCGTTATCGATTCATCGCTGCCTGCCGTCCACGAATACATCTAACGAGGACAGATCCATCATGAGTAAGGCAGCCCGTTATTCACTCCGCGCCCTGGCAGCGATGACGTTGTTATTCGGCATCTCCGCCTTTGCGCAAGACATGCACACCTCAAGCCAGTTTCAGGGTCCCAAGGCCAACAAAGGAACGGTCAGTCACTCCGTGCGTAACGGCAAGAGCGTTCTGACTTTGTCGGACGACTTCGTCGTGCCCGACACTCCAGATCCGCACTGGCAAGTAGTTGACTCCGACGGCCAGGTTTACCTTCTTGACAAACTGAAGAAGAAGGCTCTCCTGGGCGACAAATACCAGAAGGAAATTGTTCTGCCCAGCTACGTAAAGAACGTTTCCAAAGTGATCATCTGGTGCGCGTGGGCCGAAGCCAACCTTGGCGAAGCCTCATTCTCCAGTCCTGTGAGCAACTAGCGTCAATCGCAGGGGTGACGAGCGAAAGCGCGCGTTGCCCCTTTTTACCTACGAGGTGATGTATGAAATACGTCCGATGTTTAGCAATTCTGGCGATAGCGGTGACAGCTCTGGCAGCAATGAGCGCCGCGCAGACAGCCGACAAGAAGACCTTAACGCTCAAAGGGGCGGAAGCAGTAATAGCCGCCGCAAAAGCAGAAGCACAAAAGCTCAACGCTCCAGGTGGAGTCATCGCTGTTGTCGATGACGGCGGCAACTTGATGGCGCTGGAACGCCTCGACGGCACATTTTCAGCGGGAGCAAATATCTCCATTGGAAAGGCTCGTACGGCCGTGATGTTCAAGAAGCCCACCCGCTTCTTCGAAGAACTGATCAATTCGAACGGAAAAGGACGCACGGTGATGACGGCGCTCGAGAACTTCACACCGCTCATCGGCGGCATCCCGATCACCGTTGACGGCCAGATCGTAGGAGGAGTCGGCGTCAGTGGCGCAGCTACAGCCGATCAGGATGAGAAGCTCGCAATTGCTGGCGCGAATGCCTTTTCACCCGGAAACTCCGCCGCGAACGAACCGGCAACTCCGGTATCGTATTTCGAAAAGAAAGAAGTAGACGAAGCGTTCTCCAAAGGCGCCATTCTCCTCGACGGGAGCGATGGTCGCAACTACATGGTCCACGCCAGCCGTCGCGAGAAGCCCGGCCAGGCTGAAATCCACACTAAAGACACGGATGTTATCTACGTCCTCGACGGGTCCGCGACATTCATTACCGGCGGTGAGGCAATCAATGCGAAAGCCACAGCGCCAGACGAACTCCGCGGCGAAAGCATTCGTAGTGGACAAACGCGCCAGATCGCCAAGGGTGACATCATTGTTGTCCCGAACGGCGTCCCCCATCAATTCGCTCAGGTAACCGACCCATTTCTCTACTACGTCGTAAAGGTTCGGTAAAGGAAGACGACATGTCCACACAACGACGCATCTCGAACTGTTTCAAACTGATTCTTTCCGGTGTGCTCTGCACTATGGCCACAAGTTCTGCGCAAATGGTGCAGGACCCGCCCTTCGGCAAGCCGGATGCTGTCGTTGACCTGGCCTCGCACGAGGGAACGCAGCTGGTGCAAGGGCACTGGCGTTATCACGACGTGAACATCATTGAAGCCGATTCTCGCGCGGTTGGGTCCGATCTGAAGCCCAGCGGGGCACCGATCAAAACGTATGATTACTCTCCGCACGCGGGAGTCGCCGGCTTCGACGATTCCGCGTGGGAGACAATTGACGCGGCCACTCTCGACCAGCGCCGGTCAACCGCGAAAGTCTGCTTCAACTGGTACCGGATCAACATCACGATCCCGGCAAGAGTCGGGAATTTCGACACTACCGGCTCAACCGTGGCTTTTGAGATCGTGATTGATGATTACGCGGAAGTCTGGGTGGACGGGAAATTGCCGCGCGTTCTCGGCCAGCCTGGAGGTCCCGTAATCAAGGGCTTCAACGCCCCAAACCGCGTGATTCTCACTCGAAACGCTCAACCCGGGCAGCACATCCAGTTGGCCATATTCGGAATCAACGGGCCGATCTCCTATAGTCCGCAGAATTTTATTTGGATCAAGTCCGCTACTTTGGATTTTTACCGCGCGCCTCGGGTTGCGATCAGCGAATCGCCGGCTGAAGTTATCCGCAAAGATCCCAAGGTGGACGAAATACTCCCGCCGGGCGCGAAGATCGAGAAATTAGCCGGCGGTTTCCTATTCACAGAGGGTCCCGTCTGGGTCCCGCGCACTGAGGAGTCCGACGGATACCTTCTCTTCAGCGATCCCAACAACAATGTCATCTACCGCTGGGCGCAAGACGGCCAGCTTTCGATCTTCATGACCAAAAGCGGCTACCGCGGTTTCGATATCGGCGAATACGGCCAGCCCGGTTCGAACGGCCTTACTCTCGATAGGAAAGGACGGCTCACCATCAACCAGCATGGAAACCGTCGCGTCGTTCGCATGGAAAAGAACGGGCAACTCACCGTCCTTGCCGACAACTACGAAGGCAAGCGATTGAACAGTCCCAACGATCTCGTTTACAAGTCCGACGGAGCGCTTTACTTCACTGATCCTCCGTTCGGCCTGCCTAAGTTTTTCGACGACCCTCGAAAAGAACTGTCATATAGCGGAGTTTTTCGCGTTTCGCCCGACGGCAGCCAGGTCCGGCTCCTCACGACGGATTTGAAGGGGCCGAATGGCCTGGCTTTTTCGCCGGACGAAAGATATTTCTATGTCGACAACTGGGATCCAGAGCGAAAAGTCATCATGCGCTACGAGGTTTTGCCCGATGGCGGCTTAGCCAACGGAACAGTATTCTTCGATATGACTTCAGCGGGAGGCGAAGATGCGCTGGATGGAATGAAGGTCGATCAGAAAGGCAACCTCTACGTCTCTGGCCCGGGCGGCCTCTGGATCATTTCCCCCGAAGGCAAGCACCTGGGCACGATTGCTGGACCGGAGCACCCGCACAACTTCGCTTGGGGTGATGATGACGGAAAGACGCTCTATCTGTGCGCCAAGACTGGACTGTATCGCATTCGGCTCAACATCCCAGGAATTCTCCCCTGAGTTCAGCGGGAGACGGGCTCATCCGACGCCGCTTGTCCCTCGCCTGCCCCCAGCGCTTGAGTGATCTTGACATTGTTGAAGTCGGGAACGGTTCCCAATCCGAACGCAACCGTATTCGCAAATTGCGCGAACCCGACGATTACGATCGCTTCCAGGATCTGCTGCTCGCTGAAGCCGTATGTTCGAAGAGCGTCAACGTCGGCAGATCGCATCTTCGGGGCCGACTTGTTCAGCTTAGAGCAGTAGTTCAGCAGGGCCTTGTCGGCCATGGAAATCCTGGCGTGCCCATGGTCAATTGCGATTTGCTCGGGCTCGGGGCCGTCCAATTTGAGGGCGCGCACCATCTCGCAATGAGCAGTGACGCAGTAGGTACTCAGGTTGGCCGCGGAGCAGACCAGAAAAATATATTCCTTCTGTTTTCGGCTAAGTGCCCCATCCTTGAGCAGGATTCGGCCCATCAGCTCAATTTCGGTCTCGATCAGGTCCGGCCGCCTGACCTGCGCGGCATAAAAATTCGGCAGAAATCCTATCTGTTCCCGCATCGCGGCAAACGAAGGAAAGTCGTTCTCATCGTATGGTTCATTTCGCAGGTAGGTCATACAGCCCCCCAAGCTGTGCGGCTAGTCTACAACAAGCGTCGAACCCCTGTTCCCACAAGGGGCCACTCTAACCCAAGCCCGCCTCAGGCTATACTGGCTCCGAAAATCTCGTGACGGACACCGTAACAAGCCGCAGTGAAGCTCAGGGCAGCCGTGTGGTGCCCATGCTTGGTACCGTGCCGAATTTGTTTCGCCTGCAGAACGATCTGCCTAACGTTCTTCAAGCTCTGGAACAACTAATTCACGCCATTCTCCGGCAAAATGCGCCGCTACAACGAGATGTTAAGCGGGCCCTACTCTCGACGGTCGCTCGTGCCCGAAGGAATCAGTATGGCTGGGTCTTGTATACGCGGGGCGGGGTCGATGAGGGAGCCTGTTCCCTAGCGCTTCAGCGTGCTGCCGTGAAGCTGGCGAGCACCGGCTGTACTTTCAATTCTGCGGACGTAAACTCGCTTCGCAGCTCGGGATTCCCTGTTGAGTCCATGCTCGACGCCATCCTCACCATTGCCTCCGGACAGCTGCTCTGTACGCTGGCTGAGGCGCTGAACCCCGAGCTCGATTTTGATGCCTCCGCACCACTAGATGCCTTGCCACTACCCGATCGTGACTTCGATTCCAGCGCGAACGTCGAACCCTATATCGCCGCTCCACCACGGCGCGGTTTTGAGTTCGCCCCCTACGCGAGGCTGCGGGACAGTCTAGGATTTGTTCCCAACTTGTTTCACGCGCAAGCTTCCCGGCCCGATGTAATCGAAGCTGAGATCCACGCCTTCGAACAAATCGTCGTACCCGAGGAGCATCTCAGCCGCACTCAGAAGGAAATGATTCTCCTGGTAATCGCGGCGGCCAATGCGAACACTTACTGTGTGGCGCTTCACAATCAGGTCCTGGCCGCTCTGGGCGCTCCTGAAGACGAAATCCGGGAGCTTACCCTCGGCTTGAAGCAGGCGAGCCTCTCGACTTCCGACCTTGTCCTCTGCGAAGAAGTGCAAAAGCTCTGCTGGCCCATCTCCGGCAATGAGTTCTCAGCGGATCGACTCCGTAGCGCAGGATTCTCATCCGCTCAAATTATTGAGGCCTCCGCGACGGCTGCCCTGGCAAATTTCTTCGCCACACTCCAGTTTGGGTTGGGGTGCCCACCTGATTTCACTCCGGACCGCGTTTTTACCGCTAAAGATTTGTATCGTTTTCGAACAGCCGCCCGTCCTATCTCCGATGTTCGTACGCCCGACGATCCCGACTCTGAGCTTGTTCGCCAGGCACAATGCGGCAATAAGAACGCCTTCGAGGAACTCGTGCGGCGCCACAACCGCCGCATTTTTGGCACCTTGGCAGGAATTGTCGGCGATCTCGATGACGCCCGCGACGCCACCCAGGAGGCCTTCTTGAAGGCCTACGAGCACATCGGCCGTTTTGAAGGGCGCTCAAAATTCTCGACCTGGCTTACCAGCATTGCTGTGAACACGGCGACCGAGACTCTGCGACGGCGAAAGCCACTGGAGTCTCTCGACGACCTCGCGACTGATGAGGACTTCCGGCCGCGACTGGTTCGCCAGTGGGCTAGCGATCCCGAACAGATCCTGTCGGCGATACAGCGAAATTCTCTCGTTCGAGAGGCGGTCCTTCGGCTTCCTTACAAGTACCGGGTCGCCATCCTCTTACGCGACATCACCCAGCTTTCGACCGAGGATGCGGCGGCAACCTTAGGACTCAGCATTCCGGCCCTGAAAGCGCGGGTGCTGCGCGGACGCCTCATGCTGCGGGAAAGCCTTGCGGTCCACTTCACTCCACAGGGGAAACCGAATGCTTAGCTGCGCGGAGTTCCTGGCTGAATTCGGCGAGTACCTTGAGCATGCAGCAGAACCCGGTCTCAAAGCCCGGTTGGAAGAGCATCTGCATGAATGCAAGACTTGCTGTGTCATTGTCGACAGCACACGCAAAACCATCCAGATTGTTACAGATAGCAACTGCTTCAGCCTCCCCGACGCGCTCGGCGAGTCAATCGTCACCGAAGTGATGGGTCGCGTGCGGCAGAAGTCCTGACAGACTTTCATTCACTGAAATTTTTTGTATCTCCCGTACTTCGGGTCCGTCTTACCTGCGACTGGGGAAAGCACCTCGTGTCGTCCGTTTCCGAAAACGAACAAACCATCGTTGAATCGCTTCAGGCAGAGCTGCGCCAGGCCCGCGCTGAACTGGATGAGCTGTCGCGCGACCGGGTACAGCTTAACGAAGCGCTACGTTCCAGCGAAGAATTCAAGAGTCGTCTCATAGCCTGTAGTCGCGATTGCATCAAGGTGCTCGATCTTGATGGCCGGCTTCTGTTCATGAATCAGGGCGGAATGCAGGTCCTTGAAATCTGTGACCTCACCCCTTTTCTAAACGGCTGTTGGATCGAATTTTGGCAAGGAGCTGACCGGGAAAAGGCCTCAGCAGCCATGGAGACGGCGCGGCACGGCGGCGTCGGAAGATTTACCGGGTATTTCGAGACGCGAATTCACCGCGAACCCAGGTGGTGGGATGTCGTCGTGAATCCTATCCGCGATGCAGCAGGTAATCCGGTTCAGCTGCTCGCGGTTTCGCGAGATGTGACGGAACAGAAGCTGAGCGATGATGCCTTGCGCGAAGCCCTTCAAACCACGCAAGAGATTATCGAAGGCGCTGCTGAAGGCATCATCCTCTACGATAAAGAGCTTCGTTACCTCATCTTCAACCCCTTTATGGAGCGGCTCACCGGCGCTTCTGCCCAAGAGCTTCTAGGCAAGCGCGCTATCGATGTTTTTCCCAGGCTTGGCCCCAGTGGCATCGAAGCATCATTGAAGCGTGCCCTCGCAGGGGAAATTGTGCACGTGCCGGACGCTCTGGTTCCGGCCCATGGGGCCGACGGCCACGATGTATGGGAGTCTTGCACGTTTGCTCCGCATCGCAATGCCAGCGGCGAGATCGTAGGTGTGATCGGACTAGTGCGCGATGTCACAGATCGCCACAACGCAGAGAATACCTTTCGCACGATCGTCGAAGGCACGGCTTCCACGATTGGCCCGGAATTTTTTCCAACGCTTGTGCGGAGCCTGGCGTCTGCGCTGCGCGCAAAGTACGCGTACGCCACAGCATGTGAAGACGGTGTGCATGCTAAAGGCCTGGCATTTTGGGATGGCAGCAAGTTCGGCCCCTACTGGGAGTTTGACGTCACCGGGACGCCTTGCATGAAAGTGGTCCGCGGAGAGGTCTGTCACTACCCTCGTGACCTTCAAGGCCTATTCCCTCACGAAGAATTTCTAAAAGAAATCAACGCGAATAGCTATCTAGGCGTACCGATGCGCGACGTGGAGGGCCGAGTGGTTGGTCACCTCGCGATCCTTCATGACCAGTCCATGAATCTGAGCCAGAACTCCATCGACGTGGTGAAGATTTTTGCCGCGCGGGCCGCGGCGGAAGTAAATCGTCAGCGCGCTGAAACCGAGCTAAGATCGGCATTGGAGCAAGTGCGCACTTTGCAAAAGCAGCTCGAGGCGGAAAACGTCTACCTGCAGGAAGAAATCAGCAAAGAGCACAATTTCGAAGAAATCGTCGGCAACAGTCAATCCATTCTCGAGGTTCTAGACCGGGTTGAAACCGTAGCTCCCACCGATTCCACGGTCCTCATCATGGGTGAAACGGGCTGCGGAAAAGAACTGATCGCGAGAGCCATTCACAGCCATAGTTCCCGCAAACACCGGCCGCTCGTGAAGGTAAACTGCGGCGCAATTCCGACAGGCCTGGTGGAAAGCGAACTTTTCGGTCACATGAAAGGGGCGTTCACAGGCGCCCTCGAGCGACGGACCGGGCGTTTTGAGCTGGCTGACGGAGGAACATTGTTCCTCGATGAGGTCAGCGAGCTTCCCCTCGATACGCAAGTCAAGCTGCTGCGCGTATTACAGGAACACGAGTTCGAGCCGCTAGGCAGCAGCCGGACTCTGAAAGTGAACGTGCGTATCATTGCTGCCAGCAATCGCAACATGGAGAAAGCCGTTCAAGAGGGACGTTTTCGTGCGGATCTTTACTACCGATTAAACGTGCTTCCGCTAACGGTGCCACCTTTGCGCGAACGACGTTCCGATATCCCGCTGTTGACTACATTTTTTGTCGAGCGCTTTGCTCGCCAGTTTGGCAGGCAGATCACAGGCATTTCCCAGGACACAATGGATATCCTTTCCCGGTACGATTGGCCGGGCAATATCCGCGAACTGCAAAATGTTATCGAACGTGCCGTCGTCTTATCGCGCACGTCCGTGCTCCGACTAGGCGCAGATCTGTTGCCTTGTCGCTCCAATGCAGCACCGGAGGAGACCCATATCTTCGCCAATAGCTCGTGGCTCGAAGATTCCGCTGACTCCACGCTTGAACAAGTGGAGAGGCGCCACATTTTGCGTGTACTGGAACAAAGTTGTTGGGTGATCGAAGGCGATCGTGGAGCTGCCAAAATTCTTGACCTTCATCCCAACACACTCCGCAGCCGTATGAAGAAGCTCGGCATCGAGCGTAGTGCGATCAAGGCAGCTGTCCCCACTGGCTTGCGCAACGGCTCCGACCAAGCCGCTATCTAGAGCCTTTTCCACACAATCCCCAGCTGTACCCTCGGCCTACTTACCGATGAACTATCTGCAGCCGCTTGGTTTTTCGTTGTGCCGTGAGCGCCTCCCACGAAATTTAGTGGCCACGACTACGCAAAGACTCGCTGTCCACGAGTATTCGTGGCGTGCTACTGCTCCTCATTCCAGCGCGAGTTGGTAAACCCTTCTCCTGCAACGGATCGCATCGCTCGTCGCGGTGGCCTCTGATTGGCACGACTCCTGCACTAGTCAAAGCGTCGGTTGGAGGAAAACAGGAGTGCTCAAAATTTCAATCATCAGCGATTCCGACGAGGTAATCGCGTACCACCTCGAAGGACGGATAGTCGGTCCGTGGGTCGACGAATTGCGCCGAATCGGTGACGAGGCATTCGCTCAGGGGAAGGCACTCACGTTGGATCTTGGGGGAGTTCGATTCGCCGATCACAACGGAATCGCTTTGTTACAGGAAATGTCTCTGCGTCAGGTATCCCAGTTGAATTGTTCACAGTTTCTCATTCAGCAAATGAAGGAGCTCACGCGATGACCACGACAACTGCAGTTGGAGCGTTGTTCGCCGAGAAGCAGGTGGAGATCACTGAGTTCAATTCTGCTGCGACGTCGGTCGTCAGCCACGAACAAGATCTCATAACCCGTGTGCAGGCGGGTCACGCCGACGCATTTTACGAACTTGTGCGCCCGTATGAGCGCGCTGTGTTCCTGTCAGCTCTATCCCTCACCAGGAACGATGCGGACGCCGAAGAAGTCGCTCAAGAAGCAGTGCTCAAGGCGTTCAAGAGCATCCGTAGCTTCCGACGAGAGGCCAAATTCAGCACATGGCTGATCCAGATCGCAATTAATGAAGCAAAAATGAAGATACGCAAGAACCGTCGGCATCTCTACGAATCCATTGAGGAACCGCAGATGTCCGATGATGGCGATTACATCCCTAAGGACTTTGCAGACTGGCGCGAGATCCCCTCCGAAGCTTTAGAGCGCAAGGAACTTCGCGACGCCCTCACATCAGCCCTGGATTCGCTGCCGGAGAAGTATCGCACCGTCATGATGCTTCGAGATGTCCAGCAGCTCAGCATCGCCGAAACGGCGCAGGTCTTGGGTATCAGTGAAGCAAACGTGAAGACGCGACTCTCACGCGCCCGGCTCCAAATGAGAGATGCGCTGGCCCCCAGCTTCGGAACTCCTTCTGGCCAGACCGCCGCTCCTATCTCGCCCGTTCCAAATTCTTTCTGAATGCGACGCGTCATTCCGCTATTGGAGGGGCACTTGCAAACTGGCTACGAAGGGCGGAACCTGCCTTCATGGAACCGCATGCGGCCGATTAGGTTGATGAAGTCTGACCAGAGTTTCAAGTTTTTCGAGTAAGAGTATTCTGTCCGCGCCCAAGGCCCGAATCACGTCCGCTGTGAGCAGGGCTTCGTCGGGCTTTCCCGCCCTGTAATGCAGATCCCGATAGCTTGTTCTTGCTGTGCGATTCTTAAGTAGGAAAGGCGCTCGTCGGAACGATTGGCTATGTGGGCTCGGAAGGCACCAAGCTGACCACGCAGTACGACCTCAACCTGCCGCCCGAGGCGCAACCCTACGCGGCAAATCCCACGGTTTACTTGAATAATGATGCCTTTTACGCCGCGCGTCCACTGACGTCGGTCGCTCCCGGACGCTGGGAAGCGATTAATGCCGTACACCACAACCGCAGCAACAATTACCACGCCTTGACTGCGCCGTTGAAGACGCAGAACTGGCACGGATTGACCAGTCTGGTGAATTGGACATGGTCGAAACAGATGGATACCTTCTTTGGCGAGAGCGGCGTGCAGGTGATCGGCGGACAGTGGCATCCAGAGTGGTCTTATGGTCCCTCGGATGGAAACCATACGCATCGTTTCGTCGCAGCTTTGTTGTACGAACTGCCAGGAAAGAACTTGACCAATCCCTACCTGCGCTGGGTGCTAGGCGGATGGCAGGTCAATACCATCACAACCTTTGAATCGGGTTCGCCGGTCACCGTTTGGAATGGTCACACCAGTTCGTATGACTACATGGGCGATGTCGCGGACCGCACCTGCAGCGGAAACTTGTCCCGAGGTGATCGCACCTTCACCCGTCAGTTCAACACTGACTGCTACGTTGAGCCCGCCGCCAGCACCGATCCCTTTTGGGTGAACCAGGGCGTACTCAATTTCGCGGTGCATCGCGGCAACGAGCGCCGGAACAACCTGGTGGGCCCGGGGATCAACAATTGGGACATGTCGCTCAACAAGGCCTTCCGGCTGGTTGGCGAGGGCCGGGAGCTTCAGTTCCGGGCGGAGTCGTTCAACACTTTCAACCACACGCAATGGTCGGGCATCAATACCTTCGACGATCGCCTGTCCAATCCAGCCAGCACCTTCGGATGGGTCACCGGCGCGCGTAATGGCCGTCACATGCAGCTGGCTTTGAAGTTCGTTTTCTAAACCTTGAGGGGGTCGGCGCGAGCGACGCGGTGAATCGCTCGCGCCGTCTGCGTTTGTTGCCAGCCTACGGTGTGAAGGCAGTCGATACAACCGCCGCGGCCGACACTTTCAACGGCGCTTTCGCAGTGGCTGTCATGAGCGGACGCGAGCATCTCGAATCGGCAACCTGGGCATCGGCCGTTGCCGCGATCTCTGTGACCCGTTCCGGTGCCCAGACTTCGATGCCAACCCCTTCCGAGGTTGATCGTTTCCTCGATTACGGTGGCCATTCTGGCAGTAAGACTTGTTAAATTCGTTTGACGATAAACACGGTTTTATCGTCAATCAAGTTCTCGTCGCCGGCCTGTCGCCGCTGGTCGTCTTGCCACACTGCGTAATCGAGTAAGGCCTTGCAGATATCTTTCGCAGACCGCCCCTGATATTCTTGCACAATTGTTTCAAGTTGCTCGAGCCCTTCTTCATCACTCCCGTCGTAAACCCCATCGGTATAAAGAAGGAGAATATCCCCAGGATTCATTGGAGTAATCTTCCTGGGATCCGAAGAGTTGAAGTCGTTTTGCCGTAAGCCGAGGGAGTAATACTTCGCTCGGTCCGGGTGATGTGCCGGAACTTGTAGGCCGAGTGGAAGGAATCGCGCCATAGGGCATGGTCTTACTTTCATTAATCGAGAATCCTCTGCCGAAAACAACAGCGGCGATGGATGCCCGAAATTGACGAAACGGAAATGGCCGCCGGGATGGACTTCGCCATACACCATGGTCGCAATTTCGCGTGCATTCTCTTTTTCATTTGTCGCCAACTCATTTCGGGCAACGACTGACTGCGCGAACCTTAGGTTGATGTTGTCGAAAAGCATAGCCGTCGTTTTGCCATAGCGATCCAGTTCAGTAAGCATCAGAGCGTGAAACGTGTCATGAACTGTGGATGCAATCTTTGCTGAGATGCTTCCGTGTCCCTGCGCATCTACGACCAGAATACCGGCGGTCGACTGAAGGTCGGACAGGTCTTTCGCCACTCGCAACTGCTCGGAGCTCTTCGCGAATCTATACTCGCTTTCCATCCGGGACTCATGCCCGAAGTGTGTAGTTAGCCAGTGCACGTGATCGTCAACCGAATTGCGCATGGGAAAGCCTGGAAGTAAAGGTTCGAGGAACTCTTTCGCCAACCGATTGGCCTGCTGAATTCGTGCCTCGATGTCGTAGCGCTCTTGGAAGTTAATGTATTCAAACAGGTCGCCACCGACGGTTCCTTCGGGAATGGAATTCCCGAACATCTCGATGCCAGGAATGCGCGGAATCGCACATTCTGCTGGCATCAAACGCTCACGCAAGTATTCGTCGATGCTCGAAAGGGTGTGCTTTCCAATGTTAGGAGGATTCAGCGTTTGACTTTGAGCTGTCGCCATGGGTGCATCAGACCAGAATGCTTGAAGTTAAACAATCGGACGATGGTATAAGCCGGCACCTTTGGATCACACTTTCGATTTGCTGACCGAAGCTCCTGTGCGCGGGCACCGAGATTCACGACATTCTCCGGGTCGAGCAGCGCCGTTATCTGCACAGATCACTCTCAGGTCGGACAGCGTGAGGCGCGAACGAGATGAGGCATTGTCCCCAAATCGCAAGACGAAACATCTGAGGCACGAGAATTGTGCGATGTTCATGATTGGTAATACTTACCGTTAGCTTCTGTTTTTATCACCGCGAAATCGCAGCGGAAGTCTCCATTGGATCAGTTGTGAAACTGAAATCGATGGAAGGCACGCGGACTGAAGCCTCGAGCTTTGCCATCGCCTTAAAGCCTCCGAACCGGTCTTGGCGCGAGGCATCCTTGTACTTGACCGGTTCTTCCGTGGACTTGAAAACCACCTTGAACTCGAGGAATGCCGGCGTACATTCTGCGTCGATCGCCGGCCAGTAAAGACCTTCCGGCGAAATAGGCCAAGGAAAATCATGAATCTGGTTGGCTGGGACCGCGGGTCCCTTGAATACGAACTCCAGGTTTAAGCGTCCGGTCGGCAAACCTCCGATAAGCCGACGCGTCCTCGAACCTATACGAAAGCTTCGTCGAAACCTTCGTCTAATTGCTGCGCACTTATGCCTGTGATGTGATGGGCACGCAATGGATCGGTTAGGACGGCAAGCAGTCTATGACGTCATTTCGGTTCAACGCTCGAAACTATCGCGCAGATACAGCGCAAACGCTGCGGAGCGCGACACCCGCAAAATTTTGTGAAGGAGAAGCAAAATGAAGAAAGACGGAAGCATGATCAGCAGTCCTTCGAACCGGCGCAGCTTTGTGAAAAACGCATTGGTGGCCGCTGGTGCAGTAACCGCGGGAACGGGCTTGCTAGCTCGCGCCACCAAGGCGTCTGCGCAGGCGAAACCCGAAAGTAGCCTCACGGCAGGCGACGTTGCCCTCCTGCAGTTCCTGGCTGCAGGAGAAGCCCTTGAGGCTGATTTTTACACCCAATACAACGAGTTGGGCGGACTGCTGGACGACGAAGTTTCTGGAGGCGGCGGAAATCGAATCTATACCCGGGCTCTGCGAAGAATCGATCCCAATTTCTCTCAGTACATCCATGACATCGCCGACGACGAGATGAGCCATGAGAATTTCCTGAATGCATATCTGGTTGCTAATGGCGCCGACCCCGTGGATATGGAACCGTTCCGTACCTTACAGGGAAGCACCGCGACAGGATCCAGCGGAAAGTTGCGGCTTACGAACCTGATGCAACTCACGCTGAACACGAGTTGGTGGACTCGTTACCGCAGCGGTGCAAATAACCCCGACGTGAACCCAATCACCTTCGAGCAGGCGGTTCCGGATCTGTTCAACGGAACGTTTCCTGCCATTCCAAGGACAGACGACGACCTGTACCCACACAACCACATTCAGGCGATTGCCAACACCGCGGCTTTCCACATCCCCACTGTGGAACAAGGCGGCGGCAGTTTGCGCCTGGCGATGGCACAAAGAGCTACCAGCGTGGAGGTGCTACGACTTCTCATCAGCATGGGACCGATTGAGCTCATGCATTTTCAGACGTTGTCAGAGACCGCTGGCTACGCGCTGCCGCTTACCGATCCCACGAATGGCCTGACGTTCCCCGACCTCAACAGTGGCGTGGACCCTAATACCGGCGCCAAAGGCAAGGCAGTGAGGGAGATGTTCCAGACGAACCTGATCATGCCGGAACCTTGCCCCTTCATCAGCACGAGCCTGCCGGCGTGCTCAGTAGTTCGTCCGACCAACACCACGGGTGTGGCCACCGGAGCCCTTAACTTCCTAACGGGCATGGGCCTCTTTATTGGCCAGTCGGATGCGTTTTTCACGTTTATGAGCAATCTGGCCACGGCTGCAGATGCCGCACAGCGCGAAGTTTAGCGACATCGCCATCAGGTTGGGAGTTCCGGCAAACACTAGCCGCAACTCCCACTACCCTCAATCGCAAAAACGCCAAGGAGCACACGATGTTTGAAGGACTGTTTCAACCCACACATCTGTTGGTCATTTTTGGTATCGCCCTGCTTGTCTTTGGACCCAAAAAGCTGCCGGAGTTAGGCAAAGGAATCGGTGAAGGCATTCGTGGGTTCAAATCCGCGATCAAAGCGGAAGAAGATAAACCCGCAACAACGGTTTCGCCTGGCGCTGATCTGACGATGAGTAAGGAGTAAGTGAAGGTTTTGGGACCGCGCTCATCTTCGCGTTCGAGTACCTTCACCGACCTCAACGATCCATCGCGAGTGGTACCACGGCAGGCCGGTTCATCGAGTCAACACAAGTCGGCGAGTCAAGGAGTACAGCAATGAACGCATCTCCACAAATTTCTCACGTAGATCAAACATTGGCGTTTCGTGCAAGAAACTACAGAGACCGAATCGCATTGGCAGTTACTGTTATCGCGGCGCGAATGCTGCGCTACGGACTAGCGATCGTGATCGGCTGGATTGGAATGATGAAATTCACCGGTTACGAAGCCCACGGTATTGAGCCTCTAGTCGCGAACAGTCCGTTAATGAGTTGGATGTATAGCTTCTTATCGGTGCAGCAATTTTCCGACGGATTGGGCGTGATCGAGGTTTCGATTGCGATCCTGATTGCGCTTCGGCCCTGGTCTCGAAAGGCAACTGCGCTCGGCAGCGCCGCGGCTGTCTTGATGTTTTTGACAACGCTCACATTCCTGTTCTCAACGCCTGGATGGGAACCCAGCCTCGGCGGTTTTCCCGCGCTGTCGGGCGGCATCGGACAGTTTCTCATTAAGGACGTCGTCCTACTTGGGGCCGCTTTATGGTCAATGTGCGAAGCGTTGACGGCGTAATTACCTCAGCCCGAATCGCACGCTCAGTCTGCGGATGTAGACCTAGCCCGATACAAGGAAGTTGTCTTCTAAAGAAGGGGTATGAGACGGGGACATCATGAAGCAGAGTGAATCATTTTCCAATTCGTTGTACACCGACCAGGTGCACTCAGCTGAGCTCGAGTTAGCAGAGTTCATCGCTACGGTGAGGGCATCGTACGGTCCGGAAGAGGCCGAACTTTCTGTGGAGGATTGGATCGAAGAATCGGAACTGATGGACAGTTCACCTCGTTCCGAGGTCCGAAACTGGCGCGCGGTCACGATTTCGGCCTCGGCGCGACTAGCAAGTCGAGTCAGCCGCACTTCTCATTATTCAATGGTAGTTACAAATTCCCAGGAAAATCGATGGCAACGTCAACAATTTCCCCGAAACCATCAGTAGCAACTATGAAAGCCGCTGAGGTCTCACAACCTGGGTCGGCGTTCGAGATCATCGAGCGCGAGATTCCTGAACCCGATGCAGGGCACGTGCGCCTTAGGGTGCAGGCGGGTGGCATGTGCACAAATGATCAGCGGTAACGCGCAATTTCGCGTCGTCTTAACCATGCGGAGTGAGGCCAAGCCACGATATCGCTTTGATTCGACGCCTGGGTCTTGATGCATCTATCAGCGGCGGATGCAAAGCGGAAACAAGTACCAAAAGAAAAGGAATCCACTATGTCTCAGGAAAAAGCACAACTCAACCGGCGGATTTTCCGTGCCGCCACCCTAGTCGCCATTGCAGCAAGCCCGGTTTTCGTGGCTGCGTCCAGCTACGCCCAAACTTCGATCAATAAGGAGTCGACCATGGTTCAGGCCGATCCTCTTCACGTTTACGCTGTGCCGCAAGCAGCCACGGCAGAAATCCGTCCTTTCCAGGTTAACTTTCCAGAAGAGCAAATCGCGGATCTCCGTCGGCGGATCGCCGCGACCCAATGGCCTGAGCGCGAAACCGTCAACGATGCCACGCAGGGTGTCCAACTCGTGACCATGCAGGAACTCGCACGCTATTGGGCAACCGATTACGACTGGCGCAAGTGCGAGGCGAGGCTGAATGCCCTGCCGCAATTCGTCACAACGATCGATGGGCTCGACATCCACTTCATTCACGTCCGCTCAAAAAATAAGAACGCGCTGCCCATCATCATCACGCATGGATGGCCTGGCTCGATCATCGAGCAACTGAAGGTCATCGGCCCGCTCACCGATCCTGTTGCCTACGGTGGAAAAACGGAAGACTCATTCGATGTAGTCATCCCTTCGCTGCCCGGCTATGGCTTCTCGGGTAAGCCTAAATCGCCCGGTTGGAATCCCCCTCGCATCGCCCGCGCGTGGGCGACGCTGATGCAACGCCTCGGGTATACCCGGTATGTGGCTCAGGGCGGCGACTGGGGCGATGCCGTTACAGAGTTCATGGCCGTGCAGGAGCCGCCAGGGTTACTCGGGATCCATACCAACATGCCGGCGACGGTTCCGGCCAACATCTCTAAGGCGCTCGCGTTCCAACAGGCTCCGCCTGCAGACCTCACGCCTGAGGAGCGGCACGCGTGGGACCAGCTCGATTTCTTCTTCAAAAATGGCCTCGGGTACGCCATCGAGATGAACAACCGTCCGCAGACGCTGTACGGGATCGTGGATTCTCCCATCGGACTGGCGGCCTGGATGATCGACCACGACGCGCGCAGCGAGGAGCTGATCGCCCGCGTTTTCGACGGGAAGATGGAAGGACTGACACGGGACGACGTGCTGGACAACATCACACTCTACTGGTTGACGAACACCGCGATCTCCTCGGCCCAACTCTACTGGGACAACGCACACCATCCGAACGGGGGCTTCTTCGACCCACGTGGCATCAAGATCCCGGTTGCAGTGAGCGTCTTTCCAGACGAACTCTACTCGGCACCGCGGAAGTGGGCGGAGAGCGCTTATCCCAAGCTGATTTATTACAACCGACTTTCGAAAGGCGGGCACTTTGCGGCTTGGGAACAGCCGGAACTGTTCAGTGAAGAGATCCGGGCGTCGTTCCGATCGCTGCGCTAATTGGGGAGGTGAGCAGATGTCGGATTGTCGCGCGGAACTGCGATTGCCGCAACCACTGATATCGAGGTGTCGCCAATACGATCATCCAATTGTTCCGCGTTCCACTCATCTCGGGTGTGACGCCCTCATCACGTCCGGTGCAATCGGAAAAGCAAACAGAAAGAAGAGGAATCAACTATGAGTCTCGAAGCAAAACTGTACGATGCCGAACTTCGTGCGATGCATGAAGACGTCTCCACCCCCTCCCGCCGCAGCTTTCATGCCGGGTCCGCGGTTGGGGGTACTTTCGTATTTCTCCTGCTGGCCGCCGCCGGCCGTGCGCAGACCGTTCGGACCGCCGATGCAACTGTACGAGCCCAGCAATCTTCGGGCGTGCCCGTGCAGGTCGTGGTCACGGTGGAAGCTCGCAAGGGCGAAGAGAGCCCGGTGATCAACCGCGAAGATGTGATGGTGCATGAAGGGCGCGACCGGGACGAGGTGATCGACTGGGTCCCCGCGCAGGGCGAACATGCGTCGCTGGAGCTGATGATTTTGCTGGACGACGGGTCGAACACCACGCTGGGTAGCCAACTCGACGACATCCGCAACTTTATTAACTCACAACCTGACACCACGATGATTGGTGTCGCTTATATGCGTGACGGCATTGCTCGAGTCGCCCAGAATCTGACCAGCGATCATGCGCTGGCGGCAACGGCGCTGCGTCTTCCGGTTGGATTGAGAGGGGTTAATGGCAGTCCATATTTCTCACTCACGGATCTGGTGAAGCGCTGGCCTGCCACCACGACGCGGAGAGCCGTCGTCATGGCCACCGACGGTATCGACCGCTTCTACGCTACCGGAGATCTGCAGGACCCGTACCTGGATGAGGCCATCGATAATGCTTTGCGCGCCGGCATCACGGTCTCGACGATATACACACCAGGCGTCGGACATTTTGGTCACAGTTATTGGCAGACTTATTGGGGACAGATCTATCTGTCGCGACTGGCAGAGGAAACCGGAGGCGAGGCCTATTACATAGGGTTCACCGGGCCGCCGGTTTCATTCACTCCGTTTCTGAACGACGTCGGAAAACGGCTGGCGCACCAATACCTCCTGACATTTCTCGCCAAGCGGCCGAAGAAAGCCAACTGGCAACGAATTCGACTGATGACAGAAGTGCCGAACGCGGATCTGGTCGCGCCGGGCAGAGTATGGGTGACGCCGTAGGCGAGTACGACCGTCGAAATTTGGATGTGGGCGGCGACGCCCCGCGAGAGCTTTCCTCCAACGCAAGAATGCTTATGCAGATGGTGACAGGAATAACCAATAAGGAGAATGAACATGGCAACGATTCCAGAAA
>Ga0335069_10001709_pt1 | contig 35014 bp, 30 predicted proteins | sample Lox_Sample_11_FD_206714 | JGI IMG/M metagenome (GOLD analysis project Ga0335069, IMG submission 206714) | Soil microbial communities from Loxahatchee National Wildlife Refuge, Florida, United States - Lox_Sample_1.1 | ecosystem: Environmental > Terrestrial > Soil > Wetlands | place: USA... | reverse complement strand
CCCGGGGGGGCCCCGCCGCCCCCCCCACCCAACCCCCCCCATTGGGGTGTGGTGGCGATTAACGCCCCACCACGAAGCAATCCAGATAGGTCTACACGCGCACTTGACAATTCCGTGACACTTCGGGGTTCCCTCCTTGATACTTTACCGTGCATTTGGGCACGGAGGCCAACAGATGACACGTCAGTCAATCTCAATGCTCCTCCTGGCGGCAACAGTGTGCGCGGCACCGTCTTTTCCCGGCTGCTCGCTCGTCGGTCTGCTTGTGGGCACAGGAATTGATGAATCAATGGCGGACAGGGACACACTGTCACCTCCCCAGTTTTCCGCAGTGAAACAGGGTGACGATATCATAGTCACCCTCCGCAATGGGACGGTCTGCTCTGGTACCTATAGCAACCTGGACACTCTCACCACCGCCGAATATGCGATCAACTATAACGCTTGCAGGTTGGGTAACCGCGGAGAAGTTGACTTGCCCATGCTGGGCGACTCGGTAACACTGTATCCCGCAGGGGAAAAGGGCCGGCTTCTCCCGGCAATAGGAGGAGAACTGATCGGCTTTGACAATAACGTGATTGTACTCAGCAAGCAGGGGAAACTCGTCCCATTCAGGATCAGCATCTTTCAAACAATGAGAGATAGCCGCGGGGAGGTCATCGACCAGGACGTTGTCCGCGGTCTGATGGAGGAGGGGAACATCGCTCTGATGACGGCAATGGTTGTGGAAACGAGCAACGGCCGTGAGCGATTGCCCTTGGAGAACGTCCAGCGAGTGGAGAGGTCTCTCACCAAGTACACCAAGTTCATTCTGGGCGGGATCGGTCTCGCATTCGACGCCATAGTTGTCTGGTTGGTCGCATCGTAACCGTGATACTGGTTTCGTTGAAGATGCAGAGCTCAGCCTTTTGTCTCATGTTTGGTCAACTCTGTCAGCTTTGCAGAGTTTCTCGGTCTGGGACCGAATTCACTTCAAAAACAGAAGGCGCTTCGTCGCCACATAGTCCCCCGCCTGCAGTCTGTAGAAGTACACCCCACTCGCAAGATTCGAACCGTCAAACCTGAGCTCGTAGACGCCCGCATCCTTCCGCTCATTGACCAGCACGGACACCTCCCGACCGACCATATCATAAACGACAAGCTTCACACTACTGGCAACTGGCAACCGAAAACCGATAACTGTTGTCGGGTTGAAGGGATCGGGATAATTCTGGTCAAGAGTGAAATGCGCTGGCAAGCCAGTCGCTGAGCTTTCCACTGAGGTGGTCATCCCCGATAACGGTGCTCGCCAGACGACCCCCTCGTGCGTTCCGGCAAAGAGATTCGTGCCGGAAATGGCGAGTGGCCCGATCAGACCCAGCGGCCCTGCCACCGCGGCCCAGCTCCCGCCGTTGTTGGTGGAACGATACAGGCTGCCATAACCGGTCGAGGCAAAGATATTCGTGCCAGAGAACGCAAAATCAGCAACGTAAGAGTACTCCCATCCGTTGCTCGCCGTAGTCCAGTTTGCACCATTGTTCGTGGAGACAAAAACGCCGTGGTCTGTTGCAGCAAAGATATTCGTGCCGGAGACGGCAAAGGCTGACACCTGGGTTGCCGACAACAATCCTGTATTGTCTTCAGACCAGCTTGTACCATTGTCAGTTGATAGATAGACGCCGCCAGCATTGGCGCCACCAGTTCCCGCAAAGAGATTCGTGCCAGAGACGACGATTCGCGTGATATGAGTGTCCGGCATGCCAGACTGTGTCCAGCTTGTACAATTGTTTGTGGAAAGAAAGATTCCCCCGTAAGTCCCGACAAAGAGGGTCGTGCTGGAAACAGCGAATGAAAGAACGGTGAGATTCGTCAAGCCAGAATCGACCGGAGACCAGCTTGTACCGTTGTTCGTTGATAAAAAGACCCCGCGGCCATAGGTCCCGGCGAGTAGGTTTGTGCCACTGACAGCAAGTACTGTAACACTTGTGTCCATAAGCCCTGAATCAACCTGAGTCCAGTTTGTCCCGTTGTTGGTCGTGAGAAATACTCCCCCGCGGGATGTCCCAGCATAGAGATTGTTGCCGTTCACAGCGAAACATTCTATGGGCCCGTCAGATGGCCCATTGGTTGCCACCCATTGAGCGGGCGCTGTTGAACAAAGGCCAATGCAAGACAGTATGGCCATCAGGACTGAACGGCCATTCATGGAACCTCCGCGCAGATGATGCTTTGGAACCGATGGACTGAACAGGAATGCAGAATGTATCGTGGACGGTGTATCGAGGGGAAGTGAACGATTCGTCGAGCACAATACCCTGGGTGGCATAGGATTACCGGAAAATGGTGACAACCTTCCCCATTGGGTGGGAGAGGTCGCTCGACAATCGTTATGAAAAAGAACATGCAGGTTCAGCTGGGACAATTTGACACTAATGCTACCCAAAGTCAAGGCACATTGAACGAGCCGACCGGCTCATCGGGTCTTAGACGTTATGGCGGCATCACGGCATCCGGAGCAACGGCTCGATGGCTGACGAGGCCATTGAGCAGGCTATGGCCGAACGATGCCTTTCCGCCCAGCCAATGTCAATTGGCAAACTGAATAGATTTGCAGGTGAGTCTTGTCGGCAGATGAAAGCCCTGGCGAAGAGCCAGAGCTAATGCAAAATGGAAGATTGAGAATGGAGGATTGAGGACAATTCGAATAGTACTGGCGATAGGACTCGAACCTATGACCCCCAGATCCACAATCTGGTGCTCTAACCAACTGAGCTACGCCAGCGCTGGCACAATGGAATATACATCATTCGGTGCAGAGATTCAACGGAGCGTTCTCACAACCGACACGACAGTAGCCAAGATCATCTGACGACGCCCTGCACAAGTGCCTCTGCGAGGGAGACAGTCCGTACCACTCTCTTATGGACGCCGGGCGGGGTTCCCCACGACCTCCCATTCACGTACCCGTAGACAAATTCCGCTGTGTTCGTCCCCTGATACCTGAACTTTATTTCTCCCGGACCCCGGGCGACCCAGAGGTCCTCGATTGTCGTCGACGCGTCGCCGCTTGAAGAAGTCATGTCTACCTGCACCGTGAAATGTGCGACCGGCGCAAATGAACCGAGAACCGTGACTGCTTGCGCAGTGTCGATCAACCTGTACGAGGTTTTCGCTGACACAGAGTAGCCCCCGTAAGAGAAGTTGACGGATAGCACGATCGTCGAGTACAGGTTCCATCCCGCGGGCAGCATGGGCTGAGGAGCGTCAAAAATGACCGCAGATTCACCCGGCGGCCTGCATCCCGCATATCTGCCGCCGACCAGTGTGTAGTAATACCGGGCGCCGTTGTCAGCGTCCACAGCCAGGTAGGTCGTCCCATTAACGACTTCCTTCCCCGCGTACCTGTTCCACGAGCCGTCGGAATAGGTCTTCACGTAGCCTGGTTCCAGGGTCTCGGCGTACCCGGTGAAATCGAAACTGTATGCACCCGGGGCCGGGTTGGTTTCATGCGGAGTTCCGTCCGATGTACCCGGGCCGGTTGGCCCGACCGGGCCGTCATCGTTCGCGCATCCAAACATGGCTACGACCACACAGAGCGGGATGATATTTTTCATCGCATCCTCCGTTCGACAGGTTCCGATCTGCGCCGTCCCGGCGTGGGACGGCGCAGAAACCCCGCACACTTCAACCCGGGCACCTGTCATTCACGGAAAGGATTGAAGTAGAAATGCTGGAACGGATTGTGGCAGCCTGTCACCATACCGGCCGCGCCGGCGAGGAGGATGGCGATCATTGCCGCTCGTGCGATGTTCATGACCTGACGTTTCATGACTGCCTCCGGAAGATTGGTGGACTTGCGTGATCGATGCTGGGTCAATATACGTCCCGCAAGCAGGGGAGACGTCACAGAAACGTCATGATTCCGTAACAGTTTTCCGGTGGAGGAGAGCCCGGACGGCAGTGGCCCGCGAGTGCTCAGACGAGCTGCGTTACGCCCGGAACGGGGACCTCGAGAGGTGGCAGGGAGCGCATTTCAAGATGGGGAGGCGTGAGATCGAGCTTCGAGGAATTCATAACCCAGTCCCAGCTCAGCGAGCGGCCCGTATAGGCGCTCATGCGGCCCATGATCGCCGTGAGCGTGCTTTCCGCAACCTGCTTTCCTTCGTTCACCGGCTCGCCGGACGCGAGGCTCGCTAGCAGGTCGGCGTGCTCCTGGACATAGGGGTTGGGAGATACCTTCTCCGTCGAGTACGGATTGGCTCCCTTGATATAGCCGTCCGCGCCGTCGGTATACGAATAGCCCTTCGTGCCGACGACCCTTTCCGATACGTTGTCCATGGCGCCGGCAGTCTGCCGGCACATGCTGAGCACCCGCGCTCCGTTTGGGTACTCATATTCGACCGCGAAGTGATCAAAGATATTGCCGAACATCGGATCCGTCCTGGCAGCCCGGCCACCCATCCCCGTGCACTTGACCGGATGACCGCCCATGGCCCAGTTCATGACATCGAGGTTGTGGACATGCTGTTCCACAATATGATCCCCGCTGCACCATCCTGTGAAGAGCCAGTTACGCACCTGCCATTCCATGTCGGACCACTTCTTGATGATTCGGTCGGCCCAGTTCTGCGCGGCCCTTTCGGTCCACAATGCCCCCATGTTCCAGTAACACTGACCGGCAACGATGTCGCCGATATCGCCCCCATGGACACGTTTCATGATCTCCCTGTAGTGCGCCTGGTGGCGGCGCTGCGTTCCGGCAACGATCGAGAGCCGCTTCCGGGAAGCGGCCTCGGCGCTTGCGATCACGCTGCGAACCCCCGCGGGATCGACCGCAACCGGCTTTTCCATGAAGACGTGCTTACCGGCCTCAACGGCGGCCCGAAGGTGTTCCGGCCTGAAGAAGGGGGGCGCAGCGAGTATCACGACATCCACATCTGAAGCCAGAACCCTCCGGTAGGCATCAAAACCGGTGAAACAATGTTCAGGGGTCACCGCAACAGTACCCTTCCCAAGCTTCCCTGAAAGCGCATTGAGCGAGGCGGAGAGCATATCGGGAAACAGATCGCCAAGAGCGGTGATCACGATATCCGGGGAAGCGGTGGCACAGTCGATCGCCGCCCCTGTGCCGCGGCCTCCGCAGCCGATCAGGCCGACGCGAATTCTGTCTTTGCCGGCGGACTTCACGATAGCCGGGCCGGAAAGAACGGCAGCAACCGATCCGACAGAGATCGTCCTGATGAAATCCCTGCGTGTCACATCATGCAGCGTCATACCGCACATCTCGTCCATGGGAGCCCCGAAGAATGAGTTTTGGACAGGTCAGAAGTCATCACAGGCCCGGTACGCATCGATGATCGCCTTCTCCCCCTCCTTCCCCGGCCGGCTGTGGCCATGCTCCATGCAGAGGACACCCTGGTATCCTTTGCCGTGAATGTGTTTAAAAATGGTCCGGTAGTTCAGCTCGCCGGTGCCGGGCTCCTTCCGCCCCGGGGTGTCGCCGAGGTGGAAGGCGCTGATCTGATCCCAGCACGCGTCGATATTGGGAATGATATTCCCTTCCGTAATCTGCTGATGGTATATGTCCATCACGATGCGGCAGGCCGGGCTGCCGACCGATCGGACAATTTCATCCGCCTGCGCCATTTTCGTCAAGAAGAGGCCGGGATGATCCTTCGGGTTCAGGGGTTCGAGAACCATGGTAATTCCTGCGGGCTCACAGACGCCTGCGCACCACTTGAGATTCTCAGTTACATTCGCGGTCTGGTAGCCCCAGTCCATACTCTCGTCATAGCGACCCGGGACGACGAGTGCCAGTTTCACGCCTGTTCTGGCCGACGTGTCGATGGCCGTCCTGAGCCTCGCCCCCAGCATTTCGCGCACAGACGGGTCTTTTGTCACGAACGACTTCACGGAAAAATCCGCGTACGCGACAAATGGACCGATCGCCATGCCGAGCCGGGAAGTCTCCCTCGCAATCGCTTCCTGTTCGGTGGTCGGGCGGTTCATGAGGCCGTTGTCAAACATGGCATGAAACCCCTGATCGGCCATGAACCTGATCTGGTCGAGGATGTCCTTGCCGGCACTCTCTTCAAACATCCCAAACGGAGGAGCATACCTGAGTTTGAATCCGGAGTGAAGATCCCCTGCCAGTCCGGTTGCCCCTCTCAGGTTATTGTACGGCAATACAGCAGCAGCCCCCAGCGCCGCTTCCCTCAAGAACATCCGCCGGGAATGGTGGAACTTCGATTCAATCATAAAATCGTTCCTTTCGGAGGAGATTGCTGTGAACTGCTCTGGCAGGGGCAGATGATGTGGATGGGGAGTCGATCTCACTTCGTGCAAACGTAGCACTCCCCACAGCAAAAGTCAATTGCTCCACAACAGATTGCTGGTTGGGCTATTTTTCAAACATGAGCTTTTTCGTGTCGGCGTAGCTGCCTGTCCCCGACTGCACCAGCATCCTGCAGAAGTACACGCCGCTCGAGAAGCGGGAGGCGTCGAACCGCACATCGTGGTAGCCCGCGTCGACTTCGCCGCGTACAAGATCCGCGACTTTCTGCCCGATGGCGTTGTACACGGTCATCGTCACGTATCCCCGCACGGGGAGAGCGTACCGAATGGTCGTCGTGGGATTGAACGGGTTGGGATGGTTCTGGAAGAGAGCGAACGCCCCCGGTGTTGCGTCACGGGCAGGTGCCCCAGCCTCCGCCCGGATAGCGGCGGTGTAATGAACGGTGTTGTCCAGGTCAATGTGCCTCAGCCGGTAATACGTTGCGCCGGGATCTGGTGTCGAGTCCGTGAAAGCGTATTGCTGGGGAACCAGCGTGGTCCCGTGCCCCGGGATCCAAGGAGATATGGCGCCAAAACCGGCACCCGGACTGGAGGACCGCTCCACGACGAAACCGTAGTTATTCACCTCGCTCAGAGTCCCCCATTCGACCCGGATCCTCCCGCAGGCGTCCGGTGTCGCGCCAAATGATGCAATCTGGACGGGGAGAGCCCCGGTGTTGCTTACGTCAAACATGGTGCATGAGGTGAACCCGCTCGCAAAAGCGGTGTATAACCCGCCGCCCGAATCTCCGAAGGTTGCGTTCTGATTCTGCCACGCCGACCCCGAGTAGCACCCGATGGCGAGCGGCATCCCCCTGTCGAAGCCTGCCGCCTCGTTGGCCGCGGTCCACCCCAGCGTGATCGCCGCGTCCGCACCCGTTCCCTTCTCCGTAATCGTCCATTGGCAATTCACGACCGCGCTGGTCGACGGCGCATGATCAAACGTGTTCTTGACCTGGACCGCAAAGTCGTCCACGGCCCCCGTGTTGCTCAGGAACACCGGCGAATATCCGACTGATGTTCCCACCGGGAAGAGCCTGGGCCCCGCCCCGACGCTCCGTATGGTCAGAAGCCCATGGCCGGCCGTGAGGACATAGGCGGATGAAGAGCCGCCGCTCACGGCGCCGGCTGAAAGGTTGTGGTCCCCCAGCGCGAACGTCCCGCCGTTCAGGAACAATGTCTGCGTCACCGTGTCGATCACAGAGAGCGTGACACCGGCCGGATTATTGATCGTCAGATTGTTGATAGTGGACGGAAGCTTCGTGCCTGTCACCTGTGCCACATTTCCGACAAATGCGTAGTTCGCTCCGGAGGAGAAGAGATTCCCGCCGCCGTACGACCCGCTGCACTTCACGGCGCCGTTGATGCCGCCCGAATTGCCCGTCACGAACGTGGCTCCCGGTTGGAGCCTGAAGCTCCCCGAACCGGAGAGAACATCCTTGTCGGCCCCCAGCGCGAGCGTGGATCCGCCATTGACCTGGAAGTTGGGGGCGCCCGCGAATGTGTACGATCCGGCGGCCGGCGCGACAAATGACTGTGGACTCGAGCCCGCGAAAATGACGGTCGACAGATTCCCGTTGCTGCTTTTTGAAAATGTGGCGGTGTCAGGGAAGGAGAGATTGCCCTTCAGGTACCACTGACTCACACCGCCGGAGTTGTTGCTGAGCGAGAGAACGCCATTCGACGAGACGGTAATGTTTCCGTTCACAACGACCGTATCGGCATAGGAGGATCCCATCGTGGCAAGTGCGGCATAGCGGCCGCTCACGATGACATCCCCATTGATCGTGCATGTTCCCGATCCTCCGAAGAGCCTGAGCTGGGGGGTGGGACTTGTCGTCGAAGCCCGTGACCAGTTGGTGTTGAGGACCCTGAGTGTGCCTCCCAGAACGATGGGCCCGACGTGCCACCCGAGGTTCAGATTCGCACTCTGATTCGGACAGTCCCATGTCAGATTGTAGAAATTCTGGTTTGTCCAGGCGGGAGCGGTGTCGATCACGGAAGTCACCATGCAGGTCGAGCCTGCATTCCACGTGCAAATCGGTATCGCCCCGGCATTCTGCTGGTGCATGTACGTGCCGCCGCTGGCAAACGAGAGATTCTGCCACCCCCCGATCCTGCCCGCGTTCCTCACGGTGCCCGTCACCGAAAGGGGGATATCCACGGTGACTGAATCGGGTGATTGGATGGTCACCACCTCCCCGCCGGCAGGTACACCGGGCGCGGGATTCACCCAGGACAATCCGTCAAACCTGTCCCACGTGCTCACGTCGCTCCAGTTTCCCGAAGCGTGTGAACGATAGTCACCTGCAGACTGGGGGAAAGAAAGAGAAAGGGGAATCAGAAAAGTCGCAAAGAGACCTGCGGTTCTGAGCACGGTCTTCAAGATACCTCCTGGAGTAATCGTCTCGCACCGGTTCGATTGCGTTTCAGATCGCCTGAAGGCATCGCAACCGATGTGCCAGGAGAAACGATGTTTTCGCGCTCAGAACCGCAGATACGGGCGACTTGTCCGGATGATAGTGCCCAAAAACAGCCAGGTGGCTGCTATCGCACAGGCGTCGCGGTGAAGCCGTCCTCTTTCTTCGCCAGCCTCACGATCGCGGGGATATGCGCGGCAGCGAGATATGCGTTCGCATCCGCTGCCCGTCGGAAGAAATCGAGACGCGCGGCAACGGCCTTCTGCCCGTCACTGTCGAATGAAACGCCGGCAGAGGGATGCTCGAACTGCACGGCCCCGAAATGGATCAGATCGCCGATGCACCAGAGCTGTTTCCCTTTCGATGTGAACGTGTACACCATGTGTCCCGGCGTGTGACCGTATGCGGCAATGGCCCTGATCCCGTCCCCCAGGTCCTCGTTCGAATCGCACGGCTTGAATCTCCCGGCCGAGACATACGGGGCAAATATCGCCTTTGTCTGCGCCCCACGCACACGCAGGTTCGCAGGCAGCTGTGCTGTGTCTCCCAGCCAGAACTCGCCCTCGACCTTTGAAGAGCGCACGATTGCATTGGGAAACGCCCGCTTCCCGTCCGGTGTGAGCAGGCCGCCGATATGGTCGAAATGGAAATGCGTGATGAGCACGAGATCCACCTGGCCCGGATCGACGCCGGCGTCCTTCAGGCCGTCCATCAGGTGTCCCGAGTTCTCCCCGGGGTACTTCCCCATTCCCGCATCTACCAGCACCACATGATGTGCAGTCCGCACCAGGAACGCGTTCGCGGGCGTCCTTGCCGAATCGATCCCCCCGGAAAGTCTTATGGCACTCTCCCGGTCTATGCCCGAAAGGAGCGACACGGGAAGGTAGAACTCCGCGTCCTGGAGCCTGTAGACGCGGATGTCGCCGAGCGTCAGGGGCCCCTTCGAGTGTTGAGCCTGGCATACCGTGGTGCCGGACGGCGCCATACCCCCCAGCGCAAGGACCGCGATGAGAATACGTCTGACAAATGTGCGCATGATGAAGCTCTCCTCTGCAAGGTGAGTTGCCGCACGTCCGCCGCCGGAGAGCGGCGGGCGTTTCAGTATCCAAAAAACGCGGACGGGAGCACCTCCCGTGACGGCGAGATGCTCCCGCAGGGAGACAATGCGAAGGAGGTGTCTTCGGCAGCCCGGATCACTTCCGGGACCGCTTCCCTCCATGTGCCGGCATGTGGTGGGGTATCTCGTTGAAAAAGTGGAGCGATGTCCGTATGCCGCCGTAGAGATTCTCGAGATTGATGAACTCGTCAGGGGCGTGAGCGTTCTCGTCCGGCTGCCCGAACCCCAGCAGCACGGTATCGATGCCGAGGATCTGCTTGAACTGAACGACGATCGGAATCGAGCCTCCCTCCCGCTGGTAGAGCGGTTTCTTCCCGAACCCCTTCTCCAGTGCCGCAACGGCCGCCTGCACGCCGGGACTGTCGATCGGGGTGATGGCCGGCTCCCCGCCGTGAAGATTCCGAACCGTGATCTTCACTGTTTTCGGGGCTATCTTGCGGATGTGTTTCTCGAAGAGCTTTGCCACTTTTTCCGAGGACTGGTTGGGGACGATCCTCATGGAGATTTTCGCCGATGCCTTCGCCGGGAGCACTGTCTTTGCCCCCTCCCCCGTGAAACCGCCCCAGATGCCGTTGCACTCGAGCGTTGGTCTCGCCCAGACGCGCTCCAGCGTGGTGAATCCCTTTTCCCCGTACAACTGTGCGACGCCGAGCTCCTTCGCATACTTCCTGTCACTCCAGGGGAGCTTCCTGTACGCCTCCCTTTCCCGCTTCGTCAGTGGAAGGACGTCCCTGTAGAATCCGGGGATGGTCACTTTCCCGTTCTCGTCGTGAAGCGACGCGATGATCTCAGTCAGCGCCTGGATCGGGTTGTGGACGGTCCCGCCGAACGAGCCTGAGTGCAAGTCCTTGTTGGGACCCACCAGGTCGACCTGCATGTAGGCGAGCCCGCGCAGACCATAGCAAATGGAGGGGACACCTTTGGCGAACATGGCGGAGTCGGAAATAAGCACGAGATCCGCACGGAGCATCTCTTTCTTGTCGCGGACGAACGATTCCAGGTTGTCGCTCCCGATTTCCTCCTCTCCCTCGATCAAAAGCTTGACGTTTACGGGCAGGTCCCCCCCGTTGCGCAGGTATGCTTCGAGGCTCTTCAGGTGGATGAACACCTGACCCTTGTCGTCGGCAGAGCCCCGCGCGTAGAGGTTGCCGTCCCTGACCGTCGCCTCAAACGGGGGGGATGTCCAGAGTTCCAGCGGCTCGGGCGGCTGCACATCGTAGTGGCCGTACAGGAGAATCGTCGGCTTCCCCGGCGCGTTGAGCCAGTCGCCGTAGACGATCGGGTGCCCGGCGGTCGGGAAGATCTGGACATTCTGGAGGCCGATCGTTGTCATGTGGTCCGCCACCCAGTGGGCGCACCGATCGATATCCCCCTTGTTCTCAGGGTTCGTGCTGACGCTCGGGATCGCGAGCAGTTCCTTCAGCTCTGACAGGTACCGGTCTTTGTTGGCGTCGACGAACGACAGCAGCGATTGCATTGGTGCTCTCCGGTTAGTGACTGGATCGTGTGCGGCGGTGTCGGGAGGGAGGCTCGGTGAATTCTTGATAATCAGCCTGTTTTTCAATATAGTAGGACCTGACCTCAAAAGCAAAAACACCTTGGACCCAGACGAAATACTGCTTGCCGCTGCCGTTGCCACGGTTCCCTGCGTTCTCTTTGACCATCTCCTGTACTCGATCCAGAACTGGCAGCGGAAGCGGGCCGGCGTCGTGATGACGGGAGGATTCGGCGCGTTCGGCCGGACGGTGATCAGCATCGTCCTGAACTTCTTTCTCTGCGGGGTTGTGGCGTACGTCTACCGGAGCGTCGGACACGAACCACAGGACGCCTTCCTCGTCGGCGCGTGCCTGTGGCTGATCGTTTCCGTCCCGGTCCTTTTCACCAGCCGGTACGTGGACGAAACACAGCGTCAGTATTTTGCCGGCAGGATCCTCGGCTGGCTTGCGAAGACGGCCATCGCCTCGGCGTGCGCCGCCTACTTCGTCACATTCGGCGGCACCTGACCATGCGCGCATTCGTGAACGGAAGCAACATCTACTACGCCGTAGCCGGCGATACGCACGCCCTCCCGGTCGTGTTTGTTCACGGGTTCCCCTTCAGCCACCAGATCTGGCGCGCGCAGATGGAGGCCGCGGCCGCCGCGGGCTTCCGGGCGGTCGCCTACGACGTCAGGGGTCACGGCATGAGCGACGTCGGGGACGGGCAGTACACGATTGAATCCCATGTCGACGATCTTTTTGCCCTGATGGATCACCTCAGGATCACCCGGGCGGTCGTCGCGGGACTTTCCATGGGCGGGTACATCACGCTGCGTGCCATCGAGCGCGAGCCGGCGCGGTTTGCGGGCGTGGTCCTGTGCGACACACGGAGCGAGGCGGACACCGACGAGGCCCGTGTGCGACGCGCCGCGTCGGTCAAGGCGGTGAAGGCCGAAGGCTCGGCGGCATACGCCGAGGGCTATGTCAGGCAGATGTTCGCCCCGGGGACGTTCACCGACAATCCCGGCCCCGTGGAGACCATCCGCTCCATTATCGCGGGGACTCCTCCCCTGGGCATCGCAGGGACTCTGATTGCGCTCGCCGCGCGGACGGACACGACCCGCTCCCTCGCTGCCATCACAGTCCCGGCGCTCATACTGGTGGGTGACCAGGATACCGTGACCCCCCTCACCTCGGCACAGACCCTTCACGCGGGGATACGCGGCTCGGAGCTTCACGTCGTCCCGGGCGCGGCGCATCTGACCACGATGGAAAACCCCGCGTTTGTCAGCGAGAAACTCGTCGCCTTTCTTCGCCGGATCCCGGCCGGGTCATAGATGCAGACCGCCCTCGTCACGGGCGCGGCCGGCTGTGTCGGCTCCGCGCTCGTTCTCCGCCTCCATGCGCTCGGCGTTCACGTCAGAACGCTCACACGGCCGGGCGCGGACCTCAGCGTGCTGGAAGGAACTCCCGTCGAACCGTTCGCCGGCGACATCTGCGACAGCGGGGTGCTGTCGGCAGCGGCCGAAGGGTGCGATGCCGTCTTTCATACAGCCGCCGTCGTCACGTTCGCGCGGAAGGCCAGGGAGGAGCAGCACCGCGTCAACGTCCTGGGAACCCGGGCGGTCGTGCGCGCCTGCATCGCCGGCGGTGTGGGCGCACTCGTCCACACGAGCTCCGTCACCACGATCGGGACGCCCGCACCGGGGAAGGAAGCGGACGAGACACTCCTGCCGGACCGCGCGCTCGCGAAGGGCTACAAGCTCTCAAAGATACTTGCCGAAGACGAAATCCATGGGGGGGTGGCGCAGGGTCTCCGCGCGATCATCGTCAACCCCTCGGTGATCATGGGGGAGAGGGACAGGCGCCTCCACGCGGGCCAGCTCGTCAGGGACATCAAGCGGGGAAGGATCCCCTTCTACGTCAGGGGCGGGATGAACATCGTCTACGTGGGGGACGTCGCCGCCGGGATGATCGCCGCGGCGGAACGGGGGAGGGCCGGAGAGCGCTATATCCTGGCCGGGGAGAACATGACGCACCGCGAGATCTTCCGCCGGACTGCGCTCCTCATCGGGGGGATGCCCCCGCTCGCGCGCTTTCCCCTCCCGCTTCTCCGGGCGACGGCCGCGCTGGTCGAGGGCGTTGCCGCACTCACCGGGACCGAGCCCCCCATCACGCGCGACCTGGCCGCGATCGCGGGCCGCTACCACTGGTTCAGCGCGGCCAGGGCGAAGCGCGAGCTGGGGTTCACCACGACGTCGTTCGACGAGACCATCCTGGCGGCATACCGGTGGTACGCCGCCCACGGGTATCTCTGATCAGAAGAGCGTATAGATGAACGGCGCCAGCGCCGAGCCCTGCGTGAATACGAGGAGGAGCGCCAGGAGCAGCAGCAACACAACGATGGGGCCCAGCCACCACTTCTTCCGTTCCTTCATGAACGCCCAGAGCTCCCCGAGGATCGAGAGTTTTCCGCCTGCCATGTGCGTGCCTCCGTTCGTGTCCTGATCAGAACATCCGTTCAAGCCGCGCGGGTTCGGCCGGCTGAGGTTCCCGCTTTTTCCAGTATGTCGTCCTCTCCCGCTCGATCCGCTCGTCCAGGAGATCCTTCCCCGTCCACCGGAGGATGAGTGAGATCGGGGTCACCACGACGTAGAAGAAGAGGCCCAGGAGCACGCGGGCGTTGATCCAGCCGAGTGCGTAGGCAAGGAGCATCCAGGCGGTGTAGAGCGGCTTCATCGCCCTGTACGCCAGGAGTCCCCCGACGGCACATACGAGGCTCCCCGCTCCCCACCACGGCCACGACGCCCTCCCCCGCGCGAGCGCGTAGGCGGCGATGCCCGCGCAGATCAGCGCGAAGAGAAGCCCGAAGTTCCTGACATTCTTCCGCGATGCGTCGACCCGCTCAATCAAGCGCAAACTCCTTCTTCCAGTCCGCGTCAGCCCGGAGAGGTGACTGTTCCTTCTTCGCCAGGATGTGGCTTCCCGCGACGAGGTAGTCCATTTCCGTGCGCATGAAGCACCGCCATGCCTCCTGCGGCGTGCAGACGATCGGCTCTCCCCGGACATTAAACGACGTGTTGATGATCACCGGGCACCCCGTGTCCCTGTAGAACTTCCCGATCAGGTCGTGGTACAGCGGGTGGTCGTCCCTCTCCACAGTCTGTATCCGCGCGGTGTAGTCGATGTGCGTCACGGCCGGGATGTCCGACCGGGGGACGTTCAGCTTGTCGATTCCCGTGAGCCGCTGCTCTTCGGGAGTCATCCGCCGGCGTCTTCCCTCGGTCACGGGTGCCACCAGGAGCATGTAGGGACTCGCGCAGTCGATATCGAAATACTCCCCCGCGTGTTCACGCAGGACCGCGGGGGCGAACGGCCGGAACGATTCCCGGAATTTGATCTTCAGGTTCATGACGGATTGCATCGACGGGGACCGGGCGTCGCCGATGATGCTCCGCGCCCCGAGCGCCCGCGGTCCGAACTCCATCCGTCCCTGGAACCACCCCACAACATTTCCGCCGGCGATCAGCGAGGCTGCTGTGTCGAGCAGTTCCTCGCGCGGAAGCGTCCTGTACACCGCCCCGCATTCCCTGAGGGCCGCGGCGATCGCATCGTCGTCGAACGAGGGCCCCAGGAGAGACCCCTGCTGGGCGTCCTTCCCCCGTGGATCCGGCCGCGCGTTCCCGTAGTAGGTGTGCCAGGCGCAGAGGGCCGCGCCGAGCGCCCCCCCTGCATCTCCCGCCGCCGGTTGTATCCAGAGCTCGCGGAACGGCCCCTCGCGCAGAATCCTGCCGTTCCCGACGCAGTTGAGCGCCACTCCCCCCGCGAGGACGAGCCGGTCCTCCCTCGTCTCGGCATGCACGTGCCTCGCCTGCCTGAGCATGATCTCCCCGGTGACCTCCTGAAGCGAGCAGGCGAGATCCATCTCCCGGCCCGTCAGCGGGGCTTCCGGGTCCCGGGGCGGACCCCCGAAGAGCCGGTCGAACTTCCGGCTCGTCATCGTCAGCCCCGCGCAGTAGTCGAAGTATTCCATGTTCATCTTGAACGACCCGTCGGGCTTCAGGTCGATCAGGTTGTCGTAGATCGCCTGCACGTAGCGGGGCTCGCCGTACGGGGCAAGTCCCATCACCTTGTACTCCGCCGAGTTGACCCTGAACCCCGTGAAGTACGTGAACGCCGAGTACAGGAGCCCCAGCGAGTGGGGGAAGTTCTGCTCGCCGAGGATCTCCAGTGACGCGTCTTCCCCCCGGCCGTAGCTCGTGGTCGTCCACTCCCCGACGCCGTCCAGCGTCAGGAACGCCGCACGCCTGAAGGGGGAAGGATAGAACGCGGATGCGGCGTGCGACATGTGGTGTTCGCAGAACAGGATGGTGCCGTCGTAGCCGAGTGCGTCCCGGATGAGCTGGGGAATCCAGAGCTTCTCCTTCAGCCAGAGGGGCATCGACATGAGGAACGACCTGATGCCGCGGGGGGCGTAGGCAAGGTAGGTCTCGAGAATCCTCTCAAATTTGATGAGAGGCTTGTCGTAGAAGGCGACGCAGGCGAGATCGGCGGCAGTGATCCCCCGGGATGCAAGGCACCAGGCAATCGCCTTCGCGGGGAAAGCGGAGTCGTGCTTCTTCCGGGTGAACCTCTCCTCCTGCGCGGCGGCCACGACCGCGCCGTCCCTGATCAGCGCCGCGGCGGAATCATGGTAGAAGCAGGATATCCCGAGAATGTACATGGGGGCCGTCCCCGGCGCGCTACATCTGGAACGCTTTGATGTACTCCACCAGGCGGGTGCAGTCCTCGAGCGTTTCTGCGGCGTGTGTGCCTCCCCCCTGCGCCGCGTGCTCGTGGTGTTCCTGCACGCTCATGACTTCCAGGGGGCGGGAGCGGATCTGGGCAATGCTCTTCGCCGCCGAGGCTGCGGCGGAGAGCGTGGTAATGAAGGGGATCTTGTATTCGTACGCCGCCCGGCCGATCGCGTGCTCGTCCTGCCGCGACACCTGTCCCAGCGGCGTGTTGATGATAAGCTGGACCCAGCCGTTCTTGATGACGTCGATGATGTTCAGCGTTCCCTCGCTGGCCTTCAGCACGGTGCGGTTGGCGATCCCGTTCGCCTGGAGAAACGCCGCGGTTCCCTCCGTGGCGATCAGGTTGAACCCGAGCCGGACGTACGCGCGGACGACGTTGACCGCCCGCTCGTTCTTGTCGAAGTCGTTCAGGCTGACGAACACGGTCCCTTTCTGGGGGAGCGTGGTCCCCGCGGCCATCGATGCCTTGGCGAAGGCGACGCCGAAGTTATCGGAGATCCCCATCACCTCCCCCGTGGAACGCATTTCGGGCCCGAGGAAGTGACGCGCGGTGGGGAATTTCGGGAAGGGGAAGACCGATTCCTTGATCGCGACGTGCTTGGCCCAGCCGTTCCCCCTGACTTCCAGCTCGGGGAGCGTGCGGCCGATCATGAGCCTTGCGGCGATCTTGGCGAGGGGGACGCCGGTCGCCTTGCTGACGAACGGCACCGTCCGCGAGGCACGCGGGTTCACTTCCAGCACGTAGACCACGCCGTCGCGCATGGCGTACTGGACGTTGACCAGCCCCACGACGTTCAGGCCCAGCGCCAGGCGGCGCGTGTACGTCATGAGCGTCAGGAGCTGCTGCGGGGTCACGGCATACGGGGGGAGCACGCAGCAGCTGTCCCCCGAGTGGACCCCGGCTTCCTCGATGTGCTGCATGACGCCGCCGATGAACACGTTGGTGCCGTCGCAGACGGCATCCACGTCGAACTCGAAGGCGTCCTCCAGGAACCTGTCGATCAGCACCGGGTGGTCGGGAGAGACGTTCACCGCCTTCGCCATGTACTCCCGGAGCCCCTCGTCGTTGTAGCAGATCTCCATCGCGCGGCCGCCCAGCACGTACGACGGACGCACCAGCACCGGGTACCCCACGCGCGCCGCCACCTGCAGCGCCCCGTCCAGGTCGTGCGCCGTGCCGTAGGGGGGGCAGGGGATTTTCAGCGTGTCGAGCAGCTCGCCGAACCTTTTCCTGTCCTCCGCCAGGTCGATCCCTTCCGTCGAGGTCCCGAGGATCTTCACCCCGTTGGCTTCGAGCGCCTTCGCGATCTTCAGGGGCGTCTGCCCGCCGAAGCTGACGATGACGCCGACCGGATTTTCCTGCTCGCAGATGTTGAGCACGTCCTCGAGCGTGAGCGGCTCGAAGTAGAGCTTGTCCGTGGTGTCGTAGTCCGTGGAGACGGTCTCGGGATTGCAGTTGATCATGATCGTGCCGTACCCCTCCTCGGCAAGCCCCATCACGCCGTGGACGCAGCAATAGTCAAATTCGATTCCCTGCCCGATCCTGTTGGGACCTCCGCCCAGGATGATGACCTGCTTCTTCCCGGACGGCCGCGACTCGTTCTCCCGCTCGTACGTCGAGTAGTGATAGGGGGTGTCGGCGGCAAACTCCGCGGCGCACGTGTCGACTGTCTTGTACACGGGGAGGATCCCCAGCGACTTCCGGTGTGCCCGCATCGTCATCTCGTCGCTGCCCGTCAGCACCGCCAGCTGCCTGTCGGAGAACCCGTGCTGCTTCGCCCGGAGCATCAGGGAGGCGTCGATCGTGCCGGCGCGCCTGATCTCCCCCTCGAGCGCGACGATCTGCTCGATATTGTTCAGGAACCAGGGGTCGACGTGCGTCAGCGCCGCGAGCTCATCGCTCGTGACGCCGAGCTGCAGCGCATAGCGGAGATTGAAGACTCCGTCCGGGTGTGGCCGCTCCAGCCGCCGGAGGATTTCCTTCCGCCACGACGTCTTCTCCGCGGGGGTGAGCGCGGCGGGGTCAAATTCGTCCTTGCCGTCCGCGCCGAGACCCGCCCTCCCCTGTTCCAGCGAGCGGAGGGCCTTCTGGAGGGCCTCCTTGAACGTCCGCCCGAACGCCATGGCCTCCCCCACGGACTTCATCTGTACGCCGAGCGTGGTGTCCACGCCCTTGAATTTCTCGAAGTCCCACCGGGGGATCTTGACCACGCAGTAGTCGATGGTGGGCTCAAACGAAGCGGGTGTGAGCTTCGTGATGTCGTTCGGGATCTCATCCAGCGTGTAGCCGACGGCGAGCTTGGCGGCGATCTTGGCGATCGGGAAGCCGGTGGCCTTCGAGGCCAGCGCCGAGGAGCGGGAGACGCGCGGGTTCATCTCGATCACCAGGCACCGGCCGGTGCGCGGGTCCACGGCGAACTGGATGTTTGACCCCCCCGTTTCGACGCCGATCGCCCGGATGATCCGGATGGCGTCGTCGCGCATGACCTGGTACTCCTTGTCCGTCAGCGTCTGGGCCGGCGCAACCGTCACCGAGTCGCCGGTGTGAATACCCATCGGGTCAAAATTCTCGATCGAGCAGACGATCACGACGTTGTCCCGGACGTCGCGCATCACCTCCAGCTCGTACTCCTTCCAGCCGATGACGGATTCCTCCAGGAGCACCTCCCGGATCGGGCTGGCCTCCAGGCCGTGTGCCAGGGCTTCTTCGAACTCGGAGGGATCGCGCGCGATGCCGCCGCCCGAGCCCCCCAGCGTGAACGAGGGCCGGATGATCACCGGGAATCCGATGGAGGCCACGAGCGCGTGCCCCTCCTCCATGGAACGGACGAACCCGCCCCGCGGCGTCTGCAGGCCCGCACTGTCCATCGTGGCCTTGAACAGCTCCCGGTCCTCCGCCTTCTTGATCGCGTCGAGCTTCGCGCCGATCAGCTCCACGCCGTACTTCTCCAGGACACCGCTTTCGGCAAGTGCCACGGCCGTGTTGAGCGCCGTCTGCCCCCCCATCGTCGGCAGGATGGCATCCGGCCGCTCCCGCTCGATGATCTTCTCGACGAAGTAGGGGGTGATGGGCTCGATATACGTCCGATCCGCGAGGTCCGGATCGGTCATAATGGTGGCGGGGTTGCTGTTGATAAGGACGGTGCGAAAGCCCTCCTCGCGGAGGACCTTGCAGGCCTGCGTCCCGGAATAATCGAACTCGCAGGCCTGGCCGATAACGATCGGCCCGGAACCGATGATCAGGATGGAGTGTAGGTCAGTACGCTTCGGCAAGCAGCAAGTGCTCTCGTTGGTCGGACTTCAATATACGACAAACGCCGGAGGAAGGCAATCCTGACAGGCCGCTCTCGTTGCGACACCACTGTCATTGCGACTGCGAGACCTGTCATTGCGACTGCGAGACCTGTCATCGCGACTGCGAGACCTGTCATCGCGACTGCGAGACCTGTCATTGCGACTGCGAGACCTGTCATCGCGACTGCGAGACCTGTCATTGCGAGTGGCGCCAACGGCGCCACGAAGCAATCTCGGGCAATCTCCCGTTGATTGTGTGCGTGAAATCGCCTATCATGCCCGGCACATGAAGCGATCACAGACACACAGGCGGGCATCAGGGGGATCGACTGCGCAGGCTCTTCCCCTCTACTGCGACTTTTCGTGCTCCCATGCGCAATTCGCGCCCGCAGATGCCACGGGAGCGTGCCGGAGGGAGCAGGGAGTCTACTGCGGGCTCCTCCGGGAGTTCAACAACAAGAACAGTCCGTGCAAGGCCCGGTCCGGAGCCCCCCTTCCCCTCGGGAAAGGAACGCGGGAGAAACAGGCACGGCGCTAGAGACCTGCGCCCCACGGGCTCGCTAGCAGCAGCCGTACGTCGGCGGGATGAACTTCCCGTCTGATGCCGATACCACCTGCCCCTGGATCAGGTACTCCCCTCTTACAAGCACCCTGAACCACCGCCGGCCGGCCTCGATGAGAATTACGACCGCGCAGATCATGATGATCACCGTAAGGGCCGAGTTCACGTACCCCTGCATCGCTGTGGCTGCATAGGCCGTCATCGGCCAGAAATTGTCCGCGATGTTGAGCCAGCAGGCGCTGAGCGTCGTCGCGGCGACGAACAGCATCGGCACGAGCGTCACCCAGGCATACCGTTCCTTCCCCGCATTGATGATCGCGCTTGTCGAGACCGCAAGGGCCACCGCCGCCAGGAGCTGGTTGGCCGTTCCGAACATGGGCCAGATGGTGCTGATGTTCCCCGTCCAGATGAAATAGCCCCAGGCCAGGACGACCACGAGCGTCGAGAGGATCGTACCGGGGAGCCAGTTGGTCTTCTCGAAGGGCTTCCAGATCCGCCCGGCGAATTCCTGCAGGAGGAACCGGGCCACCCGCGTCCCCGCATCGATCGTCGTCAGGATGAACAGGGCCTCGAACATGATCGCGAAGTGGTACCAGACGGACATGAATCCTCTCATCCCCGGCATGCCCGTGAAGATCTGCGCGAACCCCACCGCGAGCGACACGGCGCCCCCCGTCCTCCCGGCAACGTTCTCCCCCACCTCTTTGCTCAGCTCGGGCAGATTCACAACCGAGAAGCCGTGCACGGGGGCCAGTGCGGCGAACTTGTCCACCGCGACATTGATGGCGAAGTAGTCGCCGGTTTCCAGTGAGCACGCTGCGATCAGCGCGATGATCCCCACCACGCCCTCCATCAGCATCGCGCCATAGCCGATCATCCTGGCGTCCGATTCCTTGCTGATCATCTTCGGCGTGGTGCCCGAAGAGACCAGCGCGTGGAATCCGGAAATTGCCCCGCAGGCGATCGTCACGAACAGGAACGGGAAGAGTTTTCCCGGGATAATGGGACCTCCCCCCGCAGCGAACGCCGAGACGGCGGGCATCTTCAGCACCGGGTTCACCACCATCACTCCCACGATAAGAGCGGCGATCGTCCCGATCTTCATGTAGGAGCTGAGGTAGTCCCTCGGCGCCAGGAGCAGCCAGACGGGAAGCACCGAGGCGAAGAACCCGTACACCCCCATGGCGATCGTGATTCCCTCGCGCGAGAGTGTGAAATACGGGGCAAGGAACGACCCCGGGATCATCCCGCCGACGATCACGCAGGCGATGACCCCGGCGACGCCGATCAGGCTCGCCTCGACGATCTTTCCCGGGCGTATCCTGTACATCCAGAGCCCGACAAAGAGGGCGATCGGGATCGTCATGGCGATCGTGAACGTCCCCCAGGAGCTTTCCCTGAGGGCGTTGACGACGGCAAGCCCGAGCCCCGCGAGCGCGATGACGACGATGATCAGTATCGCGATAGAGCCGATGAGACCGGCCAGGGGGCTGATCTCGTTGCGCGCGATCTCGGCCAGCGATCTCCCGCGACGCCGGATCGAGGCGACCAGAACCGTGAAATCATGCACTGCGCCCGCGAGGACGACGCCCACAATCAGCCAGAGAAGACCGGGCAGGTAGCCGAACTGTGCAGCGAGAACCGGGCCGATGAGGGGACCCGCCCCGGAAATTGCGGCGAAATGATGGCCGAACAGCACCCACTTGTTCGTGGGATAGTAGTTCTGCCCGTCTTTCAGCGTGTGTGCGGGCGTTTCCCGCGTGTCGTCCAGGGCCACGACTTTGGCCGCGATGAACGCGCTGTAGTACCGGTACGCGATTGCCATGACGCACAGCGCGCCGATGATGAGAGGCAGAGCATGCATACGCGACTCCGTGGACGTGGTTGAATTCCGTTGACCCGATCCCTGTCCTTGCGAGGAGCGCTTCTCAGCGACGAAGTCCGTTTTTTGGACCACGCCGCTCTTTGGCGTGGCAATCCCGGCGGAGATTGCTTCGCACAAAGCGCTCGCAATGACAGGAGCGCTGTTCTTGACAGGGTCGCCGCCCAGGACAGGTGCGCCGTGTGTGACGGGTTCGCTAGAACGCGTTCCTGTACAACGTGATCGACGAGGAAGCCCCCTCCCGCCTGATCGCGACGACGTCGCACCTGCACGGCCGGTCGCCGATTCCCCTTATCGCAATGTACGCCGAAGCGATCTTCCGGATTGTTCGCTGCTTCGCCGGTGTCACCGCTTCCTCGGGAGAACCGAATCCGTCGCCCCACCGCGTCTTCACCTCGCAGAAGACGATCTCCTCCCCCTCCTGCGCGATAATGTCGATCTCCCCCATCGAGCGGAACCGGAAATTCCGCTCGATGATTTTAAACCCCTGCGAAACGAGATAGCGGGCGGCCTCCTCCTCGCCGTCGGCGCCCGCCTGGCGGAGATTGCGTGGAGTGCTTCGTCGCGCTCGCAACGACTGCGCTGGATTGCTTCGTGGTGGCGCTTTCGGCGCCACCACTCGCAATGACGGGCGCGCTGTCATTGCTTCGCTTCGCTCGCAATGACGGGGGCTTGACCGTCGCCAGCGCCGATGTGACAGAACGTGCGGCGGTGGAGGGGCGTGAGGCCCAGGCGGAGGATCGCCGCCCGGTGTTCCGGCGTGCCGTAGCCCTTGTTCCTGGCGAACCCGTAGCCGGGGAAGCGCCTGTCGTGTTCCTCCATCAGCCTGTCGCGCGTCACCTTCGCGACTATCGAAGCCGCTGCCACGGAGAAGCATCTCGCGTCTCCCCCGACGACCGTGGTGACGGGAATGCCCGACGTTGCACGACCCGGCCTGAAGAGATTCCCGTCGACGATCAGGTGTCCCGGCCGCACGCTGAGCGCGGCAACCGCCCTATCCATAGCCAGGAACGAGGCATTCAGGATGTTGATGTTGTCGATGATATCGCTCTCGACTGTCCCCACACCGAAGGCGAGCGCGGACGACGTGACGAGCTCGACGAGCCGGGCTCGCTCCGCGGGCGTGAGCTTTTTCGAGTCATCGACACCGGGGATAAACGTGCCGGGCGGAAATATCACCGCCGCCGCCACGACAGGCCCCGCGAGCGGACCGCGCCCCGCCTCGTCGATACCGGCCACATGGAGGCCCCCCGAGCGGAGACTCTCTTCGAGCGCGATGCCGGGTCCCGCCCGGCCCGCCGCAAGATCTGCCCCGCGGGCGCCGGGGCGCGCGAACCCTTCAGAAGTCATTGATGATGCCGATATGGATTTTTGCCGTGGCAAACGTGTCTCCCTGGCCCAGGGCGAAGCTCACCCCCATGTTCCCGAGCGGGGTCTCCAGCCGCACGCCGATGCCGTAGCCGTATTTGAACGCGCGGGCAGGGACGACTCCCAGCAGGGCGTCACCCGGTTGATCGTAGTACCCCGTGTCGATAAACCCGAACAGGAACGAACGGCGCGCAAGGAGGAACCGGTACTCGGTATTTGCCCAGGCGATCTCGGCACCCATGAACTGGTTCTCGCGGTACCCCCGGAGCGTGTTCGCGCCGCCAAACTGGTACATCTCCCCCGGCTGGACATCGCTGGTGCGTATCTCGCGACCGTGAACGCCGAATGCAACCACCTGCCGGCGGAACGCGGGGAGATAAAACTCCATATCCACCCCCACGCGCTGCACTGTGCCGCTCCCCGTGGGAACGGCGATCGCACCCGGCGGGAGAGACGTGATCGACTTGCGCCCGTAGTGATAGTCTGTCATGTAGCGCGCGCCAGACGTCGGGCTGTACAGGTCGTCCCTGTTGTCATACTGGAGTGCGATCCCCGCCGTCGTCTCGCCGGTGCCCGCCGTGCGGGTGATACCCGCCGAGTCGACGGCAGGAATGACCCGTTCGGAGCTGACGACGAGCGAGAGGGAGAACTCCTCGGAGAGGAGAAGCTCCGCCTGGAGGTCCAGCGTCCGCTTCACGTATGTCGTGTCCTGCTGCCGCTGAAGAAACCCCGTCCCCACGTTCACGGGGAGGCCGAAGATCCACGGCTCAACGTACTTCACGCCGATTTCCTGCGACAAACGGTCCTCCCGCTGCCAGCGCAGGCTCAGCTTGCGCCCCGTGCCGAAGAGGTTGCGCATCGACACCGAGGCGAGCCCGGTGAACGTGCCCGAGGCGCCCGGCACCGGGGGCGGGAGATATCCCAGGATGCCGTCAAACGTGCTGGTGTTCCCTTCTTTCACGCGAATCAGGAGGCCGCCGTGGCCGTCCCGGAGGTACAGCTCCGGCTCGTCGACCGACGAGAAGATGTTCAGGCGGTTCAGCCTCTGGCGTATTGCGTCGATCTTCGCCGGGGAGTACACCTCCCCGGGCGTCAGCCGCGTTTCCCGCGTGATGACAGACGCCTCGGTCTCCCTGTTTCCTTCCACGCGGACTTCATCGATCGTGACGCGGTCCCCCTCGTCAACACGGAGGAGGAGATCCACGGAATCCTCCTGTACCCCCGGACGGGATGTGAGACCGCCCACCGCGCACCGCGCGAACGGATACCCCATCTTCTCGTACCGCACGAGGAGTTCCTCGATATCCCGCTCGAGCACGGCAGGATTGAGGGGCTCCCCTGGCGCCGCGTCAAACCGCTCGAGGATGTCCCCGGGGGAGAGGCGGACCGATCCCTCAACGCCGATCCGCGAAACGACCGTTCGCCGTCCTTCCTCTACTACAAGGAGGAGGTCAACTGTTGCACTGTCGGAGGAATATGCCGGCGAGTCAAAACGGGCGCGGGCGGCCAGATAGCCCCCCGCCCGGTACGCATCACTCACCCGGGCCGAGTCACCCTGGAGCCCGGGGAGGGAAAAGGGGGTTCCGGCGCGCGAGGCAAGCCACCCTGTTATCTCACGCGCGGTGAATACGCTGTTACCCCGCACCCCGACGGAGCGGATCGTCGGGGCAGGTCCCGCGCAGGCGGCCGACCAGAGCATCAGGCACAGTCCCGCCGCGACCGCAAGGCGCGCCGGCAGACGGCGCGCAGGCACCGGGGCGGGTCGATCAGAATTCACGGCGGCGGTTGTACACTTCCCAGAGCGGCGTCAGGAGCCGGTAATCGCCGAACCCGTTCTCGTCCCTGAACACGAACTGGTAATTCAGGTCGTAGTACTGCCATACCTCTTCCGGCTTCTGATCGATCTGGAACGGGTAGCGCTCCACGTTGCTGGGCGGACCGAGAAGGATGTAGACAAGCCCCATGTCCGTCCTCCACCCTTCGCGGTACCGTGTGAAGTGCTTGTTGGCGTAGTCCACGCGGGCGTAGTACAGGACCATTTTCTCGTTGCGCGGCGCATTGGGGTTGGTGCTCCTCCGTTTCCAGAATTCGAGAAACTTCTTCTGCTTTTCCTCGAGCGTGGTCGCGGATTTCAGGTCCGACAGCTCGTTGTCCTTGGCGATGTACTCGAGCTGATCGATCGCGACGTCGAGGTCCTTCATGGACTGCGGGAGCCCCTTCCATCGCACCATGATCCGCCGTACGCGCGAGGCGACGACCCTGCCCGTGTCGGTTGCGGGGCACGCCAGCACCTGCAGGAAGTAGTCCCCCATGGGGAGGCCGGAGTTCTCGACGCGGAGGAAGACCTCGTTCCGTCCCGTCGTCACCGCCTGCAGTGTATCGGTCCTGACGAGAAGCTCCCCTTTCGCGTCCACGACGCGCGCCGTGAACCGGAGGGAGTCGGGATTCGCGCGGTTGTACAGCTCGAAGAAGAGGAAGAACGCGTTCGGGAGGGTGCCGACGTTGGGTGAGACGTTCGGCAGAATCGACTTCCTGCCGTCGCGCACGGAGATCCGGCTGACGATGAGCAGGTCGCTCAATGCGACGATCGGCGTGCTCATGTCCGGGACGACGCAGTTGTAGGACGCCCGCTTTTCGCTTTTCGATTCGAGATCCCGGATCGTCACCCTGACGGTGTACCTGCCGGGCGCCACGGGAAACGACCGCTGCTGCAGGGAATAGGCGGAGGGAGCCACCGACTGGTCGAACGAGATCCCGTTCACGTGCTCGGTCCACATCTTCTCCAGCACGCGCCCACCCGCGGAATCGTCGATCGCAAGCGTCATTTCGTACGAGGCGTCGTAGGTGTCCCCCGACTTGACGAAGCTCAGGTTGTCGTACCCGACCTGCACGAACACATCCAGACGCTCTTCCCCGGGCACCTTCCCCAGGAAGGCCACCGGGTCGAGGAAGAGGCTTTCCGAATAGTCCTGCGGGGCCCGGGTAGGCATCTCTACCTGCGCTCCCGCCGGCGTGCGCACGGCGCACAGGATGAGAATCAGGCACAACCTCGCACTCCGCACCATGGCTACACCCTCCCGTACAGGTCGTATTCAGTGGCGTCGTGGATTTCCACGTCGGAGAATGTCCCCGGCTCGAGCGGGCCGGGAGCGGTGACATAGACTTCGTTGTCGATTTCAGGGGCGTCGTGCTCCGTGCGTCCGATCGAAACCCCGTCCTCCACCCTGTCGATCAGCACCCGCACGCGCGAGCCGACAAGCGCGAGGTTCCGCGCCTCGGAGATCTCCTTCTGGGCCTCCATGATCGCCGCCTTCCGCCGCTCCTTTTCTTCGGGCGGAACGGGATCCCCCAGATCGTACGCGGTGGTCCCTTCTTCGCGCGAATAAGTAAAGACGCCCAGGCGCGCGAACGCAGTGCGGCGGACAAACTCCTCCAGCGCCGAAAAATCCTCCGCAGTCTCTCCCGGGTAGCCCACGATGAGCGTCGTGCGCAGCGCGATGCCCGCCCCCCCGAGCCTCCCGAGGAGATCCAGGAGCGCCCTCCGGGTGATGCCGCGCCGCATCGACTTCAGAACGCCGTCCGCCGCGTGCTGCACGGGAATATCCAGGTACCTGCACACACGGGGATGGCCCGCAAGGACTTCCAGCAGATCATCGGGGAACTGGGCCGGATAGGCGTACATCAGCCGCACCCAGGCAATGCCCGGGATGTCCGCCAGGGACCGGAGGAGCCGGGCGACCCGCCGGTCGCCGTACAGGTCCAGGCCGTACGCAGTCGTATCCTGGCCGATAACAATCAGCTCCCGCACGCCGCGCGCTGCGAGAGCTTCCGCCTCGCGCAGGATCTCCTGCTCGGGCCGGCTCACGTGCCTGCCCCGCATCAGGGGAATCGCGCAGAATGAGCAGGGGTTGTCGCACCCCTCGCAGATCTTCAGGTAGGCGAAGTGGGACGGCGTGGACAGGAGCCGCTCCCCCAGCAGCTCGGACCGGTACTCCGCACCGAGCGTGCGGAGGATGTCAGGGAGCTGGTGCGAGCCAAACACGCCGTCCAGCTCCGGAATTTCCGCCTCGATATCGCGCCTGTATCGCTCGGTCAGGCAGCCCATGGCATACACCTTCCTCAGGGGCCCCTTTCCCTTCTGCTTCACCTGCCGGACGATCATGTCGATCGATTCTTCCTTCGCGGCGTCGATGAACCCGCAGGTGTTGATCACGGCGATGTCGGCATCGCCGATCTCCGGAACGATCTCGATGCCGCTCAGGCGGAGCTGCCCCATGAGCTTCTCAGAGTCCACCGTGTTCTTGACGCAGCCCATGGTGATCACATGGACTTTCCGTGTTTTCCCCACGCGCATAACCCTCCCCCGGCTCAGAACACAATGAAATCGAGATACACGAACACCAGCGGCGCGACAAAAAGCAGGCTGTCGAACCGGTCAAGAACGCCGCCGTGACCGGGGATGAGCGCGGAGGAGTCCTTCACTCCGGCATCCCTCTTGAGGAGGGATTCGGCGAGATCTCCGATCTGCCCGCAGCACCCCACGATGACGCCGCAGACCGTTGCAGCGGGCACGGTCATGTACGGCAGAAGCGTCAGCCGAGCAACCAGGAACACGGCAAGAGCGCCGATGAATCCCGCCGCCGCCCCCTCCCAGGTTTTGTTCGGACTCACCCGTTCAAAGAGCTTGTGGCGGCCGAACGCCCGCCCCGCGAAATACGCGGCGGAATCGCACACCCAGATCGCGGCAAAGATCGTGATCACGGTGTACCCGCCCCACCGGTACAGCTCCCCTGCGACCTCCCCGGGAACGGTCCCGCCGTGGAGCGGGAAGTACGCGTAAACCGGAAAATCCTCCGGGATGAACAGCTCCCGCAGCCCGACGAGCGAGCCCAGGAACAGCCCGGCGTACGCCGCGCCGAACACAGTCGTCGCGACGTTCACGACGGCCCCCGGCTTCCCCCGGAACAGCTCGATCCCCATGATGACGGGGAGCGCCAGGAGCAGGAGGATCATGAGCATCTGCGCCATGGAGGGGTACGCAATGCTGACCCCCCGGGCCAGGAGTCCCCCGGCAACCAGCGCACGGATCCTGAAATACGGGAACACGCTGACGAGCAAAGCGCCCAGGACGAGTCCCGCCGCGACCTGGGGATATGCCCCCTTCGCGCGCGCCAGGGCGTAGAATTCGTGGATTGCCAGAAGCGCGATGGCGAGCACCAGGGCGAAGAAATAAAAACCTCCGGCCATGGTGACCAGGAGGATGACGGGTATACCCACGACCGCAACGAGGACGCGGGTGACGAGGTTGCTCACGTGCGATTGGTCAGGTTGATTCGCCCGATGCGTGGCCGGTGTTGTGAATAAAATACAAAGTGGCGGCACAAAAAACCACCGCGAACGCCGCGAAATTCCACGCTGCGAGCGCAAGCGTGGGCGCCGCGGAAGGGGAGACGGCGACGAAATTGTCGTCGAGATGGAGATACATCGCGGCGCATGCGACGAAGTTGTTGAAGAAATGGGCCGACATGGAGAGCGTGATGTTGCCGGAACGGTAGACGATGAACCCGAAATAGATGCCGAGCGCCGCCAGCGGCACGAGCGTGAACGGGTTGAAATGATATACCCCGAACACGAGCCCGGTGAGCACGGCGCCGCGCCACCCCGCGAACGCCTCGAGGTTTCTCTGCACGAGTCCCCGGAAGAGGAGCTCCTCCGAGAGGGCGGGAACGAGCGCGACCACAGCGATGACGAACAGGAACTCCCCCGGGCTGTTCGCCTGGACGAGGAGCCTCTCCGTTTCCTCCAGGAGGCGCTTCATCGAGTCCAGGAACTCCTGGACTCCCGCGGGGAGCGGGATCATGTCCTGCGCCACCATATACGCCTGCATCATCTGCTGGAGAGCGAACACCCCCACCATCGTCGCCACAAGGTCGCGGAGGTCGGGGACCCTGAGCCGGAAGAACGCCGCTCCACCGCCGTGCCTGGCGCGGGCGAGCAGGAGCGTCGGCACCAGGATGAACAGGATCTGTCCCAGGATCGTCGCCCAGCGGACGAGCGTGACGTTGGCTTCCGTGATCTGCCAGTGGGCCACCAGCAGCGTAAGCACACCGCCCACAAGCTGATAGAGGACGAAAATGAGCGCAAGCGCGAGGATGCAGAATGCGACGGGGTGCATCCGCTGCAGGAGCGGGGCGGGCTCCCCGGGGGGAGCGACGGTCTGCGGGGCGTCGTCCATGGCCGTCCTCAGCGCATCCGCGTGACGATCATGGCCGCAAGGAGCGGCACCATGATCTCGTGGTGGCCGATGATGTAGTATCCCTTTCCCCCGTCCTGTGTCGGACGCCGCTGCACGTTCATCGTCGGGCGGTAGTGTGCGTTCATGTCGAACACCGCCGTGGTAAAGCCCCGGGCACGCGCGCCGAGGTTTCTCGCAACCGTGAGGGCTTTCAGGAACACTTCCGGCATGATCACGGCCGAGCCCACGTTGAGCACCACCCCGCCCCCGGTGAGGTGCTTGCAGGTCTCGCAGAGCGACCGGAAATCACGAAACGTCATCTCGCCCGTCGCTGCCCCGTTCATGGTCGGCTGCTGGTGAACGATGTCCGTTCCGATTGCCGCGTGCACCGTGGCGGGAATGCCCTGCGCCAGGCACGCGGCAAGGACGCTCAGGCCGATGTGGGGCGCCCTGCGGGCGGCCAGCTCCCGGGCAAGCGCCTCGCCGTAGCCGTCGTCCCCGGCGGAGGCCGCCGCGGCGAGCGTCATGTTGATGAACTCGCCTGTCTCCCGCGCCATCCCGAACTTTCCCTCCTTCATGGTGGCGGCAACATCCTCCGACGTCCGACCCCAGAGCGCGGTCTCGACGTCGTGGATCGCCGCCGCACTGTTCATGGCCACGGCCGTGATCACGTCGCGCCTGATGAGATCGATGATGACGGGACCGAGGCCCACCTTCACCACGTGGGCGCCCATCATGAGTATCACCGGCTTGTGCCGGCGCCGCGCGTCAAGGACGGCCTGCACGATCTCCCGGAGATCCTTCGCCGCGAGTATGGCCGGCAGCCCCCCGGCAAACTCGCGGAACGAGTCGGCCGCCGCGTCAAACGGGGCCGCGAAATCCTCCCGCGATACCTTGCTTTTCCTCCGGGAGATCGGAATGGTCCTGACCCTGGTGAAATCCGCCCGCCTGTGTGTGGTCATGCGTGGTCTCGAGGTGTCCGGTCTACTTTACGCGGGACGTCACGGGTCCCCTGATCCCCCCGTATTCCCGCAATTCTGTATCGATCGAGCCGATCACGACCTTCGTGTTGACGCGCACCGGGATCTTCCGGTCATCGTCCGTCAGCCAGATCACGATCCGCCCCTCGCTCTTGATCAGTCCCCCTTCCTTCACCAGCGGCTCGATGACCACGGTCTTGAATGTCCCCGCGGCCACATCGAGCTCCTGCCTTCCCAGGAAGCGAACGACGAGCTCGTACGTCTTGTCCTTGTAGAAATTGTTCATCTGCACCTGGTCCCCCGGCTTCATCGGACCGTAATCGATCGTCCGCGCGTAGTAGAACGCCGACAGGATATCGTGCACGTAGGGGGGAATGGTGTAGGTTCCCTCGGTCGTTATGGCGACGTTCTTCCGCTGGTCGAACATGGCGGTGAAATCCCGGCTGTAGCTCCCTTCCCGCACGTGCTGCTCGAATCTCCAGGGGGCGATCGTCTCCTCATCGACGTACGTCACGTACCGGTCCTCCACCCTGTAGATCCACGAGAAGCTGGGGAGGGAGTTCACACGGAATTCGATCCTGTAGCAGATTCTCCCGGCAATCGAGTCGGCCGCGGCGACCTGGAGGACTGCCTCCCCCGCCGTGATAAAGCCGTAGTTGACGTCGAACACCAGCCGCTCGCCCAGCCCGAACGCGACATTCGGTACGACCCTGAGCTGCACGCTCGCTTCCGCCTTCGCCGCCGCGGCCAGCGAATCAGCCCTGCGGGACGAGTCGGCAACGGCCGCCTCTGCCGCCCGGCGGAGCGAATCCGCGTGTGCGGCCGCAGCGCTGTCTGCCGCCGCTTTCAGCGCGGCGGCCCGGCGGGCAGAGGCCGACGGTTTGCCCTGGTGCTTCTTCTGGGCCGGGACCTGCGAGATGCCCGGGATGGCCAGCGCCGCCAGACCGGCGACCGCCAGGACGAGGAATGCGTGCCTCGGACTCATGCGTTTGTAGGATGTTCTGTGATCGTCCGCTGCGAAAGAAGCTCCCCTGCCGCCGCAACGGCGGCCTCCACGGAGATGCCTGCCATGCACGCGCAGCGTGTGCCCGGCGTCCCGTCGCACTCACTGCAGTCGAGAGGTCCCTCCGCGACAAGGACGCGGGCCTTCTGCGTATACGGCCCCCACCGCCCGGGGCCCATGACGGGAATCCGGGGATAGAGCCCGAGGACGGGCACGCCCAGTGCGACACCGAGATGCAGCGGCCCCGTTGAATTCCCCACAACGAGCGACGAGCGGGCGATGAGCGCCGCGAGCTCCTGCAGGCTGAGCGCGCCCGCAAAGCACGATCCCCTCCCGCCGGCGGCACGAGCCACGGTCTCCGCGCGGGGGATTTCACCCGAAGTCCCCGTCGTGACAACGGCGAGTCCGAGTCCCGACGACACCTTTTGCGCCAGCGCGGCAAAGCTCTCCAGGGGCCACTCCCGCGCCGATCCTCCGCTCCCGGCGTGAATCACCGCGAACTCCCCCGTGATCCCCGCCTCCCGGAGACGCGCGGCAACCGCGTCCGCCGCCCCGGGGGGAATGTGCAGGTGCGCCTCGAGAGGCTTCCGCGCAACCGTGTCGCAGCCCAGCACGCCGAGAAGCTCCACGTTGTACTCGACTTCATGGCGCTCGGCGGTCTTGCGGTGCATGTACACGCGCCTGTTGAACAGGAACGAGTACCAGCGGTACCCTGTGCCGATCCGCACGGGAATCCGCGCGAGGAACACGAGCCATGCCAGGCGCGCCGTCGGATGCACGACGACGGCGGCATCGAATTCCCCCGCACGGAGAGCACGTCGTATCTCCCGCGGCGGGGCGGGGCCGGTTTCTGTATCGTACCAGATGATCTGGTCGACCTGGGGTGAGCCTTCGACGACAGCGCCTGCATACCGTCCGGCCAGCAGGGCCAGGTGGGCCTGCGGGAACCGTCGCCGGAGATGGGAAAACACGGGAAGCGTGAGGAGAACGTCGCCCAGCCTGTCTGTGCGGACGACGAGAATGCGTGAAGGACCTGTCACCTGGCGGTCTCTCGGGGAAGCCATGCATGTGTCTTCAATATACCGGTGCATCCCCTCAAGTGCAAACGCGGCATGTCAGCGCCTCCCGGGCATGCCGGCAAGCGGGGTCCGCTGCACGTCCCGCTTCTCGCTCTGGAGCCGCACGTGCGTCTCGCGGTAAGGCGAGAGGTCCTCGCCGGCGGTCTCCGCGTCCTTCATCTTCGCATGGTTTTCCGCGATGCGCCTGTCGAGCGCGCCAGTCTTCAGTCGGATGATGCAGTGCTCCGCGATCGCCCACGGGTCGGCTTTGTCCAGGGCCGCCCAGCCGCGGCTGAGCTCGTACCGTGTGAGCGTGATGCCCGCGATGAACTCCCTCAACGCCGGGTCGTTCGTCGCATCAAGGAGCGCCGGAACCTCCCACGTCGCGGCATCCCGGGCGCAGCTCACGATCAGCTCGGCCGCACGGCGCGCCATGGGATCGGCAAACTCCGCCGGGGGAATGTGTGTGGTTACGAACGCCACCAGCGGGGGACCGGCATCAAGCATCACCTTCAGGAGGTCCCGCTCGGCCGCCACGGCTGCCGCGGGCACCGCGGCAGGGACGGCGGCCGGTCTCCCGCCGGGCGTGTCGCGTTTCGGCGGGATCGGCCGCGGGCGCTCGCGCCCCATGATCGCCTCCAGCTCCCGGAAGAGGATCGACTCGTAGAGACCGTACCGTTCCGCGACGCTCTTGATGTAGAAGTTCCGCTTGATCTCGTCCTTCATCCGGGCGAGCGTCTCGACGATGGAGCGGACGGCGCGCGTCTTCCCCTCGGGCGTCGCCAGGAGGCCCTGGTCGCGGAATGTGGATGCCTTGAAATCGAGGAACGATACCGCCGACTCCACACGGGCGCGGAACGCCTCCCCGCCGCTCTTCCGAACGAACGAGTCGGGGTCCTCCCCTTCCGGGAGCGTAGCGACGCTGACGTCAAGGCCGCCTTCGATGATCAGGTCGACCCCCCGCATCGTGGCTTTCGAGCCGGCCGAATCGGCGTCGTAGACGAGCGTGATGGCTCCCGCATAGCGGCCGATAAGGCGGATCTGATCCTCCGTCAGCGCCGTGCCGCTGGAGGCGACGATATTCTCCACACCCGCCTGGAACACGGTGATGAGATCGGCATACCCCTCGACGAGGATCGCCCGTTCCTTCGCCCGGATCGCCTCCTTCGACTGGTAGAGCCCGTAGAGGTTCCTGCTCTTGACGAATATGGGGGTCTCAGGAGAATTGATGTACTTGCCGAGGGGATCGTCCTCACGCATCTTCCTGGCGCCGAACCCGTTGGGGCGCCCGGAGGGGCTGAACAGGGGGAACATCGCGCGGCCCCGGAACCTGTCGTAATATGACCCGTCCTCCCGCTTCAGCAGGAGGCCCGCCCGCTCGAAGTCGGCCGGGTCCATCTTCCGCTCGGTCACGTGCGCCAGGAGCCCGTCCCAGGCATTCCTGGAATAGCCCAGGCCGAACTTCCTGATCGTCGCGTCGGTGAACCCGCGGTGCCGGAAGTACTCCAGGGCGAGCTTTCCCTCGCTGGACTGGACGAGCGTCTCGTGGTAGTAGAGTCCCGCGGTCCTGCACGCCGCATAGAGGGCTTCGTTCTCCCCCGGCTCCCCCCCCGGTCCCCCCTCCTCGGGGAGCGCGATGCCGGCCCTGTCGGCCAGGGCGCGCACCGCTTCCACGAACGAGAGCTTGTCGTGCTCCATCACGAACGTGTAGACGTTCCCGCCGACACCGCACCCGAAGCAGTGATACATCTGCTTTTCGGGGCTCACGTTGAACGACGGGGTTTTTTCCTGGTGGAAGGGACAGAGGCCGAGGTAATTCTTGCCGCGCTTCTTCAGACGCACGTACTGCGAGATGACGTCGACGATATCCGACGCCCTCCGGACCTCTTCAATCGTGTCATCGGCGATCCGCATGCGCAAATGTACGCAAAAGCGGCTGGAGAGGCAACGCGCTCGCTTGACACAGTGGGAGGCTTGACGTATCTTCTCTGTGGAGCGCAGCCTTTTCTGTCATTGCGAGCGCTCTTAGCGAAGCAATCTGACGCTTTTTGTCGTTGCGCGTGGCGCCGTGCGCGTCACGGCGCAATCTCATCGCCGCAACTCACGAGGCCCGACGGAGGAGATCATGCGGATTCTCGCGGTCGAAGATGAACCTGAATACCTGGAGATGCTGCAGGAAGTGATGAACAGCCTGGGTCACACCATCACGATTGCGCAGAACGGGAAGGAAGCCCTCTCGCTGGTCGACCGTCAGCCGATCGATGTCGTGGTCTCGGATGTCAAGATGCCGGAGATGAACGGGATCGAGTTCCACCAGCAGCTCCGCGAGCGCCCGGGACACAGGAACACGCCGTTCATCTTTCTGACGGGCATAGACGACCTGACGGCGGTGAAGGCGGTGTGCGAGAGGGATTGCGATCTGCTGCTGCAGAAGCCCTTCCCGATCGACAGGCTGCTGCAGTTGTTTGCGGGGAAGATCAAGTAGGTCGCCACGCCCCGCCTGCGGCGC
>Ga0335069_10001708_pt1 | contig 35029 bp, 32 predicted proteins | sample Lox_Sample_11_FD_206714 | JGI IMG/M metagenome (GOLD analysis project Ga0335069, IMG submission 206714) | Soil microbial communities from Loxahatchee National Wildlife Refuge, Florida, United States - Lox_Sample_1.1 | ecosystem: Environmental > Terrestrial > Soil > Wetlands | place: USA... | reverse complement strand
CCTTCACACCCGCAACCAGACTGAACACGGTTCCTGGCTGCTGCAACTCCAAGCCTCTTAACCAAACGCAGCCCATGTCAACAACCCAACGAAAAAAGCCCTTTCCAACACAGAGAACCTCTAATCAGATTGCTCACAGGCTCGTTTGACTTGTGGGTTTCCAGGAGAGGCGCATACTCGAATGAGAGCACGGGCACATGTCTTTTCATGGCTTCTCGTAGGTTGGGTTCTTGGCGCCGGATGCGGCGGGAACGACGAGATTGTTTCTCCGGTGCTTGTCTGTGAGTTGCGGGTGCCAAAACCGGTAAATCCGGATGCGAAAACAACTAGGGTCAGTCTGGCTTCTGCCACCGGAGAAACTGGACATTTCCTGTGGGGCTATAATCAGAAGGATCAGAAAGAGGAGAGCGGATTTCTAATCTTCCAACCCGACGAATTCGTGCTTGATGAGGAGCCAGACGCTCGTCGAGCTCTTATAGTTGGGGAAGGTCCGGGTCCGTCGCAGGTCTTCTATCTGCCGTTGCCACGCAATCCGAAGGCGCGAGACTGGAGCCAGTGGCGACGTCCAGATTGTCTTGCGGCGGGGGATGTCGGCTGGTCAGTCATACACAACCAAAGGGCGAATGGCGTCTCGACCAATGTTCCGCCTGACTGCTTTGAGTTGCGCTACAAGGTCGAGTTGCGTGATCTCGGTCCCAGCTATGAGGCGCTTATGAAAAGAAAGTCGGGGGCTCAGTAATAGTGTGGGCTGCCAAGACGCTGTACAAGAGATCCGTTCGAGGAGAACTTGTTCAATGCCATGAGTAATGACCTTCGGTCCTGGCACCTGCACCGCTGGATGCTGCCCCTGGCAAGCGTCGTCCCTATCGTGATCGGCATAGTGGGAATGCTGACCGTTACCGGGCCGCCAGATCAGGAGGCCGGGGCAGGAATGGATCTTGCGTTCATTTTCTTTCCGCTTTCTTGCCTTATCGCCCTCATTTCCGCGCTAGTTGCTGTAGCACATTGGAAGGCATGGACGAGGTCCGAAAGGGTGGTTGGGGTGGCCCCACTTTGCTTGTTCGTAATGACGGTTGTGTTGGGAATCCTTTGCGTTGTTTTCGGGGGTTAGGCATCACCACCAAGAACATTATCGAGGCGCGGTGATGGGAGAACTTTGGTCGTGTCCCGCGATATTTGTCTGCACAGGGTGCGGAGCGGAAGATGGCGAGGGTTTCTTTGGCGCGCTGGGCGGGGGGGCAGAGCCGGCAACCGGAGCCCCGAAAGGGTTCGGGGCTGGCGGTTGGCCTACAAGACGGCCCGGCGACCGGCGCTCGTAGAGCGCCGCTACAACGGCGGACGGCAAGGCGGCAACTCCGAACACGACACGCGAGCAGGCCTGTCGCCGCAGTCCAAAGAGGGAAGCGGTCCGCCCCGCAAGCAGGGACGCATGCGCCACCGTGACGCGGCGCGGTGGGCCACCGCGCCCCACCAAGACGGCGGCATACCTGCACGTCAGGCATGCCGCCCTACAAGACGACGCCCCACCAACGGCCCGCGAATGTGATTCGCGGCTACAATGGTGGGGCCGCGCTCGGCGCGCGCGGCTACAACGTGGACGCTTTTTCAGCGGGCTGCTACGGCGTGGAGCGGAAGATGGCGAGGATATCTTCGGCGGACTGGGCGGCTTCGAGTTTCTGGCGGTTGTCTTTGTTGCTGAGGTGGCGGGCGATGGTGGAGAGCAGGAGCAGATGTTTTTGGAACTGGCCCTGGGGCGTGAGCAGCAGAATGCAGATCGTCACCGGCTGATTGTCGAGCGCCTGGAAATCGATGCCCGGACTCACGCGGCCGAGCGCCGCGACGACATCCGGGACGCACGCGACGCCGGCATGGGGAATGGCGATGCCGTACCCGATCCCGGTGCTCTTGCTGGTTTCGCGGTCTTTGACGGCTTTGCGGACGGTGTCGCGGTCTTCGGCGCGAATCTTGTGGGTGCGCACGAGGACATCGACGAGCTGGTCAATCACGGCCCAGCGGTCGGCGGCCGCGAGGCGCGGGACGACCTGGTCCACCGTCAGGATTTCCGCGAGATTCATGTGTCCGATTGCAATGCGCGTCAGTGCTGCTCGATCCGTCGAACGAAAGCGAGCGCATCATGCCACAGGGCGGCCAGCTTGTCGAGCGTCCAGCCGTAGGCCGTGCCGAGGTCGGCGCCGAGGGTGCGGGCGAGGAGTCCAAACGAGACGGCGTGGGAGAGCGCCGCCATCATCAACGCCATGATCAGCAAATTCATCCCATAGATCACGACTGCGGAGAAGACCGCGCCTTGGGATTGAACGTCGGGTTGTTTCACTGTCAGGAGCATCATCAGCGTGAAGGTGACGTGAAAGCTCCAGCCGAGGCCGATGAGGAAGAACAAAACCCACAGATACGGCGCGAGGTTCCAGATGGCGCAAGCGATCAGGAATACGATTAGAAACAGCATCGCGTAGAACGGAAAGAAATACGGGGCGAGGGCGATGAACCAATTGGTCTTGCTCGTGCGCACCTGTCCGCCCGTCTTCTTGACGGAGAGGCCGCTGACGCGCGCGCCCATCATGAGCGCCCAGAGGGCATGGGTGAGTTCGTGGCCGAGGACATAGGTGCGCATGGGTTTGGGCAGGCAGGCGAACACCACCAGCCACAGGACGTAGCCGCCCACAAACGCCCAGAGGGCCGGGCTGCTCGTTGCGTGCGGGGCGAACGACAGACGCAGCGCCATCCGCCACGCGGTCATCGTCAGGGCGGCGCAGGCCGGCAGCAGGAGCACGCCAAGAAGAAGCTTGATCCACCTCATTGGCCAGAACCTGCCGGAGTATTGCCGATTTGAGAAGGAAAAAGAGATTCTGGATGGGCCCGAGCTTTCGGCGGAGAAGAGACGATGTCTTTGTGAGCGCACCCTGAACTCCTGCGTTTTGGCTTGCTATAGGGGTGCGGTTGTGATTCGCTGCCGGGCAGAGAAACGCTGGCAGCGAATCTGGTCGCCATTCGTTCCCGACGTGGAAGGAGCAGGAATGATGAGGACAGGCGATCCATTGCAGGTCGTCGGCGTCGCGAGAACAGGCCGCGACAATCTCAAGGCGTTTTCCCTTCGTGAACTCGATCACCCAACCATCCATCCGAGGCATGGCGGTGTCGTCCTGCTTGTCGCCGCGATGGTCGTGGCGTGGCTGACGCCGGTGGTTCACGCCCAGTTTACAGCGAACTATCAGACGAACGTGATCAGCGGCGTAAACGTCAACTGGAACGGCGATTACTGGGTGGGCAACTTGAGTTGCGCTCTGCACGTCGACGATGGCGGGGAGCTATCTGACAACAGCGGTTATGTGGCCGGGTCCAATAGCTCCGCGGTCGTGACCGGCTCCGGCTCGGTCTGGAGCAATGGGGTCAATTTGGTTGTCGGCCCTATGTTGTTCCAGACTGGGTGCTCTGGGTCTGTCGTGGGGGACAGCTTGGTGATCAGTAATGGCGGTGCAGTAGTTGATGGTAGTGCCGATGTGGATGCGTTTGTTTCGGTTTATGTTACGGGCAACAACGTGGTGGTCACGGGCGCCGGTTCGGTGTGGAGCAACCAAGCCACCGTCAGTGTTGGCGACTATACCCCCGGTAACAGTGTCGTGGTCAGTGACGGTGGACAGGTATTCGCGAATTGGACTTCTGTGGGTGGCCCCGTCTACTATACAGGCAACAACAGTGTGGTGGTCACAGGTCCGGGCTCAGCGTGGATGACCGGCATTGCGATGATTGGCGAGGGGAGTTCGTCGGGCAACACACTGGTGATCAGCAATGGCGGCATGGTTGCGGCGTCAAGCATGACTATTCAGGGGAGTAACTCCGTGACACTCAGCGGGGGCACACTTGTTGTGTCCAACAACCTGTTTACCTATGCCGGTTCTCTTCTGCAGGGGTCGGGGACGATTCGCGCCAACACCGACCTGGCTGGTGTGCTGTCGCCGGGGAATTCTCCCGGGGCGCTCACCAACTTCGGCAATCTGACCCTCAGACGAACGGCGGTGCTGCAGTTCGAGTTGGGAGGCACGAGCCAGGGTACTGGATACGATTTCCTTTTCGTGACCAACGGGGTGCTGACCCTCAACGGCTTGCTGGAGGTGGGGTTCATCAACGGGTTCGCCACGAATGTTCTGCAGTCGGATATCTTCACGGTGCTGGCGGCGAGCGGTGGCATGACCGGCGGGTTTGCCGACGCGTTGAACGGCGAACGCCTGATGACTGAGGGCGGCGAAGGCAGCTTTCTCGTCAACTACAACCAGAACTGCAATAACATCGGCGGTTATCTCACCTTGAGCGATTACATGGCTGCGGAGGTTCCCGAGCCCGGCACGGTATGCCTATGCGTCGTCGGTTTGGGCTGCTTGGGGTTGGCCCGACGGAGGCAGGGTCATCGGATCGGCGTGGACACCTGAGCCGCACGCCGGGGCGTGGCGGATGCCCGGCACCTGCCTGATTTTCCCCGTTGACTTTTGCGGCTCGGGACGTAAGATGGCGCGCCATTCACACAACGACGACGCAATCGATTCATCGGATCATTTACCATGGCCAATACACGTTCCGCAGCAAAACAGGCGCGCGCCAGCCTCCGTCGCGAGGCGCACAACAAGTCGATTAAATCCCGGCTGCACACGCTGGAAAAGAAATTTCTCGCTGCCGTCTCCGCGAAGAAGGCCGAGGAAGCCAGCGCGGTGTATCGCCTGCTGAGCTCGGCTCTGGACAAGGCGGCCAAGGGGCGCGTGATTCATCGCAACAACGCCTCGCGCAAGAAATCCCGACTGTCGGCCCGTCTGAAAACGACAGCCCCCGCGGCGCCCGCCACGCCCACCAGGACAGCGGCGCCGCCGGCAAAGGCGTAGATCGTTCCCACACATCGTCGGGCGGGTCTTACCAGCTTTCCAAGAGAAGCCCGGCGACGCGCCTGGCAATATCGTCGGCTACCAGCGGCAACGCCTGCATCTCCGCGCTCGTTTGATCCTCGCCAATGAACACGTCGGATGTGCCCTCGACCTCGGTGGACCTCAACACCGTCTCTCCTGTGCGACGGTCGCGGGCTTCGACGCGCACCGTGATGGCGATGCGAAACTCGCGCGGGATGCCCGTGTCCGTTTCCAGCGAGCGCAGGGCGATGCGCTGATAGCGGAAGATCGTGCCATCGAGAATGACGTCGGCCCGCGACTGCGGCTGGATTTGGACGGAGCCATCCTGCTGAATCCGTCGGATGATCGCGTTGCTGATCTGGGCTTCGAGTTGCGGACGGAGGGTGTCGTTGCGGAACATCGGGACGGCGATCGAATGGAAGCTGGTCTTCGTCACCGGGCCGAGGTGGTATCCGGCGCAGCCGGTAACGAACGCCGTCAGAACGGCGAACCATGCCACGCCGCGGCTCATGGCGTCGCGGTCTTGTCGGCGGCCCGGGGTGTGAGCGCGGCGACCTTCAGCTTGGCCTGCGTGGCCCAATCGGACTCGGGGTTCTTCTCGATCACGTCATTGTAATAGATCAGGGCCGACTTGTAGTAGTGATTCTTCTCGTAGAACTCGCCGATGTGAAAGAGCCCGCGCGCCTGTTCCACCTTCAATGCCGAGCGATATTTCTCGGCGACCGGCACTTTGTCGCTCTGCGGATAACGGAAAATGAAGTCCGTAAACGCGGCGATCGCTTGATTCGCCGTGTTCTGGTCATACTCAGCGCGCGCCGACTCTTTCTTGTAGGCCTGGCCGATCTGAAATTGCGCCGTCTCGGCCAGCGGATCCTTCGGATACCGTTCCATCAGCTTTTCATAGGCATGAACGGCGGAGAGGTAATCGCGTTCCTTTTCGTAGACCTGTCCGATTTGAAACTGGGCCTGGACCGCCACCGGACTGTACGGGCCGTTCTTGACGACGGCCTCGAAGACTTCCTCGGCGCGTTCCAACGACGGGAACCAGCGGACGCCCCAGGCCTTCTGGCGCTCGCCGGCGAGGAACAGATTGGCGATCTCGAATTCGCGCTGCAGCACCGCGTCGAAGTGCGCGGTATTCGGGTTTTTCTTCAGCAACTCCTGGTAGGTCTGGAACGCCTTGTAGTGGTAGCCGATCGCGCTGTAGCATTCGGCCAGGCCCATCCGCGCATCCTGTGTCGAGGACGACAACGGCCAGCGCTCGATGACACGACGATACGCCGGGATGGCGTTGCGGTACCGCTTCCTGGCCTGGAAATTCTGCCCGACCTTGAGTTGGTCCTGCGGCGTCGTGGCGACGACCTCGCCTTCGTGCACCCAGCTCCAGCCCTCACCCTTGGTCCAGATCAGCGGCGCGGGGCATCGCACGGGCATCAGGAACGCAAAGGCCAACACTCCCGCGAACACAACGGCGATTTTTTTGAACCGGCTGATCCCCAACATGCCGCGCAGGCTACTACAAGGCCCCACCACCGTCAAGCAACGGACGGGCGAAACCTGTTGCGTCGCCGCCACATCGTAACGGGCGGTGACACATGCATCGTAGATTGGCAATCATTGCGGCTTCGGCGACCGGGTTGGCCGTTCTGGGTACGGGGGTCGTGGCGGCCCAACGGCTGGCGAGTCCGCCGTCCCCTGTGAATGAACCGGCACACGCGCAGACCGTGACCTTCGCGGGAGGATGCTTCTGGGGGCTGGAAGGGGCCTTTCGACTGGTGCCGGGCGTCATCGACACCGTTGTCGGTTATGTGGGTGTCGCGACGCCGAATTCCAGCTCGGAACCGGTCGGTTCACGGCGGGCGGATCGTCTCGAAGCGTGCCGCGTGACGTTCGATCCCGCGCGAGTCAGCTACGAGAAGCTCGTGACGTATTTCTTCGCGACGCATAACGCGGCGCTGGGGGACGGAAAAATTCCCTACCTCGGTTCACCCGCGCGGTTGCTGGTGCTTTTCCATAACGCCGACGAACAGCGAATCGCCGAGGCGGCAAGAGGCAAGCTGCAGCCGGCCCAAACGTCCACACACCCGCCCGTCGTTCAAATCCTGCCGGAAGGGTCATTTGAGCGTGCTGATGAATCGGATCAGCGCTACCTCGAAAAGCACGGCCTGGCGAGTTGCCGGCTCGGTTCGTGATCCGCAGCGAGACTATCAGTGGGACGGCTTCGCGAATTGGAACAAGCTGTTATCGAAGGTAAACTGGTAGGCGATATAGCACTGGAATTGTGTGGGGCCGTCAATCGAACGTCCGGCGGAGAAGAGGATGTGGTGTTGGTCGCTGAGATCGATGACCGCGCCGATATTGAACGCCGTGCCGACGTTGGGGAAGTCGGCCTCCACATCCGTTTGGTGGTAGACCTCCGCGCCGATGAGGATATTGGACGAGACCTGGTCTTGCAGGACCCCGCCGACGAACTCCCAATTGCGACGACCGGAAAAGGAATTCACACCGTAGCCGCCACCGCCGTACGCGGTCCAGTCTCCCCAGCTTTTCTGCAGCCACAAGGGCAGGAATCCGTTGGCGTGTCCCGCGCCGAGATTGTCTTTGGCGCTGCCGATGGGGACTTCGAGCAACGGGAAGATGGCCGCTTCCGGCAGCCAGTTGGTTTCCTGAAGAAAGCGAAACTTCACGCCCAACTCCATGTCGCCAGACCCGTAATGGGACGCGCGGTGGGGAGGGGCATCGTAGGCCAGAGGCGCGATCATGTGGAGCTGGACGTTGGAGATGATGCCGTAGTTCAGTTCGAAATGCGGCGCGGTTCCGGACCAGTCGCCGGAGATGTCGGTGTTTTGAGACGCGACGTAGAACTCCCAATGTTGATAATCCACTGGTTCGGGGTCGTCCGTCACGAATGGCGGGCCACCATGAACGTTCCCGACAAGAATTGCGCTGACAACCACCAGCGAGGTGACAACGAATGAGCTTCGGGATGTGCGCATCGCAGGGTTCAGTGCTCTCGCGGTTACGTCAATCTCCCACGAGATAGAATCCGGTAATGACGAGGCCGCCGGCCACCACTCCTGTCACGATCATGCTGATCAAGTGACTGGGACTGATCTTCAGTCCCTGGCCACCGTTGGCCTTCGCAAAGAGCCAGCCCAAGAATCCAAAAAGGACGAGGACGATGGCGCTATGAGTCACCCAATGATGGCCGGTCATCCTTTGCATCGCGGCTTGGACAGCCGGGCTGTTTTCTTTGGCGATCACCAGCAGTGCATTGATCACGCTGCAGAGCGCGACGGACAATCCGAAGGAGACCGTGTATTTGGATAGAGGGGCGTTATCCATGCATGCTCTCCGGGCGCTAATGCGGCTTGGCCAGCAGCGCCGTCTTCACCCCCATCGCGATCATGGCTCCGTGGCCGTCGATCAGCAAGGCGAGCAGCGCAACCAGGGCCGCTACGCACAGCACCAACCGCCGCGCGTCCTTGCTGGCGGCGAGATTGTTGGAGGCGGCGATGGGGAGATACGTGGTCAAGAGCAGGAGCATGATCACCAGATGTTCCTTGGTCTCCATGAAGTAGCTATGAGCAAATGGCCACGGGCCTTTGAGGACGATGGACTTGTCGGCAGGATAGGAAATGACGTACCAGCCGCCGCCGATCAGGAAAGCGAGCCACATCGAGATCGCCACGGCCCAGCTCACCCTCCGGATCCGGGCCCGGTTCGCTTCCTCGGCATGCAGCACGTCCGCACACAACCACACCGCCCCGACAATGCAGCCCATCCCGAAACCGACATGCGCCATCAAAACCAGTTCATTCATGTGATTGTCGCGTTGATCTTGTTGTCTTGGAATTGCGACGGCGACCTAGCCAGCCGGCTTGCGACTCCTGTGGGCGTCGAACGACAATTTTCCGGCGCCGACGATCAGCACAAACAAGCAACCCAATATCATGGCGAAATCGGTGCGCGCCTCATGGGCCATTGCCCAGAACCCGCTCTTGATGAAGATGGGAATCTTCGTTGTCGATATGGCAACGATCATGTCAATAATCAGCGGAATCGTCGCCAGTCGCGTCAAGAGCCCAACCAGCAGAAGCGCGCCGCAGAGGATTTCGAAGACGCCGACAAATGGTGCCATGATCTCGGGCGCGGGAATGCCGATCTTGGTGAACCGTCCGACGCCTTGGGCGGCGGGGAAAAGAAATTTCTGGATGCCTTCGGAGAGGAATACGGCTCCGACGGACAACCGAATCAGCACCACGGAGGCGGGCGCAGCTGTCGCTGAATGACCCTTAGACACGCCGGCTACTATCGGCAGGGAGCCAGACAGCGTCAACTCCGAAAGAGACATGCCGGCTTGCCGGTCGTGTGCTAGTGTGGAGAACGTTGGTTTGCGCGGATCGCAGCCTGGAACAGTCATGCACTACGAGACGTCGCTGATCGAGACCATTGCGGTAAGCCTGGCGTTTGCGTTCGTCGGCGGATTTGTGGCGGTTCGATTGCGACTGCCACCGCTGGTGGGTTATCTGCTGGCGGGGATCGTGGTCGGCCCGTTCACGCCCGGATTTGTGGCCGACGTGAAGCTGGCTCCGCAACTGGCAGAGATCGGCGTGATGTTGCTGATGTTCGGCGTGGGGATGCATTTTTCCGTGCGGGATTTGTTGGCGGTGCGGGGGATTGCCGTGCCGGGCGCGATTGCCCAGATTGTTATTGCCACGGCTCCGCGTCAGGGAACCCATGGGTGGCCATGGGCGTCACTCTGGGCAAGGTAGCGGTGTTCGCCGCCATCATGTTGATCGTGGGCACGCGATTTTTTCCCTGGTTGCTGAAGCGAGTCGAGCGGACCGGTTCCCGGGAACTATTCACGCTGGCCGTGATCGCGCTGGCGCTGGGCGTAGCGTTTGGCTCGGCGCAACTCTTCGGAGTTTCGTTCGCGCTCGGGGCGTTTTTTGCCGGCGTGGTGATCAACGAATCCGAGCTGGGGCATCGGGCTGGGGCTGTTGCCCGCGGAAGGGCGCGACCTGATTCTCGCGGGGGCGCTGCTGTCGATTACATTAAACCCGTTCGCATTTCGTCTCGTATCGAAATGGCAGCGGGCACGCCCCACGTGAGAAGCGACCACACGGTGACACTTGCAGGGAGAAGAGACGCTTTGGTATCGTCACGGCTTCGACAACGAACTGCAACCTGTTTGTTTCACGGATTTACAATCATGGAGACGATGAGGATCGCAGGCTCTTCCAGACGCCGGAATGCGCTGATTACCGTATCGATGCTGTGCGTGGCTGTCGTGGTCGGGCCGCTGCATGCTGACGACGCATCCTACCTGCAGCCCGGTCAGGTCGATCCGATTGCCATTCTGCCACCGCCGCCGGCGCCCGACTCCGTCGAGCAAACCGTGGACTTGGCGACGGTTGAATCGGTTCAGAAGGCGGCGAGCGTCGCGGACAGGGCGGCAGCGAACTCGCAGGAGCATTTGACTGTATTTGCGTTTGCGCCGGTGATCGGGGCGTTTTTTCGGGCGAGCACGCTGCCGAAGACCGAGGCGTTCTTCGGACGGGTGGCCGCCACGGCCGAATCCATGACGCGCCCGGCCAAGGCCTATTTCAAGCGGGATCGCCCCTATGTGGTTGACCCGAATCTCGGTGTGAAGCATCCGGAGCACAACTACAGCTATCCCAGGGGGCACTCGACGCTGGGCACGGTGGACGCCCTGGTATTGGCCGATCTCTTTCCCGACAAACGCGCCGAGATTCTCGCGTTCGGGCGGGCCATCGGCTGGCATCGCATTCAACTCGGGAAACATTATCCGACGGATGTGTACGCGGGACGCGTCCTCGCCCAAGCGATCGTCCGCGAACTCAAATCCAGCCCGGCGTTCCAACACGATTTCGCTGCCGCCAAAAGCGAGCTTGAGGCCGCCTCACCGCCAACCCACTCCAGTCCCTAGACCATCGGGAGCGGTCTGAGCTGCGGAAGGCCGGACTGGACAAGGGAACCTCACACATGCGATATGTCCTCGACCATGGCCTCCGAGCTGCGTATTCGTCCCTACGAACCCCGCGACCGCGCGGCGCTGCGGAAGATCTGCTGTGATACCGCGGATGCGGGCCAGCCAGTCGAGCGGTTTTTCCCCGACCGGGAAGTCATCGCCGACCTGCTGATGAATTACTACACGCAGTTCGAGCCGCAATCGACGTGGGTCGTGGACAAAGGCGATGGGGTGGTCGGCTACCTGACGGGATGCCTCGACACAAAGCGCTTCATGCGCGTGATGACGTGGCGTATTGGTCCATGGCTGTTCGTCAAAGCGCTCTTTCGCGGAACGTTCTTTCGTCCGCAGACCTTACGCCTGTTTCGCGTCAATATCGGGTTGTGGCTGACGGCCAGCCACGCGGTGGGGCCGTCGCTCCACGAATACCCGGCCCATCTGCACATTAATCTCATGGATGGCTTTCGCGGGCATGGTCTCGGGCGAGATTTGGTGAAGACCTTTTGCGATTACGCCGTGCAAGCGGGTGCGCGTGGCGTTCATGCCCGGGTGAGCGCCGACAACCCGCGGGCCTGTCATTTCTTCGAGCAAGCGGGCTTTATCGAGATTCATCGGGAACCTCGAATGCGCAAGCCGGAGGAGTCAGGCAGTGTCGTGTACACGATCGTCTATGGCCGGTCGTTGGATTGACCCGTTGCGGCGTCGGGATTGTGAGCATTTTTCTTGAGCCAGCTAGCTTCCGTACCTATGATGGGGGTCTCGTATGAGCGAGGACACCGGCACATTTGACGTCGCGTATGTGGCCCATTTGGCCCGCATGTATTTGACGGATACGGAGAAGGCGAAAATGTCGGCCCAGCTCAAGGACATCCTCGCGTACGTCGCCAAGCTGAACGAACTGGATGTTTCGCAGGTGGAACCGACGGCGCACGCGACGCCCCTATCGAACGTGTTGCGCCAAGACGAAGTGCAGCCGTCGATTGAGCGCGACAAGGTTCTCCAGAACGCACCCCAGCAGGCCCGCAACCTGTTCATCGTTCCCAAGATCATCGAATGAGCCTGCATTCCCTGAGCATCCATCAGCTTCGCGAGAAGCTGCGGCGCGGCGAGTGTTCGGCCCGCGAGGCCACGCAGGCGCTGCTCAATCGCATCGCGGCGATTGACGGCAAATTGAAGGCGTATTTGTGGCTCAATGCCGAGGATGCACTGGCCCAGGCCGACGCCATCGACCGCAGTGGCGTTGCCAGACGACCGCAGGCAGGGACGCCTGCGCCGCCAGACAGCAAAGCTCTCGGCGGCGTGCCCATCGCCATCAAGGACTTGATCAACGTCGAGGGTCAGCCGTGCACGTGCGGCTCGAAGATCTTGAAGGGGCACACGTCGGTCTACGATGCATTTGTGATCCGACGGCTACGCGACGCCGGGGCGGTTCTCCTCGGACGGACGAACATGGATGAGTTCGCCATGGGCAGTTCGACGGAGAATTCGAGCTGGGGAATCACGCACAACCCGTGGGATTTGGAACGCATCCCCGGCGGTTCCAGTGGCGGAAGCGCAGCGGCCGTCGCTGGTGATGAGGCGTTTGCGGCGCTGGGAAGCGATACCGGCGGCTCGATTCGACAGCCGGCCGCGCTGTGCGGGTGCGTGGGATTGAAGCCCTCGTATGGACGCGTCTCACGCTACGGCCTGGTCGCGTTTGCCTCGTCTCTCGATCAGATCGGCCCCTTTACCAAGACGGCGGCCGACTGCGCGTTGATGATGCGTGTGCTCGCCGGCCATGACCCCAAAGACTCGACGAGCGTGCCGGATCCCGTGCCGGATTACACCGCATCGCTGGGAAAGGGCGTCAAAGGTCTGCGCATCGGTTTGCCCAGAGAGTATTTTATCGACGGGATGGATCGCGAGATCGAAGCGGCGGTGCGGGCAGCGATCCAACAGTTGCAGGGGTTGGGCGCGGAGGTCGTGGAGATTTCCCTGCCGCACACGGATTACGCGGTGGCCGTGTATTATTTGATCGCAACCGCCGAGGCCAGCGCGAACCTGGCGCGGTTCGACGGCGTGCGCTATGGCGCGCGTGTCACGGGCGAGGATGTGATCGATATGTACGGCAAGACGCGCGGGGCCGGTTTCGGGCCGGAGGTGAAGCGGCGGATCATTCTCGGCACATACGCCCTGAGCGCGGGCTACTACGACGCGTATTATCTGCGCGCCCAGAAGGTGCGGACGCTCATCCGCCAGGATTTCGAGAAGGCCTTTGAGAAATGCGATGTCATCGTCACGCCGACCTCGCCGGAAGCGGCGTTTCGTATTGGCGAGAAGACGGACGACCCGCTCAAGATGTACCTGAGCGATATTTTCACGATCAGCGCGAATCTCGGCGGCGTCTGCGGTGTGAGTCTGCCTTGCGGGTTCACCAAGAGCCCGCGTCTGCCCATTGGGTTGCAGGTGCTCGGCAAACCGTTGGGTGAAGATACGATCCTGCGCGTGGCCCATGCCTACGAGCAGTCCACCGAATGGCACAAGGAGAGACCAAAACTGTGAGGAGATTGTAGCCGCGAATCGTATTCGCGGTTAACATGGACGCCGCGAAACAGTTTCGCGGCTACAGAACGAATGCAATACGAAGCGGTCATCGGTTTGGAAGTGCATGTGCAGCTCAAGACCAGGAGCAAGATGTTCTGCGGCTGCGCGACGGAGTTTGGCGCGGAGCCGAACACGCACGTCTGCCCCGTCTGCCTGGGCTACCCGGGGGTGTTGCCGGTAATGAACGAGGAAGCCGTGAGGAAGACGATCCTGACGGGTCTAATGATCGGGAGCGAGATTACGCGGTTGAGCAAGTGGGACCGGAAGAATTACTTCTATCCCGATATGCCCAAGAACTACCAGATTTCGCAGTACGACCTGCCGCTGTGCGTGCATGGCGCCGTCGAGATCAAACTCGATGGCGGCCAGACCAAGAAAATTGGCGTCACGCGGGCGCATCTGGAAGAGGACGTGGCGAAGAATTTCCACTTTGAAACGACGAGCGGGGTGGATTTCAATCGCGCCGGCACGCCGTTGATGGAGATCGTCAGCGAGCCCGATATGCGGTCGGCGGACGAAGCGTTTGCCTATCTCACGGCGCTCAAGGAAATCCTCATGAGCGGCGACGTGAGCGATTGCGACATGGAGAAGGGGCAGCTCCGCTGCGACTCGAATGTGTCGGTGCGCCCGGTGGGCCAGAAGGAGTTCGGCGAGAAGGTCGAGATCAAGAACATGAACACGATCTCGGGGGTGCGCCGCGCGCTGGCCTACGAGATCCAGCGGCAGACCGCGGCGCTGCAAAAAGGCGAGAAAGTGTCCCAGGAAACACGGCGCTGGGACGACGAGACGGGGCGGACATCGGTGATGCGGACCAAGGAATATGCGCATGATTACCGCTATTTCCCGGAGCCGGACCTGATGCCGGTCGTGGTCAGCGACGAGATGATTGCCGACGTGCGAAAACGGTTGCCGGAATTGCCCGAAGCCAAACGCCAGCGGTTTGTGAAACAATACGGCCTGCCCGAATACGACGCGGGCGTGCTGGTCGCGGATGCGGCCCTGGCGGCATTCTACGAACAGGCGGCGGGCGGCTCGAAGAATCCCAAGGCGATTGCGAACTGGGTCATGACGGAGCTTCTGGGCAAGCTGGGCGAGGCGAAGGTGAGCATTGTGGAGTGTCCGATCAAGCCCGCGGGTCTGGCCGAGTTGGTGGCCCTGATCGACGGCAACCAGATCAGCGGCAAGATTGGCAAAGAGGTGTTCATCGAGATGTTTGCCAGCGGGAAGCGCCCATCAGAGATCGTGCGGGAAAAGGGGCTGGTTCAGGTCAGTGACACAGGCGCGCTGGAAGGGTTTGTGGAGCAGGCGATTGCCAGCAATCCAAAATCCGTGGCGGACTTCCGCGCCGGCAACGAGGCGGCGATCAATTTTCTGAAAGGGCAGGTCATGAAGCTGAGCAAGGGGAAGGCGAACCCGCAATTGGTGGGAGAAATCCTGCTGCGCAAGCTGAAGGGCGGGGGAACCCCCGGCGGTCCGTAACGAGGCAAGGGTGTGCCCTGACTTCTTGACTGCTAGAAGCGCAGACGGTAATGTGGAATAGACGGACGCGATCAAGCGAGACAAATGCCGGCTCAAGATGAATATATCGTAGAGATTCTGCGGGATCTCGGCCTTATCACGCACGAAGATATCCTCAAAGCGAAGGAGCGCGCGAAGTCGGATCCATCGGCGCAGGTGGGGCTTGTTGACTCGCTGATCGACATGGGCCGGATCACGCACATGGATGTGTCCAAGGCGTTGGCCAGCCAGTTCGGGATGGACACCATCAACCTGGCCGAGTACCGCGTCCCCGATGATGTCCTGGCACTTGTCCCCCGGCACGTGGCCCGCCGCTACAAGGTTGTTCCCATCTACAAGCACGACAACACGCTGACGGTGGCCATCAGCGATCCGCTGGACGTCGACACGGTGGACAGCTTGCGGTACCTGCTTCACATGAACGTTGAGCCGGTCGTCGCCGCCAAAAACGACATCGAAGATTCGATCAAGCGCTATTACGGGAGCGAGGGCGATACCGTCGAGAACATGCTGCAGGATATCACCGAGGGGGAAATCGATCTCGGCATCACCGGCGACAAGGCCACCGAGACCAAGATCGACGAAACCGCCGAGACCGAGGCGGACGCGCCGATCATCAAACTCGTCGGGTTGGTCATCATGGAGGCCTACCGCAACCGCGCCAGTGACATTCACATCGAGCCGCTGGAGAAACGGCTGCGGGTGCGGTACCGGATTGACGGCGTGCTCCATGAAGTGGACAACCCACCGAAACGGCTGCAGGCTGCGATCATCAGCCGGCTGAAGATCATGTCCAATATGAGCATCGCCGAGAAGCGCGTGCCGCAGGATGGTCGTATTCAGTTGCCGGTGATGGGGAAGGTTCTCGATTTGCGCGTGTCATGCCTGCCGACGAACCATGGCGAGAGCATCGTCATGCGTATTCTGGACAAGAGCAGCCTGCTGCTCGGGCTGGGCGACCTGGGTTTCTTCACGGATGACCAGGCGACGATGGCCAAGATCATCAACATGCCGGACGGCGTGTTCCTGGTCACGGGTCCCACGGGATCGGGCAAAACCACGACGTTGTACGCCTGCTTGAACGACATCAATAAACCCGACCGCAAGATCATCACGGTCGAGGACCCCGTTGAGTATCAGTTGGGCGGCATCAATCAGGTGCAGGTCAATGCGGACATCAACCTGACGTTTGCTGCGGCTCTGCGGTCGATCCTTCGCCAGGCGCCGAACATCATCATGATTGGTGAGATCCGCGACCTGGAAACCGCGAACATCGCCGTCCAGGCGGCGCTGACGGGACATTTGGTGTTCTCGACGTTGCACACCAACGACGCGCCCTCGGCGGTAACGCGCATTGTCGACATGGGCGTGAAGCCGTTCCTCGTGGCGTCCGCGGTGAAGGCGATCATGGCCCAACGGCTGATTCGCAAAGTGTGCCGGAAGTGCCAGCAGCCGTATACGCCGAACGATTATGAGATGGAGACATTGAAGCTGAATCCGGACGAGATGAAGAACGCGACCATCATCAAGGGCGCCGGCTGCAACGAATGTTCCCGCACGGGGTACCGCGGCCGGATGGGTATCTACGAGATTTTCCGTGTGGACGACGAGGTTCGTCGGCTGATTTACGAGAAGGTGCCCGCGAATGTGATTCGGGCGCGGGCCCGCGAGTTGGGGATGCGAACATTGCGCGAGGACGGCGTGCGCAAGATCATGGCGGGGATCACGACGCCCGAGGAAGTCATTTCGATTACCCAGGGTGATGAGGCGTAGCGGGAAAATGATCGTCAGGCATACAAGCGAACGGAGATAGTCAGATTATGTCGGTGCAAATGGAAGATCTGTTGCAGGTGGTGGTGGACGAGGGCGGGTCGGACTTGCATATTCGCGTGGGCGTGCCGCCGGTAATTCGTCTGCACGGCCGCCTGATCCACATGGACCTGCCCGTGCTGAGCGCGGAGGACACGGAAAACCTGATGAAGGCGATCACGTCCGAGTCCCACATCCAGAAGGTCCGCGAGCAGGGCGGCACCGACTTTGGGTTTGCCTACGGCGACATGGCGCGGTTCCGTGTCAGCGTGTTCAAGGAACGCGGCAACTACGGCGTTGTGCTGCGCCAGATCCCCAACAAGTTGATGACCCTGGAACAGATCGGGTTGCCGCCGTCCGTAAAGGACCTGCTGTTTCGTCCCCGCGGCCTGGTCCTCGTGACGGGCCCGACGGGGTCCGGGAAGACGACCACGTTGGCGTCGATGATTGACATCATCAACCAGGAGGAAGATTGCCACATCATTACGGTCGAAGACCCGATTGAGTATTACCATCCGCACAAGAAGAGCATCGTCACGCAGCGCGAAGTCGGCGTGGACGTCCCCGATTTTGCGGAAGCCTTGCGCCGCGGGTTGCGCCAGGACCCCGATTGCATTCTCGTCGGCGAAATGCGCGACCTGGAAACGATGGAAGCGGCGATTACCGCGGCGGAGACCGGGCACCTCGTGTTCGCGACGTTGCACACAACCGGCGCCGCACGAACGGTCGACCGTATCGTGGATGCGTTCCCGACGGATCAGCAGGAGCAGATTCGCACACAATTGGCCTCGTCCATCCTGGCGGTAATTTCGCAGGTACTGCTGGTGCGGGCCGATGGAAAAGGGCGGGTGGCGTGTTTCGAGATCATGATTTCCACGCCATCGATCCAGGCGCTGATTCGCGACAACAAGACATTCCGCATCACCTCGGACATTCAGACGGGAGCGAAGTACGGCATGGTAACGCTGGACTCCAATTTGATGGCCCTGTACGAGCGGGGGTTGATCAGTTACGGAGACTTGATCACCATCGCGCAGGACCCGGCGTCAATCGTCGCAAAACTGCAGGGAGAGGGAGGCCGACGGTAAATCATGTTTGAAGGTGAGAAAGCGGTCCTGGCCGAGCTGGTGCGCGAGCGCAACCTGCTGACTCCGGAGCAATTCCGCGAGATTGAGGAAGAGCACGAGCGGACGGGCAAATCACTTTCGCAGGTCATGGTCGATTTCGGGCTGATTACGGAGGAGCAATTGCTCCGCGCCGTGGCGGAACATCTGAATCTGGAGTATCTGAATCTCGACGACATTGATCTGGAACAGGCGGTCCTGCGGTCGATTCCTCCGAGCGTGGCCCGCATGTACGGCGCGGTGCCGGTGTCCATCAATGGGAACGCGGTCACGGTCGCGGTGATGGACCCGTACAATCCCCAGGTTGTCGGCGAGCTGTCCTTCATTCTGGGCAAGGACGTGCAGGTCGCCGTGGCTCCCGCCAAGCAGATCGAGGCGGCGATCCAGCGGTACTTTGCCGAAGACAGTGAATCGCTCAAGGACGTCCTCACGGACATGGAGGATCAGCTCACGTCGGCGGAGGCCGTTGAGACGGCGACCAAGACCGGTGGCACGGCGGCGTTGGAGGAGCTGGCCAGCCAGGCGCCGATCGTGAAGTTTGTCAACGTCATCATGCTCAAGGCGATTCAAGATCGCGCCAGTGACATCCATTTCGAGCCGTTTGAGGACGAATTCAAGATCCGCTACCGCGTCGATGGCGCGCTGTATGAAATGGCGCCGCCGCCAAAGCATCTGGCATTGCCGATCATCTCGCGCGTCAAGGTCATGTCGAACCTGAATATTGCCGAGCGGCGGTTGCCCCAGGACGGTCGCATCCAGCTGAATATCGGGGGCAAACAGATCGACCTGCGCGTGTCGACGCTGCCGACGCAATTCGGGGAATCGGTGGTGTTGCGCGTATTGGACCGGTCGGTGGTGAACCTGGAGATGGAGAGTCTGGGAATGCCGACGGAGATCTACGACAAGGCGCGGGAAGTCATCAAGGTGCCGAACGGCATTTTCATCGTGACGGGCCCCACCGGCTCGGGCAAGACCACCACGCTGTATTCCTGCCTCAAGCGGATCAACACGATCGATATGAAGCTGCTCACGGCCGAGGACCCCGTGGAGTACGATATCGAGGGTATCATGCAGGTACCGATCAACGAATCGATCGGGCTGACCTTTGCCCGCGCGCTCCGCTCGTTTCTGCGCCAGGACCCGGACATCATCATGGTGGGCGAAATGCGCGATCTGGAAACCGCGCAGATTTCCATTCAAGCCTCGCTCACGGGTCACCTGGTGTTTACGACACTGCACACAAACGATTCCCCGGGAGCCGTCACCCGCATGATTGACATGGGGGTGGAGCCGTTCCTGATCAGTTCGACGTTGCAGGCGGTGCTGGCGCAACGCCTGGTGCGCGTCGTGTGCAAGAAATGCCGTGTGGCCTACGAACCGAGCGACACGGTTCTGACGCAGTTGGGCCTGACAAAAGACGACGTTGCCGGTCGTCCGTTCTATTTCGGGAAAGGTTGTCTGGAGTGCAACGAAACCGGGTATCATGGTCGGAAAGGATTGTTCGAGTTGCTCATTATTTCGGAGCCGATCCGCGAGTTGGTCAATATGCGTGCGCCATCGAGTGTGCTGCGAGGACGGGCGCTGGAATTGGGAATGAGAACGTTGCGCGAGGACGGAATTCGCAGTATTCTCGATGGGGAGACGACCGTGGAAGAGGTGCTCAAGTACACGTAACGACGCCGTTGCCCACCCGGTCGTGGGTGACAGGCGCGGAGGATCGCCATGCCGAAATTCAACTATGTAGCCCTGGACACGCGAGGCAAGGAAGTCAGCGGCGTGTTGGAGAGCGAGAATACCACCTCAGCGGTCAGCCGAATTCGTGAGATGGGGTATTTCCCGACCAATGTCGCCGAGGCGGACAAGGCGGCCACGAAGAAGGGCGCGAAGCCCGCGGCACCCACGGCGGCCCCGGGAGCAAAGGCGCCGGCAAAAAAGGGGCTGGGCTCGCTCGACCTGAAGTTTTTCAAGTCCGGCAAGGTCAAGTCGAAGATCCTGACGGCGTTTACCCGGCAGCTGGCGACGCTGATCGACGCGGGCTTGCCGCTGTTGCGCGGTTTGGACGTGCTCCGCAAAGGAGAGAAGAATCCGACCTTGAAGCGCACGCTCCAGCAATTGGCGGAGAGCGTGGAGGGGGGCAGCACATTCAGTGAAGCCCTCGCGCAGCATCCGAAGGTGTTCAACCGGCTGTATGTGAACATGGTCCGGGCGGGCGAGGCCGGCGGCGTGCTGGATGTCACGCTGTCGCGCCTGGCGGACTTTCAGGAGAAGGCCCAACGGATCAAGAGCAAGGTGATTTCGGCCATGGTGTACCCGACGGTGGTCATCGGCGTGGCGATGACGATTGTCACCTTCCTGATGATCGTGGTCATCCCCAAGTTCCAGGAGATTTTCTCGGACCTGTTGGAAGGCGAGCAACTGCCGCAGCTAACCCAGTTTGTGCTGTACTGCAGCCATCTGGTCAAGGACCAGTTTCTGCTGGTCGCCGGGTGCCTTGTCGGTCTGTGGATCGCCCTCAAATTGATTGGAAAGACCGCCAAGGGACGCTTCTACATAGACAAGCTCAAGCTGAATGCCCCGGTCTTCGGGCAATTGATCCGCAAGGTGGGCATTGCTCGATTCACGCGCACGCTCGGCACGCTGATTGCCAGTGGCGTCCCCATTCTGCAGGCCTTGAATATCGTGCGCGAGACGTCGGGGAACGCGGTCATTGCCAAGGCGGTTTCCCAGATTCACGATTCGGTCAAGGAGGGCGAACGCATCGTCCAGCCCTTGGAAGCATCCGGAGTCTTCCCACCGATGGTCATCAGCATGGTCGATGTCGGCGAGGAAACCGGCGCTCTGCCGGACATGTTGATGAAGATCGCGGACGTCTACGACGATGAAGTCGATAATGCCGTCGGGGCGATCACGTCGCTGCTGGAGCCCATCATGATCGTCGTGTTGGCGGTCTGCGTCGGCACGATTGTCATCGCGATGTTTCTGCCCTTGATCAACGTCATCACGAAGCTGAGCGGCTAGAAATGGCCGTCGCCGAGGAGGGCGGAGCGGGCGTTGCGTTGAGGGGCGTACACCGCGCTACGATGACGCAAACAAATCCGGCTCCGTCTGCGGAGGAGCGCTCTCCAACCGGGCCAGGAGGGATTTGAAACCGCAGGAACGGTAGACCGTGGCCAGCAAAACCGCGTCGGGCGGTCGCACGATCAGGTCTTCGACAGTCACGGGAAGACTCAGATCGGTCTGTAGTGTGACGAGCTGACGGTTTGTCGCGAGGGATTCGATCGAGACGGCGAGGCTGGCGCGTAGTTTCGGCCTCGCCAACACGGAGCCGTGACCCAGCAGATTGTCCAGGGTGCCGTACTGCTGAAGGAGTTGGGCCGCCGTCTTTTCGCCAATCCCCGGGACGCCGGGAATATTGTCCACGGTGTCTCCGACCAGAGTGAGAAAGTCGACCATTTGCTCCGGCCCGACGCCGTAGCGTTTCCGCACACCCTCGGGATCAATCACGGCGCTCTCCTTGCCGTTGGGGCGAAGAAGGCAGATGCGCGGACTGACGATCTGCATAAAGTCTTTGTCGTTACTCGCGATCAGAACCCGGTGACCGCCATTGGCAGCGGACACGGCGAGGGTGGCGATGATGTCGTCGGCTTCCTGCCGCTCGATCTCGACAACGGGAACGCGCATGGCGTGCAACATCTGACGAATGACGGGAAGCTGACGGTCCAAGTCGGGAGGCGTCGGCGGCCGCTGTGCCTTGTAGGATGGCAGGAGGTCCAGACGCTTCTGGGGCGGGCCAAGGTCGAAAGCGACCGCGTGATGGGAGGGCGTATGATCGGCCAGCATTTTCTGGAGCATTTTGGCCAATCCGTAAACGGCGTTGACCGGCTGGCCGTCCGGGGCCGAAAGGGACCGAATGGCGTAAAACGCCCGATAGATCAGGGAGTACGCATCATAAAGCAGTACGGTAGAATCGGCCATCGCCGTCAGCGTAGCACGCTGAGCGGAGAAAACAAACCACGTTTATTGAAAACGGCTCTGCCTAGTACCGCCCCAACGATGCGACGGGAAGTCGATGAACCGGATTCCCGGCGGGATCGATCAGGCGCGCCGTGACAAAGACCAGCAGGTTGAGTTTGGAGCGCTGGGTCACCTTCGACTGGAAGAGGCGGCCGACCAGCGGCAAGTCGCCAAGGAACGGGACCTTGTCATCGACCTGGGTCAATTGCTCCGTGATCAGGCCTCCGAGGACGACCGTTTGGCCATCCCAAATGACCACGCTGGTCGTAAGGTTCTCGCTGGCGAACAGAGGCTCCTTGATGTCGTTAAACGTGGTGACGACGTTATTGCCAGCCGAAAGACCGATGGGGCTGCCGTAATTGATAAAGCCGAGGAATTGCGAGACTTCAGGCGCCAGCGTCAGGTTGATCGTGTAGCCGTCCGCGCCAACTTCCGGCGTCACATTGAGAAGAACACCGACTTCGCGAGTCTGGAACGAGCTTGGGATTGACGGCGTCACAGCGACCGCCCCGCCTCCGTTGACACCGCCGCCGGACGAAGTTGCCGTGGGCTGTGCCCATGTCGTCGGGTAAATGAACTCCTGAACGGAACGAATCTGGGCCTGTTGGCCGCTGACGGTGGTCACCTTGGGGGCCGAGAGCGTATCGGTGCTTTCCTTCTGGGCCAGGGCATTGATCAGGAGCTGGAACTGCGGGTTTGTCAGGATACCCCGGATGGTCGCGAGCTGGCCGCCGATCGGGGTGGTGGTGCCAAAACCGTTGGCCGCCAGGAGGGCGTCGATGGCGTTCCCCTGGATGGTGTTGGCGCCGCGAAGACCAGTGGTGATATCATACGATGCGCTCGATGCGGCTCCACTGCCCGGTGGAAACGATTCGGCTCCCGTGCCGCCAGTGACGTCAAAGCTCCCCAATGTCTTCGTGCCCAGTTGCCAATCGAAGCCGAGTTCATCGAGGTCGTTCTGGGAAATCTGGACGAACCGGGCCTCAATCTCAATCTGGGTCGGCACGATGTTGTAGGCCGCCAGCACGCGCTCGAAGATCTCCAGGTTCTCCGGTGTGTTCCGGATGATGATGGTGCTGCTGCGCGGGTTATACACAAGGCTCGAGCCCGGAGGGAAGGGGACACCCGCGTTACGGAAGGCGTCCAAAACATCATTGGTCTGAGGGACAATCGGGTTTGCTCCGCCGAGGGAGCGATACGATCCGATGGCCCCTTGGGGAGTCTGGTTGGCGGCGGTAGCCGCCGCCAGGGCGTTGCCTCCCGGCACCTGGAACACGCCGGGCGTCACCGGATAGGAACGGGTGATCATTTCGCCCTCGGGAGCATCCAACGGCAGCACGATCACCGCGCTGGGCTCGACGCGATACTTCAAACCGGCAAGCGTTGTCACGTACTTCAGCGCGTCGATCAACGGAACGTTGCGCAGCGACAGGGTGATCTTCGCTCCGAAGGTCTCGCTCGTCTCGCTGGGCGCGGGGGCGGGCGTGGTTGTCGGAGTCGCTTCGGCCCCGGTCGGAGCCGGAGTCGGAGGCGTTGCCGCCGTCGTTGTCGGCTTGACCGCGGGCGTCCCGATGCCGCTGCTCAACACGATGTTGACGCCCACCTTCTCCGGGTCGAGCGTGCGGCTCTCTTCGCTCAAGAACGTGATGACGTCGCTGACGACCGCCTCGCGATAGTTGACTTCGGGGATGATGATGTCATTGAGCTTCTTGATGATGCTCTGCTGGCGGAGCGCGTCGCGGGCGATCGGACTGGGCACTTCCTCGGGTTTGGGCGGCTGAACCGGAGTGCTGATCGGCGGCGTCCAGCGGTCGGACACTTCCCACAACCGATGCAGTCGGGTCTCGGCCTGGGAGCCCTCGGCGTAATCCATTCGCTGTTTGTTCAGCGTCCTCATCAACGCAATGGCGTCCGCGTTGTACGGATCCAGAACCATGATTTGCTGAAAACGGGCCTCGGCTTCGTCGTACTGCCCGGAATTCATGAGAATCCTTCCCTCGCGGAACAGCTTCTTGATCTCGTCCTTCTTGGCGACAAACTCGGGCGTCTCATTCAACGAGGCTCCGGTCGGGTTGGTGACGGTCTTTTGGGAGTTGGCTTCCTTCACCTTTTTGAGGATCGCTTTCGCCGCGCCGTTGTCCGGATCGTAGTCCAGCGCCTTGCTGGCGAGGGTGCGGGCCTTGTCGATGTCACCGCTTTGCAGGGCCGCGTCGGCGAGCCGGGCGTAGGAGTCGGTCAAACCGTGCAGGGCGCGATTGTAATCCACTTCGGTTGCGGGGGCGCGCGGAAGAAGCTTGATGCCCTGCTCGAGCTGGGCGATGGCGTCCTGGTACTTTCCCGCATAAAACAGGCTTTCACCTCGCGCGATCAGTTTTTCGGCTGCGACCTGGGCCTCCTGGCGGCGCACCAGCTCTTCGCGAGCGGCTTGTGCCGCGCCGGACGAGGGTGAAGAGGAAGGGTCAGCGGGCGCGGCCGGCAGGTTCGAGGCTGCGAAAACGCAGGCGCTGCTGGTGAGTAGTACCAATACGATTCTTCTCATATGACGATTCTCCGTTCCGTTCACGACTCGCCAGAGGCTTCGTGCACATCCCCCCGGATGCCAACACAATCCCACACATTTGAGCCTCCCTTGCTGGCTCAACTACTGCCGGGACTTGATGGGCGGCTGCTCCTTCTGTGTTTGTGTGTCAAGGATTAGCATCTGTTTCAGATTCATGTCAATGTCAATCACCTTGTAGGTGTTGGTGCCACACTTGAAAGTCTGCCCGCGGCGGTACTCGCCCGTGAGCCCGTCGGCGGTACAACGCACCTGGGCCACCGGCTCCTGGTCCTCACTTTCCTTGTTGAGGACGAGCACGACAGGGGGATTGCCCTCGTGCTGCACCGTGAGTTCCGAGACGTCCTTTTCGCGTTTCCCGTTGATCGTCGGGTCGTCAACCATCGCGGATTTCTTTTCGAAGTTGACGATCTTGTAGCCGGTGTCCTCAAAGTGATCCTTGACGACGTCGCCGACGGACGAGATGAAGAACGTGCGCGCGCGGAACTGGAAATTGATCTGGAAATTGTAGCCGCCGCGGCTGGGATCGAACGAATACGTCTTGAACAGCAGCTTGAACGGCTTGCGAACCAGGCTGAGCAGGACGATGGGAGACTCAACCGATGTGCCGGTACCGGTATTGGTAGGAGGCGGCTGGGTAATCTGCATGTCGGGACCCAAAAACGGGTTCCCGTTGGTCCACGACGCCGGCTCGGCCAGCAGGGCGATGGCGTTGGAATACGTCGTCAGGTTGATATGCGGGTTGGTGCCAACGCGGGGACCGCTGCGCGCCATCGGGCTCTCGTTGCTGACCTGACTGACGGACAACGCCAGGTAGACCGCGGAGGCGATCAACGCCAGCAGCGCCACGGCCAGTAGAATCTTTTCGTAGTGTCTCTTCAGGAAGTCCATGATTGTTTATTTCGGTCGCGGGGCCATGTCGTTCAGGCGCTTGCCCCCTTCTTGGCAGGTTTCGGGGCCGGGAATTCGATCAGGTCAATGCGCATGGTGACGGTCAGATCGTTTTTGGAGGACTCGGCAGCCGCGGCGACAGGCCCCAGAGGAGACGGAGCCAACACCGTCTTTTCCGTCGCGGGCGCCGGGCCGGTGACCTGGATCTTCCGCACGGCAAAGAACAAATCAGCCCTGGCCAGGCTGTTGAGGACGTCGCGCAAGGCGTCGCCGGAGCATTTGAACTGGAATTCAAATGGAAGGACCTGGTACAGCGCGTTGGGGTCGATCTTCATCGCGGGCTCCAGCGGTTCGCCCGGGCTTCCCATTCCCCCCGGCTCGACTTCCGCGCGGCGCACGAGATTGATTTCGTGGACGCGGTTGGAGATCAGCAGCAGGCTGATCTGATCGATGGCATTCAGTTGTTTGACCAAGAGCGTCAGGGTGCGCTTCGTCTCGTCCGGGGAAAGACCCCTGGCGGGGATCGTGGGGACGGGCCCCGCATATCGGTCAAATCCAAACGCGAAGCCGTCCGGAACCTTGACGTTGGCGGCGCTGGCCGCCTGATGCAGACCGGCGAAGGAGGCGGCCATCAATTGAAGGAAATCGACCGGACGCATATCGGACGAGGCTTCAATGGTGTGGGTCACATTGCTCAGGAGTTGCCCGTACAATTGGGCCAGTTGCTCGCGGTCCTGCCGGATCACGTCGATGACTTCGCGCGTGGGGGTGGGCTTCTGCTGGAGCAGGTGTTCGTAATTCGATTGCGCCTCTTGCAGGCTTCCGTCGATCTCGGCGCGCTTTGAGGCGGCAGCCTGCTGGAGCCAGACGAGGATGCCGAGGACGATCACAAAGGCCGCGATGAATCCCACCGCGAGCACATGTTGTTTCAGCCATTTGAGATTCAGATTCATAGGACGTTACATGACAATCGGCTTGGACAGTTTCGCGCGGATGGTGAAGGTAAATGTCTTCGCCTGCAAGGTCGGGTTGGGTGGCACATCAATGACCACGGCGGCTTTGTCGTAGAACGGTGACTCGCGCAGGTTCTTGGCAAATTCATCGACCAATTGAAAATCCTGTTTGGGGTTGTCGGTCGAGTGGATTCCGGCCCCCTCGATACGGATCTCGTTGATATTCGCGCCCGAGGGAGCACCCCCGGGACCCGGATTGCTTGGGGGAGGCGGAGGGGGTTCCGCATCTTCGCCGCGCGCACGCCCTATCGACGGCGCTTGCGCTGGTGGCGCAGAGGACGCGGAAACGGGGGGGACCTCCGAATCCGGGGTGAACGAGACGATCCAGACATTGGAGCTGAGCCTGGTCGACAGATCCTGAAGCAGCTCGGGCCAGAGAGACCGTTGGTGGATCAGCGAGACAATCTGGCCGGCTTTCGTTTGAAGATCCGTAAGTTGGTTTTGCTGCGTGCTGAGACGCTGGCTCAGATCGGTGAGATTGTTCACCTTGTCGGTCAGTTCGCTGAGGTGAGCGGTCTTGATGACCACAGTCTTCCTCGCGTACCCGAGCCAGCAGAGCGGAATCAGCAGGGCGCAAACAGCGGCCCCGGCCAGATACGGCCGCTGTTGTTGCATCAACTCGCGGCGCCGCGCCGATCGCGGAAGGAGATTCACCTCAATCGGGCATTCGGCGTGTTTGCGCAGCCCAAGCCCGACCACTTCGCCAAAGAAGTGCGCGCATCGCGCCAGTTCTTCCCGTGACACGGCCGCGTCGATCTCGACGTTGCGGAACGGATTGAAGTACTCGATATCCGTCTGGATTTTCTCCTTGAAGAACCGGTCTGTGTACGGGATGATCGAGGTGCCGCCCGAGAGCAGGACCCGCGCGGGCGGGTTGCCCCCCTGTTGGCCCTTGTAAAAGTTGATCGAGCGCGCGATTTCGGCGTGCAGGCGGGTCATCACGTTGCGGATGATTTTGCTGACGCGGGCCTGCGTCTCATTCTCCGGCTCTTCGTAAGCGCCTCCCAGCGCGACGAAGCCGTGCGTCTTCTTCATGTGATCGGCTTCGAGGAACGGCACGTTGAACTCCGAGGCGATGCTTTGCGTGATCGCATTGCCGGCGATGGGGATGGAGCGGGAAAACACCCGGTTCTGCTCCAGAAACAGAAGGTTCGTGGTCCGCGCCCCGAGATCGACGACCATGGTACAGCCTTCCAGGTCGCCGTAGTTGTACCGCACCGAGTTGTATAGCGCCATCGGCGCCACGTCGACGATGTCGGTGCGCAACCCCGACGATTCCACGCCCTCGGTGAGTTCCTCGATGATGTCGCTCTTGATCGCCAGGAGGACGACCTCCAACTCGCCCTGGGGATTGTTCCCGAGCAACTGATAGTCCCAAATCACCTCGTCGATGGGGAAGGGGACGTTTTGCTGGGCCTCGTACTGGATGATCTGCGCGACCTTGGATTCGTCGACCGGGGGCAGCTTGACGAAGCGGGTGAACACGGACTGTCCCGAGACGCTGAAGACGACGTTCCTGGCCTTGATGTTTCGCTCCCGGATCACGTTGCGAACGGTGGACACGATCAGTGCCTTACGGTTCTCCTCATGTTCGGGGTCAATGCCCAGTTCCGCGTAATTGAAATTCACCAGCCGGAATGCCTGACCTTTGGCCGCGTGAAATTCCCCTACCTTGATTGTCGATGCGCCGATGTCCAGCGCCAGAATTCGTTCAGAGCCTAACATGTGCGGTTCGCGTTTACCTCGTGGTTACGGCGCTCGGTTTGACTTGCTCATAGCGGCTGTAGGCCCCCAGCGACCACGGCGTGTGCTGGGGGGTGACCAGAAAACCGCTCACGCTTGTCGTGTAACGCTCCCACCACCGATCCGGTGTGGGCGGCGTGCTGCCCTGGTCAATCAGTTGCCCCTTGTAAAACAACTGAACGCCAACGACCTGCGCGTGCCCGTTGCCGTACCGCTGCAGCGTGTTGGGAGGCATGTACATCGCTGACAAGTGCCCCAAGCCTTTGGCCACGTTCACATAGGTTACGTCGCCGACGAACAACCGCGTCTGCTGGCCATCGTTGAGCAGCACATAGTACTTCAATTGAACGTCGTCCGCCCAATCCGGAGTGCTGTCAAACACGGTCTCGATTCGCAACCATCGATCGCTGGCCGGAACGGTCGTGTTGCCCGATCCGTTGAACATGGCCCGATAGTCGGGCGGCGCGACGGCCAACTGGGAAATCTGTTTGATGTGGAATGGAGGAGCCGTCACGGGCGCAGCCAGCTGGGCAAAACTGAGAACGGCGGGTATCAGAAACGCGACTGATACTGAAAAAGTTAATATTGCTGTTCGATTACTCATGCATGCCATCTGCGGGAGCGCTCCACAATCCCGACGAGCCACAAAACTCTCGACGCTGAAATGTAAAGAAGCGCGCCAAATCGGTCAACAGCAAAAGCGGGCGGCACCGATTTCGCCCAGACAGGCACGGGCATATTTGCTGCTATTTGCATCGGGTAATGCACCCCAAGAACGAACCATCGGGCTTTGCATTGCCCACAGGGGGAGCGCTGGCGCGCCGGATCATGCCGGTGGCCATCGCCGTGCTCAACGGTTGCGGCCTGTCCGTGGTGTCGACCGATAACTCCGCGTCGCTTCCGACGGCGTCAGAATCAGCCCCGCAGGTCGCCGTTGTTCCTGCAGAGACAGACGCGAGTCGCCCCCTCTCGGCGGAGGAGATGGGTCGCAAACGCCAACTCCAGGCCGAACTTGCCGCGCAGCGGCCCACGCACCGAATCAAGTTCCGGGACGGCCGCACCCTGGATGGCTGGTTGGTCTCCGAATCCCCGTCCACGATCCGATTTCGCGAGGGGTTTGGCTATTCCGGCTATGTTGTCGAATCCTATCAGTGGCCAGACGTGGCCACCGTGGAGATGCTGCCGCCTTCCGCGCCCGAGGTCAGCCCGCGCGATGTCCGCTTCAGCGCGGAGTTTCCGCGCTTCCACTTTGTCAAGACCCCCCCGTACACACTGGTCACGGATGAATCGTACGGGGACGTTGAGAAGACCCTGGGCGTTCTATCCGATCTGCGCGGACAGTTCCTGCGGCATTTTGGCACGCTGATTCGCCGGGAAGAGGATCTGAGCGACGTAGACGTTGTTCTCTTCGGGTCCGAAGACGCCTTCCGCGCCTACGCCCAGCGCGTGGCGCCATCATTCGTCGACAGCGCCGGTTTCTTTTCCTCCGGGGAGAACCGCCTCGTACTGCTGAACCAACTCAGCACCACCCGTTACGCCCAGGCCCAGGGACGACTCGACGAACGCGGCCGCAAGTATCAGGACTCGCCCGAGACGGCACCGCGGCTGGCCGCCCTCCGCTCCGGCGTCACCTCGGAAGCCAAGTCGATGAACGAACGTCTGGTCCGCCACGAGGGCGCCCACCAGTTATTTCACGCGTATCACATTCATTCGCGGTACGGACTGGAGCCGACGTGGCTGACCGAAGGCCTGGCCGAGTACTGCGAGACCACGGAAATCGGGCACTATCATTCCGTCCTCGCCGAGCGCGTGATCCGCGCGCGTCGGGGGGGGCAACTCCTGTCGCTGACGACCTTGCTCAACCACCGTAATCCATCCGGCTTCTTCGTGCTGGAGAAGGGGCGCATCGAGCTGGCCTATGCCGAGAGCTGGGCGCTGGTCTACATGCTCATGCAGGACAATCTCCGCCCCCAATTTTTCAATTACATCAAGTCGTATCGCGACGTCTCCACCTACCGCCAGATTACCGCGCTGGAGCGGGCGGAACCGGAAACATTGCTGGAGGCGCAGTTGAACATCAATCGCAACACACTGGAGCAACAGTGGGATTCCTTTATAACCCATTTGTAATACGCCGAATTATTGTCTACGGCGGGTCCGTGGTCATACTCCTGCTCGCCCTGTTCCTCGGGCGCGGGTTCGGCCAAAATGTCCCGCATGGGCGCTCGTCGTCGTTTTGGACCTTCGATGGGTTCCAACACGCCCTGATGGGGAGCGCGAAGAAATCGTCCGAGCGGGATTCCAACCTGGAATTGCGTCACGAGCTCGCCGACGGACGGGGTGGCTCGGACAACGGCGGTTCGGTCGGTGACAAACAGGTCGTGTTCGCGTCGGCCCGCGATATCCCGCCGCAGGATGACTCCGGGCGGCCCAACTACGTGCCGGGCCAGTTGATCGTGCGGTTCCGCGGCGGGGTTCCGCATCGTCGTCAGGATGAAATTGTCGATGAACTCGGCGGACGGATCCTGCGAACGCTCGACGTGCGCCACGGTGAGTACGTCATTGTGCTCCCGGGCGGCATCTCGGTGCCGGCCGCCGCCGAGCAACTCGCCAAGCTTCAGGAAGTCGATTTCGCCGAGCCCAACGTGGTGCACTATATCAATGACACGCCCAACGATCAATACTACGCGTCGTATCAGGGCGAATCCACCGAACTTCAGCGCTGGTATTTCAACGGGCTCGACGGCGATTCGAATCTGAACGCCGAAGCCGCCTGGACCATCACTACCGGCGGCTCCAATATCGTCATCGCCATCATCGACACGGGCGTCCTGACCAATCACCCCGACCTCGCCGCCAACATTTGGGTAAACCCCAGCGTCGCTGCCGACGCCACCAACGGCTACCCGGGCGACATCAATGGCTGGGATTTTTACGACAATGACAGCGACCCCGATCCGGATCTCGGCGATGGCGGCGGAGACGGCAATGTCTTCCACGGCACCTTCGTTGCCGGCGTGGCGGCCGCGGTGTCCGATAATGGCACGGGCATCGTCGGTGCGAGCTGGCGCAGCCGGATCATGCCGCTGAAAGTCTTTACGAACTCCGGTGGAGCGCCCGCAACGGCCATTGCAGAAGCGATCCGGTTCGCCGCCGATCACCACGCGAATATCATCAACATGAGCTTCGGGAGCCTCGTGCCGACCCGCATCCTCTACAACGCCGTCCAGTATGCCCACGCCCACGGAGTGATCATGGTCGCCGCCGCCGGCAACAACAACTCCAGCAAACGCAGCTATCCCGCCTCGTATCCTCACGTCATCTCCGTTGGCGGTAGCGGCAGCGGCAGCGTCCTCAGCGGTGGCAGCGTCACCAACATGCGCCTGCGGGCCAGCTTCTCAGAATTTGGTCCCAAAGCGGTCGATGTCGTCGCGCCGGCGGTTGATGTCGTCGGCACCGCCGTGCTCAGCGTCACCGACCAGAACAACGGCATGGGCCAGGCCGGCAGCCCGACCTATTTCATCGGCGATGGCACCTCGTTCTCCTCGCCGTTGGTCGCGGGCGAAACGGCGCTGCTGCTGTCCCGCGCGGAAGAATTGGGCCTCGCGGATTCGATCAGCCCCGATGCCATCGTGTCGGTCATCCTGAACACGACGACCTGTCTCGGCGAGGACGCCGTTACCGCGCCCGATGGCGGCCCCAACTGGGCCGGTCGCGGCCGCGTCGACTACCTCGCCGCCCTGCAGCAGATCGGCCCGCAACTGGTGGCCGCGCCCGCTGCACCCGCCCACCTGATTGCCAAGCCCGTGGGGACAGGAACAATCGACCTGAATTGGACCAATCGCTCCCATAATGAGCAGGGCTTCTTTATCCTCCGTGCCGAGAGAGCCGACGGCTCGCCCGACTCGTTCGATGTGATCGACGGCGTCGACCGCGGCGCTACCAGCTATACCGACACCACCGCGCAGTCCGGCACCACCTATCGATACGAGGTCGCCGCCTACAACGTCGCCGGCACCAATTTCACCCACACCGCGCGCGTCACCGCACCGTAGCACGGTACGGGCAGCGCAAACTCTTTCGTCGGCGCGCGCCCTGCGCTCCACGTGTTTGGGATAGCCCGCCTTCTCGCTCCGCCGGCCGATTGACTGCGGTCAGCCCGATTCCTAGACTCAATTCAGCGTTTGGCTGATTGCGCGCTGATCACGCGGGCCATAATTTGCGTTGTCGTAACGAAAGGATGTGCCCATGAAACGAAGCGCAACGGTGTTATTGGCGCTGGCTCTGGTCGGCCTCCTCCAGCCTCTTTCTCCTGCTCTTGCTCATGCTCTTGGTCGTTTAACCGCGAACCGTGATTGGTGAACTGTGAACGCTATTGCCACCTTCACGGCTCGCAGCCTATCACAACAGCGATGTATGTCAAACAAGCAATATCGTTATGACGATGTCACCGGAAACCCTAGGCCGCCAATCCGTCCATCCCGTCGCCGTAGTGGCGCGGGCGTCCCGCCCGTCATGTTGAACGGGCGTCTCGCCTGTGACTCCGGGCGGGTAGCGCGAGCGTCCCCGGCCCGGCCCACCCCATCGGGGTTGCGGTCGTTACCCGGCTATTTCCTTTTGACCATCGGTGCCCACTTGTCCGCCTCTGGCGGATCCGTGTGAAGCTGTGGCTCGCCCCGGTACTCCAGCGCCGCAGCACTCCAATACCCTGGCGCTGCTAGGCTTCGCCACTTCGCCACACCAATTTCGTCCTCGGGTCCGTCCGTCGTCGACAACGCGGTTGACACGCCCCGAGCGCCAGCCTAGCATCCAAACTCATCGAGGAGTGCGCGGGATATCGTGTGTTTGGAGAGAGACGACGATGCTAACGTATGAGCAGGCTGAAATCCTCGCCCGAACATGGGTCGAGCTGATTTCGGGCGGAAAGGCGGCGCTGATGCCCGAGGCCACCCGCGACAAGCCATACGGCTGGGTCTTCTTCTGGCAGAGCAAGCAGTTCATTAAGCGTCGGGACCTCCGGTATTCCCTGGTCGGTAACGCGCCGATCATTGTCGATCGATTCGCGGGAGAGATCAGGGTAACGGGTACGGCGAAATCGACGGATGAATATCTGGCTGAATATGAGCGCACGTTGCCGCCGGCGCGGCTGTCGATGCGGCCACAACCGCATGATCGAGTCCGTCCCGGCGACGATCCGAACACGAACGGTACATCGCGCCAGCCATCTTGAACCGTAGACGACGAGGAAACGCTATAATGGGAGCGGAATTCTGGTCGTACCACGTGCCGTATCAGGCGGATATCCGAGCGGGCCTCGAAGCATTGCGTGAACAGGAATTCCGCGCCGGCCGATTTCATCAGCCCTCCCTGATTTCGCCCGGTTTCTGGGGCCGAGTCTTCGGTCGCCAGCCTTCGAAGCCGAAACCGCCGAAGAGCATTCGCGAGGCGATCCGGATTGCCGACACCAACGCCACCGGCACCCGGTCCATCCTGGACATGGAGCGGATTTCTGACGCACCGGCTTCCGGCGCGGTGTCGCCCGTGCCGGAGGAGGAATTGAGACGCCTATTCGGCACCGACCAGCCGACGCGTGAGATGGTCGAGCAGTCCGAGGAATTGATCGACAGGATCGACCGCGGCCAGGGGATCTACGTTGTCACGTACCGGCAGGGGAAGCCCGAAGGGATTTACTTTGCCGGGTATTCGTATGACTGACGATGCGGTTGACACGCCCCGAAGCGCCAGCCTAGCATCCCTCGCTGTTGAGGAGCGCCGTTGATGTCGTCTGCTTACAAATATCTCTTCCCCGTGATGTGGCTTACCTACTGCGCGTATTGGTGGGTGATGGCCCGCAACGTCAAACCCACCAAGCGCCGCGAACCCGGGCCGTCGCGGCTCATCCGACTGGTTGTGATCGTTGGCGTGGTCGCGCTGCTCTTGCCTCGACACACTTCGGTTCTGCTGCTCGACGCGCGGTTTCTTCCCCGTCCCGTCTTGTGTTTCTGGATCGGCGCAGGAGTGACGGCCGCGGGTCTGCTGTTTGCAATCTGGGCGCGCCGTCACTTGGGGAGCAATTGGAGCCAGGCGGTGACGGTCAAGAAGGGACACGAACTCGTCACCGGCGGTCCGTATGCGATCGTGCGCCACCCCATCTACACCGGCCTGCTGCTGGCGTTCCTGGGTTGTGCGATTGCTCGTGGCGAATGGCGCGGACTGCTCGCCTTGGCGCTTGTCTCCGCCGAATTCTGGCGCAAGTTGAGGCTGGAAGAGAAATGGATGCGCGAGCAGTTCGGTGAATCGTATGAAGCGTACGCCCGCCGCGTGCCGGCCTTGGTGCCCTACGTGATCTGAATGACGGCGCTGTGGACCCGGACCGGGCCGTAACCCCGGCCGTATCGATACGGTTACGTCGTCAGACGCTTCAAGGCTTCCACATATTTCTCGGTGGTTTTGCGGATGACGGCATCGGGCAGGACGGGGCCGGGCGGGGTCTTGTCCCAGTCGAGGGTTTCGAGGTAGTCGCGGACGAATTGTTTGTCGAAGCTCGGCTGCGGTTTGCCGGGCGCATAACTGTCCGCCGGCCAGAACCGCGAACTGTCCGGCGTCAGCGCCTCGTCGATCAGCACAAGTTTGGACTGCGGTGACTTGTCACCGCTTTGCCGTTGCGAAAGCGCCGACGAGTCGGCGCACTCCAAAAGTCCGAACTCGAATTTCGTGTCGGCAATGATGATCCCGCGTGTAGCGGCGTAGTCACGGGCGTAACTGTACAGCGCCAGCGAGATGTCGCGGACCTTCTCGGCGAGCGATTTGCCGAGAATCTTCACGCAGCGCTCGAAATCGATGTTCTCGTCGTGCCCGGTTTCTTCCTTGGTCGC
>Ga0335069_10001707_pt1 | contig 35034 bp, 44 predicted proteins | sample Lox_Sample_11_FD_206714 | JGI IMG/M metagenome (GOLD analysis project Ga0335069, IMG submission 206714) | Soil microbial communities from Loxahatchee National Wildlife Refuge, Florida, United States - Lox_Sample_1.1 | ecosystem: Environmental > Terrestrial > Soil > Wetlands | place: USA... | reverse complement strand
AACGCCGCCGTCAACGCCGCCGCCGCCGTCAACGAACGTTCCTGGCAGTACGCTCGTCTTACGGAATATCTGAACGGTACCGTATGATCTGGCTGCTTGTCGTATGGACGGTGATTCTAGCGTTGGCGATCGTAACAGGGAAGCGGTTAAAGCATATGCGCGGAGGCGATGATGACTGAGCCGTACGACGGTTGGTTCGTCTGTCCATCGTGCGCGTGGATGGGGGATGTCGCATGGCATACAGACGACGCCGTGTTCCTTGACGAAGAGTACGGCGACGTTGAGTATGCCGTCTGTCCGCAATGTGATACGGAAATGGAGGTGAAGGTTGAAAGGCGGGACGAGGATATGGGATGCGTGTGACGGTTCAGGGACTGTCGCCGTGGAGTTAAAGACGACCCCGCCGCGCGCAGGCAAGTGTAGCGTGTGCGGGAAGTGGTGCCGTTTGCAAGGGGAACGGGTCGTCATGCCCCGACATAAGGAACAGCACCCGCACGCATGGAATGATGGCGCGGAGTAGATAGGTGAAGACGAGAAACGACCCCCTGGCGTTTGCCGGGGGGTCGCTCTCGACATACCTATCGAGCGGGAGGTTCGACGGCCTCTCCGATAGGAAATATAGCATTTTTCGGGGGGGTCATGTCAAGCGGTTTACAAGGTGTTCACTTTACCCCGTCACCCCGTCACTCGTTTTGGGTGACGGGGTGACGGGGTGCCGGGGAGCTTGACAGGGTGTGATATGATTGCATCGGCATACTTCTCGACGGAAGCGAAGAAAATGGACCCGGCCGCCCGATACGCCCGATTCGTCCACTCATCGGACAAGAAGGGGCATTCGACCACTATTCGTGTCGATGTCGCTCCGGGCGTCATGGAAGCCATCAGCGAGTTTATAGCCTCGCGAACGCACCCATATTTCCGCACGCCGAAGGATTTCATGCGGGTTGCGTTAGGTCTTCTGCTTGATGAAATGTCGCAGATGGACGGGTGTGAGGCGTTGGAACGTGCCGCTAAGGTTTACCGTCGTTGGCAAGTGACCGAGGACGCGTTGACGTATCAAGCTGTTGAGAAACAGACTGTCGACGGTGTCTGTACGCTGCTAGACCGCGCGCATACCGTCAGAGAACGGATCAATGCGCGTGCCGTCGCCGTGCAGGTCCTCGCTGATCTAGATGACCCCGAATACCGCTCTAAGATAGAGACGCGACTCAGCCACTTCTAAGGGGTACGATGCTATCAGACTCAGCGTTGGAAAAGATTAACGCCGCGCGCCGTTCGCTGCTGATACCCGAGAATCCGTTAATGGCAGGGTTGCCGGAATGGGTTGATTGGGGACGCGTGAAGGCGCAGGCGGCCGTCGTAAGGGAAATCGTTGACGCGTTCGGGGACGTTGATGTCGTCGTCTTGGACGCTCCGACGGGCTCAGGGAAGACACTTATCGCTGAACTGGTACGTCGCCTGATGGACGTGCCAAGTGCCGTATATGCGTGTTCGACTATCGCCTTGCAGGACCAGTTCGTCAAAGATTTCCCGTACTCGTCCGTGTTAAAAGGGCGCAGTAACTATCAGACATTGAAGCAAGTCTGGGACGTAACGTGCGCGGACTGTACGGCGACGAAGGATAAGCCAGAATGCGAATGGTGCGGCAGCAAGCAGACGTGTCCGTACGAGATTGCGAAGAATGACGCTGTACGTTCGCCGTTGGCTGTGCTGAATACGCGGTATTTGTTAACGGAAGGGAACGGGCCGGGGAGGTTGGCGGGGAGAAGGCTGGTCATTGCGGATGAGTGCGACACGCTTGAGTCCGAGTTGATGGGGTACGTAAGTGTGGATATTTCCGTACGTCGTGCGAGGATGTTGGGGCTGCGTGCGCCGGCGAAAGTGACCGTCCAAGAGTCGTGGGGTGACTGGTTCGTTGATGCGATTGGGAAGGTTGAGGCTCAGGTTGAACGTCTGCCGAGATTCGATCAGGCCAGCGTGAAGGAGCGCCGGGAGCGGAAGGCTTTGGGGAGCTTGGCGGCGGCTCTACGGGTCATACAGCAGGACTCAAGTGGGTGGGTGTTCACCGGCGACGCCAGGAAGGAAGAGTGGGGGACCATCTCGTTTAAGCCCGTGAAGGTCGATCGGGTGGCACGCGGACAGCTATGGCCGTTAGGGGATAAATGGCTACTAATGTCCGCGACGCCCATATCCGCACGTCAAATGGTCGTTGATGACTTAGGTTGGGAGAAGGAGTTTCGTACCGTTACCATGCAAAGTACGTTCCCCGTTGAGAACCGGCCGATTGTCGTACGACCCGTCGCCAACATGAGCCGCAAGACGCAAGAGGATGAGCGCGGGAAGCTGCTGGACACGTTGATGAAGATGATCTTTCAGCACGAGTACGAGAACATCCTTATCCACACCGTGTCGTATAAGTTGGCAGGCTGGTTGGAGAACGAGATCGCGGAGTTGGTGCCGAAGAGTCGTCCCGTGTGGACATATTCGTCGTCAGGTGAGAAGCTCGCCGTCGTGGAAGAGTTTAAGGAAATGGGCGGGATATTGATTGCGCCAAGTTTGGATCGTGGCGTGGACTTGCCTGACGATTTGTGCTCCGTGATTATCGTGGCAAAGGTACCTTTTCCCAACTTAGGTGACCGGCAGGTTTCAGCTAGGATGCACTCGACGGGGGGGCAAACATGGTATAATGTTCAGGCTGTCCGGTCGATAGTGCAAATGACCGGCAGAGGCGTTCGGCATAAACAGGACAAAGCCGTCACGTACGTGTTGGACTCGCAGTTTGACAGGCTTTGGAATAGCGCAAGAGGATTGTTCCCTACGTGGTGGACGGATGCGCTGCAATGGAGGAGATAGATGGCGACGAAGGAGTGCCCGTATTGTGACGGCACAGGTCTCGACGACTGCCCGCATTGCGGGACGGAGATTGACTGTGTAGAGTGCGAGGGCACAGGACAAGTTGAAGTTGACGATGAGGAGGACGAGTGACTGAGAAGGACCCGTGGCAGCCAGAGTCGGGTAACCTGACGAACTATGAAGGTACGGTACGAGAGGCGTACTTTGGCAGCGACCCCGCATATAACCAAGGCCAGACGAAGTTTTTGATCCTGAAAATGGATACGGACGCGCCTGAGAAGCCTGAGCATGAGGAACGGTACAACCTCCCGCCCGACTGGGAGACATGGGACGGCGGTAAGACAGTCCAACACAAGTCAGAGGATGCGACGAAGACGTTCAACATGAACTCGCAGGTCGGGCAACTGGTGACGAAGATTATCGCCAACTGCCCGGAGGCGATTGACGTGTTGCGTGAGCGTGGCAAGATGACTGAGGCGGGCGTGTGGGTCGGGCTCAGGTTCTTCTTTGAGGAGACAGCCCGGCCGTACAAGTTTAAGGACCGGGAGACGGGTGAGGAACGGGAAGGGGTGAGTACCAAAAACTTCCCGACGAAGTTTCTCGGCGTCAGTGATGGACAGCCAGGATTGACCGCGGTAACGTCCCAACCAGCAGCAGCCGACCAGTCGTCAGATGTTATCGCACCCGCTGACCGTATCGTCTTGAAGATGAAGGCGAAGCAGATGGAACACGGCCAGTGGGTCGAGGACGTCATGGGGTACGATGGTGGCAGGCTGTTGCAGAATGCGGAGTTGGTGTCACAGTTGGCTGACGAGACAGGGTTGTATGCGACCCTGAGAAATGAGGCGTAGGTAACATGACTCAGACCGAAGAGAAGCCGAAGCGGACTCGGAGCGTCGATTCCGGCCCGATCGTATTTGATGAGCTTCCTCCCGCACCGGAACGGAAGTCCGGCGGAGGCGGCAGCGAGTTCGACACGTTGCTCGCTGATTTGCACGCGAATCGCGACGCATGGGACAAGCCAGTAAGCATCCGCCGGTACGTCAATGAGACGGCTGCGAAGGCTGCCGCTAATGTGCTGAGGCAGCGGAACGGTCGTACGATGGCGGCAACAGGGCATGAGTTTGCCGTCCGTAACATTGATGACGTCTGGCACCTGTTCGTCATTTACTCGCCGTCGAAGATTGTTGATGGCGCATATGATGCGCATGTCGCCGCCGAGAAGGAACGTGTAGCGACCATTCAGCGTAAGCAGCGGGAACGTGATAAGGCTCGGGCTGCGGAAGAGAAAGCGAAGGCTCAGGCGGAAGGTCAGGCGCACGGACAGCAGGTGACAACGCCGGCGTCGTAAGGTAACTGCCTGGTCCGCCGAACGACCAGGCAGCATTGGGGCCGTCGTCGTCGTGGGTTTTCCGAGGCGACGGCCCCACTCCCCGTAATGGGACCTCTGAAATGGAGGAGTTACAATGAGTGAGACGTCAGGTAAGCGCCTCTCGCAGAAGAAGGAAGCACCATCATTGATGGTCATTTACCTCTGTCCTGAATGCGGACAGGTTGAACTACTGGACGCGTATGACGGTCCGCCATCGTGTAGCGGGCCCGAGATTCGTCACCTGCCCGTATGGATGGACGCGAGAGGAATAGAATGACCGACGACGTCAGGGTCTATCGCGCGTCGGAACTGGGCGGGTGCGTGAAGTCGCAAGTCGCCGGCAAGTTGGAGTATCAGCGGCTCGCGACACCGCAGAAGATGCTAGACGTTTTCCAGGAAGGAACGGACGCGGAAGTTAAGATCGGCGTCGCATTAGAGGAGAATGACTGGACGTTGACGAACGCCCAGTTAGAAGTAAACATTTCCGTTACTCCACGCGTCCTGCTACAAGGTCACATTGATTGGATTGGCTGCGAACAGGCCCAGTCTGCGCGGATCGTTGAAGCTAAGAGCATGTCTGACGCCGCGTACAACGACTGGATTCATATGGGTTGGGATACGCCCGGTCTGATCCAGAAGTACAAGTGGCAACTGTCGTCGTACATGAACGCGTTGGAACTGCCCGCCGTGCTGGTCGCATATAACCGGCTGACTGGCGACCTGGACATCACAGAAGTTACCGAACCGTTCGTTACGTTAGGCGAGTTGAAAGCACGCGTCTTGGAGATTGACAGGTTTGTTCGTCTGGGGGAACTGCCCGTTGACTGTGACGTCCGCATATGGCCGTGTCCATTCTCGTACTTGGAAGAGGTGTCGTACGACGCGGATAACTTTGAGGTTGAAGGCATAGCTACGTCGTACAAGGCTGCGCTGACGGCTGAGAAGGTAGGCAAGGATGCGAAGGCGAAGCTACGTAAGCTGCTAGATGAAGCTACAGGTCGTAAGTCGTACAGGTCTGAACGTGTAGCTGTGACATACTTCGATAAGCGTAACCCTCGCACGTTCGATGAGCAGAAGATGCGGGATGCGGGCATTAACCCTGACGACTTGAGGAAGGACGAGACGAAGTCTACGCAGGTGCGGGTGACATTGTACGAGGAGGGTGACGATATTGTCCAACAAGCGGACGGCCAGACCGAGAAAACAGAGGAGTAAGATGGACACACCTACGAACGATCAAGCTATTCAGTTCGCCCCTATCCCCGCCAGTTTCGAGTTCGCACCAGCGTCCGCGAACGGTATGCCGATCGTCATTATGACTATCCGTACGCCGGATACGATGAACGTGACGTTCTGGCCGCCGGAAGCTATCACCGCAATGTGCCTGAACGCACAGAAGGCCGCGACGCAGGCGAAATCGGGGCTGATTATCCCAGGGGCGAACGGCGGCGGGGTGACGGATTTGGCAAGCTTCCGTGACCAGCCTGAGGCGAATGTTGCTGAGGAAACGGATACGCCAAGTGCTCCAGAGTAACGGTCGTCGGGAGAGGATTATCGTCTTCGGCGACTACGGCAGCGGGAAAAGTCAAGTGTGGGTTGACTGGGCGAAGATGCTCCGTGACACCGGCAGCACGGCCAAAGTACGGGTCATCTGCACGGACATGGGTGCGGAGGCGTCGACGGAGCAGTACGTAGGGTGGGAAGAGAATGTCAGTGTGTGTCATGTGGAACGGTTCGACGACTATGTTAGTGCTGTTAAGGTGGCGCGTGAAACGGACGGACCTGAGGATTTACTCGTTGTTGACCGTAGTGACACCGCATGGGATGCGGTACAATCTGCGTTCTCTTTGGACGTGAGCGGGAAGGACTTGGACGACTGGGCCGTTGAACGGCTGTCGAAAGGGGAGGACAACCCGTTCATTGACGCGCATGGAGTGTCGTGGGGGATTATTAAACGGAGATATCAGGAAAAGTTTGTCGGCAACCTGATCCGTTACCCTGGACATCTGCTGTTGTGCGCGAATGAGAAGCCTGTCGTCCAGCCGTCGTCGGTGAATAATAAGGGCGGTGACCCTGCGGATGTTCGTGACTTCTATGGCACCGCTGCAATGCGCCCAGGCGGCGAGAAACACACAGGTTTCCTGATGCACGACATCGTACGGTTGAGGAAGAAAGGGACCGGGGCGTGGGTGATGAATACTGTCAGAGCGCGGAGTCGACAGGTCGTGGAGAACGCACCGTTGACAAACTTCGTCGTTGATTATCTGTTGACTGTCGCAGGATGGAGCGTCTAATGGGACGGAATGCGGAGACTGAACTGTTCGACGATATCGTTGACCTGTTTGCGCCGTACGATCACGTGTCGGATATTAAGGAAGCGGTCGCACGAGATGTCGTTGATCTGGTGAAGCATAGACTCGTAACGCCAGATGAGAAGGAAGCTATCATGGAATCGCTGGCAGAAGCGTCGCAAGCTATTGACGGCGCTGTACGTCTACTCAACGGACGTATGCCATGACCCAGCCTGATATTTATGTCGCCGTTGATTTCGCACTCGCTCAGACAGGTAAGCCGTACTGTCTGCACCGTCCTATTGTGGAAAACGCCCCATGCTACGACTGTAGCGCGTTGTACGTCGCGGGACTGCTGCACGCGGGGGTTGTCGTCCCGCCAGGGGTCAGTAACACCGTAGACATTTACAACTGGGCGAAGAGGGTGGGCGGGCTCGTGTCCGTTGATACGGCCGTGAAGACACGCGGTGCCGCACTCATCAAAGGAAAATGGTACGGTTACGGCCCGCTCGGTCATGTGTCGTACTCGTTAGGTGACGGTACGGAGATGGCCGCACACGGGTTTAGGAGTGGGATTCATACGTCTACCGTTGACGTCAGTTTCTATCAGGACGGTTTCATCATTCCTGATGTTAACTATCATCTCGCACCGCCCGTTGACTGGACGAAGATTGCGGAGCTAGCAGCATGGCGGATGCGAGTGACCGCCCATCCGTTGAGGTTTGGGGATAGGGGCGTGGACGTGCAGACGTTGAACGACCTGCTGTTACGCAAGGGATTAGTGAAGAAGAGTGGGGACGCATACGGCAAGATGACACGGGACGGCGTCGTCCACTTGAAGAAGGTTAAGAACGTCGGGAATGTGAACGGGATGGTGTTCGGCGGGGAAGCCGCGGACGCACTGTTGGGAGTTAACTGATGGAAGATAAAATGAAGGGGAAGATGGTCTACGCGTTTAAGGTGCAGCGTAGGAGTCGGATCGCATGGATGCGATGGCTACAGGCTGAGTATATTTACGCGGACAACAAGTTCGATACCGTACGGGAATCCGACCACGATCCTATTATGGCAGAAGAGGGCGTCGGCGACGGTAGCTGGTGGGAGAATCAGGTCCTACAGTACGTCCGCCGCGCAAGCACGTTAGGCTTAGATAACCCTCTCGGACGCCAGGCGTTGTGTAAGGGACTGGCCGCATACACGGGCATGGTTGAGGCAATGATTCGACTGTACGGAGAGCCGCCTGAGGCTGGCGTACCAAGCGGAGAGATCGTTGCTCGTTAGTCCCACGGAGCAGAAGTTGAAGGAACTGGGGACGGTTAGCTCGCTGCCGGAACAGTACGGCGCAGATTTCCTGTTCCCAGGCAAGGACGGACTCGTGGGTGTGCAGCGTAAGGAGATACGTGATCTCGTCGCCAGTCTGCATGACGGCCGGTTGGCTAAAGAGTTAGGCCAGATGAAGAGTCTGGCGCAGGCGATATTGTTGGTGGAAGGGGAGGTACGATGGTCAAGCAGCGGGAATCTGATGGCGATACGACGGCCGTTCACCCGAGCGCAATGGTACGGCGTGATGTTCTCCGTCCAAAGCTCAGGATTGTGGGTGATATCGACGGATGGCGTGGACGAGTCGAGGATCGTGCTGCCGCTTGTCGAGAAATGGTTGCAGAAGAACAGGCACGGATCGCTCGCCGGCCGCCCCAATCCGAATGGTGACTGGGGGACCGTTGGAAGTCGTGACTGGGGCATCCATCTGCTGCAATCGTTTCAAGGGATCGGCGCGGAAACGGCAGGCAGGATTTATGATTACTTTGAGGGGGTGCCGTTAGGATGGATGGTGAGCCAAGGGGAGTTGCAGAACGTCAAAGGAGTGGGGAAGGGACGAGCGGAGACGTTGTATCGCGCGTTAGGGAGCAGGTTGCGGCCAGGGGAAAAGTGAAAGGATGCACAAGCTGCGATCTGTGTCATGTGGGGAACGGCCCCGTACCGGGCGTGTTCAGCTTGAAGTCTGACGTGTTGGTCGTCGGTGAGGCACCAGGCAAGACGGAGGATCAGGAAGGTAGGCCGTTCGTCGGCAGGAGTGGTGCGGAACTGTCAGCCTGGCTTTGGCGCGCGGGCTTAAATCCTATCGACACGTCGTACGTTAATGTGGTATCGTGCTATCCAGGCCGCACGCCGACCAGCCAGGAGGTGGAACTGTGCAGACCGAACTTGCTCGCTCAGATGCGAGCAGCCGACCCGTCGTACATTCTCGTCCTGGGCGGGGTAGCTCTGAACGCCATGCTGCCTTTCTCGTCGAGGATCAGCGACTTGCATGGGCTCTGGTGGGACCAGGAGATCGCGCCTGGGAAATCCGCATGGGCTACGGCGACGTACCATCCTAGCGCTACGTTGAGGAACGTTGACTTGATGGCGGATGCCGTCGTTGACGTGGAGACGTTTGCTGTCATCGCTAGGGAAGAGATGCCAGGGTTAGAGAACTCGTGGTGTGGGCGTTGTAAGAAGAATGACGTAGAGGTCGTCTGGGGGAAGACGATGGGGTTCTGTAAAGGATGCGCGGTGATGCTTAAGGTACCCGTAGCCCCGTTATTTGGCCAACAAGGGGATAGTCCAACATGAGCAACACCCACCTCACCAGCAGCCAGCGCGCGGCGATGGAAGCCAGTCCGACGGGTGGCGTTGTTGCGTACATCCACCGACTCCGAGAAGGACACGCGCCGACCTTCTCTCGACCGCGCGCTGGCGAACCGCTCGTCTACTCGGGCTGCGCTTGCGGTCACACGCTCTGTACCGTGCCGTTCTGGTCGTTCCACGTTGACGACCTGATCAACACCTACACGATGAAGATCGAGGATCTGGCGCGCGAAACGGCCCGCGCGTCTGACCTCGCCGACGCTCTCCGCTCGATTCTGGACGCTCGATCGTGCATCCGCGACAACGTCGCGATTACGGCAGATGAGGCGCAGGAGTTGGCGATCGCGCAGGCCAGGTCGGTTCTCGCTGCGATCGAACACCCGACTTCTGGCGATATCGGGGATAGCTAGTGAGTGCGACGTTAAATCTTATCCGCTGGGCTGGCGGCAAAGGCAAACAGCTAAAGGACCTCCTCCCCATTATCCCAGACTCGCACGTTTACGTGGAGCCGTTCGGCGGCGGAGCCAGCGTCCTCCTGAACCGGCACGCGATGCCCGTGGAGGTCTACAATGACCTTGATAGTTCGCTTGTCAATCTATTTAGCGTTGTCCGCGATGACCGGCTGTTTGATCGTTTCGCTGGTATATTGGGCTGGACACCGTATGCACGTGAGACGTTTCAACAGGCGTTGGACCATGAGCAGGAAACAGATGCGGTCTTAAAGGCTGTGAAGTTTTACACGGTGCTGAACCAGAGCATTAGTGGGAAACGACTCGCACATAAAGCGGACTGGTCGCGGGCAAAAGGGGATAACGTTGCGGATCGCTGGGTGTTACGGCAGGAGAAACTCGGACGGATTCACGATAGGCTTAGGCATGTACAGATTGAATGTCGTGACGCGCTCGACATCCTTAAGGAATGGGACGGACCAGATACCGTATTCTATTGCGATCCACCTTACGTTCTCGAAACTCGCTCAAAGAAGAAATACTACGCTCACGAAACAGACGACGAGTATCACCGAGAACTCGTACGTACGTTGCGAGACGTGCGGGGCGCTGTGGTCCTCAGCGGATATAACCATCCTCTCTACGACCCACTCTTGTCCTCGGGGTGGCGTGCCGACTCTTACGCTAGTGACGCCAAAATGACCGTCCATCAGAAGGGCGGACGTCGTGAGGAGCGCCGTGAGGTCGTCTGGCGGAATCGTCGCGCGGTAGAGGCTAGTTTGCGGATTCCGTTTGATGCGCTGTGGGGTAACGTGGATGTGGAGGACGCGGGAGCCGGGATGCTCCCTCTGTCTGACCTGCCAGCCGACCCCGAGGGTGCGGTCGATACCCAAGACCTGCGGGACTACGAGCCCTTCTAGCAGGTCATACGACGGCTATGGCTGCATGTGCGCTGTGGCCCGTCCGTATTGTACCCCATCGTACCATCCTTCCAGCCGTTTCAGCCGGTCCTCATGCGACCCTAGCTCCGTCGCCACGGACGCCAACAGTTGCGCGTGCTTGTTGATGCTTCGGACGAACCATGTGACGAACGCGAAGAAGCCCGTCAAGAGGACGGGAATGATCGCATACAACAGTCCAATAGGGATATACATCACATTGCGATGGGGTCGTCGTACAGAAGGATAGGTTCGTAGTCGCATAATATTTCCTCGGGCGTGACGTGCATGATGTCGCACATACGGACGAGTACGCGATCGGGAATGTTACGTCGTCCGCAGGAGTATTCGCTGAGTCGCTCGGGCCAGACGCCAAGTCGTTTTGCCATCAGGTATGCAGGACGGTTCTGCGGCAGCATGAGCAGGCCGTACAAGCCTCGTTTGCCGATGTTGATACGCGTGTCCGATTTCATAGGATACGCTTTCCTTTCCGCCGGCGCGGCGTAGGCATGATTACCTTAGGGGCGACGTTGGGGGTCGTCGCGTATTGGGCGAGGTATGCGCGGACCGTTGCGGCAGGCGTCAGGTAACCTTGGAACGGGACGTACGAATAGCCGTCCAGGGCGCTGAGGTCGCCTTTCTCCGCAGCCGCCACCGCCTGCTCCGCATTCGCATATCGGGCATGTTCTGACTTGGCGCGGATGTCGTAGATGTTCTGCTTCGTGTAGGCGAACGGCAGGTTGAGCGAGTTGTACAATGCCGCCTGATAGCCCGCGGACGAGTATTTCTTGAGTGCCCGCATTTGTCCCGTAAAGCCGATGAAATGGTCGAGGATGCTGACTTCGGGGACGATTGTCTCCGCGATGTTCCCGACACCCATGCCTGGACGTGTGGCTTTCTCCGCACCCGTGTAGGCGTCGTACGTTAAGGGTTGGTAGATCATCGGGACGCCGCCGACAGGATCGTACCCGAGGCCGCGCGCGAGGAGTTGGATCGCGGGGTTCGCACCTTGCAGGAAGCCTGCGAGGGTCGCGATGCCGCCGATCGAACGGAACGGGTTCAGGTTCTTGAAGTCAACCGTCTGGATGTTGCCGAGCGCGTCGGGATGGCCGAGGAAGAACAACGAGTTCAGCTTGCCAGGCTCGCCCGACTTCTGGTCAATGTTCAGTTGGTTGTTGAGCGCGCTAAGGATGCCTGCGCGGAGAGGATGGTCCGCGGGATATGTCAACACGTATTTCAGCGCGTGCCGTGTGAACGTCCAGAACGGGAATGCCTGTCGTATCGTGGACCGCTCAAACGGCGTCAGGCTGTCCATGTTGACGAACGTCTTGTAGACAGCCGCCAACGCTTCCTCGGACGTGACGCCGTGGTCAACTTGCGACAAGTAAACCATCGCCCGTTGCCAGTCCGCCGTGAACGTCTCAAAGGTCGTCAGGGCATGTTCCATGCTGCCGAGCCGTTTGCCCAACGACTGCAAGGTGCGACTGCCGAGCCATTTGCCTGTCGCCGCCTGCCAGAGAACGTCAGGGTTCTCTTCAAGGATGCCTTGCGTGACCGCCTCGGGCAGCTCGCCGGATCGTAAGGCGTCGAAGGCGTTGCGCGCTTCCATGAGCGCCTCGGGATGCTGGCCGATCATAAAGACGAGGCCGCCGATCGCCACGTGGACGATGTGACGTGGACCTGTCAACACCGCAACTCTCCAGACGTTCATCCCTCGGTTGTAGACGCCGTCAACAGGCAGACCGTCCTTGTTCATCAGACGACGGAAGCCCTTAGCGACCGTCTTATCAATGACGTAATGGTCGCCTTGCGTGAGGCGTGTCTTGTACGACGGCATGTACGACTCAGGTTGGAACGGTTCCGTCGTACGGTTTATCTCCGCCTGGACGGCTGCGTTGAGCGCCTGCGGGTCGTCAGGGTGCAGCGGACGCATCGTCTGCCGTAACTCCGCTTCCATCGCCTGGTAAGAGTGGGCCGTACCGGACTCGTCAATGATCCAGTTGATGAAGTCCGTTGATGCTGCCGCCCGCCATTTCGACATGACCGCATCCGTCACGCCGACAGCCAGGTCGAGTTTACCGTTCGCCAAGTTGAATGCGACGGACTTCTCAAACGACGGCTTGATGAACGACTGCGTGAAGGGTGTGATTCGTCCGGCGATCGCCCGCGCTTGTACGTCACTGTCAGGCGAATGCAGCCAGACGGGGTCGTAGCCTGCGTCGATCAACGACCGCCAATCATGGACCGTCTCGTCCATCATTGTCGCAAACGTCTGACTGCCGACTAGCTCCTTGAGTTGCGGGATACGTGTCGCCGCCTCCACGCGGTCAAGCATCTCCGTCGTCGTCGTACGGATGGCGTCAAGTGCGGCGGTGAGGTTCTCGCCTTCGTACAGGGTGCGCGCCAACGTCATCGCGTTGTTCGATCGGTCTTTGATAAGCCCTGCCGTCTTATCGCGTACATACGAGTCTGCCAGCTTACGGAACCGGGCCTCGGGCGTGCGGTCTAAGGACGACCAGTATTCCGCCGCGCTGCCGTCCGCCTTGTCGCGTGCCAAGGTAAACTTCTCCATTGATGCCTTCGCCGTACGGACCGCCTGGTCGTACATGCGAGCCGCTGACGAATGAGCGTTCCCCTTATGGAGAATGTTCGTCATCTCATCACGGATATAGTTGACGTAATCGTGCAAGGAGGATTCGCCGCCGAACGCTTTGACGAATGCGGACGTTCGCATCTTACGACTAATGGCGGAAAGGGTGGAACGTGCGCCCCGTGAGTCGCCGTTCGTCAACTGGTCGTTCAGCTTAGCGAATAGCCCGTCTTCGCCAACCAGATCGCGGATGGGGCCTCGGGCGAACTGGTCGGCTTGATGGTGTATGAAGTATTCTGATACAGGTTGAATGGCGTCGCGTATCGTGAGGATGTCAACGGGGCCAGATGCACGTTTGGCGAAGTCTTCGTTGGATTCGCCGAAGCGGTAGATTTTCCCTGCTCGTCCATCCAGCTTCTCCTTTGCCGCACGTACCCTATCGACGGCATCTACCGTATCCTGCATTGCTACTTGGGCGCGCTGCTCATGTCGTTGCCAGCGGTTGTAGATGTCCCCCAAACCAGTGTCGCTACTGAAAATAGCGTCGGGTCGTCCGTCACCAGTAGGTACTCGTACGAGCGGAGGAGTGTCCTCAACTCGCGTACCGTCAGGTCGTGTGTACGTGCGGTCTGCGTTGTGTCTGAGGCCATTCGCCGCCTGCTCCTCCGCCCAGTCACGGTAACGGGTGATTAACGGGATGTCTGATGCCTTGTACGTGATGTCGGGGATAATGTTGCGGGCGGTGACGACGCCAGGATGGTCAGTGAAGATGACGTCTTCGCGGCGGATTCGTACGGGGACGGCGTCGGGGCCGGCGAGGTCGCGGGTTAATGTCACCGGACCGCTGGCAACAACCCCGACAGGTGAGGCGGAGAAGGCTTGGATATCCCCCTGGGGGAGTGCGCCGGGGCCGTCATCCCAGCGGCTCACAAGGTCAGACAGCGTGCTAGGCGTGAGGACGGTGGCAGGCTGCTCATACCGAGGGTTGTACGTCGCCGCTAACGTCCCGATACGCGCGGTGTCCTCCATAGACATAGAGGCGTCCAGCACACCATCTTCCCGTGCAAGCTGCGCCAGTTCCGCATTCGCTGCCCGTGTCTTCGCACGGCCGATCTGCGACCATTGCCGCCAGACCCGTTCGTACTTCGGGAGGTACTCGGACCAGAACGTAGGATGTTCCGTCAGGTACGCTTCCACCTTGTCCGCCACACCCGATGCGCGAAGTCCCGCCTGCGCGAACTTCCCTTTCGTCAGCGATTCTTGCCACGACCCCACGGCGGCCGTGTCAGCACCTTCTGCGGCCGCACCAGCCAGCTTCGCACCTTCGCCGGCAAACGGCAACATGTCGAGGAACGAGATGAGGGGGTGCTGGGCTTTCGTCTTGCGGGACGTGCCGAGTGTCCACAAGCCAGGGATCAGGCCGCCGATGATGGGGAGTTGCTGGTCGTACCGTGCCCAGTCCGCGATACCAGGATGTGCGATGCCTGCCGCATGAAACGCCTGCTCTTGGACGTTGGGGTTAAGGCCGTGTGCCAGCTTCCCCCATGCGGACGGAGACGCGATCTGCTGCACCTCATGTACCGCGGCGGGAACGATACCCGTTATCAGATTGCCGAAGTCTTTCGCGACGTTGCTGGGAATGTCTAACAGTCCGCTGCCGGTCTGCTTCGCCGCAACCTGCGCCTGGCCCGAGTACGCGGCGGCTAGCTCGTCGCTGATGTCTTGGACGGGGCGGGGCGCACCACCCGCGTAGATGCGTTTAAGGTCCTGCGTCCCGACTTCAATAGCCGGTGCGGTCGGCAGACCTTTCGCCTTCACCGCGTTAATCCGGGCGTTCCAATCCGCGTACTGTTGCCAGAGTTCGTTAGGTGCGGCCACGGATCAACCTATCCGCCGGTTGCTGTAGGCGTCGGAAGTTGCGGAGTTGTCGTCGTACCCGTCGTCCCTAAGCCTAAGCCTGGGACGGAACCGAGTGCCCCACCCGTCTGCGCTTGTGCAGCGAGAATCTGGTAACTGGGGTCTTGGTATGCGGCGAGTTTCTGCTGTTGCGCGATGTCCTGCTGCAAGAGGGTCTGTATCTGCTGCATCGCTTGAGCTTGCAGCGCCTGTTCGGGGGCAGCGACGGCGGCACCCAGGTACGCGTTCGTCAGGTTCGTGTTGCCTAGCTGTTCTTGGGGTGTCGCGGCTAGCAACGCCTGCGCCTGTTTGTTCCCCTGCATGAACGGCTGACTGGCGATCTGCTGCTCATTCGCCTGATACGTTTTGTTCGCGTTAGCCGTCTGAGCTTGTAGCTGTTGCATCCACGGCATCAATATATGCTGCGTGAACAGTTGCATCGCCAGCGGGTTAATCATCTGTAGCTGTTGCGCGATGCCTTGCTGCGATGCCGGGATAGGCGCTGTTGCGGATGCCGCGCTGGCCGCCGCATCCGCTGCCGTCTGCGGAGCATCAGGCGTAACGGACGACTTCGGCGCTTTCGCTGGTCCAACAGCGGGGAGAGTTTTCGTCGTGTCGAACGGGTTATGGCCTCGTAGCAGGTCGATAGGATTGAGGTCTACCATCACTTACCTCCCGTGGGCGCGCTGACAGGACGGATGCCGCCCAGTTGATACACCTGGCCGATAATGGACGTGAGCGGGTTCGCCGTACCGTTCGACGCGTCAATCATAGCCTGGTAGACTTGCTGATCGCTAACCATGTTCCCAAGGCCAAGCTGCTGCAACGCGTTCTGCGTTCGTGTCGTAATCTCCTGCGACGACAAGCCAAGCTGTTGCGACAGGATGCCAAGGTTCTTCTGCTGGTCTTGCAACGACGCCATCTGCTCCGCGAAGTTCAGCCCGCTGCCTTGACGTTGCAAGTTGAGACTCTTGAACTGGTCTTGCAAGCTGGCGATCTGCTCGCGATATCCTAGCTCCTCGGACTGCTTCGCCCGTGCGAGGCTACCAACTTGCGACGCGTGCTGTTCAGCTTGGAACTTCTGAATGTCCGCCTGGCCGTGTGTGAACAGCCCGCCGCCTGTTACGCCAGCACTCTCCGTTGCGCGTTGCGTCTGGCCGTACTGAGCGGCGATGTCTTTGGCGGACTGTCCGAACCCTGCCTCCGTGATTGCTTGCTGGCGCGGGTCCAACGCCTTCTGGCGTTCAAGTGCGCCTTGCTGGATTCCGTACTGCTGCTGCTGGATACCGTACAGTTCAGGTTGTAGCTGCTCCTGGCGGAGTAGCGCGCCCTGTTGGATCGCTTGCTGTTGCTGTTGGAGGCCGATCGCCTGCTGCTGGTAGCCCGCTTCTTGCTGCGTTGTCGCTTCCTGCTGCTGATAGTTGGCGTTGATAGCAGGTAGCTGATTGGCCGCATTCTGGTACGCGTTCTGCTGCTGCTGAATCTGTGGCAAGAAGGCAGGCAGGTTCGCGTTAAACCACGACTGCAAGTTCTGGTACGACTGGCCGGCGGCGGGTGACGCCGCGTTCGCCTGCTGTTGCGGGACGCTGTTAGGCTTCGGGCCGTAACCAGACGGGTACGTTGGGGTGAGCGCGGCGGCAGGCATCATGCACCTTCCATTACCATTCGTCTCCTGCGGTCAACCATCCTGGGATTCCACTTGACGTCCCTACCTGGACGAACCTGCCGTTGTCGTGCGCTTCACGGGTGACGTCAACGAGGTGCTGCATCTCCGTGTTGAACAGGTCCATCGCCTCTTGCCAGTTGGGGTCTTTCGCTTTCCGTCTCGCCCGGTACTCCACGTACATAACGATGAGGTCGTCCCAGCCGAACGGGATATGAAGGTTCATGTTGTCGTTCGTGCCGTCTGTCGCAAGGTCTACCGGCATACCGTAATAGAACAGGTTGAATGTCCCCGCCTGCGACGGCACAGGGTAGAACTGCACGGTCATCGAACCTGGCGTCCCCCAGATCGCCGCGTACGACGGATAACTGGACGTGTTCGTCTGCTGGATACCCCACACTTGGTCTAGCTCGTCGTACGTCCGCAACTCGACAAGGTACGTCTGGTTTGAGGTCGCCGGCACGTACTCGATCCTGTGCATACGGATGACGTCACCAGGCAGGGCGTACCGTGCGATGTTCGGCACGGACACGAGGTCACTGCGCTGAATCAGCAGCACCTCGGCCGTTCGTGCGATGGCTCGCACTCCGTCGTTGATGAAGTTGCGGATCGCTGGTGTTGACCAGTACGGACGGGTCAGGCTGGTGTCGTTTAACGCTTCACGGCAGTTGGTGATCGCCTGTGCCATCGTGCCCATCAGTCGCCGCCTCCAGTCGGTATCTGTCCTACTGCCATCACTTCGCCATTCGGGTATGGGGCCATCCACCTGAACATCTGATCTGCTATCGTCGCATTCCCGCCCGTTACGTTCGCGGACGGTTGAAAGCCGAAGCGGAGGAGAGTGTTCGTCTTCAAGGGTACACCTAAGAAGATGCTGTTGTAAATGACGTTGTACGCCGAGTCGCCGAACGTCGTAGAGTCACCCGCGAGTGCGCTGAACGTGTACGAGATGCCTTCGTCGTCGTAGTTGCCGACGTCCAAGCTGAACCGTACGTGTACCAGGGACGTCGGGATGCAGACCCAGGTAATCCGTAAGTCCCACAGGCCATCCCATGGGACGCGTACGACAGGCGGGTCCGTATCAAGGCTGACCCCGCCGAGCAACGTAGGGTTAATGATCTGCCAACGGTCCTGCACGGGGCTAGGGACGACAGACCAACGAGGGTAGTAGATCGTCCCGCCCGTAAGACCCGCACCCGCGTTTAACGTCGCCGTCCCGCCGTAACAGATAGGCGTCTGAGCGTTGATCGTACGCTCAAGCTGAAACCAGTTCCGCTCGTACTTGTCGTTCTTCCCACGGACGGGGAGTCGTAATGGGGCGCGGAAGTTGCGGAGAGACATTACTCTGGGGAAACCTCAGCCGCGAACGGTTCAGCCTCAGACCAGCCGATCGTCAGCCCGCCTTTCGGGATCGTTGGCGCGGGAGATGTCAGATCGGGGGAGCCTACCGTGCCAGCCGCGACGGTGATAATCGGGCTGATGTAGTCGCCTTGGAACGCACACTTCTGATGAAGGGTCACAGGGTACGGGGAGCCGGGCGGGATCGCAAACTGGATCGTCTGGCCGGTAGCTGGTGTCGTCGCATTATCACCGACGAAGTTGACCGTCACCACCGCACCTGTTGCGGGGATGTTGGCGAGCGTGATGGTCACTTCGCGGATGTCGATACGACGGTTGACGGACGGAGGGAACGGCTGCCCGACCCACTTGTACGACGACGCATACTGGAAACGTGTGAAGCATTTCACGGCTACCGTGACATTCCCGCTGCTGCCGGTGACCGCATCCTGCACCGCATAGAACAGCGCCGTGTTGGACATGCTGGCGGCTGGCAACGCGATGTTGAACACGGACGGATCTTCTAGCTGCCACCAGGAGTCGTTGATGCAGTCGTACATCCAGTTATTCGGGAAGACGACGTACTGACCCCACGAACAATGCTGGACTGTGACGCCGTCTGAGCCCGTGATCGCGTTACCTGACGTGTCGAACCTGGCAAAGAAGCGGTCGTTGATCTTGGAAACTTTGCGACTGGTACTGCCGCCTTCCCACAGGTACGCACCGTCCTCCGCAACGTACATCAAGCCCGCGATGCACGGTGTCGCCGCACCTCGTATGCCGCCCGTGGATTGGACGCCTGGGAGGCGCGTCACGGTCGGGGCGTAGATGTCGCCGTCGATCAGCAGCGCACCGTGCGATCGTTTCACGAGCAGCAGTTCGCCGAACGTAATACTGCCCCACGCGCCGTATCCGCCTGGAAACTGCGGGTCTAGTACGATCGGCGTCGTCATCACGATACTGTTCGGCGGGTCCGTGTATGCGATGTATTCGTTCGTAAGGTTGACACCGCCGGCGAAGTTATCTGCAACACCTTCTGTCGCCGGCGACTGCAAGAACAGCACTCGTCCTTGATGCGCGACGATCTGTGCGGGACCAGCAGACGGAATGGTGAGTGCGGCAACGGAGTCCGTACCAGGGGACGCGGGGTCGGGCATCGTCCAGATGTAGTTGTTCGGTCCGCTTGCCTTCTCAAAGAAAATGGACTCTGCCCATTCCGCGAACGTCACCGGATGGCCTGGTTGCGTGTACGGTGTGACACCCGCGCGCGTATTGGCGAACGTCATCACGTGGCAGGATGTCAAGCCGATAGCTGTCCCCGCACCTGCACCCGTACGCGCGGGCAGGTCGTAGTTCGTTGCCGGGGACGTGTACGGCTTGTGGACGAATGACGACATGGTGCGCGTGAACGTGGGACCTGCCGTCTGGACGTTATACTCAATGGCAACGTACACGGCGTCGGAGAGGTTGACGTTCGCATACGATGCGGCGGACGGGACGATAGGCCCCATCGTGTTTAGTCCAACGTAACGGTACAGGTCGTTGACGCCGTTCAACCCTGACAGAGTACGGGTGAATGACCGCGAGGTGTCGTACGTTGGGGCGGGCACAAGGTCGCCGTAGTCGTTCGCGACACAGCGGAACGTCCCTTCTGCGGCCGTCCCCATTGGCGCGAAGAAATACCCAGGCGTGGACGGTGATGACGACGATACTTGCCGGATATTGCTGACGATACCAGGAGAAAAATCCGGGTACGTGGACGAGAGGATTGGTGGCGTGTCAGGCATTAAAAGACCCTAACTTGCGGATGAAAACTTGTAGTTGCTATCTCACTACCGACCGTATAAAACCCGGACGAGCCAAACGTACCCTTGTCGGGTGCAGATTGACCGTTATACTCTGAGGTTAACCAATCCGTGTTGCGGTTAACAGTCGAGATACGAATCTCATCTATTGACCCTTTATAAAGAAGTCCGCCTCCACCATAGTTGGCAATGCGCAGATCGTGCGTTTTCGTCGGTGTCGAGTTCGACGTTATTCCTGAGGTGAACGAGTTATCAACCCCCAGCGACTCCGCATAGTTACTCGGATGCGTGATGACCGCGTCGACCTTGTGCCACGTAGATCCGTCCGCAAGCGCCGAAGAGGACGTCACCGATACGCCGGACTGTCCGATCAGTTGAAGAGAAAGCTTGTTCGATCCTGCGGTAACGTTCCACGCGAGCGTCCACTCGTTGTTCGAACCCTTCTCCATGAGACGCGCGTACTGCGCCATCCCCGTGCTGGCCTTTATCCACGCGGAGACGGTCAGCGCAAGCCAACTATTAAGACTCGTACTGTTGGGGATAGTGATGTACTGCGAACTTCCGTCAAAAGCAATGCAACTTCCAATCTTCCCGGTCTGGCCGCCGAACCCGGAAGTGTTGGTGTTGATCGGAGAACCGTTCGTTGCGGTTCCCGTGTTCGCGTTACTCGTTGAGTCCAGGACATTAGAGTTCGCAGCATTGTCGTTCATGTGATAAACGGCCGCGAATCCAGAATCCCACGTCCCCGTCTTATTTGATTGATCTGTGCTAATAGACGGATCACCGTACGCCATGTAGATAACTGTATCTACGGAAACGGAAAGAGTGGGAACCTGAACCCAATAAATAACAAGTCCGGTAGACGCCGTATAAAGCTCTACTTCCCACGGAAGCTTAGTCGTGAGGGCACTATCCGAGTAGAATCCTACGTCGTAACCGTTAGCATTCTGCACCTTACCACCGTTACCTACGGTAGCAAGATACGAGTACGTTCCTGAAATAAGGACGGGGAACCCGGACGAGTCCCCACTACCGCATTTCGTGTGGTCAATCGTGATAGAGCGATAATACGAGAATGCCATGATTACGCGGGCGTGAAGTAGAGGTCGACGAGGAGCCCCTTCGTCCCCGTCCCTGCAACCGTAACATTTACCTGGATTTGATCCGCAGCCGCAACTTGATTGTTCGATGTGTTGATGACGGCGGGGGTCGCGGCCGTCGAAGAGTCCGTCTCGGATGCGTCGATAGTAAGTGCCGTAGAAAGAATCGCTAATGATCCCGTCGCATTTGTCAAGGTAACAGTAGGAAGACCCGACGACGACACCGTTGAAACGGATGACGCTACAGCCGTAATCTTGTAACCCGCCATGTCAGACGGCACGCGAAAATACGCGACGTTCGTGCCCGTCGCAACTACCGTGTTGGGGTCCGTTATGACGATCTGAACATGACGAGGTATAGGAACGGCAGCGTCCGCAACAACGGTCCAGATGGCACCTGTCGTGTTGTAGCGGAACGTAACGACTTGGTTGACAGCCGTGATGAGGTATGTCGTTGCACCAGACGTGTTCTCGAATACGTCTGAACCGCCCGTCGCGACCGTACAGACATTCGTCCCACCCTTAACGATGAGTTTCACTCCGATCGTTGTGTTCAGCGACGGTGCTGTTGGTAGCGTGATGGTCACACCACCTGATGTCGTATCGACGACAACAAGGTCACCAGCTACCGCGTTATACGCACTCGTTTTACTCGTCGTACGGGTGAGCATGTAGCGGAGGTCCATCTGACCGACGGAAACGTACCCTGCGATCGTGTACCAGGCTGCCGTGGACGTCTTGTATTGGAAGACGATTTCCTGGAGCGGAAGGAGAAATGCGAGAACCGTCCCGCCTAGGTCGAACGTGTCGCTGCCGCCTGTCGCTACGTTAATCGTGTTGGCCGTTCCACCCGTGTTGAGACGTCGCATCCCGACCCGTGTGCCGTCCGCCGGAGTCGTAGGGAGTGTGACCGTGAACCCGCCAGACGTCGTGTCGCAGACGACAAGCTCGCCGGCTGCCGCTGAGTACGTCGTCGTCTTTGTCGCCGTCGGCGTAAGGAAGATAGCGGACGCATTCGCTTGGAATGTGGGGTCTGCGCTGGCACCGTTAGATGTGAGGACTTGGCCTGCCGTACCGGCGGATGTGACGTTCACCGCCGATGTCGTATTACCGATGACGACACCGTGTGCTGTGAGCGTGTTCGCACCCGTGCCGCCGTTTGCGACAGGAAGAATACCCGTGACTTTCGTCGTCAGGTCAATACTCCCGGCGAGCATCGCGTTCGTCACTTTACCTGATCCGATGGCGGTCGCCCCACCGGATATCGTCACGTCGCCCGTAAGAGTCGTGAAGACGGGATCGGCGGCAGACGCACCAAGCAACACTTGGTCTGTCGTCCCAACCGCAAGCTGCGTCATTGCAGACGAACCGTTACCGACGATCAGCTTGTGCGCCGTAGGATTCGCTATACCCGTCCCGCCATTGCCTACGGGAAGTGTGCCCGTAACCTTGGTCGTCAGGTCTATCGAGCCCGCCAGCATGGCGTTCGTAACCTTGCCGCTGCCAATCGCCGTGACACCCGTATTGTTGATGGTGATGTCGCCGCTGACCGTCGTGAACGCGGGGTCTGCGGAGGTCTGGCCGATGAGAAGCTGACCGTTCGTCCCGACGGTGATAGGCGTAACCGCAGATGACCCTTCGCCAACCAGTACCGCATGGGCTGTCGGGTTCGCGACACCGATGCCGCCGTTACCTACCGGGAGCGTGCCGGTCACTTTCGCTGTTAGGTCGATGCTGCCCGCTAGCATTGCATTCGTTACTTTACCTGACCCAATAGCCGTAACGCCTGACGCGCTGATCGTTACATCTCCACTGACCGTGTTAAACGTCGGGTCAGCGGAGACGCCTTGTGCGATAAGGATTTGTGCGGACGTACCGGGGCCGGCGAACGCTACGTTGGACGTGCCTTCGCCGAGCATAAGAGCATGGGCTGTAAGGGTTCCGAGGCCCGTCCCGCCATTCGATACGGGAAGGCTACCAGTTACCTTCGCCGTCAGGTCGATCGTCGAGTTGGCTATCTTCGCGTTCGTGACGGCAAGGTTGGCGATGGTCAACGCGCCCGTGTTGGCGATTGTCGCATCACCGGACATCGCTACATCCGTCGCAACATTGGAACCGTTGCCGACGAAGATGTGGGCGTTGGTGAGCGCGGGCGTTGACCCGGACGCCGCCCATTTCACGCCGAGCGCCTGCGTGCTATCGGCTGTGAGAACCTGGCCGTTCGCGCCTACGGGAATACGGTTATTTGCCGTGTCGAAACCGTACAAGTCACCCTTGGTCGTTAGGGGAGATGACCCTGAGCCGGCGACATTCACCCATGTCGTTGCGGCAGCGCCCGTCGCCTGCCATACGGCAGGTGCGGCCGTGTCAATGAACAGTCCACCCTTGTAGATGGACGTGACGACACCGTTGGGTGAGCCCGTACCTAGCTGGATTGAGAAGTGCTGATTGTTGCCGTCGATTTCGTAGTAGTCGTTTCCGCCACCGGCGTTTGATATCGGAGTGCCCTGGGAGATTGATCCAGAAGTTGTCGCGGACGAGTTGACGGCAGTCTGTGATCCGCTAATCGTAAGGTACAGTGAAGCCGACTTAAGACCTGTCGCGTTGTCAACAACCTCAAAGGTGAGCGTACCGGACGCTGATGTAATGCTGTACGTGTACGTGCCGTCCGTCCATGACATCGGGAAGATGGACGACCCGATCAGCTTATGAGTCGTCTGGTCAGCTTGCGGATCGTTCGTCGCCGGGTAACCGTATGCGGCGCCTGACGGAATGAATCCTACTTCGCCTTCGCCGGTAGGCATTTAACTCTCCTGATCCAATAACCGTATGATGAAGAACTTCCGCTCAATGAGCGCGTCCCGCTTGCCTTCCAGATGGTAAAGTTCCATCGTCGTCGTGGCTGAGCGATATTTGGCGGCGCGGTCCTTTTTCTGGACGGAGTCGCCGGGTTCGCCGGTCCAGGCTAGCGCCGCCGTCCGTAGCTCCTCAGACTTCGTAAAGGCCAGTTCGTCTATGACGGCACAAAGCTCCTCGACGGTTCGTGAGAGTTCGTCGAGGAGCTTTGAGTGGGGCGCGCCGATTAGAGTGTGTAGCTCCACATCATGCCGCCGGCTTCGTCGTGTTCGGGTACGCGTAGACGGCGAACGCACCGGCCCATGCTGTCCCGATCGGCGTCCAATCGACGTTCCCCCAGCCGTGCGCCCGTGCGACCGCGTTAGCCGTGATCGCACCGGCCGTGATGGCCGCGATGAGGAACTTGGCGAGGGACGGCGGGAACATCAGCTTACGGGAAGTGCGTCCCATGACGCTTCGTCGAGGATCGTCTGGCCTGCCGCCGTCGCCCGAGCGACGTACGCATCGTACGTCTCGCCCGTGAGCTTGGTGACAAACGGAGGGTTGAGGACGTTCGCGATCTGGTTGTCTACGGCCGTGATGGCGTCGGCTGCGGACTGGATCGCCGGCGACTGATCCGTCGACGTCACCTTGTCGATAAGGGCCGCAACTTCCGATTGAAGCTGCGAGACTGCCGCGTTCAGGTTATCAATGGCGGACATTTGCATTTCTCCAAGTTCTACGATGATGAACAGGATTTCTTCAAGAGACTTCCGCTCAAGTTGTTCGCGCGGAAAGAGATGTCCCATTACGCCTCGTCACGCATACGGGCCAAGTCTTCGGCCGTGTATTGGAGCTTTACCGTGTTACCGGTTTCGTCCGTTACGGAATGGGACTGCGCCGCGACTCCACCTTGGTAGTCGGACTGGGACGAATCGACGGGAATGTCGGAGGCGTCGCGGGTTGGGGAAACTGGCGACGTACCGGCGGGATGGGCGAAGTGTGCAACGGCCTGATCCTCCAAGGACGACGTCGGCAGAGTTTCGTTGCCGTCGAACGCAGAGTCTTCGATTTCCGCATCTACAGGGGAAGCACCGGGACGGTTGGCTGCTTCAACCTGATCCAGTCGTGCTTGGAGCGCGACGACCTGCGAATGCAGCAGGGAGACTTCGCTGACCGTCTGCGGCTGAATGTTGATCCGTTCCCCGAGCGGGTCATCTACGACTGTCTCGATACGTTGACCGTCGAAGTCGTAGAACTCCACGGGAATGTTCAGTTGTATGAGGCGCGCGTCCCCCGCGTAAATCCCCCATTTGACTCGGAGCCGTCGTACTTCCGTGTCCCGGTCGGGAATCCAGGTGACGATCCCGAACGTGTCGCGGACTGAGCGAATCGTCGACATCGCACGAGGGTCGCCGAAGTACGACACCATGCAGTCGAACGGAATCGCCGCTTCACGATCGGGATGCAGGACATAGTCGCGTGACCCGTACGTTAGGGTCAACGGCATATCGCCCTTATTGATTGCACGGATAATCTCACCGGATTCCAAAGCCATGCTGAGTCCTTTACGCGAGCTTGATGATGGCGCGGATCGTGTTGTTCGTGTCCTTGGCCGTGTTGGCTTCCAGGGACGTACCAAGCTGATTGCCGAGGGTAGGCGTGGCGTCGTCTGCCGCACCGACAACACCAGCCGCCGTACAGATCGCCGCATTCGCCGCTACCGTCGCACCGCTGACATTGACTCGCGCGATGCCGCCGACACACATGAGGAACGGAGCGCCGGGCTGAATGATCGTCGCGTTCGTCCCCGCATCGCCCGTCGGGCTGACGACACCGCACACCAGCGGGTCCTTCGCCAGAAGGGTCGTGGACGTGAGAGACGAGAAGGTGACGTACCGGCCCGCGTCGGAAGCTGTCGCAATCGCCGGCAACCCAACACCCTGCTGGACAGCCGCCTGAGGCGACTCATACACAGCCGAGGTCGTTTGCAGGCCGTTCGTCGCCGTCGCATACGGGAGGTAGGCGTTGGTGAACGTCGAACCGCTGACGCTGTCGTGCACCATCGCCATCGGGCCGACGTAACCGTTCAGCACGCCGATACCCGTTGTCGCATACTTGACGTTCGTGATCGTCGCAATCTTCTGGGCGAAGGACGCCGTGGAGGATGCGACGGTGAGCGTCTGTGTCGCGACCGTGCCGGTGGCGGCTGACGCGAAGAGGATGGACGCGACGGCAGATGCAGCCGTGAGGATGTCCCAACACATGACCATGCCCTGGACAAGCGGGCCACCCGTGTTGTTGACAACCTCAACGAGAAGCTGTTCGTTCAACCCGTCCTGTGCGAACAACGGCTGGCCGTACGCGCCCTGAGGGTTAGAGATTCCAGCAGTAGGCACTTGTTACTCCTATGACGTGAGGGCGGTAAACTTGCCGTGACGCTGACAGTTGCTGAGGACTACGTTACCAGCGAACAAGATGAGGGACGTCATCGCGTCCTGGTTGATCGGCTCGCGGAAGTCCTTCATGTTGAAGTCTGCACGCGGGTTGACAAACAGGTAGACGTAGTCCTCGTTGACCATGAACATATGGGACGTCGGGACCCACGAGTCTACGACGACCGGCACTCCGTTGAAGAGGAGGTTCGTGAAACCAGACTGTGCGAGGAGTTCGTCCGTCCCGCCAGGCATCGTCGGGAACGACTGACCGGACGTGTTCAGCGCCCAGTAGAAGTTGTAGATCGCCTGGGTCGTGACAATGATCGTCGGATGACGCGCACCTTCTGTGCAGTTGCCGAACAGCGCCTGCATCGCCGCAAGACCTGTCGCCGTCGTGGAAGAGTCAACCTGCGACTTCCAGAACGTATTGCTACTCCGCAACAGTCCACCATAGGTGGTGGCGACGGTGCCGTCGTCGATCGCACCCTTCAAGCCGTCTACGGACTTGTTGTTGGAGATGACGTCGGACCAGACCCCGCTGCCGATGATGTCCGCGAGGTTGGTCTGCGCCTGCTCAAACTGGAAGCCGAGGAAGTTGACGATCGCCTCGGGGCTGTCCGTACGGATAAGCGTGAGGCCGTCCACGCTGACTGGCGTGTACGCCTGCTTCCAGTCGAACGCCGCGTTCTTCACCGTGTCCGAGGGGGATACGTCGAGGACGTCGAAACCCTGGTACCAGCCGCCGGCCGCAAACTTTGCGTACACCAAGGGGACTTCGATCTGGTATCCGCCTTGGAGAATCTTCTTGTTCCGCGCGTTCAGCCGGAAGAACATCAAGTTTGATCGGTAGACGTTGTCAACCAACGTCGGGTAGATGTATCGCCGCGAGATCGAGTTGACCTCGTTGGTGCCGATAGGCGTAGCCACTACTTACTCCTCTGATCCGGGGGACATCATTTCGCGGAGTTCTGATACTGCCGCGAGTTCGCGTCCCCGCCTATCGGTGGGGACTGATGTGGTTCGTGGGACTGAGCCGCTACCACCTGACACTCCTGCGAGCTTCTGCTTACGTCGGGAGTCCTTTGCCCTGGCTGCCGTCGCGCGCTGGACTTCCTGCTCGCGATACTTCGGCATCTGCCAGTAGGCGATTTCCAAAGCACGGTACGCCGCACGCTGCGGGTCGCGCGGAACAGTCTCACCCGTGATGGGGTCGATGCCGCTGGCAAGAGACGGCATGACGTTCAGGTTGGCCGCGACCCGGTTGACCTCGGCAAGTTCGTCGTCGCTGAGAGTCTTGTCGTCGCGAAACTGATGAATACCTGCCGTGACACGCGATTGGAGTTCTTCCTGAGCGCGTGCTACCGCGATATCGCTGACAAATGCTAGCTGCTTGCGCTGCTCGTCCAAGGCTGATTGCTGCTGCTGGAGGACACGCGCGAACGGGCCAAGCTCAGGGTCGTCCAACAACTCTTGCGGAATCGTCGGGAGTGGGACGTCGGCGGGGGCAGGTGACGCGACGGGAGGGACGGTTGACTCAGCCTCGCCCGTCCCTCCCGCGCGTGATGCCAGCGCCGCGCTGATCGCTTCCCGCGTCATGTATTCGCCGGGCCGTACCTCGATGAGTTCCGGCGGCGTGGATGCGGGTGTGGACGTGGACGTATCGGCTACGACTGGCGGCGCGTCGGACGAAGGCGGGGTGTCTTCCCCGTCACCCTCGCCTTCGTCTTCCGCGTCCACCTCCTCCCGCTCATCCGTATCGGATTCGTCAGAGTCGTCATCCGCGTCCAGGGGAGGATTCGTCGGGGTCGGCGCTGACGCATCCTCTACGTGTGCGGCGGGCGGAGGGGTGCCCGTCGTGCCTGACTGGAACCTGCCCGTGATCTTGTTCTGACCAGGGACAACTGGTGCGAGAATGTCGCGCGTGTTGCGCGCGAGAAACTCTTCCAGTTGTTCCATTGATACGCTGGACGTGTCTTCTGGTTCAAGCTGAGTCATGTTAAGACGCCTGTCCTACGCCGCCGAGAACGCGGCCGAGTTCGTTCGGGTTGGGTGCGCCGATGCCGCCGGGTCCGGGGGCTCCCATACCGGGAGGCGGCGGCTGGCTGCCGGGAGGGGTCATAGGACCTCCGGGGGCACCAGCACCGGCCCCGAACCCCGACATACCTGCACCGCCGCCGGGGGCCACCTGATTGGCCTGCTGCTGGCCGGCGACGGCCTGCGTCGTCTTCTTCTTGATCTGATCGACGATGACGTGTTGCAGACCCGTGAGAAACGGGACATCCGCGTCAGGTGCTGCCATCATTCCGCCGAGCGCGCCAAGGATCGACTGTAGTCCTTGAAGCATCGAGGTTGGCTGGCCGCCACCGTCTTTCGCCATCTACGGCTTGATTTCCTTCGGGGCTTCGCCAGCCGTGCCTTTCGCGTCGATCGTGACGTTCGCACCGAAGGCGTTGGCCGTCGTGTGACCTTGACGCATGAACTGGTTCGTGCCCTTCTTGACGTTACCTTCTGCGGGCATTAGTGTCTCCGTCCTCTGCTATAGGCGCGGGCTTTCATGGTACGCCCGACGCGGACTCCGTGTGATCCTCTATGGCGCATGGCTACTTCCTCTTCCCGTGATGGCGTCGGCCGCGACGTCCACCGCGTCGTAGGTTGGGCGGGATGTCCGCTCCCTTGTTGGGAAGTGAACCTTTAGCCGCGGGTCCTACTGCCATATTGATCCTCCGAAGGTTGTGGCGGGGGGCGGGGCGTGGGGGGCCAAGCACGACCCCCCGCCATCAACAGTTACTTACGCTTGTGTCCGCGACGCCGGTGACGTGCCATAGTTCACACCCCCCCTCGTTCTGAATGTCCGAGGACGGTTAGGAAGGTGGAGGGTGCGACGGGCTGCGCGGAGGATATTCACTCTACGCCACAGCCTCGGTCGTCGTCGCGGCGGACAGCCGCATCAGTCGTCGTCCCAGTCGGCTTCGATGCCGGGAGCGGAAATGCAGAAGTCCCCGATGGGAGACGCGTTTTTCCGCGTCTCAAGGTCCTGGAAGGCTTCGATGTTCGGGTTTGCGCCGATGTGGCCCGCGGCACCCGTGCGGAGGAAGTGCCCGCCGTCAGGTCCGCCTTGCCAGCCGTCTGGTTTCGGGTATGAAGGCATGGCCGGGACCGTACCGCTGCGATCGTAGCACGACAACCCGTGTAATCAGGAAGTGCGACCGGCCGTCTTTCGTGCGCCGGGTCCGCCGCCCATAAGGCCCTTCTGCCGCTTGTCGTAGAGGCGCGCGAGGATTTCCTGCGCGTGCGGGTACTGGTGGGCGTTCAGGACGGCGAGGTCGTCGATGACGCCGAGTGCGAACAGTTTGTCCGCTTCCCCGATACGCGCTTGGCGGGACGTGGGGGCTGCCGCACCGGCTCGTACTTGGACGATGAACTTGAGCGGGACATCGCCGTCGTCTGATGGGGCGTAGAAGTGGCGCGAGAAAATGACCATCGCCGTCTTCTCGCCGTCAGGACCGAGGATCGCTTTGACGCGCTTCTCCGTATAGTTGTCAATGATGAGGTCCGCAAGTTTTACGTTGCAGGCTTCAAGCGCGACCTCAAGGTTGTGGAGTGCTGCGCGGATACGGACGAACGCGGCTTCCTGGACCGTGTTAATGACCCCTTCTGCGTTCCGCTGATTGGGGGTCGCACCTTTCGTGATGGCGCTAAGACCAGACGTGTTCTCGATGCGGGCGATCCAGAAGTTTACCAAGTCCATTATCATCGTCGGCATTTCTGGCGGTTTCAGCCAGTCGGGCCGGTTCTGCATTGCGGCCGCGCCTTGGATGGTCAAACGTTGCCCTGGCCGGTTGATGATGGGGACGCGGGTCGTACCGGAGTTCGCCGGCTCGACGAAGATCGGGTTGCCGATCAGTTCCGCATTCTGCTCCATCATGGTCAGGAGGCGGTTGATGTAGATTTGCGGGTACGCGAGATGATCAACGAGCGCTACGCCGTAGAACTCTCCGACGTCATCGAAGACGACTCGTTCGTACGGGTGCTGGGCGTGGGACCAGAGGTCTTCCGCATATTCATCCATGAGGATTTGCCCTTGTGCAAGGACAATGCAGCGCCACCGGCTGACGACATGGTGAATAGGATCGGGGCGCGTTGCGGCAGGTAGGTCGGAGAAATCTTCCGTCCACTCTTCATTCTCTCTGAGCCAGAACTCGTAGACTACTACGCCGCGATCGGCGTGCTTGGACTTGGACTGCTTAGGTCGTCCGTATCGTCCAAACACAGAACTTCCAGGCCCAGAAGGAGTGTTAGTTGAAGGAACGGCAAAACTACCAGACCCAGGGATTTGACCAGCGTTAGCATACGGCTGTCCTGACTGCGAAGAGAAGAGTTCAGGCTTCTCGTCCAGTTGCATGTCGGACGCACCGCCACCCGAGGAATGGAAGCGTACGTCGGGGTATCGCCGTGCGATTTCGTCCTCGGACATGCGCCGCGCCTCGACACAGTATTCCATGTCGTGGAGAGATGTCGCATGTGGGTCGACGTAGAACTTCCACGGATCGACCCGGTACATCATCGCATTACCGTAACCGTCGTCGCGGTCGCCGTCCCATACCGTCTTGAGGATGCCGACGCCGTACGTGAGGGTATCCCAGAGGGCAAGTTTCACGGAATGCGAGTACGCCTCGACGATCCAGTTCGTGTAGAGGAGGTCCGCGAGGTTGTTCGCAAGCTGGGACGTGAAGTTGTAGATCGGTGAGTTTGGGTCCGTCGCGGGGATGGCGTCGATGGTGACGTTGTTATCCATCATCCAGGCGACGACGCTGCTTAACGTGGGGAAGATTTCGCTGTCGCGTGGGGACGGCATCCAGGCGGACAGGCCGCTTGTGCCGATCTTATTATGGATCAGCCGGTAGTTTCGTATCCACGTGTCGTGGCGGGCCCGTCTGTGGTCACGTGCCCGTGTGAACAGGTTACGTAGCCGGTTGACGAGTTCTTCGTCAGCGTCGTGTCTGGTGATGGCGTTTACCGCTGCCACGTGACGCCTTCCGTTTCGTCGTACGTTTGGATTCGTCAGCCCATCGTTGTGCGATGTCTGGGTGTTTCGCCCAGAGGAAACGTCGTTGCGCTTCGGACTGGAACGGCATCAGAGGAAGACGATTTCGGTGAGCGGGATCGTCGCACCTGTCGCGAGCAGGCCGAACGCTGTGCTGCCGACGCATGGGATGACTGTCGGCTGCGACGGCGAGATGGGGATGCCCGTGTCTCCCGTCACGCCCTTGAGAGTGAGCGCGTTCGTGTTTGTCGTCGGGGGGATGATGACGCAGAGGGACGCGCCTGACGGAACCGTTACGGCCGTGAAGCTGGTGCCGACCGTAATCTGCTGCCGTACGTCGAGCGGCGCGTTGATCGTCCATGCGATGTTGAGGTTGACTGATCCGCTACTGACCGGGATGCTGCTGACGGACGCGAGGGTAACTTGGCTGCTCATGTGATGACTTTCGTCTTGGTCTTGGGACGTGAGCGTGGGTTCGTACGTCTGGCATGTTCGATTGATTCGCCGCGGTCTGCACCGCGCCCAATGCCGAGCTTCTTCATCGTGCCGGGGTCCGTCAGGTCGCCAGGGTAGACAGGCTGATAGTTATGGTCTGTGCCCGTGAGTTCCGAGTTCTTTGCCGCCTTGCGCTTAAGTTGACGTCGTAGGTCCGCGTCGTCTTTGATCCACGTACCGACGTTATGGTTGAAGTACGGTTCGGCTGTTGGTCGTACTTGCGGCAAGGAAACGCATCGTACAATAGGAACGCGACACTGCGGACACTTAGCCGTAAGCGTATCTCCGCGCCCTACTGGCATAGTCAGAGTCTCGCCGATCTTCGCGAACCTCTGCGTCTCGTACGTGTAGCCGCATTCCTGGGGGCAGACATACTCGTAGAACGGCATACGACGGACCTTACCTGACGCCTGAGCCATCGTCAAACTCGAAGCTGTACTCCTGCTCGATAAGTTCATGCGCGAGCGACGGGTAAGGCGCGAGGTCAGCCGTGAAGGGCTCCGTACGACTGGCCGTTACCCCGATCGCATATGCCATGACCGCATCGTCATGGACGTCAGGGTCAGAGTTACCCCAATCGCCGTTGTCCAACTCGGAATAGTTGACCATTTGGTTATACGTGATGACGTCGTGGATCGTAATGGAATGGTCGATCACCATACGTTGTAACGTACCAATACACCAGTTTTTCCGTTGGTAGTTCGTTGACCAGCCGAACAGCGAGAAGCCTTTCGTTACTCGGTCGGCGGAACGGTGCATCCAGACGTTAGGGTAGTTTTGCGTGAGGATTGTCGCGATGGTCGCTTGACCGCCGCCTTCAACCTCAGGACATAAGGTCGCCCAGTTGAAATACTTGCCGATACGCACCATCTCGTTACCGAGGGTGATAGGATCGACGCGGCCGTGCCAAACCGCTACCTGCTCAAAGGTCGCGCGGTTGATTACCTGGATGCAAGCCGGGTCACCCGAAATGACTTTACTGGGGTCGCCCGCAACGAAATATCTATCCTGCCGTTTGTCGCGTGGGTCTGGTCGGCGGAATATCCGCATGTTACCGGAACGATCGTGGTTGAAGCGTACCGTACCATCCTGCAAGTCCGTGAAGTATCCACGATGTCCTGGTTCATATGCGTAACATTCTCGTAGGCGTGTGTGCGAGAAGATGGGACGACCCGAGGTGATGAACGCTTCGTCTGGTGTCGCAGGATATTCCTGCATGAAGTTATCGAGGTCGCCGTTCGCCTTATTGATGATCGCCCATCGTCGCCACGCGATATGTTCGTATGTCGCACCCATGATGAGAAGTCGTCGTTCGTCCGCGTCCAGTTCAGATTTCACGCTGAGGGTTGTGGCGAACGAGTACTCTTTATGTTTCCACCACGGGAAGAACAGCGGTACGTAGTCTGATTCGCCTTCGGTGGCCTTGAGCCATTCTTTGTGGAACCAGTTGCCGACGCCGTTGGCCGTTGATTCTAGGACGACGATCGTGCCGTGCAGGTCAGGGATCGTTTGGTTCAGACCCGTCATCAGAGTTTCGGCATCCGCGTAGAATGCACACTCGCTGGCATGGACGGCATGTAGAGTGGACCCTCGTCCAGAAGCAAGGTTCTTGGCTGTCGCCACCTTGATATGGCTCCGCGTCTCCACCCACGAAAGTTCTGAACGTGTCGAGTACTTCTGCGTATACACATCGCGGAACGGCCACGTCTCCCAGTATCGTTTCGTCATCTCAAACAAGCCACGAGATGAGCCTGTTTCGTGGGCGATGATGAGTGAGTTCGTGCCTGGCTGAATGAACGACCAGTTGAAGATGACGCCTTCTGTCGCCGTGCTGATGCCTAGCTGGCGCGCCTTAAGGACAATAATCCGCACAGGTTTCCGCGCGTTATACTGTCGTTCTATCTCTTCGCACAGTTGACGTTGCGCCCAGACGAACTCGCTGTCGCCGCTAAGGTCGAGGCGTTTCAACTCCAGGGATTTCGTTTGGATTGTCAACTGTTGTAGGAGCGGGGTCAGGCGTAGCGCCATCTCGCATCTCTTCCCATATTGCGTCGAGTGAACGTCGTAGCTCGGCCGTTTGGGAGTCGCCGCCTTGGCCGATCATTTTGATTGAAGCTGTGAGGATCGCCCGTGCCATTGGTGCTTCCAATGACGCGATGCCGCTGCGGAGGTGTTTCTTCGCGACCCGCAGACCGAGAAGGAATATCTCTTCTATTTCCTGGTTAATGACTTCTTGGTTGATGGAGATTTGTGCGTCGGACGGAATGACGACGACGGGCGTTGTCGTGGGAGATGCGGATGGCGGCAGGGGAGGGTCAGTCGTCATCATTGCCCGTCCCTTTCGTAATGTAGAACTGTATCGGCATCCCGATCACTTTCGACATTGACAGCAGGTCTTCGTACCGTTCTTTCGGTACGACGAACGTAAACTGCCAGTCGCCATACACATTCATGCGGACTGATTTTGTCTCGATGTAGCCTAGGGCTGACGCGTCCGCGAACTCTTTGTACCAGGCGAGGTCTCGCTGCTGGTTGAGTGCGGCTAGTTGCGCGTTCCGTGCTTCCGTCTCAGATTCGTGTGATGTGCGCGGCATCTATTCTATCCCTCCGATGGGCGCAGGCCCGGACTGACCGGATGCGAAACGGATCGTATCACCTGGCGGACGTGGAGCTTCCGCCAGGTACGTGTCAGGCGTGGCGGGCATTGTGGGCGGGGCGGCGCCGGCGATCCATCCCGGCCGGTTCGGGACGCCATGCTCCTCCATCCATTCGTCCATCTCCACGTCAGGCATCCACGTACCGCTGGGTTCGCCGAGCGTTTCCGTATCCAGGTTCCGTGTGAGGTCGTACGTCATGGCCGTCGCTTGTTCAGCCGTAAGTAGAGGACGTTCTGGTCCGTACGCAACTTGTGCGACGGCTTCGCCTATTTGTTTTACGATAGGTGCGAGGTCTGGTGCGGGGAGGATAGTCGCCGGCCGGTTAGCGAGTTCGATAAGTCTATCCACGAGATGCTTCTGCTGTTCGTCGTAGGATTGTCGTATTGCGCTAAGACTTCTCGCAGCCTCCTCTCGGACTGCTTTCGCTTTCTGCTCCGCATTTCGTATCGCCCCCTCGGCCGTCTGGATTGCCTTCGCCGTACGTTGGTCGTTTTCCCGTAGATGTCGCCTGATTTTTCGTAGCTGGTCGGCCTGCAAAGCAACAACCATAAGCAAAACCGCGGACATGAAACATAGGCTGAGGAACATATCCGTACCCTACACCCATTTTATACCCGTTTCAACGGGCGGCAAAATGTGAGT
>Ga0335069_10001706_pt1 | contig 35041 bp, 62 predicted proteins | sample Lox_Sample_11_FD_206714 | JGI IMG/M metagenome (GOLD analysis project Ga0335069, IMG submission 206714) | Soil microbial communities from Loxahatchee National Wildlife Refuge, Florida, United States - Lox_Sample_1.1 | ecosystem: Environmental > Terrestrial > Soil > Wetlands | place: USA... | reverse complement strand
TATCAAATGTAACAGATGCTAAGTTGAAAAAGGCCTCAGCTAGAGATTTGATAGTCTCTGCCGGAATCCTCTATGATAAAGAGAGGTTAGAGCGTGGCCTTGCTACCGAGATTACAGATTATCGGGCCATGATCCTGCAGGTATCGGCCACTATTGAACGAGACCGCAAGCTCCTGGAAACCATCGAAGTGGAGCCTGAGAAATAGCAACGTCGTATAATAAGTAAATATGTAAACCAATATTGTCTGTAAGTGGTTGTAATTATAAGGTATGCAATATTATGGATAGTTATCAACAGGCAATATTGAGTTATCAACAGGATCGGGTGGAGGGAGATAGCCATTATCAGGCTATTTGTGGAGAATGGCGATTCCAGGGTGATCAGGGCAAGGGGGGGGGTATAGCGGGGTTCAAGCCGGTGCCCCGAAATTCGATATAAGCCACACTCCATGCGAAATTGTTAAAAGGGTTTTTGTTGAGCAAATACAAGAACACAAAACTGCCGTCTTATAAAGCCCAAAGAAGGCGTATGCACATTAATCAGCGTGCAAGACGTAGGGTTGTCTTGGAAGAATTGAAGTCTGGCGGGTGTGTGCTCTGTGGTTATGCAAAATGCTTCAATGCGCTCGTGTTTCATCATGTTGATAATAACAAGGAACAAAAGCCATCTCAAATACAAAGCATATCTTCACTCATAAAGGAAGTCTCAAAATGTATTGTCGTTTGTGCCAACTGTCATGCGGAAATTCATGCTGGCCATATTGAAAATATAGAACACATTGAGACGGTGCAACTTAAAGAGAAAAAACTGCCGCTGTTAGAGGTTATTGAGGGGGGCACATAAAAGGGGGTCTTATGAAATCAGAGTTCATGTTTGAGCGTGGGAGGAAGTTCAGGGTATTGAGGATGCCCATATCTGATTTGAATTTGATAGGAGGCGATGAGGCGAAGCGTGTATTGGCGAAGTACGGGTTTGACCCTGAGCGGGATACGATAACGAAGCAGGACGGCGACGACTATGTAATCCGTCAGATAGTGATTGAGTGATGGGTTGGACGCGGTTTAAGGCTTTTGTGCGCTTGATGTGGTTTATTCTCAGTTTCCCGGTGCTTTGCTTGATTATCTGGGGTGAGTATTTGGTGACGAGGGGGAATCCGGATTGGAGTTTGGGGCTGTTTTGGAGGATGGTTGATGGACGGGAGTAGGTGGTGGCACGTTTCGTTTACTAACATCGGGTGGTTTGATTTCTTGCAGAGCATTGTTGTGTTGGCGGGGTGCGTGTTGGTTGCCCCGTTTGTGTTTGGGTGCTGGCTGGGGATAAAGGCATGGGAAGGGGTTACAGGTATATTCCGTTAAGACCCCGGCGATTGTGGCGAGGAGGTTGGCTGTGGGATTTAATGACCCATCTTCACCACAAATTGTCATTTGATGCCCGGTGGACATGGTTGGGCAGATGGTTGTGGGGGAAGACCGTTGGCCTTGTCGGGTTCATCGTGTTCTCGATAGGGGTGTTGGTTTTCAGTCTGGTGATGATTTCGATTCACTTTTTGATGTCGTAGGGGGTTCTATATGGCTCTTGACTTGCACTTGAAGAAGGGTGCGTTGCACAAGGCGTTGGGGATACCGGAGGACAAGAAGATACCGAGTACGCTGTTGCAGATTAAACCAGGAGATTCGGCGCACATGAAGAAGATGAAACGTATGGCGTTGGCGATGCGTAAATGGAAGCACTAAATAGTGTTGCTCTTTCAAAATCTGAGATAGCTGAGAAGCGGAAGCGCATCGAGGCTTACGATAAGATGCGGGAGGCGAACCGGATTTACCATTTCCAGAAGGGGGATTTATGGGAACCGAACCCGGCGCAGTCGAAACTGATAGAGGCATGGAAAAATATTTCATACAAGGTATTTACTTTTACGGGTGCGAACCGAATTGGAAAGACTACCATAGGGATTGTGATTGCCTATTCTGTCATGTTTGGGGAGTGGCCGTGGAGCGGGGAGAAAATCCCGTTCATGCACAAAGAAGCCAGGAAGGTGAGATATGTCGGGCAGGGTTGGGAATCCCATATCAAGACCGTCGTGGAACCTGAACTGAAGAGATTGTGGCCGAAGCACAGACCCTTACAGAACAAGAAAAACAATCAGGGCGTGGAGGCGATGTGGGTTGATTCAGGAACCGGAAGCAACCTTGAGATCATGTCGAACAATCAGGAGAGCGACACGTTTGAGGGATGGAGCGGCGACTTGATTGTGTGGGACGAACCTCCCGAACGGAAGAACCGCATAGCGTCTGCGAGAGGACTGATAGACCGACAGGGAAGGGAGTTGTTTGTTGCGACATTGCTTAAAGAGGCGTGGATACACAGGGAGGTCATTAAGGCAAGACTCGATAACGGAGAACCGGATTTATCGGTCTATAACATCGACGCTGATATTTCCGTCAATGTCGGCTACGGACTTACGCAGGAAGGTGTTGACCAGTTTGCGAAGACGCTCAGGAAGGACGAGAAGCAAGCCCGACTCATGGGCAGACCGTCTTACCTGTCTTCTTTAGTCCTACCGGCATTTGATCGGAACAGGAACGTGATTGAAAGACGACCCGTACCGTTGGATTGGGTGGTTGACATTTCGATTGACTATCACCCATCGAAACCGTGGGCGGTTCTCTTTATGGCAACGTCCTCTGACAACATCTGGTACGCGGTGAACTTCATACATGAGATGGGTAGTCCCAAATATATTGCGGAAGAGATCATCAGGAAGATACGGACGAATGCCTATTCCGTGGACACGCTCACAATAGACCCGTTAGCCAAGGGAGATGAAAATGCTCACGAAGAGGACTCGGTTTATAAGATTATGGAACGGACATTTAGTGCCTACAATCTTCATCTCACCACGGCATCAAAGGAAAAAGAGTCTGGCATTACGATACTTAATGACCGTATGTGGACAGAGAATCACGTTGCGGGAATCCGCTTTTTCAAAGACATGGCTCCAGTTATTGAGCAAATCGAAGACTGGATGTATGACCCTGAGACATTGAAGCCGTCGAAGGAGAACGATGATTTCTGTGAGTGTGCGTACCGGATAGCGTTGGTGAAAAAGGAATGGTTCAACCCATACGAGAGACAAAAGAGACTTAATAATCTTCCCCAGGCAGACATGGGAGAAACGAGGTTGGGAACATGAGTAGCAGCGCAAGCAGTTGGGGCGGCACACCTTCGGAGTGGTGGAACGTGGTTAAGAAACCGCAGTATTGGTTTTCTACTGACACACCTTCAAGCATATCAAACAAGGAGCAGGACGCGGAGAACGCGCAACAGAACTCTGCCGCAGCCGCAGCGAAGGCCATAGCAGACCAACAGGCGCAGCAAGAAGCAGATTTAGCCCAACTCTCGGAAGACGAAAGGGCAAAGAGGCTCAGGCGGTCACAGACGTTGATGACAAGCGGACAGGGTGTTTTGGGGACACCGAATTTAATGCTGAAGACGCTTATGGGGGCGTGATGTTCGATGTAAAAGTTTTGAGGAACAACAATCAGGAACAGGAAGGATATGAGATTATCGTCAACGAATACGAAAGGTGTCATCACTGTGCGAACGAAACATTTGTAGATTCATTCAGAATAAAAATCCCACGCCTTGCGACCAAAGATGTTGCGGCGGGATATTTGAGGAAATTAGCAGATGCCATTGAAAAAGGGAAGTTCAAAGAAAACGGTCAGTGCGAATATAGAAACCTTGATGAAGGAAGGCCGTCCACAAAAACAGGCCGTTGCGATAGCGTATGCGGTCGCGAGAAGGACAAAAAATAAAAAAGGTAAACACTAATGGCAGGAATGACAAAGGAAGAAGTCGAACAGGCCGTAGAGCGTCTTGAGAACAAGAAGACAAGACGGCAACTCTTTGAGACCACATGGGAAGAAATAAGAAATTATATGCTTCCCAACAGGCCGAGTTTTAATACCAAAGAACCGCTCGGCTCAAAGACCATGCAGCATATCTTTGATGGAACCGCCATTGATGCAATCAATGTGTGTAAGGCCGGGATAAACGGGATGCTCACCAATGCTGCCCTTCCGTGGCATGGGATAGAGCTTGAAGACGAGAAACTTAATCAGGTTACAGAAGCGCAGGAAGCCTTGCAGGAAGTCAATGAGGTAATGGCGCGGGAGTATCATAGAAGTAATTTCTACACAAATATTGACGGGGTCTATGAAGAGGTAATCGGCTTCGGGGAATCCTGTCTTTTCATCGGAGAAGGAAAATACACGGCGTTGAACTTTCTCCCGATACCGTTGAAGGAACTATTCACCGACGAGAACGAGGAGGGAACAGTTGATACGGTATTCCGCTCCTTCTCGATGACGGCAAGGCAATGCGCTCAGAAATGGGGAACTGAAAAGCTGACAAACCAGATGAAGGAAGCCCTGAAACAGACGGGCGGTAATCTGGACAAGGAATTTGAAATACTGCATTACGTCCATCCCCGTAGCGACAGGGAAATTGACCTTTCGACAGCACAGTACAAGCAGGACGCGCAGAACAAATTATATCTTTCGGCTTATATTGATGTAGATTCAAAGACAATTCTCGATGAGGGAGGCTATGACGAGTTTCCGTTTTCCGTACCACGTTTGTTTCTCATGTCCGGTGATGACTACGGAAGGGGAATGGGATGGAATGCCCTGCCCGACGTTAAGATGCTCAACACTATGGAGAAGTATGGTATTCGGGGTTGGCAGAAGGCCGTTGACCCGCCCATTACCGCACCCGATGAAGGATTCTCCATGCCAATCAAGACCTTCCCCGGAGGCGTGACCTACAACTCTCGATGGCGTGAACAAGGTTCGGAAGTGAAACCTTTGTATGGCCCGAACCATTCAGTCATGCTCCCGAACTATGAGAACAAATGCGAGCAGAAACGGGAGCAGATAAGAGAGTTTTTCTTCTATAAGCAGTTCAGGACACAACAGCAGGGGCAACCGCGCACCGCACAGGAGATTATCCAGATAGCCTCTGAGAACCTGAAGATACTCGGCCCATTACTTAACCGCTTTCAGGAAGAATTGCTGAAGCCGATTATCTTGAGGTCATTCCAGATTCTTTTCAGGGCGCAGATGTTCCCGAAGCTCTATGCCTTCCTGCGGTCTTCGGGAAGACAGGTCAAGTTCAAGATAGTCTATTTGTCCCCGATTGCGAAGGCGCAGAGACTTTATGAAGCGCAGGAGTTGCAAAATGCTTTCGGGATGCTTCTACCCGCTTATCAGATAATGCCGGAACTCTTAGACCCGGTTGACCCGGACAAACTTTATTCCGAAGTCGTAAAACTCTATCCGGCGATGAGAAATGTAACAAGAAAAGAAAACGACGTTAAGAAATTGAGAAGCGATAGGGCGGCTAAGGCAGCGGCAGCGAATGCACAAATGACTCTGGCTAACGCGGCGGCGACAGCTAAGACAGCATCAGAGGCAGACCCCAACGCGGGGATACTTGGTCAATTAACTGGAACGTATGGTGCGCCGGTAAATGGGTGAACGAACTGTAACCAAGACTGAAGATATACCATATCGCGTCATGCGCAAACTCGGTTCAGGCAGGGCGGTAATTTCGTATCTGCAACAGAGGGGATTCGATACCAACAGGCACGTTGCAAGAATTTACCACAAGGAAGGTATCAGATACATACAGGAGTTCAAGGGTGAGCAGATTCCAGAAGATAATGTCGTTGTTCCTGCACGACAGGGAGAGGTTGGAGAGGGTAGTCAAGTGGTACATCCACAACAAGAACCTCTACAGCAAGGGAAATTCGGAAGCATCATTCTTCAAAGGCTTGGTGAATGCACAGGTCTATGTCGTCTGGTGGCTTGGCTTAAAAAGCGTTTTACCTGATTTCCCGATTGTTCTTTTCATATGCGCCGTGCCGGTGATTGTCATTTGCAAAATAGGCATTCATTGGTCGATAGGGAAGTGGTGGGACAAGAACAGGTTCTATGACAGAGAGGCGGACTGGCAGAATAGACGCAATCCGGTTTTGGATGGACTTGACAGAAAGGTATTGGGGGATGAAAGACATACTGGTTAAGTTGGTTCTTTTTTTACTATGGCCGTTGTTAGCTATCCTTTTACTATTGGCCGCTTTCTTATTTTGTTTTTTAGGTTGGATTTTAATTATACCGGCGAAAGTAACATGGGAAAAAGGCGTTCCTTCATTAAAGTATTCATTTAGCAGAAAGGAACAGGATGAAAGACCCGAAAAGATTTGACCTCTGGCAGCAGTATTCAAAGATACCGGAATACGTCTTGAAGGATTTGGAAGACAGGTTTTGCTTCAACAGGACAACGGCGCGGCAGTCTGAGGTTGATGGAAAACTCGACCCCTATTTTACGATATTCAATGAGGGGCAGAGAAGCGTTTTGCTTCATATCAGGGAGATGTTGAGGGAACCGCCGGACATACCGGAGGAAGAGGGGCAGGAAGCAAAGGAATGAAAGAAATACGGATAACATGGGAGGATTATTTTGCCGAAATAGAGGAATTAACACCATTTAATGCTCTTGCCAACCGAATTGAGTTTTTGAAAAGACATGGTATCAATCTCGAAAAGGTCTGGACAACCATATCTGATGATGACGGATTAACTATAAAACAGGATTGATATGAAGGCGATATTGAAACCAATAATTGACAGGATGTGTACGGGGGATATTCGGGGAACGGATACACAGGTTTTCCTGATGGCGATATATAAACTGCTTTTGGAGATGCAGACGACACAACAACTTATTTTAAGCGAATTGCAGAAAAAGGAGGGGAAGGATGGCAGAAGGGGAAGTCGTTAATAGCGAGACACAAGGAAACGAGTTCGTAAATTCTCTACCGGAAGATGTGAGGACGGCAGACGCTTTGCCGAGTCTCAGTAAGTTCAAGGATGTGGGAAGTCTTGCGAAGTCCTACCTTGAAGCGGAGAAGATGATTTCGCGCAAGGGTGTGATTGTTCCTACGGAGAGGTCAACGCCTGATGAGTGGAATAACTACTACAAGGCGCTCGGAAGGCCGGACAGCATTGACGGGTACGAACTCAAGAAACCCGACAGTCTGCCGGAAGGGATGACCTACAATGAAGAACGCACAAAACAGTTTGCGGAACTCGCGCACAAGATAGGTCTTTCCAAAACCGCCGTTCAGGAGATTGCGAAATGGTGGGACGAGGGACAGAGAGCGGAGTTCGAGAAGTTAGGCAAGGACGCAAACGACTATCTTACAAAGTCCACCGCTGAAATGAAGAAGGAATGGGGGAAAGACTATGATGCGAATCTAAAGAAGGCGGATTCGGTCATCGTTCCCATATTCGGTGAAGACTTCCAGAAGATGCTCATTGATACAGGACTGAACAACCATCCCGCAATGGTCAAGGGAATGTTCAAAATATCACAGGCACTTGGCGAACACCAATTAACGAAGGGGGGTGACATAACTACAAAAGACCAATACTCAAAAGAAGGATTGGTCAAGATGATGAATGACCCGCGTTACAAGAGCATGGATCCGCTCGTAAGCGACGAGGGTTACAGGAAGCAGGTAGCAGAATACGCACAGAAACTAACGGAGCAAGGGACGCGATAGCACAATCCCGCAACCCATAACTATTAGCACCTGAAAGAGACGGCCCCGAAGTAAGCACGGGACGACCCGTAAGGACAATCGTTACCGACTTCGCATGGGACAACCAGACCGGCAGGTTTGTTTGTAACTCATAAGAAGGAGGATAACGATATGGCTAATACCGTTGACCAGGTATTCATAACCCAATATGACGCTGATGTTCATTTGGCTTATCAGCAGTTCGGTTCCAAACTGCGGAATACCGTCAGACTGAAACAGCTCGACCCTGGACAGGTCGCAAAATTCCCCGTCATTGGCAAGGGTACGGCAACCGACAAAGGCAGAAATGGCGATGTCGTTCCGATGAACCCCGTCCACTCCAACAAGACAGCAACCTCAACCGACAAGTACGCACCTGAGTATCTCGATAGTCTTGATGAACTCAAGACCAACGTGAACGAGAGACAGGCGTATGCTCGTTCGGGCGCGGGCGCGCTTGGAAGGGAAGTAGATTTAAGGATTCTTGCGAAGATGGACGCGGTAACGACCCTTACCGTAAGCAGCCTCAATACCGGCCTTAACAAGTATAAACTTCTCACGGCGATTCTTGACCTGAACACCTACGATGTGCCGGATGACGGCGACAGGTGGGGGGTGCTTGGGCCTCAGCAGTGGGAAGAGTTTATCAACATCACACAGGTGTCCAGCAGGGATTATGTCGGCGACAAGTTCCCTTGGACTAACGGAACCCAGGTAGTGAATTGGAGGGGTATCAACTGGTTCTTCTCATCCCAGTTGCCTCTCAATGGAACTGTCCGGTCTTGCTTCCTCTATCATCGTTCCGCAATCGGACTTGCGGAGAACAAGCAGATAACGACTGAAATTAACTATGTCCCGCAGAAAGTGGCGTGGCTTGTCAATAGCATGATGTCTTGCGGTGCTGTGGTCATTGATGAATACGGCATTGTGAAGATTTCTGCTGACGAGGCATCGTCCGCTCTGTTGGCTTAGAGGGGAGGTGACTGACTATGGCAGATACTTTTCAATCATGCGGATTTAGTAACTTGGGAGTAGGCAATCTTTGCAACGTCTATTCCTACGTCGTCGGTGCAACCCTTACTACGAGTTCCGGTGTGACTCACTTTAACACGAGTTCACAGCCGGGTCTCAAGGTGGGTGACATCATAATCGCGCAGCACTTGAGTTCGACTGGAAATACCGAAATCATCATCTTCGGCATCACCAAAATCAACACAAGCAATGCGTCGATTTGCTTCTGTCACAAGGGCGGCATGGCTTAACAATCTAACCGGGGCGGGAGTTCAGGGCTTCCGCCCCACTCATAAAGGGGAATGTATGGAATCGGCTGTTATATACCTTTTTCTGGTGACTGTCTTTTTGCCTTTCTTCTGGTTTCAGCAACAGGAGGAAGGAAGGAACTACATACTAATGGCGATAACCGGCGTATTCCTTATCTACTGGCTCATCACGAATCAGTTTCCGTATATTCCAGACTATACGACAATCGCCGTCGCCGGTTTCACGCTCTGGATGCTCGGCTCTCTCGCGTGGACGCAATCGAAGCAGAGCTATTTCGATTTCTATATGCTGTTTTGCTGTCTTCTGGCTTTTCTCGTAGCAAGAACAGTCCCTACCGAAATTCTTTTAGCAATCATACTCATCCCCGGCCCCATCTTCGTCATAATGACGATGTATAAGCAGTATATGTACTTCCACAGGCACATAAACCGCTTTGAGCATACCTTCTGGGTATTCGGAAACAACAACCACTATGGGGCATTTATCATGGTTCATCTATTCGTTGCCCTGTGGTTGCTTCTGAACGTCTCAGGATGGTACGCGATACCACTTCTTGTCATGGCGACAGGCATCGGAACGTCTCAGTGCAAGGGTGCCATCATAGCGACTGTTATTGGATTGGCTGTGACTGCGGTGATGCTTGATTTGAGTGCCATGAAGTTCGTTATTTTCCTTTTCGCTCTCGGCGTGGGGTATGCGGGTTATAAGTGGGACAGAAAAGACCGTCCGGGGAAGACAGCACAGAACCGCAGAATCATTTTCAACCTCGCCGCACTTTATCTTATCAAAGAAAAAATCTTTGCCGGATGGGGTTTGAGGACGTTCAGGAAGGAATATCCCAACGCCAACCCCAAACTGATGCAGAATGGTTACATACTCAAGATATTCTCGCAGGACGACGCGAAGGACAGGACACCCGTGGAGGCGGCGGCATCTCACAGGGTACATAATGACCATCTTGAACTTATTTTTGAATTAGGAATATTCGGATACCTTCTTTTCTTTCTCATCTTCTTCTCGCTCCCCTGGACGACCAACCCGATCCTCTCCGGGCTTGTCGTCGCCTTTGCCGTGGATGGACTTTTCTTCTTCCCCTTGAGAGAAGTCCACACGGCATTGCCTTTCTGGGCTACTGTTGGGGCTATCGCACCCGCAATAATTACGCCTCTATATATAAACCCGTTCATAATTCTTGTCCTCGTTGCGATTATCTTGAAGATACTCGGTGCGCTGTATTTCAAGTTTCAAGGTCTTGTCCTCTATGACGAATATCTGAGGACGAAGATGGAGAATGAGGAAAAGAGACTGAACCTTATCCGTCTTGCGATAGAGCGTGACCCGTACAACGGGAAGTATCTCACCGAAGCCTATTACTACCATGTGACGAAATATCCAGAGATAGCTTTTCAGTATGCTTCAAGAGCTATGGAGCATTACGACGGCGGAAAGGTCAAGTGGGGTATCTTTGACCAATACGCAAGGGCATTGTTAAGGCTCGGCGGGTTCGGATGTGCGAAGTTGGCTCTACAGTATGCCTTATACATCTGCCCGACATTCAAGCAGTCAACGGAACTCATGGGGCAGATAACCCAACTTGAGAAGATACAGTTAGAACACATCCAGAAATTAGAAATCCAGAAGAAGATGGAGATGGAGGAGAAAAGTGGCCTCATTAGTTGAGATAGCAAATCAGGCGTTATTGATGCTCGGACAGAAGCAGATTATTTCCTTGACCGAGGACTCTACTGCGGCTCGGTATTGCAACGGCAGACTGCCCTACATTAGAGATACGGTCTTGAGGGCGTATCCGTGGAACTCGGCGATTAGAAGGGCGACGCTTGCTCAGTCATCCGATACTCCGGCGTGGGGTTATGATTATCAGTACGCCTTGCCTACCGACCCGCTCTGTCTCAGAGTCCTTGAGATGAAGGAATGCAGCGACGGAGGAATGGATTGGAAAGTAGAAGGCAGATACATTCTCACGGATTCCCAAACCTGCAACATAAAATATATAGCTCAGATTACCGACCCGAATGAAATGGAAGTACTTTTGCGGGAGGCGATTGCGGCGGCGCTCGCAGCTGATGGATGTTTTTCCATTACAGGTTCAACGGCTCAGCAGGAAGCCATGTTGAAGATATACGAGAAAAAGATTTCGGAAGCGAGAAGTGCGGACGCACAGGAAGGCAACCCCGATACCTTGATTGACGACACGTTCTTAGACGCGAGACTTTGATGAAAAAATCATTTTTTAATCTTGGGTCATATGGGGAAAGACATTCCGTAACAGCGGTTCAACGAATTTTTTTGCCCCTGATTAAATTGGCGAACACTATCAGATGGAATATCCATCTAAGACATAGATTTACTTTCTCCATAACGCATCTACATAGAATTAAAGTAACTGAGGAATATCTTAGGTTTCTGAGAAAACTATAATGCTACATCCTATCCTAACAAATTTTACAGGCGGACAGGTTACGCCCCGATTAGACGGGAGAGTTGACCTCGACACCTATTATAATTCCTGTAGAACCCTCAAGAATATGTGGGTGCATCCTCATGGGGGTGCTTCGCGCAGATACGGGACTCATTTTGTTGCGGAGATAAAGGACAGCACAAAGATTGCGCGGTTGCTTCCTTTCGAGTTCTCCACTACCCAAGCCTACGTCATGGAGTTTGGTGATTACTATATCAGGTTCTACATGAACAACGGGCAGATTACTACCGGTCTCTCTGCCTATGAAATCGCGTCACCTTACGCAACCTCTCTTTTGGCATCTATAAAGTACGCTCAGAACGCCGACACGATGCGCCTTGCCAATCAATCGGTGTGGCCGCAGTTACTTACTCGCACAGGTCACACGAACTGGACAATGGCATCTATAGCCTTCACGGAGAAACCTCCAACATGGGGTGCGGGAAACTGGCCAGGTGCTGTGACGTTCTACGAGGAAAGATGCGTCTACGCCGGAACTCCAGCTTCTCCTCAATCTCTGTGGCTTAGCGAATCTTTCGCCTATGATACTCTTAATTCAGGCACGACGGCGGACGCGGGAATGTACCTTACGCTCGGCGCAACGTCTGTGAATGTTATTCGCTGGCTCTGTCCGGGAAGATACCTGAATGTCGGCACGGTAGAAGCGGAATGGGTTATCAGTGCGGGTGACGATTCGGGAATAACGCCTTCCAACAGGAAAGCCCGAAAGACAACAAGTTATGGAAGTGCGGATATACAGCCCCATTTCATAGGAAATGCTGTTCTGTTTCTGCAAAGGATAGGTAGAAAAGTCAGAGAACTTGTCTATGCCTACGTTCAGGACAATTACGAAGCAGCAGACTTGACGCTTAGAGCGGAGGACATCACCGAAAGCGGCATCAAGGAATGGGCGTTCCAGAAAGAACCGGATTCTATTCTATGGTGCGTAAGGAATGACGGGAAACTTCTGGGCTTCACATACAACAAACTGGAAAAGGTTATTGCATGGCATCTGCATGAGACTGACGGCTTATTTGAGAGCGTGGCCGTTATCCCCACAGCCGATGAAGACCAGGTATGGTTTATCGTCAAGCGGAATATCGGCGGAACTGACAAAAGATATATTGAATATCTCGAAACTGACTTTGAGGACAATCAAAAAGCCTGTTGGTTTGTGGACTGCGGCCTGTCCTATTCGGGAACAGCGGTCACTACCGTAACGGGACTCGACCACCTTGAGGGGAAATCGGTTTCTGTACTTGCTGATGGCGCGGTAGCTACGGATTGCACGGTAGTCTCAGGTTCAATCACTATCAAAGACGCGGCTTCTTCTATTACTGCGGGACTTCCGTTCCAATCTATCATCGAACCGATGCGCCTTGAAGTACCGGGACAGGGCGGGACTTCACAAGCCAGACTAAAGAAGATTCATCAGATAGCTGTCAGGTTCTACAAAACATTAGGATGCAAGATAGGAAGCGACTCTGGAACGCTTGACACGATTCCCTTCCGGCAGGTTTCGGACTTGATGGGGCAACCGCCGACACTCTTTACAGGAGACAAGATAGTTCCTTTCCCCGGTGGATGGGACAGGAACGGATACATCAGAATCGAACAGAATCAACCTTTACCGATGACGATATTATCAATCATGCCCGTGGTGAACATTAATGACTGATATTTTAGATTTCAAACCGGAACACATGATTGGGATAGAGAAGGATGACCCCGATACTAACATCCTCCTATTCTGCGGAGATTTGGATAAGAAGGCGGAATACTACGCGAAGGCAGGGCCAGCAATTACCTTGATGGATGAAGATAAGCTACTCGCGCTCGGAGGCGTAATCAAATTCTGGCCGGGTGTGGGTGAGGCGTGGATGCTCGTTTCTCCCGATGGTAGGAATAAATGGATTTCGGTTTACAGGTATATGTCGGCCTTTTTGATGTCCTGTTTTGTGAAACATGGTTTCCACAGGATACAGGCGAGTATCCTGGACAGCAACATGATAGCCCACAAATGCGCCTTTAAGCTCGGTTTCATACCAGAGGGCATGATGGTGCATTACGGGCCACGAAAAGAAAATTTTGTCCGGTATGTGAGGTTTTCATAATGGGTGCAGAAGTAGGATTGGCGGCACTTGCGGCGGGTACATTGATGACAGCCTACGGGCAATATCAGGCGGGGCAGAGCGCGAAGGAAATAGCCGCACGGAATCAGGCAGTGTCTAATGCCGATGCGATGGCAACCCTTCAACAGACCGAGGAAACCGCAACGAATCAGAGAGAAAAACTGAAAAGGATTATGGCAGCGGGTAATGTATGGGAGGCAAAATCGGGATTCGCTCCATCTGAAACCACGCAGCAACAGGCAGATTATACGTTGTCGCAAGGAGAGAAAGATATTGCCGCTATATATGCACAAGGACTTAATGCGGCAAGTCGATTAAGGTCGCAAGGACAGATTTACACGGAACAAGGGGAGGCGGCGGCGAGAGGAGGTGTCTACGGAGCAGGTGGGACACTGTTAACCGGAGTTGGCAACGTGATCGACCCCAGAGCAAGATATAGGTTCGGATAATGGCAGATAGACCAGGATATTTTTCAGAACTAACAGCGAGTACGGGCAAGAGTGGCGGGGTTGTCGCACCCATCGACCTCTACAAACCCGAATATCAGGGAATGGAACAATTCGGGAAGGGGTTGGCGAATGTAGGAGAAGACCTGCTTATACGGGCGGAACGAATAAAGAAGGAAAATGAACAAATCGTCGTTGCGGACTTAGGGATGCAATATGAACGAATGGGTTTGCAACGCGTTTTTGAAGCAAAGGATATTACCGGCGCAAATGCCGTACAATCAGGCGACAATCCCGGCGTAACCAAGACCTATGCCGATATTTTAGAGAAGGATAAAGAAGATATATTAAGTCAATTTACAGGCGACTTACAGCAACGGAAGCAACTAAACAGTATTCTTGATACTCACGTAAACCATTTCCTTGCTCAGATTGCTACGCATGAAAATCATCAAAGAGATGTCTATAAGCATCAGACGCTAGAGGCGCAATACACAAATCTGGTTACGGGATTCAATGAGGGCGGCAACCTTGAGAACGCAACAAGGGTAATGGATTCCGCGATAGATTACGTAAACCCTAACCGAGACAATCAGACATTAAAAGACCTTTACAATGCGCGACTTACTGAACACTGGCAGAAGTTTAAGAATCAATCGGTTCTTGATGAGAACTATGTAAAATTAAAATCAGACGCTACGGATGCGAATGGAAATGTCGATTACAACAAGGCGATAAACACACTCCTGACAGTTAAATATCAACAGGACAATCATATTGGCCCGCAACTGAAAGATAAACTTTTCAATGAACTCAAGGCTGAACAGGCATGGACTATCGCGCAGGATAATGCAGTTGCGACAAAGAACTATAACGACGATTTGGACAAGATTGGCAGCAAATGGATCAAAGGCGATGTCCGTGGTGCGGTAGAAGCCGTAAAGTCCTCAAAATATATAAACGACATCGACAAAGTAAAAATTATCCGGCAGATTCAGACCCCACCACCGGAAGGAAAATCCAACTCCACAACCTATCTCGCGGGAATTGAGAAGATGTATGACCCGTCAATTCCGGTTGAGGATAAGAAGGTGTGGCTATTAAGCAATCGAAGCGGCCTCAATATGTCCGACTTCAAGCATCTAAGCAATGTTGGAATGTCGCAGGAAAGGACAAATGAAAAGGCGGCCATAACAGCCGGAGTGAAGGAAATTCAAAACATCCTTCTACCGAAGGGATTGAAAGATAGTCCCACAGCCAAAGATAGGGCGCAACAAGCCGTTGACCTCTACCTTAAGGGCGTACAAGAGTATCACGACCAACTAAAAACCCCTTCCGATGTGAAAGACTATTACAAGCAGGTTTTGAGTATGCCGCAGTTCAGTAACGTCAATGTTCTTCAAGACAAGATGACAGACTTGCAGAGATTGAAAAGCACGATGAATAAAACAGGCGGGAACATTGTTGGTCATAAAGACGGGAAGCCGGTTTATGATTTGGGCAATGGTAAGTGGCAGATAGGTGATTGATGGGGCAGATTGTAGAAGCAGGTTCAATACAACTCGATAATCAAGAGAAGGTTGTTCCTGCGGGTTCGATTGAATTAGATAGGCCCGTTATGGGAGATGTTCAGAGATTTCTTCCTGACCTCTATCGCCGCTTTGTGCCTGATATAACGAAGTATGCCGTAGCCTCCGAACAAACCATGATTGATGACACACCATTATGGGAAGCGAAGGGCGCAGTTTTGTCCGGCGCGTTTTCGTGGATACCTGCGGGTTGGTCATTCTTTGGCGGTTCCGGTATGCCCGAAGCACCCATTGAAGATCCGTCATTAATCAAGAGTGCGGAGATTGCAAAGACGATTCAGGGCGCGTTTACATACGACCCGAAATCAGATGAAGGGAAAAAAATAGCCGAAGAAGTGGCGCGGGCGACAGGTATCCCGCAGCTCGCGGAAATGGGATATGGCTCACAAGAATATTGGTACAAACTGGCAGATGAAGCAACGGCGAATGGAAACGATACGACATCATCCCTGTACCGTATAATGGGTTTGGCGGCGGGAGTGGGCGGGGAATCTACGCCTTTTATCATAGGCGGCGCGATTAAACCGCTTGTACGCCCCTTAAAAGGTCTGGCAGAGAAAATATCTGAGCTTCCGAAACGTGAAGTTACAGCCGGATTGAGTGAGGGGCAACAGGGATTTTTGGATGAAGTGGCGCAGCATTTGAAGCCCGGACAGGAAATACCGTGGATGCTGAAAGAACAGGCGGGCGGCCCCGTAAAAGGCGTTGGCGCGAAAGCGAAGGGAGCTACGGGAGAAACGCCAACAGACATCATGCAGTTGACAGAATCCCTCAAGGAACTGAACTCTGATGAATTTCCTTTGATAGATAGGGTTAAGCAGGCGGTCAAGATTGCAGATACCGTGCAATCTGGAAAGGATGTCTTAATTAACGGACTGAACAAACTGAAACTCGTTGGCGAGACTCTATACAACGACATCAAAAGCGGGGAGTTAGGAAAACCAAAAGAAGTAAGCGATTTCGCAAAAGCCCGCGAAGAATATGTAGGTTCATATCAGATAAGTAACTTTGAGGCTAAGAAGTTCGGCGCAACGATACGGAAGGAAATCCCCGATGCTCTCAAGCGCGAAGCCATTGTAAATTACATTCAGGCAGACGGTGATCCCGGATTGCTGAAAAGACAGTTTGAACAATCAACTCTTAATACGGCTACGACGAAATATGCGGCAGGTTATAAAGCCGCGATGGAGTTGAAAGGAAACGAGAGAGTCTTTGCCGATAACGTTAGAAACTATTTTGACTCCAAATTGCAACAGGGAATTGAATCGGGACTTCTGGAACAGGGACTTACCGATTACGTCAATCAGATATGGGAAAAAGAAAACCCCGTAACGAGCAAATTGAAATCCGATATAGCCTATGGAAGATTGCAACCGAATCCATCATTAATTAGAAAGCGTCTTCTCGAAGATTATTTCATGGGTGAACAGTTAGGGTTTAAGCCACGGTCAAAGGATATTGGCTATCTACTTACGGCCTATGACCAAGCCATGAATAAAGCGATTGCTTCCAGGGCATTTATCAAATCGCTTTCAGATGCGAAAGCGGGAGATGGGAGGCCGGTTGTTGGAGTAAGTGGCGCAGGTAAACAGATAGAAGGTGCGATAGACGAGAAAAGCCCTTATCTCATCAGGCCAAAAGTTAAGGGTGACGACCTTGCGGATTATAAGGTTGTTGACCATCCCGCTCTGAGAAAGTGGAAATGGGTAGGCTCTGACGAATCCGGGAATCCCATGCTCATGCAGGGAGACTTGCTTGTTCATCTTGAATCATTCACTGACTTGAACAATATGTTGAAGACTTCCGCAGTCCGACAGAATCCTATCGGACGGGCGGCACTTAAAACTGTGGCGACACTAAAGGGTACACTTCTTTCGCTTTCGGGGTTTCATCAGACGCAGGTTGGGCTTCATGCTGTCTTTCATGGAGTCAATCCCTTTAACACGCCGAAGATAGATTTCTCCAATCCCTTCCATGAGGCAATGGCGAAGCACGGTCTGATTGTTGCCGACTATAAAAACATGGAACTATTCCATGAAGGCATAACATCGGGTGGGCTAATAGGGAAAATCCCCGGCCTCGGCCCACTGACGCAGAAATACACCGATTGGCTTTTCACCGATTATATTCCTCGCCTCAAAATGAAAATGGCGCAGGAAGCCTATAATAGAAACGTGGCGCGATATGGTGATAAATTCTCCGATGACCAAATTAAGAGCATAACGGCAGACCAAGCCAATGCCGCTTTCGGGGAATTAAACTATGCCAAGATGGGCAGGAATCCCACGACACAGGATGCGCTAAGACTAATGCTTCTCGCGCCTGATTTCTTTGAAGCAAGGGCAAGGTTTGTCGGGCAGGCATTAAGACCTTATGCCGGTGTCCCCGAATTACTGAAATCTCCCACAATGAACGAGCAGGGAATGGCGGCGATTCTTCGCGGTGGACTTGGCCTCTATGTTGGAGCAAGGATAGTCAATGGCCTTCTCAACGACGGAGATACACACACAGACAAGCCCTTTTCGGTTGTCATAAAAGACCGCGAGTTTAGTTTACGCTCAATCCCTGGCGATGTTTATCATTTGATAAATGACCCGCGTTCTTTCGTCTTTCATCGCCTGAATCCCACAATCACACAACCACTAATCAAGGCCATGTTAAGGCGTGACGACTTGGGGCATTATCTCACCGCCGAAGACTGGGTAAAAGATTTCTTTCTATCTCATACTCCTATCCCCGGACAGGGATTAGCCAAAGGTCAAAAGACGATATGGGAATCTCTTTTAGGTTCCATCGGTGTCAGTGCCTTCAAGTATAGAACGGATTTTGAACGGGCATTGATGGAAGAATCAAGCAAGTTCAGCGTTACGACATTATCCAGAGAAGACAGAGAAAGGAATAAAATCATATCCCGTTATGTGGATGATTTGCAGAGCAGCATCAAATCAGGCGACAACACCAAATTCAATGAGGCGATGAACGGGATTGAGAAGGACATTGGTTCCGGCAAACTCTACATGGAAGATGCCACGAAGATAACGGACTATGCAACATCCGACAGGATAGGAAGATACCTAAAATCCCTTCCAGTTGAAAGAATCCTCCCCCTTTGGAAGAAAGCAAGTTCCGATGAACAGATGAATTATTTACCGGCATTGGTTGATAAGATAGTTCTTCTTTCAAATTCGCATCCAGAGAAGTTTGCACAGCTAATGCCGCAGATAGAGAAATTGTTTCAAGGTAAGGCGATACCAAAATCAACGGTGACTGAATGACCATTACCTCAGAGACATTCAAAATTCAATACACCTCTACCGGGGCTTCCACTCCGTATCCGTACACGTTTAAGATATTGGAGAGTACAGACCTGTCAGTTTATCTTGGCGGTGTGCTTCAAGTAGAGGGAACGAATTACTCCGTAACGGATGTCGGAGAACCTTCGGGCGGGAATGTTGTTTTTTCTATCCCGCCTTCCACAGGTGCAACCGTTCTTATAACAAGGGACGGCGTACAGTTCACGCAGCAGACGCATTACATTGAGAATGATTCTTTTCCCGCAGCCGCGCATGAAGACGCTTTAGACAAGCAGACAATGCTTCTCCAAAGGATGTGGGATTATGTAAAACGGTGCTTCAAAGTTCCGATTACTTCTACTTTGACCGATCTTGAGATGCCGGAACCGGAATGTAATAAACTCCTGGCGTGGGATTCTGCGGCATCTGTTTTAAGGAATGTCAGTCTTGCGGATATTGGGGCGGTGGTTGTGGGGACGACAGGCGCAAGTCTCGCCGCTTCCAATTCTTCCAGTGAAGCATTGAATTACTTGAACGTCTCCCCGTTTATGAAGACGGTGTTGGATGACACGGATGCGACAGCGGCAAGAAGTACGCTACAGATTCCAGCGGGCGCGGTAGGTGCAACAGGTGCAGGGCAGTGGACGCCGAATGTAACAGGCAACTGTGTTCTCACAAGTCAAAGCCAGTTCACGAAGGTCGGCGGCTCATCGGCCTGGGATTCGCACGTTTATTCAACAGAGGGTTTCGTCAACGGTGCGTTCCTCAGTTTCAAGCCAGGGCAGACAAATAAATATGCTCTTATTTCCCTGCAACACTCGCCGCCGTTTTCCGTGGTCACAAATGATTACGGTTTCATGCTTGTCGATGACGGCCACATATGGGTGTGGGAAGCGGGCTGGATTTTAGACTGCGGCCTTTATACGACAAGTACAGTCGCTTCAATCCTCTACGACGGGGTGAACATAAATTATTATATCGATGGTGTCCTCAAGAAGCAGACCGCAAGGGCTTTGGGTACGGCACTCTGCTTTGACTGTGCGATTCACGGTTCAGGCGCGAGCATCAATTCTGTTGTCTTCGGCCCTGCAGGACAGACATTCCAGATAGGCTCTACCGGCGCAAGTCTTGTTGCTTCGAACTCGGCTTCCGAAGCCCTGACGATTCTGAACGTGTCGGCTTTTGGAAGAACGATAATTGATGATACTGACGCTACGGCAGCGCGGGCGACCTTGCAGATTTCATCCGGTGGTGGCGGCGTTACCTCCGTCACCGCCTCTGCGCCCCTTTACTCATCGGGCGGGGCAACGCCGAATCTGACGACTGATGTAGATGCAAACCAGAACTACATTATTGGTGGCGGTGGTGGGTCATGGGGTGGTGGTCCCGGTTACAACGTAGGAATCGGCTATGTCGTTTTTCACCAACTTGTAAGCGGCCAAAATAATTTCGCACTCGGATATTCCTCAAATTACTCATTAATTGGAGGGAATGGAAATGTAGGAATCGGCGGCGGAGGAACACTCTATAGTAATCAGTATGGATATTACAATATAGGAATCGGATATGCCTCTGGATGGGGAATCACCGGAAATTACAATACGGCGATTTCCGCATATTCGCTTTTTTACCTCCGCTATGGTGACCACAACACCGGAATTGGGCTTGGCGCAGGGCAGGGGGCAGGTATCTATGATGTTTCTTACAATGTCCTGATAGGAAATTACTCAGGGTTCAACCTCGCCGGGAATGGAAACGTTTTCATCGGCTATCAATCCGGCTACAACGAAACCGGCTCTAACAAGCTCTATATCGCCAATTCCAACACAGCTACGCCCCTAATCTACGGGGAGTTTGACACGCCATTACTGAAAGTGAACGGCTATTTTTATCTGCCAACGATTAAATCCGGCGCAACTCAGGCGGCGGCAGGCGCGGCAGCAAATGAAGTCTGGAAAACATCAGGCCATGCGAGTTTGCCTGACAACGTACTTATGATTGGAGTTTAATATGATACCACCGAGAGAATATGCAGCAAACAGGGAAGGATTCAGGATTACGGCTCTGAAAGAAAAAGGTGCGAAGGATGACGGGCAACCCACACACACCGTCACCTACACCGAATATGCCCGCTTCGGGGGCAAGTCCACAGAGAAAACGGAAATCGTGAACGCCTTTCAGGTAGCAAATGAAAGGAAGATGCTTCAAGACCAGATTGACAGGATGACGGCGGACAGGGATGCGTTAGACGTATTCCTTGCAGACTGCCAAAAGGCAGGAGGATAACATGACAATATCAACTGAGACATTCCGCGTTTCATATACGTCAACCGGCGGTACGATATATCCCTATACTTTCAGGATACTCGAAACAACTGACTTGAAGGTATATGTAAACGGGACACTAAAAACCGAATCCACGGATTATACCGTAACGGGCGCGGGAAATCCAAGTGGCGGGAATGTCGTCTTCGTATCCGCTCCCACAGCGGGAAGCACCGTCCTGATCGTCAGGGATGGAATTACCATGACGCAGGAAACGGACTATATAGAGAATGACTCCTTCCCCGCGGACTCCACGGAAGATGCCCTTGATAAACTCACGATGCTCTTGCAAAAGGTTTGGGACTATACAAGGCGTTCCGTGAAACTCGCCATTACATCGAATCTGACAGACCTTGAATTACCTTCGCCCGAAGCAAGTAAATTGCTTGCATGGAACTCTCTGGGTACTGCCTTGACGAATGTTTCCTTATCTACCACTACTCTTGCGGTAGGTGGTGCGGGTCAGAGCCTTGTACTTGCCGCAAATGCTTCTGAAGTCTATACAGACCTCGGCGTATCTCCTTTTGCAAGGACAATACTCGATGACCTTACTTCTACGGCGGCCTTCACCACAATGGGCGTTTCAAGTTTGATGCGTCCGCTATTGTGTACGGAATCGACGGCGACAGTAAGGAATACGATTTCAACAGGATTGGCGCGGTTCTCGGCTTTCTGTTCGGCAACATATCAATCACTCGTCAAGTCAGCATATACCAAACTTACGGTTGATACCGAAAGATTTGATGCGGGTGGATGCTATGATTCCGTAACCAACTACCGATTCACCGCACCGAGAACGGGATATTACCATTTCGATGCAGGGTTAGCTTTTATAACGGCAAGTACAAATTTGGCCGTGGCGATATGCCCTTACAAGAATGGCGCACTCTATAGTGCACAATATTGTGAACGAGGCAGTTCAGTATCAGCCACAAATGGTAGAACGTGGTCAGATACTCTCTATTTAACAGCGGGTCAATATATGGAGATCTACGCATATAGCCCTGACGCAGCGGCATCGGTAATGGGACACGCGACAGGAATTTACACATTCTTTTCGGGGTATGAAATAGGAGCATAAAAAAGGAGGTAGGAGATGGCACAGATTAACGCTTTATTGGGAACAAGGGATGCGAGAGATGGCAATGTCATAGGACTTACGGCCTCAAGCTGGATTTACGCAATTTATCTCACAGCAAATACAGCGCAGACAGTTGCCGTACCGGACAACGCCAAGCACGTTCTCTTCGCAGGAAGCGGCAACTTTCAGGTTATGTACTGTCAGAAATCCACGACATTAAATCAGATCGCTTCGGCAGCGGGGATAAATTCCTCTTATAAGCAGAATAATGAAGCATCTGCGACAGGCCAGGGTGCGGAACTTAATCCGGCACTCAGGACACTTCTCGGAATCCCGTGCATCGGACTTATTGCACCGGCGGCTTGTTCCGTAACGATGGCATTCTACACATAGGAGGTTCTATGCAGATTCATGGACAGTTAAGCGGAGGCTCGTCAAAGAATAACCCGCACAAGGCCGGATGGAAACCGTATTAGGAGGACACAATGAGCCGTGACCCATTGGAGTTAGTGCCGGAACTTCAAATACTCTATCTTCGTTTCTGTGAAGAAATGGAGTTAGCGGGAATAAGCCATATCCTCACCTGTACCAGAAGGACACAGGAGGAACAGGATGAACTTTTCGCACAGGGCAGAAGCAAACCGGGCAAGATAGTGACCTGGACGCACAACAGCAAGCACGTTGAAGGCAAGGCGTTCGATATAGCCGTTCTGATGAATGGCAAGGTTTCGTGGGATGGGAAGGACTACGAGAAGCCGGGAGAGATAGGAGAGTCAATCGGTCTTGAATGGGGTGGAAACTGGGCCGGGAAGAGAGACTTGCCGCACTTCCAATTAAAGGAGACATGAAATGGCAGATGAATTCGACGAGAAACTTTGCATTGAGCGACACAAGACTATCGACCACAACATAGACGACTTATGGAAGTTTCATGGAGAACTCTCGCGGTCAATTAACGGCAAGTTCAACAAGATTATGTTCTCGATACTCGGAACATTGCTCACCGTCATAGCTTCAATGGTTGTAATCATCTTCACAAGGCATTAGGAAAAGTTATGGACATAACATCATTATTAAGTGGCGGGATAGTAGATGCCGTAATGACCGTTCTCAAAAGTACCGGCATTATAAAAGACCCTGAGCAGGAGATAAAAATAAAGCAACAGATTGCCGATGCCACGAAGAACGCCCAGGACTTTTTCATTCAGTATTTCACGGCTACAATCGGCAAGGATGAACCGTGGTATAGCCCTAACAAGCTATTCAGACCGATATGTTCCTTCACCGCAATGATATTCTATGTCTATTGCCGGATTAAGGAGATACCGCTTACTACGGCTGACATGACTCTTATAGGCGGGATTATCATGTTTTGGTTTGGCGGTAGGACGATAGAGAAGTTGTTTGACAAGGCTTAAAGCCTATTCGTCATCACCATCCACTCAAGGAAGTCAAGAAACAACAAAACAGTATAGACGATGACGAATGCAGACAAAACCATGAGAAGGACTGTGCCGATCTTGCTCGTTAGCGGGTGTCTGAATATAGTTTGCACCATCGCGGCCTTCTGTGTGTTTTTATATATTTCTTGTACTTTACGCAGAACATTTTATAACATTTAACCAACTTCAGGTTTTTGCAATCCGCACAATGTATCTCAATTTTCATATGCCCGCCGGAGGATGAAGAATCGTTCCATAGGTGAAAATGCCTTCTTCTTCGCCGATTATTTCCACATTGCCGTGATTGGGATAAACCTCTTTATGGAAAAATTCATTGTGGAAGAAAAATGATCCATCCTGATAAACGACCTCAACCACAAAGTTCTTGTGGGTTCTTATTTCTCCTTCAGGAGTGCAGTTTGTGGGTGTTCCATATTGACCCTCAAGACCCCCTCCAAATGCCGCGCCCGTTATGTGCCACGGATAAATGCACTTGTCCCCGCACTTGATCATCGTCCCGTTTTTATCCCACAGGCCGATAGATTGCCCCTTAAAAAGACCATCCTGCTCTCTGTGCCTATCTTTCTCGTCCATCCACATATTTTTTATCCCTTTTGACTATTAGGGTTATTGGGGTTGTTTCGCCACCACCTTCTGTAGTTCCACCATTCAATCAAGTAGATTGCGAGTGCCAACGGATAAAGCAATATAAGGAACAATCTCCGCACTATTCTGTAGCCCCACGGCGCGGGCGCGTTGTCAACAACATTCGGATCGTCACCCATTCCCATAGGTTCCCCCTTTTTCTTTATCTCCCCGAACCATGTACCTTCGGGATAGCCGCCACGACAGGGTTTTCTCATTTGCATAGCTTCCTCAGTTTCTCAAGCGCGAGAAAGATAAGCACGATGACGATTGCGGCTGCTTTGATTAGTCTGTACACCCCTCCCCCTCGGCCTTCAATGCTGCTTGTGCATAGGCAGCCATACAGTCTGATAATTTTGTACTTCCTATTTCGCCGCTGTCTTGAGCAGCAATCTTCTGTAGCGCCTCCCGCAGCCTCTCGACCTCGGCCTCGGCAGTCTTGACAGCATCTTTCCATCTATCTACCTGTCCTTCAGCCGTTTCGTGGGCAACCCGCGCCTCAGCAAGCTGTGTATTGAGGCGGGATAGTTCGGAGAGGAGTATATCAGCAAATGCCTCTGCTAACTCTGGTATCAAAATCATGCCTGATGTCTCTTTGGTGCACCAAGCCTGTGCCGCTAATCCTAATGCTGTTTTCCTGTCCATATCACGCCTCCTGCTACTTAGATTTTGCTTCGTAAAGTTCCCTCACCAACTCCAGAATTGCCTTTGGGTAGTCGGCGGGGTAAGAGCCGCTTTCTACAACCGCACCTATTTGGTCTTGAATCTCAAAGGATTTCCCTATTTCATTTTCCGTAAGGCAAATATCGTAAAGAGATAACAGTTTGGAAACAATTAGCGTCATAAGTTGCCCCCAATCATGCAGGGGGTCAAAAAGAACATAGTGCCGCTTCATGGGGTCATTGATGTCTTCTCCTTCAAGAAGATAGACATTCTTTGGTTCTCCTAAATGGGGAAGAACTTCGTATTTTTTCCCCAACCACTTTGCTGCTATTTCGTTAAGCATCATATACCGTTTCCTCTTCACCAATTTAGTTATTGGTTATGGTTTAATCTCTTCCCAAAATCCAAATACGCCATCTTTTTTCCCGTTGATAAAGGGCGTACCCGAACCCGCGACCCACACCTTTTCTTTTTGAATTTTTACAACAACATCATCTTCTGTTGACGTAACACCTGCGCCGTGTAAATACTTTGTAACCTTCATTCCCTTTTTGAATTTCATTCGCCCCCTCCTTTCGGGTGTGCTACTTCGGTATATCAACCCTTTCTTGTCCGCCTTGTATAGGCGGTTTAGGGTCTATGTTGCATGAAAGACAAGCTATGTTCGATGGTGCATAAACCCGCCCGCACTTCGGACATATCCAGCCGTACTGAGGCATCGGAACAACGGACAGGAACGGTGGAAAATTTGCGCAACCGCATCCCCCAGTCGTAATTTCTAAACCACAACATAGACATCTGCTCATTTCACTCCCTCCCCCTCAAGAACTGCAAGGCCAACTCGCAAAAACGGGCGGGCTGCATGAGTTCCCAAAACCACATTACATAAGGTTCTTCCCAAAATGCCTTTCCCGATTCAGGGTCAATAAGTAATCGTGGGTCTCTGTTTTCCCATGCCCATATCGAGAACGGAATCAGTAGCCCCTTCTCCACGAGCTTATCCTTGACCGCCATCATGTCGTCAGCACTTTCAAAATTCCGTTTATATGGACGGTCGGTTTCACCCAAAAAATTCATCAATAAGTCCTTATCGTTTTCGGTCATATCGCAACCGCCTTTCTTGTATGCACTTCTGCATGACAATCTCTACATAACCACTTTACGGCAAGTCTCTTTTGATAATCTTCATGGTGCGCATGAAGGTCGGGGGCAGACAATCCACATCTCTCACAGGCATTTGGTTTACTCAATCGACCAGATGCCAATGCCTTAAAAACAGAACTATGAACTCTGTGCTGTGGCGTGTTTTTAACGTAATTGTCCCTGCTATGTTTGCGTGCCTTATCTCTATTGCCAGACCTCCATTGGCGGGTATAAGAGGCGTGTCTTTCTTTATTGTTTGCCCGCCAACGGCTTGCCCGTTCCCGACTCATACGTTTTATTCTTTCTTCTTTTGTCTCCGTCAACTCCTGTTTCCCCTTATCCTCCATGCCCCGCCTCCTACCTTCGACCGGCAGCGACAACGCGCCCCGAGTAGATTTCAACCCTTGGTCTCGACCTCTTATGCCACCTTCATCTTCATAAAAGCGTCTTTGTACTCATCATACCGATCAATGAACTTCTGCAACTTGTCAACCGTAGGTTCGCTTTCGATGACGTAGTTGAAGAACTCTACCTTGCTCTCTTTGGTAAAGCCCTTCATCATGCCGGATATTGTTTTTTTAAGGCCGTCGATGATCTCGGCCTCGTTTTCGGTTTTCTGTTCGGCTTCGAGCGTGGTTTCTTCCGGGGTAATGTCTATCGCCTCTTTAGACAAGTCCTCTGATTTCACGCTACCGCCCTTGTCGGCTGGCATTTCCTCTGGTATGTATGGCATCCCTCCGAGTTCATCCGGGAAGGCAAGCCGGAAACCCTGGGCTATGGCAACCTTCTTGAGCATGAAGGTGGGCATGGACTTCCACGTTGATTGATTCTTGTCAAATTCCTTGCGGAATACTTCCCACTTGATAGGGTTCGCCTGATCTTTGCGCCTGATCTCAATTACTGCCTTCTCTGTGGGCTTCCCCGAATCCTCAATCCAGCATGACCAGCCGTCGAGCTTGCCCGTCCGATCTGCCCTCTTTAGGTATTGCTCATACCCCACGATGATAGAGGCCGGGTTATCGCCGTACTTCACAAAATGGATTTCACGCTTGAACGGATTGAGGCCGTAGCTCTTTGAGATACCCATGAACATGAAAAGCTCTTTGTCCGTGGCCTTCGGCGCGATGTACTTCTTAATGTCATCCATCGTAATGACCATTTCTTTTTGCTCGACCTTTACAGCGAGTGCCTTGTCCATTATTGCAACTCCTTTCTTAACTGATATATTCCCAAAAGATGTTTGAATATTCTCCATGCCGGGGTTAGCTTGTCCGTGAAGTCCCGCACATCGAAACCCTCTGTTTCATCCCTGCCAACACGGAGTATTTTTGCGCTTTTCACAACGCCGTTTATCTGTTCATTGATAAGCTGGTCATATGCCGCTAACTGGATCACCATTTCGGGATATATTGCCTTCCCCGTCTTGATGTCCAGAAGGGTACTGATGCCGTCTATAACAGCTAAAATATCGAACTGGCCGCCGTACTTGAACTCCTCAGAAACCAATGCTTTTTCGGCATGGATTACTTGAATGTTCTTTCCGTTCTCCCACTCAAAGAAAGATATAAGGGCGTTCTCGGCTTGCCCGATCTGGTTCTTTGTGTAATCGTCAAGGTTGGGCGTTGTCCCTAACAGGTGGCAGATAATCATGTCATGGGCAAGCGTACCAATATCGGCCTTGTCATCCTTGAACTTCTTATAGTCTATTCCCTTCATGCCCAAGTCCCATGCCCAGTAAATAAGGGCGGGTTTGTCAAGGATGCCTGTAATCGTAGTCACGCCGGGAACGATAGTGCCGTCCTTTGTCTTGTATCGCTGATGCGCTTTTGTTTTCACTTGAACACCTCCATATCAATCTGCCGCACCTTGCGGGTGATGGGCTTTAATTCGGGAAAGTTTATCTGCCCCTTGTCCGATGCCACGGCGGAGAGGCGGGTGCGCTGACGGTTCAATTTCTCTCTGACAACAAAATACCGCCACAGAGCGCAGTCCTGAAAGCATCCTTCGTATTTGCAAGCGTTCTCGTCGGCATAGCCGCACTCGTCTTTATATTCGCAGCACATTATTTCTTCTCCTTCCTACGGCATTATTTCTCGCACCACATCCACGAAAGCTCTCCTGTATGCTTCCTCAGTCGGCGCGAAAAGCTCGCGGTTGACTTGGTTGTAATGTACGACGTTGGCAATCCAGACGACGAAGAACATCCAGATGAACATTGCCAACAGAAAGCCGAAAGCCGATTTGATTTTGTCAAGCAAGATGCGGTCGATGCGGTTCATCTCTCCCCCTCCTTCTCCCTGTAGTAAGCATCAAGTATCTTATTCTCGATAAGGTAATCCGTGTTGTCGGGTTTCTCCCGAAACTCCCCTCCTGCCTCCATCAAACGGTCGTACTCGTACTGCCGGGCAACGCGGGATTCGTAGGGGTTCATTTCTTTGCCTTTTGCGGAGTCATGTCTGTAATCCACGCTTCCATTTTTGTGTTGAGCAACCTGACAAGGTTTTCGGGAACCTTCTGCACCTGTTCGTTGTTGGCGATTTTCGGAATCAGGTAGATTGCAGCAAAATCTTTCGTTGACGGCACAAAGCTACCGAAAATAAAAATGGTGCAGGCAAAGACAGCCATTTTGATTGAAAGAGATAAACGTTTTTTGGCCTTCTCTGGTTCTATCTGGTCTGCCGCCCAAACCGCCATAGCTAATAGAACCGCAATCGTGATAGCGGCGGCAATAACCAGAAACCAACATATTCCGTGAATTTCATCTAACCGCGTAATCCAATAAATATCCCAACTCGTAATCATTTCTTCATTCCTCCCCCTCTCAGGATTGGCGGGGGCGGGCAAGCTAAAGTCGGAATACTTGCTAGAGTTCTCCTTGACGACTCGGTCGATAGCCGTCCGACACTCTATGGACACCCCCGCGTGATTTGGGCGGGGAGCATCCCCGCCTTGAAAGAGCTACTTGCCGATGCAGAGGATTGCGGGATTTAGAACGCCTCCGCTTTCGTTTGCCTTATCCCCCTCATCTTTTATTTGATTGTCCGTATTCCATTTGCGCCGGAAATCCTCACCGCGACTATGGCAGCCAGAAACCATACTTGCGACACATCCCGCCATAAATCCCGTTATGCCCCCGGCTCCGATGTTCTTGTCTGCACGACAAATTATTTCATGTGTGTCAAAATCATCTTCCTCATCGAGAAGCCGCATGACCTCTCTGGCAACATCAACGCAACATTTGCCATAAGGGTCTTGATTTGCAACTTCCCAACTTTTCCATTTTTCCGCCTCTATTATTGCCAACGCCTTCCCCCTTTCTAAATGTGTTTGCTTTGCCAAAGCCCCTACTGCTTCCCAGATCGGCTATTCGTCCGGGCTTCACCCTTGTCCATAAAGTATCCGTTACCCTCGTGTGCCATATGCGATACTTATTATCGCGACATCACAGATTCGACAGATTCCAAAGACGCCGGTGTTCGGGTTGTACTTGAAACAACTTCTTTTTGCGCTATTGATGCGCGCAAATAAACATCTTTTCTATATGCAAGAATTTCTTTAGAATGAGCCGTATTACTATGAAGAAAAGTGTGGCAACTCGGACAAAGCTGCAATATTTCTAACTCTTGGCTATAATCATTATGATGCTTAAATAGTTCTCCGGGGAACCCGCAAATAGAACATTCGCCGACAGTTTTGCCTAATCGCCGTTGTACCCTCTTATAAATGGTAGAAACATTAGTGTCATGCTTAAGCATGTTTTGGTTATGGGATGTTTTGGGAAGCGAACGGATATGATTTTTAATGCGCCAGGAATGCCAACATTCCCGGCTGCAAAATTTAGATGCTGACCTTTTTACCCTGCACGGCATAACGGTAAATGTGATCCCGCAATGTTGACAAGTTAGATTTACGCGGCGCGGCTTCCAAGTAGGCGAATGTTTGTATTTCATATGTTCCTCCTAAATTTGACCTTAGTATATACTTTATATCGGACAAGTCAAGAAAAATCTTAAAGGGATTTCAAATAAAATATTTTAAGAAAAAAGTAGACAAGGCACGGCAGAAATGATAGGGTAAGTTCTATGGAGAGCATAAATATTGAGAGGCTTGAACGCAAGCGGAAACGGCAAGGGCTTAGTATTGTTGAGCTTTCTAACAAAGTAGGCATGACTAAGCAAGCATATTATGACATCCTCAACAATAAATCTACCAAAATTTCTACACTTAAAAAGATAGCAGATACGTTAGGGTCTAATTATAAAGACCTCTTGCTTTAATTTTTTTTGTACCATTTCCACCGTTCCACAGCACAATCTTTACAAATATATTTTATTACACTCTTTACATACAGTAATTTTTTAATAGCAAACTGGTAGGACATTTCTACCGCAACACCATAGGAGCATCTATGGAGCATTATCCACGCAACACATGCCGGATTACTAAATGGTGTCCGACCTGCAACAAGGTGACGTTTCATCGGGTTGACAACAAGAGGGTTGGCATCTGTACAGAGCATCGTAAAGAGGGATTATCGAAGGAGCAAGAGAAGCGGGAAGAAAAAAGAATCCGTGATGAACAAAACCCGACGCTTTTTTAACATAGGAGCATCTATGCGCAAGAACATGAAGCCCTGTGCATGTGGCAAACCGAAGACGGGATACAGGTATTGCAGAGACTGCGCTAAGAAGTTCTCAAGGGCAAAGTCAACGGACTACAGCCGGAAGCATGAGGTTTCGGATTGGACGGAACATAGAGAGGAACCTGCGAAATGCCCACGCTGTGGTAAGAATCACACCATATGGGTGATCGCTCCGAAGCATCTGCCGATTGAAGTGCGAAGAAAATACTGTGAACGGTGCAATGTGATTGTCGAACACCAATATGACAATGTAATGAGCATAGGATTACGATGACACCAAAAGAAGCTCTTAGAAAATACTGCGTCCAGTGTACGGGCGGGAAGTACAACGAAATAGAATCCTGTGATGCGAATAAAGAGGGTTGGCATATCTGCGTCTTTCATCCCTACCGTTTAGGTAAGGGAAGACCATCGGTGAAGCTGTTTCGCAAAGTCTGCCTTCAGTGCATGGGTGGTCATACGAGTTTCGTTTCAGAGTGCGGGATTTTTGATTGCCCGGCGTTCCCGTACAGGATGGGAAAGAATCCGGCGCGAAAAGGGGTTGGAAACCCTTCACGGAGCAAAATAAAACGGTAGCTGAAACGGGTTTTTTGAATCAGGATTGAGAGATATGGGTAAACGCCTACCTAACACGCCACGGTCAAAAGTGCGAAGTGCATTACGCCAGCTCTGGTTAAGGTCAAGGGAACGGGCGGCGGCTCTCAGGCGCGACAATTACACGTGCCGATTTTGCGGCAGGAAGCAATCGAAGGCGAAGGGTAAAGAACAAAAGATTGAAGTGCATCATCGGGAGGGTATAGACAATTGGGAGAAAGTTATTGATTTAGTTTTTGCGGAATTGCTTTGCAGTCCTGAGTATTTAGAAACCACTTGCCCCGAATGTCATGATGAAAAAAGTACACAGTTTTTTCAACAAAAGGAAATAGAATGAAGCCCGTCCCCGGCAAGCTCATACTTAACGAATATGTCAAATGTTGCTTCTGGCATATCGAGCTTGCCAAAAAGAAAGGTGCAATGGTGCATGGAGGCCGAAGGTTCAAGAACGCGCTCGCCGCTCGCGGAAACGCGGAGTATTGGGCGAAGAGGCTAAATATAGATTTGGCGGAAAGCAAATCGAACACAGTATGTCGGCAGAATTCCGACATTGAGCGTAATACCATACAATCGTAGGGTTTAACCATACAATGCTTACTCTCTACATAAGAAACGTGAAGACGGTTAAGGGCGTGGCCGATTACGAGTATCTTGTCGCGGTTAATGCCACTGTAATCGAAAAGGGGTTTCTATCAGGCCACAAACGAAAAGACGGGTGGGCGGTGCTTGTTAAGAAGATCGCAGAGCAACACGCTTCCCCCACAAAAGAGAGCAAAGTCAAGAAACGTGGTGGAAAAGAGGAGGGTGAATGAACAAAGGTCAAATATGGACTAAAAAAGAAGAGGAAATATTAAAGACCTTAATAGAGCATGGCTGCACCATTGAGCAATGCTGTAATGTTTTTCCTTCTCGTTCAATAGATTCTCTTCGGCGCAAGATAGTAAGAATGGGACTTGAGATAATACGAAAAGAACCAGACATCAATTTTGAGGCGTTCAAACAACTTATGCGAGGAAAGCAAGAATGTCTATAATGGCTATAGTCTCGGATGTGCAAGTGGGACACGAAGCCGCCCTTTGGCCTGAAAACTTCACATATAACAAAGGTATGGTTGCGAACCTTTCTCCTGCTCAGGAAGTCCTACTTCAATACTGGCGGGATTTCTGGACTTGCGAGGATGTGCGAAACGCCGAAACAGTTTTAGACTTAGGCGAAGCGATAGAAGGGAAAAACAAGAAGGGATATGGCCGCGCCCTTGTAACGGCAAACATAGACGTTCAATGTGATGCTTATAAGATTTTGTTGCGCCCTTATGTTGCCGGGAAAAAGTATTTCAACCTTCGCGCCTCTGATTATCACGATTCAGAAGATACAGACATTGAAAAAGGAATTGCGGATGCTTTAGACGGAACTTACTGTGAATATATTTTCAACGGGAAGATTCAGGAAACAGGCCATATCGTATGGGCAACGCACAAGGGCGGAGAAGCCATGCTTTACCGCTCAACCATGCTTGACCGCAACAGTCTCTATTTCTCCGCCATTAAGTCTAAACTCCACGAAGACCCCGACATCATAATTTATGGACACCACCATAAACACTTTAGAGTCGATACCGAGACACGAATAAATCTTATAGCTCCTACATGGAAGTTCTGGCATCCGATAAAGGACGCAGCAAAATTTCCCTACACGCAACCAACCATCGGCGGCCTGATTCTAAAGTTCCCGAAAAACAGAGGACAGATTGAAGTCGTGAAAAAGTTCTACCCATTACAACATATCTACAGCGCATTAAGGGAGGTTTAACATGACAATCCTTGAAACAATCTGCGCCAAGTGTCTCAGGTACTACAATCAGTCAGGCAAGAAAGAGTATGTATGCCCTTACAGGAAGTGCAGGTTTTGGGAATTAAGAAAAGAGAAGGGGGCATAAATTATAACCTTGCCTGTATTTTTTACAATAGGTGAAACATGGCCTGTCTCTACATTTTGAAAAATAAGTTAATGCCAGGATTTTGTAAGATAGGCGTTTCCAACAATGTTAGCCGCCGCGTTAACGAACTCTATGGCGCATGGCGCGTTGTTAAACGATGGAAGATGGATATTGAAAAAGCGCGAAGGTATGAGAACGCGGTAACTATAAAGATGAAGCCCTTTGCGGCTCTTGGTAGAGAGTTGTTTAACTGTCCCACAAAGCACCTAATTAACGTGGTTGAAAATATTCTCGCCGACTATGTTCCTCAAGAAATAACACTCCCGCCAGAAGCAAAAGTCATTAAAGCAGACATACCGGAACTTGGAAAGCTGATCCGCGCCACAAGGAACGAGCAGGGAATTACACTGGTCACGGCATCCGGATTGCTGAATCTCGGCTACAGGTTTTTAAGTGATGTAGAGAACGGCAAGGAAACGTGTCATATCGGAAAGGTGTTTCAGGCACTACAAGGGTTAGGCATACAGATCTATTTCTATGTGCCTGCGAGAACAAAGACCGAAAGGGAATGAGATGAAATATATAGAAAATCCAAAAACGAAAGGTAGTGGAATCATCTGCGCCATTCCACAGACAGGGACTTGCCCAAATAATTGTGAAGATTGTTTCTTTCAATCCGGAAGGTCTTATCTTGAACCACTCGCGGAAAATCTTCCAAACTTGCCTCCGCGCGAAATGGTGCATGGGCGCATTGTGCGCGTCAATGACGGGAATGATAGCAACATCCAAAAAGATATTGTCATGGAAACCTGTAAACAATTTCCTCGGAAATTCTACAACACCGCGCTGCCAAACAATTTGGAAAGTTTTGATGCGCCAGTTGTGCTTACGTTAAATCCTGGCGTGATGACAGACGAGAAATTTCATCTGTTAAACGATATTCCCGCGAAGCTTATGTTTGTAAGATTTAGAACGAATACATGGAACATCAATGTTGCCGAAAACGCAGTTGAATTTTATACAAGCGCGGGCGTTCCCGTTATTCTCACTTTTATGGCGTATTTCCGGCAGACAATTCCAGAAGACCATCAGCAATTTTATACTTGGCGAAAAAGAACGCTTAATTCTTATTGGGCGATAACAACGGCGGGTTGGCAGATGGTAATGCAGAGATTCTTTTATAATAAGTGGGTTTATTCGTGTGGGAAGATTGAAGGCGAAAACGGAACTACGGCTTGTCGGCATTGTGGAAACTGCCTTCGTGAATATTTCGCAACGATGGAGAGGTTGGCCCTATGACCGACGCAGCCCTGGTGTTCGGTATGTGGCTCATCGACATAACAAAGGGCGCACATCTTAAGTGCGTATCGTGTGGCCGCTGGTTTTGGCCGGACGACCCCGGCGACCTTGAGTGCATAATCTGTTGGGAATTGGGAAGGGTGTGGGGATGAGGTTTGGTTATGTTGACACTTGCGTATTCTGAGTTCGCGAATCCAGACGTTCTTAAACTCTGCACGGCGATAATTTACCTTGCGCTACTTTGGTACGCGATAAAAAGGGGGAAGAAATGAAAGAAGCTCAATGGTTGTTGGTCGTATCAATCATGTTAACAATAGCCGGTGCGCTTTTTATCCACTTTGGATTAGGAATTATTGTTTTGGGACTTTGGGCAGCCGTATTTGCTTGGGCATCATCATAGGA
>Ga0335069_10001705_pt1 | contig 35052 bp, 34 predicted proteins | sample Lox_Sample_11_FD_206714 | JGI IMG/M metagenome (GOLD analysis project Ga0335069, IMG submission 206714) | Soil microbial communities from Loxahatchee National Wildlife Refuge, Florida, United States - Lox_Sample_1.1 | ecosystem: Environmental > Terrestrial > Soil > Wetlands | place: USA... | reverse complement strand
GCGCAGTTGGCGCAGGCGTTCGGTCCGGTCTCCTGAAGCGACTGTCGCCACCGCCTGGCGGGCGATGGCAGCCAGGTCGAACGAGCGGTCGTACGCCAGTGCGCAGCGCGCGGTGAGCTCCTCCTCGTCGATCGGAAACCCCGGTGATCCCACGGCTTTCATGGCCTTTACGCGATGCCGAATCACCTCTTCGCGCGTCACCGCGGGCGGGCCGCCGAACACCTCGCGCATCACCTCCGGCGTGGGTTGGCCAATCTGCATGTTTCCCGTGCTCGACATCATCGAGATGAGCGAGCGCACGCGGTCCGGATGCTCGATCGCCATCGTTTGCGCAATCTGGCCGCCCATCGATGCACCGACGACATGCGCGCTCTCGATGCCAAGCGCGTCCATCAAGCCGACGGTGTCGGCTGCCATGTCAGACAGCGTATAGCTGACGGAACCAAGGTCGCCCTTGAGCACCGCGGGAAGGTCCGGCGAAGGAGCGTTCGCGATGTGTGTCGAGTGTCCCGCGTCGCGATTGTCGAAGCGGATCGGTTGCAGGCCACGGTCGGCCAGCATGTGGAAGAATGCATCCGGCCAATGAATCATCTGTGCGGCGCCGCCCATGATCAGCAACACAGGCGGCGCACTGCGGTCCCCGATCCGCTGGTAGGCGATGTCGATGCCGGCAGGGCCGACCTTGTATGCCATTTCGTCGACGAGCGATGGATCGAATCCGTTCACGAGTTCCTGCATGCTTCTCCTTTTTGCGAAGGCACACTGCCGCGGCCGCCAGAATCTCCGGCCGCGGTGTTTTTGTGTTCGCTCGATGAACGTACCCGGAATCCGGCTGGAAAAACAGTCTGTTTCTTCAGTTCCAGGCTTGCTATTCTAATAGTGGCAGGGAAGGAATTTTCGTCCCCAGTCGCGACGAAACCGGGCGCAGATTGCCACGCTTACCCGGCTCACCCCAGCAGCGAATCCGCAAACTCCGCAGGCGAAAACTCGAGCAGGTCTTCCATCTTTTCGCCGACGCCGGCAAAACGCACCGGCAGATCCAGCTCTCGCGCGATGGCGACCGCAATGCCGCCCTTCGCCGTACCGTCGAGCTTGGTGAGCACGATGCCGGTGACTCCCGCCGACTGCGTGAAGAGCCGCGCCTGCTGCAGCCCGTTCTGGCCGGTCGTTGCGTCCATCACCAGCAGCACCTCGTGCGGAGCGCCGGGAACCAGCCTCGCCGCCGTGCGCCGCATCTTGTCCAACTCATCCATCAGGCCGCTCTTGGTGTGCAGGCGGCCCGCCGTGTCGACATAGAGATCCTGGATGCCCCGCGCCTTTGCAGCGCCGATGGCGTCGAAAAGGACGGCTGCCGGATCGCCTCCCTGTTTGGTCTTGATCATCTCCACACCGGAGCGCCCGGCCCACACCTCGAGCTGTTCGATCGCCGCGGCACGAAACGTGTCGGCGGCACACAGGAGAACCGAGCGGCCTTGCGCGCGGCTCCAGGCAGCGAGCTTGCCGCTGGTCGTGGTCTTGCCGGTTCCATTCACGCCGACGAGAAACGTCACCTTGGGCGGAGCGCCGGGCGTCGCGACCGGCCGTTGCGGCGCCTCGAGGATCGACCGAATCTGTTCCTTCAGCAAAGAACGGAGTTCTTCGCCGCCGTCGATGCCCTGGCGTTTTGCCCGGTCGCGCAGCGCGTCGAGGATCGCCGTCGTGGTAGGCAGGCCGAGGTCGCTCGTGAGCAGCGCAGTCTCAAGGTCCTGGAGCACCTGCTCGTCGACGGCGCGGGTGTGCGCAACGATGCCCTCGATGCGCGACGACAGCGATTCACGGGTGCGCGAGACCGCCTGCTTCATGCGGTCGAAGAAGCCGCGCTTCTGCTCCGGTTCGGCCTCCGCTTCCCGCGCCGCCGCATCCCTCTGGTCGTCGAAGAGCTTGATGAATTCCATCGCCAAGTTCGAGTCTACGGCATCCGGCGAACCGCCCCGAAACGGCATGGGTGAGCTTGGCGCGGCCGGCAAAGCAGGCTTTCGTCACCAGAAATTCACCTTCGCGCCCGCTAGTGATTCAAGGCGGAAAAATCCGGAATGTCCCGACTCATGATGCGGAGATCGTATTCATTCAGAAAAACGATCGGCATCCGGCTGCGTGCGCTGCAACGAAGGCACTTGTCCGCCAGGCTCGTTTCGCGAAAGAATCCAAAAACGGCCGCGCCCGGCATTCCTCGCGACGAAATTCCCCGCCGGAGCCAGCCGTATAAACCAAGGAGGGCCATGAGCAGAGTCCGCGTACTGGCAGGCACGAAGAAAGGCGCATTCATCCTTGAAGCCGACGGCAAGCGCGAGAACTGGGAGGTGAGTGGGCCTCACTTCGCCGGCTGGGAGATCTACCACATGAAGGGCTCGCCGGTTGACCCGAACCGGATCTACGCGTCGCAGACGAGCAGTTGGTTCGGGCAGGTCATCCAGCGCTCCGACGATGGCGGCAAAACGTGGGCTACGCCGGGAGGAGAAGGAGTGCCGGCGCCCGGCGCCATGCCTCCGCCGCCGAGCAACAAGTTCACCTACGATGCGTCGCCCGAGACGGGCAAGGCGCTCACCACCCACCAGTGGTACGACGGCACGCAGCATCCTTGGGAGTTCAAGCGCGTGTGGCACCTCGAGCCGTCGCTGACTGACCGCGAAGCCGTGTTCGCGGGCGTCGAGGACGCGGCCCTGTTCAAGTCCGCTGACGGCGGCCAGTCCTGGCAGGAGCTTTCCGGACTTCGCGGCCACGGCACGGGTCCGCACTGGCAGCCCGGCGCGGGCGGAATGTGCCTGCACACGGTCATCCTCGATCCCTCGAATCCAGATCGCATCTACATAGCGATCTCCGCGGCGGGCGCGTTCCGCACCGACGACGGCGGCCAGACCTGGAAGCCCATCAACAAGGGACTCTACTCGAAATACATTCCCGATCCCTCGGCTGAAGTGGGCCACTGCGTCCATCATGTGGCCATGCACCCCAACAGGCCAGGGGTGCTGTTCATGCAGAAGCACTGGCACGTGATGCGCTCCGACGACGCGGGCGACAATTGGACGAAGGTGAGCGGAAACCTGCCCACCGATTTCGGCTTTGTGATCGATGTGCACGCGCACGAGCCGGAGACGGTCTACGTGGTGCCTATCAAGAGCGACTCGGAACACTATCCGCTCGACGGCAAGCTCCGCGTCTACCGCAGCCGCACCGGCGGCAACGAGTGGGAAGAGCTCGCCAACGGGCTGCCCGAGAAGGATTGTTATGTCAACGTGCTTCGCGACGCCATGGCCATCGACAACCTGGACGATTGCGGCGTCTACTTCGGGACCACGGGAGGACAGGTCTACGTCTCGCCCGACGGCGGCGATACCTGGTCGGCGATCGTGCACGATCTGCCGGCGGTGCTCTCCGTCGAGGTGCAAACGCTCAAGTGATCCGCGTCGAGATCCCGTATCATCTGCGCAAACTCTCCGGCGCTGGAACAGAAATCCTGCTGGACATTGCAGCGCCGATCACTCTTCGTGCGGTGCTGGATGCGCTCGAAGCGCGCTATCCCATGCTGCGCGGCACCATCCGCGATCACGTCACGCTGGAGCGCCGGCCCTTCCTGCGCTTCTTCGCTTGCGGGCAGGACCTCTCGCACGACTCGCCTGACGCCCCGCTGCCGGAGCCGGTGGCGAGCGGCACGGAGCCGCTGCTGATTATCGGTGCGATTGCGGGCGGGTGAGAAGGCGGGAATTGAGTGGTCCACCCGACCCCCATGCTGCGAAGTCGGATCGGGTGGGATCGGAGTTATATCGGGCGTCAGAGATTCATTCCAAGGCCGGCGATTTGCGCCGCGAGGAAATGCCTATGCGCCGAAGACCTTTGCCAGCGCGGGGCCGGCTTCGGCGTCTTCGATTACAGCGTGGGTTGTCAGGTCGAGAACATCGGCCCACTTGGCAGTGCCTTCATACAGCGCAGCCGGGTTATCCGTTTCATAGAGGGTGAACCCGATGCTCAGATCCACGCTGTGCCAACGGCCGAGCATCGTGACTCCGGCCGACGGCTGAGCCTCGGTGGACAGGAAGCGGCCTGCCGCCTCCCGCAGAGCGCCTGGCATTGCAGACCAGGTCACCATGAACTTCATATTTAGGAACCTCCCATGGAGACGTTCGTTTTTGGGAATCTCCGTGAAAGGGGGTTCACGGGCCCGCCGATTATAGAGGAGTCTCGGCGATGCGCGTCAATCTGCGTTGTATTACGATTCCAACAAAAACGCGGAGCCGGATCGCTCCGGCCCCGCGGCATTTAAGTTCAAGTTACTTTAAGTTAGCTAATTCACGAAATCGACGCAGTGAGCCACCATCACCGTGTGGCCGGACACCGGATTCTTCATGAGAAGGCCGACGACGCGAACGGAATCGCCGCCTTCCAGCTCATGCAGAGCGGTGAAACCAAAGCGGAAACGCGTGCGCCCAGTGATGTAGACAACCACGGTTTGCGGAATGAGCTGCCCGGCGAATCCGTTGACATTCATCTGGAAGGTGTCTTTACCCAGCTTCACGCTGCCCGGCACCACCTTGCCGATGTAGCCCCACTCGCGCAGGTTCACGCGCTTCACGGCAACATTGTCCGCGTTCATCGCACCCGTCAGCGGCCCGCCGATGGAGATGCTCTGGCCGGGCAGAAGTGTGCTCGAGTTGAAGACAAACTCGGTCAGCGGATTGCGGTTCCAGCGGACATAGAACTTCTCTTTGCCAGTCAGGCCGATGGTCGCGATCTGGCCGAGCTTCGCGCCCGTCGCTCCCGTGCCGCTCGCCGGCAACAGGCCGCGGACATACATGTCGAAACTCGCCGCAGCGCCGCTCGAAGGCGTTACATACGTGGCAAGACCGCCGGCCCAGAAGCCCGCGCCGGAAAGGATTGTGATCTCGTCGGCCGTGATGGTCGAGGTTGCGCGCTGCAGCATGCCGGAGATCTGCACGATGGTGTTCGTGTTCAGGTCGCTGAAGGCCGCGCCTCCGTCCCACTCGGTTTGGCCGGTCACGGCGATCGTCCACTGGCGGCCGTGCGGACCCTGCACCATGAAGGTTTGCGCTCCCTGGTCTGTGCTGATCACGGCGGTGTCGAACTCGTCGATGAATGCTTCGGGAGCGGTGGGCCGAACAACATTGATCTGGAAGACTGGAGTAACCATGCCGGTGATCTGGCCGTTGGTCACCTGAATGGACTTATGAAGGTTGAAGTCCATCCGGATGCCGACCGGTTCTGTTGTCGTGACGTCGAGCGGAAATACAAGGGTCTTGGTGACCGTATTGGTGGTGAGCGTTGCATCCATGGTCTGAATGGCTGGCGGTGCGCCCGCAGTTACCGAGAGATAGCCGATTTGCGCTGCGCCCAGCGTGACGACGATCTGGTTGTAAGTGCCCACGGGAACGGCATTGATGTCGAGCAGCGTCTGCAGGCCGTTGAAGCGCGCAAAGTCGACAGTCGCCGGGCTCGAAAGCAGCGGAACGCTGGTGTTGGTGGAGGTATTCACCGCATTGATGCTCTGGATCTGGACATTGAATGAGGCGACGCTGGCTAGCGGTGCGTCCGTACCGATGATGAACGTCTCGCCCTTCGTTTTGGCCACGGCAGAATCTTCGGCCCGGGCGAAGCTCGCGCCTGCCGCAAAGATGGCCAGGGCGGCAAGCGAAAGGAGGCTGATGCGGAGTGAGCTTGAATTCAATCTCGTAGACATCTTCTGTTCCATCCTTTTCTCGAGTAAGTCAGTCAATGTGTCGTGCCGCAAGGCATACCTGCGGCTCGCTTCCTGAACGGCGTCTGTACTTAGGCAACTTATAGGCTAGAATTCAGGGATGCAGTCTGCTGGTGCTTCGCGTTGTTACGTGCTTATCTTGATTGATCCCGCCCCGTGGCGATGAAATACCGAAATGCTGGTGCTATCGCCGATCGCTCGGCTGAACATGTGGAATTCACCGGTCCCTGGGCCGGCTCCGAATCGATAGGTCCTACCCGCCTGCGACGGAAGGTACATGGAAGACTTTCAATCGGGATCAGCGCGATCCGTCGAAAAGGTAGACACCGGTCCGGCAAATAGGTTGTGGATAGCCTCGAAAAAAATGGTGACTTTTTTGCCTTGAATGCGTCGTGCAGATGAACGCAACGTGAATGAGGACTAGCCGGCGTGATTTGGATTACCTAAGTTGTAGATAGAGGCAAATCATAACGACTCATTCAGTGCGGGGCAGCTACGCGTACTCCCAGCGCCGGGCTAGCCGGCGGGCAAGGACAAACAGCACAGCGCCGGACGCAACCAGCACCGCGACCTGCGGCCAGAGAGCACTTACCGGCTGGTCGCGCCAGAAGACTTTGGTGAAGCCATCGATGGCCCATGCGTTAATCGTCCACAGGCCGGCCTTCTGCATCGCCTGGGGCATGAAATACCGCGGGAACATGCTGCCGCCTACGGCCGACATGACGAGAATAAGCAGAGTGGATAGCGCGCCGAGCTGCGCCCGGGTGTGGCACACGCTGGCCAGCAGCATGCCGAATGCGGCAACGGCAAAGGCTGTGCTGAGGCCCATCACGACGAACCCGGGAATGTGGTTGAAGAAGTCGAGCTTGAAGACAGCCCGTCCCCACAGAAACATCACCGTGAGCTGCACAAAGGCGAGCAGCGTGTTGAAGGTGAGCTTGCCCGCAAGCAGCCCGGTCATGGTGATGCGCGAACTGAGTACGCGGTCGAGCGCGCCGCTTTCTGCCTCGTCGAGCAACGAGCCCGCCGAGCCCGACGCTGTGAAGAGCAGGAACATGACCCCGATCCCCGCGGCATAGAACGAGATCATCGGGTTGTTCTTGTTCTCGCCGACGACCGGCCGCGCGTGAACCGCGACGATTCCGCCGAAGCCGGATGTGCCCTGTTCCTGCGTGCTGTTGCGTTCTTCAATCTGCCGCATTGCTTCCAGGTTGGCATTCATCTGCTTTCGTTGTTCGGCAGTGAACGCGCCGATGTAGCGCTCGGTGTATTTCATGCCCTGCTCGGCCATCACGGCGGGCATCGCCGTCATGGCGGCCTTCTGCAACAAGCCGGTCACCATCTGGGGCGCGATGGGGTCGCTCGAGTCATTCAGCATCTCGATCTGCGGCGCGTTCGAATCGTTGCCGAACGAGATCGGATGAGCGCCGAAACCGCTGGGAACGATGAGCGCCACGGGAACGTCGCCGGCCTTCACTGCGGCTTCCGCGGTGGCCGAGGTGTAGTCCGCTGGCCGCTCCTTGCTATTCTTCTTCGCTGGTGGAGCCGTTCTCACTTCAAGGGAGCCATCGCGTTCAAGCGCCTTGAGAAGATCGCTCGAGGCCTGGCTGCGATCCTGGTCGACGACGATGACGGCTATCTTCGGCGTGGAGTTGCCGCCGCTTCGGCCGAAGATCGAGGCAAAGATGGAGAAGAACGCGACGGGCAGGACGAAGCTCAGCGCGAGCGCGGCGCGGTCCCGGCGCAAGGCAATCACAGCGGTGCGGACAATGGGGAGAATCAATCGCGCAGCTCCTTTCCGGTCAGGTGCAGGAAGACGGACTCGAGATTCGGCTTGCGCAGCGCGAGGTCGGCAATTTCAAGCCCGGCTTGCGCGGCTGAGTCGAGCAGCGGCCCGACATCGCCGGGGTGCTCGACCGTGAATTGCGCGGCGGAACCGGTGAGGCGGCCGCTGTGTTGGCCGGCCCAGGCGGTCAGGCCGTCGCCGGCGCCGGCGAAGCGGATCGCAACCACGCTGCGCGAGTTGAACGATGCGCGCACCAGTTCTTCGGCCGTGCCCAGAGCGACGATGCGGCCGTGGTCGACGATTGCGATCCGGTCGCAGAGGCGCTCAGCTTCTTCCATGTAGTGCGTCGTGTAGATGACCGTCATGCCCTGCGCGCGCAGCGCCTCGATCATCTCGAAGATGCGGTTGCGCGACTGCGGGTCGACTCCGACGGTCGGCTCATCCATCAGCACCAGCCGGGGATGGCAGATGAGGCCGGCGGCCATATTGAGGCGTCGCTTCATGCCGCCGGAGAGCGTGCGCGTCAGGTGGCCGGCGCGGTCTTCGAGCGCGGCCCAGTGCAGGCACCAGGAAACCGAGTCGTCGAGCGCCTTGCCTCTGATGCCGTTGTAACGGCCGAAGCTGCGCAGGTTCTCTTCGGCACTCAGGCGCGGATAGAGCGCCAGGTCCTGCGGCACCCAGCCGAGAGCGGCGCGGGCTTCCCGCGATCCTGCCGCCGAGCCGAAAACCGCCACACGACCGGCATCGGGGATGACCCGGCCGGCAATCGTTCGGATCAAAGTGCTTTTGCCGGCGCCGTTGGGGCCGAGCAGCCCGAAGCACTCGCCGGGCCGGAGTTCGAGCGAGATGCCTTCGATCGCTGTCACCGTGCCGAAGCGCTTGACCAGCGAGTCGACCTTGAGCGGGGAGACGGCCGGCGGGTCAATTAGCAGCGCAGCGGCGGAAAGGGAAGTCATGCGGACTCCAGTGGGAAAAGGCGACGAGGCCATGGTACTGGAGTAGCGAGGTTTGCAGTCGAGCGAGCCGATGAAAGGCGCCGGGAAGCGGATGAGTGGGCGGAAAGGGTGGTCCGAGCGGGTCTTTGGGGGAATTCCGTCGCTGTGAGACTGTGGGACTGGCGCCGGGCCTGAGAGGCTGCCTGAGAACCGATGTGGATTCAGCGAGTTATACGGACCGGCTCCGCGTTGCACAGGATCACAGGCTTAACGGGCCGATTCTCCGGGCAATTTTGCGATTGCTGGAGTTGGGGGATCATACCCTCCCCGGTATAGATGACGGGGGGTGGCGGCGAAGCATAGACCGGGAACATCCCTGACAGACCGAGTGGGACGAATGGAGAAAGGCTGGCGGAGGGTCGGAGAATGCTTACAGTTCAAGGATAGACCAATCGGGGTGGTGAACCGGCAAAAGGCGCGCGGGAAAAATCTGATTGGAATCAATGATTTGAAGGCGGAATGACGGAGAGGGGGCTTGACAACAAATGGGGGGTCGGGGCGGAGGGAAGGGTCGGCCCGATGGAGATTTCAGCAGCAATCTCGTCGCGCGTCGCGCTGGTCCTCTTTGAGTGTGGGGAAAGGCGGCTGGCGTGAAATCGTCGCAAAGTTCCGATGTCACTACCGAGGAGCGCAAGGCGGAACGAATGGTGCAAAGTTCTGCAGAAATGCAAGATTGCTAATTGCCTGCCCACGCGTCTTCGCGTAGACGTCTATACCTTCAGTTTCTGAGATGAACTTTTCCGTGTGCGCTTTAGCTAGATCAAGTCGGCATTGGGCGGCTTCTGCATCGCTCTGTAGAATGTCCAGCGTGAACCATCCAGGATCGGTTGTCCTTGTCTGTGCAATCAAATCGAGAACCGCGTTCCAATCGCCGTTCTTTTCGAGCGTGACAATTTGCCGAAACACCAATATTAGAGAAGTATCTATATCGGTTCGGTTTCCTGCCTGAGAGACCGATCGTTTGACGCCATTCGGTTCATAGATCGTCTGTGTAAGGTAGGGGTTTATCTGATTGAAGTTATTCACTGTAGGATTCTGGACATTTCCTCCGGAGATGCAAATCCCATTTGGACAGGATTCTACCAAAGGTGAATAAGCGTTAACCTGCGCATCACCCCCAATGGCTGCGCCATGCGGAGCACTAACGGTCGCTTCTGGACGGGTTAGTGTTTGCTCCAGTTCGGTCAGCCTCCTATTCATTCCATCAACGGACAGCTTCAGTGCGAGCAATTTGTTTAGCGTCGAAGATACCTGTTGAAGAGCTTTCACTTGCTCGGGTGTCAAGTTAGTGCATTTGATGTTGATCGTACTGCCTCCCGCGGCAACATTGTTGCTACATGGGCTTGACATGGACTTCTGTTCAATCGATGGTACTGGCTTGTTCTGCGGATACGTCTGCACACAGCAGACGGCTAGAAGAGTGAGGCATAGAAGGCGATCTCTCCTTGTCATTGCCATTCCTTTCGGACGCAACCGGATCATTCTGGTACAAGTGATGCCGCTGTGATCGTAAACCCTCTTTGGTCGAAGATCGTTATATAAAAAGGATTCGAAGGGGAAAACCCGCAATCACAGATCGAAAAAGCGTGCATACTACCAGGGGCATTGTTGAGTCTCTTCAGCTTCGGGTCGTCCCAATCATTGCTTTTGCGCCTTAGGATGCGGCAACAGAAATCGACCGCGTGGATCGTTCCAGAATGCTCTATAGCCAAATAGCCAGACTCTATCGCACACTCTGTTGTTACCTCGACAGTAGCATGTGAATCGCCTTGAGGCAATGACGGATAAGAGAGCGTTGAGAACGAAAGCGGTATGGCCTTTGGCGGATTGTCTTTATCCCGCAACTTGATCACTATGCGTCGGAAGTATGGGAGATAGTTGTTTATATCGAGCGGGTACAATTGCCTAGGTTGTTCTGGAGGAATGTGGAGCAGAAACTGTTGAATCTCTTCAGGCGACTTGCCCTCCTCTTCCAACGCGTCTCTAGCACTGTCTCTCAAAGATGTTGGGAACGCCTGCTCCCATCCTTGCATCTCTCGGAAGTCTTTACCGTCTGGTCCTAGTCTTCGCCGAAGTTCAGATCTAAGATTAGTCAAGTTGTCCTTACAGCATTGCCTAAAATCGATTTGGAACATCCACTCTTTGCCGCCGCGGGGCGTGGGAGCATTCAAAACCTCTTCAACCATGTATCTCACTTTGTTGTATTCCGCGAGCGACCAATCCGCGAGCTTCGCATCTGGGATGTTCTTATAGGCATCCGGTCCGTTGCCAACGCGTGGAATTCGACCTAAATCATTAAGGAGCTTATTGACCAATTGGGGCAATTCCTCAGGAGCTTTCGCTTGCTTCGGAGTCAGGTTAGTGCATTTAATACTTATCGACCTTCCGTAAGCGGCAACATTGTTGCTGCAATTTCCGGAACCAGCCTTTTGCCGAATCGATGGAGCGGCCTGCGCCTGCGACACCGTCAATGTGCAGACGAGTACAAGCGAGCTACTGCTTAGGATGTGGCTTCTTATCATTGTGCTGTTCGTCTGCCGTACAGGTCACGGCTGAGCCTTGAGTCGCAACGTTGTTTGAGCAGTCCGTGTCGGTCGCTGTCTGGTTGATGACTGTCGTCGATGAGATGGGAGCTGGCTTTCCGCTCTCTGAGGGTTTACTGATTCCAATCATTGTTAGGTGTGTGACAACAGCGAGGATAGCGAAGAATCCGTAAATGCAGATCGTTGCCACGACCGGGTTTCCGCGATATGCGCCTGCGAAGAGATCTTTAATGGCCGTTGGGTCCATCAGCCCCTCCTTATTGCAGATGGTCTTGGACAGAGTTTACCGCCGGAATGAACTTTACCCTTGTGCAGAAGTGGGACCGATCTGAGCTTGAATTTGCTCGGGCACCTATCGAAGCACGAGGTGGAAATCCTCGTGTGCAAGATCGACTGAATCCTCTGTTGCAACCCGTGTCGGGACCACCTTCGGGTTTTCCCGTCGCTCGCCTGCCAACCGGAGTTCGGCAACAACGCACGCGCCTAGGTAGATCAGCGCCTGACTCAGGCGACTCGGTGCATGCTCGACCGTGCCCCTTCCGTCGTCAGTTGTAAATCGCGATTAGTGCTCGCCTTTGCCGGGCCGCAGCATCAGGTCGCGGATGGCTTCGCGTGGGTCCTTGCCTTCGACGAGGATGAGCTCCATCTGCTCGGTGATGGGCATCTCGATGCCGTGTTGGCGGGCCAGGCCGAGGGCGGCGCGCGTGGTCAGGACGCCTTCGGCCACCTTGCCGCCGAGCGAGGCGAGGATTTCGGGCAGCTTGCGGCCGCGGCCGAGCTCGAACCCGACGGTGCGGTTGCGCGAGAGGGAGCCGGTGCAGGTGAGCACAAGGTCGCCGATGCCGGAGAGCCCGCCGAGGGTCTCGCGGCGGCCGCCGCAGGCCACGGCCAGCCGGGTGATCTCCGCGATGCCGCGGGTCATCAGGGCGGCGGCGGAGTTGAAGCCGAGGCCGACTCCGGCGGCGACACCGGCGGCGATGGCGATGACGTTCTTGAGCGATCCGCCAAGCTCCACTCCGATGACGTCGCTCGAGGTGTAGAGGCGGAGCGTTTCCGAGGAGAACTCCTGCTGGATGAAGGAGGCGACCTGGTGATCGCTGAATGCGATGGTGACCGCGGTGGGCTGGCCCTCGGCCACTTCCTGGGCGAAGCTCGGGCCGGAGAGGGCCCCGATGGAGACGAGGAGGCCGGCGGGCTCGAGGGTGGTCGAGATGACCTGGGTCATGCGCAGAAAAGTGCGGTCTTCAAGGCCCTTGGTCGCGCTCAGGACGAACTGGCTGTTGTGCAGGTGTTTGCGCAGGCGCAGCAAGGTAGGGCGCAGAAACTCGGACGGCGTGACGGAGAGGACGATCTGGGCCTCGGAGACAGCGGCGTCGTCGCCGGTAACGGCGATTTCTGGCGGGAGCGGGAAGCCGGGGAGGAACTGCGTGTTTTCGCGGGAGGAGTCGACTTGGAAGGCGAGTTCGGCCGTGTGTGCCCAGAGCGTGACCTCGTGGCCGCCGCGGCGGTGGAGCGAGAGCGCGAGCGCGGTGCCCCAGGCGCCTACGCCGAGAACGACGATACGGCTCATGCGGGCTTGCGGGCTCCGATACGGGATTCGGTTCCGTTCAACAGGCGGTTCACATTGGCGTGGTGCTTGACAACGATCAGCAACGCAATGGTGATTTGGACGCTGACGAAGAACGCCGAGTGGTCTGGGACCAGAAGCCAGGCAAGGATGGGAAAGCTGAGGGTGGCAAAGATCGACGACAGGGAGACATATCGGCTGACAGCCAGGATGACGGCAAAAAGCCCCAGGGCGGAGAGTGCGGCAAGGGGGGCGGCAACAAGGAATACTCCGAAGCCGGTAGCGACTCCTTTGCCGCCGCGGAAGCCGAGCCAGACCGGAAACACGTGGCCGAGGACGGCGCACAGGGCGGCGAGAGCCTGCATGCTATGCAGCGAGATGTCCGGCGCGAGCCGCGCGCCGAGCATGCCTCCGAGATAGGTGGCAGCCGCGCCTTTGACCACGTCGAGGAGAAAGGTGACTGTGCCGAGGCCCGCGCCGGCAGAGCGCAACACATTGGTGGCGCCGATGTTGCCGCTGCCCACGGAGCGGATATCCTGCTTGCGGAAGATACGCATCAGCAGCCAGCCCGTGGGGATGGAACCCAGCAGATAGGCTCCGGCTACGATGAACAGGATTGCGAGGGACATACTCTAGGGCATAAGTGTAGCAGGAAGACGCGGGACGGAGGGACCAAGGGATTAAGGAACCAAGCGATTAAGGAACCAAGGGAATGAAGGACCGAGGCATCAGAGACCAGGAACAGGGAGATTCGTGTAGGTTGCATGAGGATGCGCAAAACGGCAAAACCCAATGAGAGAAGCTGAAAGGCCCGGTGGCTGGAAACTAAACGCCAAAAGCTGAGAGTCAGAGCCGAGAGTCAAGAGCCGAAAGCTGTCGGCAGCTACGGCTCGAAAATGGCTCTTCGTGCGGTTCGCACTTCAGCGGCAAGGACCTCGAGAACGCGCATGGAGAGAGCGGGGTTGCAGCCCATCAGTTCGGTGAACTTCTCTCGCGTGACGAAACCGATCTTGGAACCCTGACGGGCGACAGCGGTCAGCGAGTAGGCTTGGTTGGCGATAACGCCGGGAAGCCCAAGCACGGACCCAGGTCCGGACTCCACCTCGAACATCAGTTTGCCGGAGACCGATACCATGGCCAGCTTGACGGCGCCGCCGCTGACAACGTAGACGCCCGCCGGGGCGTAGCCTTGGCAGAACAGGATGCAATCTTCTTCACAGGGAACGGGCACGGAGAGCGTGACGAGGGCGTCGATCAGTTCCTGACTGGCGACGAACGCGGAGGGGTCCACGGATGACTCCCGATGTACAAAGGAAACATGAACGTACTGGCCGAGCGGGCACTGGAGTGGATAATTTCACGTGCTGCCCGAAATCGATGTGACCCGGATCACATTTCGGCGTTCATGGTTGGCCCTCGCTCGCCTGGTTTGAGATTTGGATCACGCTCGCCCGCCCTTTAATCAGAGACCATGAACTCGCCTGGAAGGATGGGCCGCGTGCGGTGCAGCTTTCCCTGGTAAGCAAGCAGTCCCATGAAGGCGAGCACTGCGACGAAGACGAACAGCTTGATCAGGCTGGTGGCCTGGTTTGTGGGCAGGGTCTTCCATAGGATGAGCAGCGCGGTTTGCGCGGCAGTGACGGCCCAGACAGAGCCGTAGAAATAGCGGCGCTCTGTGCCCTCGCCCTTGGTCGATGGGCCTACTCGCGGCAGCTTGCCGGCGAACCCGAGGATGAGGATGACGACGGAGAGCGGCAGGTAGCCGTAATTGTAGATCTGCTTCATGTACCAGGCGCCGGTGGCCGCGGCGGTGGCGAGGCCGGCGAGGTTGAGCAGGGCGAAGCTCAGCACGGCGTTCCAGGCAAAGGTGTAGCAGATCCGCCGGTAAAGAGGGTTGGGCTTGTCCTCATCGAAACGGAGGATGTAGGGTTGGGGCTCGCATCCGGGCAAGGTGCCGCGTACGACAAAAATGAACGTGCCCACGAGAACCGCGGCCAGCCACAGCCAGTTGCCCCAGTGGAAGCCGTGGGCGAAGAGCGAGAAGGTGAGCGGGCCGGGCGCAAGGAAATAGACCCAGATCCAGATAGGCCAGTGGCAGAGGCGGTAGATGCGTGTATTGCGATCGCGCAGCTTGCGTTCGCGCGCGTATTCCACCTTTCCGGTGTACGCCATGAGGTGAGTTTTTCAGGCCGGGCGGAGGGGGGTCAAGGGACGGAGCGTCGAGGGGCCAGGGACGGTGCAGCCCAAGGGATATCCCACCCAGCACGCGGTGATGTCAAGGAATCGGCCTCAAAACCCTTCATTTACAGGGCCTCTTTGAGTTTCCGCCGATATTGTTCAAAGGCCTTGCGGCCCGTTTTTGTGAGATGCAGTAACGTCTGCGGGACCTTTCCGCGATAGGTCTTCAACACCTCGACGTAACCGGCCTCCTCCAATCGCGAGAGATGGCTAGACAGAGTGCCCTTGTTCATCTCCGTCTCGTGCTGCAGGTAAAGGAAGTCGGCCCGGTCGACAGCGGACAGGAGCGCAACAATCATGAGCCGCCCCGGTTCATGAATCACTCGATCGATCTCAGTGAGCGCCTGAATTTGCCGGTTCATTGGCCTCCTTTGCCGGAGCTTGTGTATGGCGAAGATAGAGCCAAAAACTGATGACGCCTGAAATCAATAACAGCGTGCCATACAGCATGAGCCAAAGCAGATATGCCCCGGCGCTACTGGCTGAAAACCAGGTGGACAACGATGAGCCGCCGGACACGGTGGCAGTCAGATCTTCAGGAAGTAAAGCAATCAGCAGCGAGCCGATCACCTGCGCCAAGACCACTACCCATTTCCATCGAAAGAGTGCATTCACACTACCTGACCTGGCGATACCGAAGGCGTAGCCCGCTGCAAAAAAAAGGCCAATGAAAAAGACGGGCATCACAATGTGCCAGTGCGAATGGGCAGCAAGAACCAAACCCGCGACCGACAGTGCGGACACGACGGATGCAATGATCGCCGTCCAAATTCTGTTTTGTGTTCTATACGCGACGAATCCGGTGCGAGGATAGGTGATGTGGTTCTTGATCGCCTTGGTCCCGAAGTGAATCATCGCGACCATTGATCCAACCCAAATGAACAGCACATACATCTGGTTCCAAATGGCGTCCTTGGGCGTGTGTAGCTGCAACCAGGTGATCAGCGCGTAACCCAGGCACATAAAACCCATACCCAACTCGCCAGTGCCGTCGACGTTGCCGTAGGCCGTGGGCCGTTTCAAAAGACTTTCGACTCGATCCATTTTCGTTCCTCCATGATTGCCAAAGGCAAGCCGTCGATGCATTGCCGATTTGGAAGTGCAGAACGGACTTTGTCTACGCCTACTAGTTTGTGTCGCCAACCAGATGCTGTCAAGAGGCAAGTCTCGGAAATTCCAAAACACGAAAGGCGAAGGTATGCCGTGCTCCGTGGGTATGCTCACCCAGGAATTCATCCTGGGCCATTTTCGGTTGATCCCTACGGGAGAACCGACGGCGCCTGTAAAGGCTTCGTGGCGCGTGGAAGGACTTCGGCTACATCAGCCTCCGCCGGATCAGATCCAGCGCCTGCGTCGTTGCCCATTCGCGGATGCGGTCGCGGGCGCCGCGGAAGTTGCGCTCAAGGCAGTCGGTTTTTTGCGCGTCGGAGACAGCAATGTAGACGAGGCCGATGGGCTTGGTCTCCGTTCCGCCGGTGGGGCCGGCGATGCCGGTGACGCCTACGCCGATGGTCGAGCCGGTGCGCTGGCGTATGCCTTCGGCGAGCGCGCGGGCCACTTCCTGGCTCACCGCGCCATGACGCTCGATCAACTCATGGTCGACGCCGGCGAGCAGCGTCTTCATCTCATTCGAGTACACGACCGCTCCACCGAGGAACGAGCGGGAGCTGCCGCTGACGGCGGTGATGCGCTGGGCAATCATGCCTCCGGTGCAGCTCTCCGCGACAGCCAGCGTGGCGTTGCGGAAGCCGAGATAGTCAAGCACGGTTTGCTCGAGCGACTCACCTTCCGACGAGTAGAGCCACTCTTCGAGCACTTCTTCGAGCTTGTTGGCAAGTTCGTCCACGCGCCGCTGCGCCTCTTCGAGCGAGGTCTTGGTGCAGAGCAAAGTGAGTTGGATGTCGCCGGTCTTGGCCAGAATCGTGGTTTCGACGTCGGTGAAGGTGGTGTAGATGGGCGCGGCGAGCTTGTCGGCCTGCGACTCGGGGATCATGGCTGCCTTGAGCGTGCGCTTGGCGATGTAGCGCACCGGCAGCGCAGCGCGCAGGCGCGGCATGCACTCCGCGTCGAACATGGCGCAGCATTCGTTGGGCGGGCCCGGGATGAGGAAGATGAGCTTGCGGTAGCCGGAATAGGTCGTGTCAATCCACTGGCCGGGTGCGCTGCCGTTGGGGTTGGGCAGGATCGCAGCGCCGTCGAGGATGTCGGCCTGTTTGAGGTTGTTCTCCGGCATGGTGATGCGCCAGGTGGCGGCGCGGGCATGCAGCGCGGCCACCTGCGAGGCATCGCGGCGCAGCCCGATGGCCAGCGCGGCGGCGGCGGCTTCGCGTGTCAGGTCGTCTTCCGTCGGGCCAAGGCCTCCCATGAGGGCGACGATGTCGGCGCGGCCAAGCGCGGTCTTGATCGCGCCGGCAATATCTTTCTTGCGGTCGCCGACAATGGTCTTGAAGGCGACGGTAACGCCGATCTCGTTGAGCTTCTCCGTCAGGTAGAGAGAGTTCGAGTCCTGGCGGAACGGCGTGAGCATCTCGGAGCCGACGGCGATGATTTCTGCTTTCAAAAGGCCGCTCCTGGCGGTTAACTTCCGGCTCTTCGCCCGAACCTTGCTGCTGGAAGCCGTTTTGTCCAATTCATCACTTCTGAAATCGTGCTCGAGTTCCTGAGCTTGCGGGTCCCGGCGGCAAAGGGCGGCCGCCGCGGCTCGCGGCTTCGCTTCGGCCGCTCATTGCGACGACATCTTTGCGGGCGATCAACCGCCGCTTGGCGCGACCGAGCAGGCTGGAAGCTGAAGGCTGGAAGCAGAGAGCTGTGGTTCAGAACTGCAGGCCCTCGACTCCCAAGTCCACATCATAAACGGCGTCGTTGGTGGTCAGGATGGTGGTGCCGAGCGGAGAGAACGCGACGCCAGCCACGTTGGCGCCGGAGACGACCAGCGAGGCTTCGCCGTTGGGCGTGACGCGGACCACGCCGCGGCGGCCGCGCAGGCAGGCGGCAAGGTAGATGTTTCCGTCGTTGCCGAGCGCGAGCCCCTGGGGCCGGCCCAGGCCGCGGAACCAGGGGCGGATTTCGCCGTGCGGATCGATGATCCAGATTGCATCGTTGGAACTGAGCGTCGGCCCGGTCACGAAGAGGTTGCCGATGGCGTCGGCGGCGAGGTGATATGCAGAGACCGAGGGCTCCAGCGTGGCGTGCACAAAGATCTGGCGTTTGGTGTCGATCTTGAAGACGGTGCCGCTGCGGTCGCCGACGAACAGGTTGCCGCTCGAGTCGAACGCCGCGCCGGTGGCCACGCCCATGCCTTCGGCGTACACGGTCGACTCGCCGGAGGCGTCGATGCGATACACATTGCCCTCGGCGCGCGAGGTGACAAACAGGTCGCCGTCGGGGTTGAACGCGAGGCCGGTTGCATTCAGGATGCCGGTCACGAAGGGCGTGCCGCGGCCGTCGGGGCTGATGCGCACGATGGAGACGGGCGTCTGCTTGCCGCGCGGGCCCGAGATGGTGGCGTAGATCATTCCCGAGCGGCTGACGGCGGGGCTGGTGACGGGGTGCAGATCCCCTGAGAGCAGCCGCGCGACGCGCATCGGGGCGGCGTTGCTGGCGCCGGAGGGGTTGCGCACCTCGATGATGCCGGCGCTGGCTTCGCCGGGGATGCGCAGAGCCAGGCGGTCTGACCGGCTCATGAGCACCAGCGCCGAGTGGCCGTCGACCAGCACGGCGGGCGGGCCGAAGCTGTTGGGGCCGAGATTGGTGCCTATCAGCTCGACTTCTCCCAGAGGCAACGCGGCTTCGGGGTCAATGGAGTCGATGCGTGGATCGGAGAGGGACCCGGCGGATTGGCTGCGGCTGCGTGGCATAAGCGAACTGGAATTCTAGTACCGAATAAAGTGCCGAATCAATGTGGCTACACCTAAAGCATACAGGCCCGCGGCCACATCATCGAAAACGATGCCCCAACCGGCGGGCAGCCGCTCGAGCTGGCGGGCCGGTGGGGGCTTAACGATATCAAAAGCGCGGAAGAGAGCCAGGGCGATAAGCGCGGGCAGCCAGCCGGGAGGGCTGAAGAGCAGCGCGATCCACTGGCCGGCGACTTCGTCGATGACGACGAAGCCGGGGTCGTGGCGGCCGGACTCGCGCGCGGCGATGGTGGCGGCGGGCACGCCGAGCGCGATGGTGAGCACAATGCCGATGAGCAGCGCGATGAGCAGCGTCTGCGGCGCGGGGTGGGCGACGGCGGCGTAGGCATACCAGAGCAGGACGGCGGCGACGGAGCCCCAGGTGCCGGGTCCGGGCTTGCCCAACCCCGCGCCGAAGAAGGTGGCGACGGCCCAGGCCCACCAGCACTTTGTGCCGTCTTCGTTCGGGATTGGATTTGTGGCGCTAACCTTGAGGCTCATCTTTTAGACCTGTTGAATTGGAGGAATCGTCGCCGATTGGGGTTGGTCCCTGAACAAGGTGACGCCTTGCCGGAGATGGAGGGCTGGAACCCAAAATGCAATTGAAAAGGCGAGCAGTTGCCATGCCGAGTGAAGCTTCAGAAGTGCCGCAGCACGAGGTGCCAGACCCATCAGTGAGAGCGCAGCCACCATGATCCATTGCAGTGGGGCTAGCAGCCACATCGTGGCTGCGTGGCGCCTGAAGAAGCCGACAATCAGGACGAAGAGAGGCAATGTCGCAAGGAAGGGGAGGAAGACGATCAACAGAATGTCTCTGTCATTCCCACTGCGGTTCCCGAAAGATAGAGGAATTGCAATGCCGCAAATTGAGAAAGTCAGAGACACCATGCCAGCCGCCAGCAGGTTTACTCCTGCAATGGACTGATTCAAGATGGATCGCCACCCATTCTTAATCATCTTGCGAGTCTCTGGTTCGGCTCGCGCCGCCCAGGTCTTCCAGCACTTCGGGGTCGAGGACGGGCGAGCTGATCTTGTAGACGCCCGAGGCCCACTTGCCGAGATCGATCTTGCGGCAGCGGTCGGAGCAGAAGGGAAAGTCCTCGTCGGTGCGCTGGACGAGCTGGCTGCAGGTGGGGCAGCGGAGTACTTTTACGGATTTTTTGGGCGCGGGCATGATACTTAATCCAATTTACAGCGACTGGGAAGTGATGCGCGCGACGACGTCATAGTCATGTGCCTCGGTGATCTCGGCGCCGTAGAAGCGGCCGGGCTCCAGTTTGTCGAGTGAGCCGAAGTCATTGAGGTAGACCTTGCCGTCGATCTCGGGCGCGTGGAATTGCGTGCGGCCTTCCCAGAGCAGCGGCGTCTCTTCGCTTTCGCCTTCGGCAAGGACGGTGAACTCGCGGCCGACCCACTGCTGTTTTTGGGCGCGCGAGATGGCCTGCTGCTTCTTCATCAGGCGGCGTTTGCGCGCCTCGATGGTGCGGCGGGGGACTTTGGCGTCGAGCGAGAAGGCGCCGGAGCCTTCCTCGTCGGAGTAGCCGAAGACGCCGAGCCAGTCGAACTTGGCCTCGGTGATGAATTGCTCAAGCTGGTTGAAGTCGTCGGGCGTTTCTCCCGGAAAGCCGACGATGAAGGTGGTGCGCAGCGCGATGCCGGGCACGGCGGCGCGCACCTTCTCGAGTGTGCGCAGAAAGATGTCGGCGCCGGCGCCGCGCTTCATGCGCTTGAGCACCCCGGGCGAGGCGTGCTGCAGCGGCACGTCGAGATACTTGCAGATGTTGTCGTGGCGCGCGACGGTTTCGAGCAGGCGGCCCGTGATGCGGTTGGGATAGGCGTAGAGGAAGCGCAGCCAGCGCAGGCCTTCGATGCCGGCCAGCGCGTCGAGCAGGTGCGCGAGGCCGTCCTTGAGGCCGAGGTCTTCGCCGTAGCAGGTCGTGTCCTGGCCGATGAGGGTGATCTCCTCGACGCCGCGGGCCACAAGATCCTGCGCTTCGGCGGCGACCGATTCGAAGCGGCGCGAGCGGAACTTGCCGCGCAGGTTGGGGATGACGCAGAACGTGCAGGGGTGGTCGCAGCCTTCGGCGATCTTGATGTAGGCTGATGCGCGCGGAGTGGACAAAAGCCGCGGCGTCGTCTCGTCGTAGAGATAGTTGGGAAGAAGGTGCGCTGCACCCTGCCAGTTGTCGCGGCGGAAGCGGCCCTGGCGCTCGCGGTGATCGCCTTCCTTGCGGAAGCCCCTTGGGCCATCTTCGTTTTGGACAAATTTGTCGACGGCGGGAATGTGGGTGCCGGAGAGCGCTTCCTTTCCGGCGCGGGAATGCACGTGGCCGTTGCCGCTGAGGATGTTGAAGAGCTGCGGCGCGGCCGGCGTGAGCGCCGGAGGCGCGATGCCGGCGGCGTCGAGAATTGCCTCGAGCTCGCCCGTGCCGACCACGGCGTCGACCTCGGGGATGTTCCTGCGGATCTCGTCGCGGTAGCGCTCGACGAGGCAGCCGGCGACGATGAGCTTGCGCGCCGAGCCCGAGGTCTTGTGGCGGGCCATCTCTAGGATGGTGTCGACCGACTCCTGCTTGGCGGTGTCGATAAAGCTGCAGGTGTTGACAACGAGGATCTCGGCCTCTTCGGGCTGCGTGGTCAGGCGCGCGCCGGCGCGGTCGAGCAGGCCCATCATGACCTCGGAGTCGACCAGGTTTTTGGCGCAGCCTAACGAAACAAAGCCCACGGTGGGAGGCGTGGGTCGGGAAGCATCGCTCACCTTCTTATTCTACCGGAATGGGGCTTTTCGCACGGCCGGCATGCGTCGCCTCCGGCCCTTCCGGCGAAGAGCGTCGAAAGGACAAGGCACCCTGCTTTGGGGCGCCGGCTAGCTCTCTTTGCGGTAGAGCATGTCGCGCATGGCTTTTCGCCGTGCGGCGTTCAATTCGCTCTCCGAGCCAAGGCCCTTGGCGCCCACCGGTCCCGTGGCCGCCGGGCCGGCCTCCTCGGGCTCGCTGCACACAGGGCAGCGGTTGGCAAAGCCGGGCTTGCCGGGCTTCAGTTCGAACTCCTCTCCGCAGACAACACAGGTTTTGATGGGGAAAGCCATAACAGAAATATTCTATTTCACTATTCGAATGGAACAGAAATCAGGGATCAGAGATCAGAGATCAGAGATCAGCATGCAGAGATCAATTAGTGGAAGAAGGCCGCGGGGAGGCGGCCAGTGACTCATTTCTTGCCGGGTTTGAGAGCTACACCCGCGGCGGCCAGGATGCCTTTGGCGTCGGTCGAATATGAGCCATTGGGATCGAGATCGAGATATTTCTGAATCGCTTCCGGACATCCCGCCGGCAGCACCAGCTTTTGACTTTTCGGGTCGATCGTGGCCTGGGCGGCCAAGCCCTGTCCCTTGAAGAAATACAGATCGGCACGCTTGGGATCGAGCGCGATGGCCTTGTCGGCTGCAGCAACCTGCTCGGCGGAGTGGCCGGTTTGCAGATAAAGGATGGTCTCGTTGCGCCGGTAGAACGCGCCCTGCGCGGGGTTGGCTTTCACGGCCTCGTCGAAAGCCGATTGCGCCTCGGGCAGCCGGCCGGTGCGGATGTAGACCTCGCCAATGCCGGTCAGTGCGGCGCCCAGCACCTCGGGAGTGCGGTTCTGCTTGGTGACAATGGAGCTGTCGCCGGCGATGCTTGAAGCACGCGTGGCCGTGGGCGCCACCTCTCCGGGCTTGGGGTCGGGATGGTAGAAATTGTCGGATTTGGCTTCCGTTTTCGGACCCGGATTCGCGCCCAGCGCATTATTGAAGCTGAACTCGGCGTCGTTGTACTTCTTAAGGCCGAGTTGCGCCGTGCCGAGCTGGACCCAGGGAAGAATGAGGTCGGGACGTGCCTTGGTGTCGCGGAGCATCAGGCTCTCGGCGTCGCTGTAGCGCTTCTCCTGATTAGCGGCGCTGGCCGCTTTCAAGTCGCCGTTGAGCGCGTCGACGCTAAGGCCTCCGGGCGGCAGCAGGCCCGGTGAGGCAGCCGGCGCTGAAGAAGACGTGTTGTTGTCGGGGTGCTCGCCGAGGGGTGGAAGCTGCGCGAAAGCCGGCAAGGCGAGCAGGATCGACAGCAAAGCCAAAAGCCTCGACTTCATTTCAGAATCCCCCGAAGGAATGATTTCGAGCCGCGCCCAGCATACTCCTTGGACGGCCGTATCTGCAGGCCGGTTTGGGACCTTCCCGGAAGCATGACAGCCGGCGTGGCCGGCGGTGGTTCCTTCATCACAGGAACAAGTGCCAGCGATCACTTGCAATCCGGGGTATGAGCGGTTAAATGCCAGTACGGTCACGAAGGTTGTGGTTTCGCGATCACGACCGCTCTCGCCGATCCTGCCGCGAGACCGCAAATTGGCGAAGCAACGAAAGCTGTGAAACCGCCGCTATAACCCCCCATCCATCCGAAGTCGCGGTTTCGCGGATATGACTCCCCTAACCCCTGCCTGGTTTGCAAACAGGAAAGGAGTTCCCTATGGCACAGGTTGAGATGAAACACGAGTATCTCGCCCCGGCGCAGATTCTCGAAGCTGAAGTTGAAAGGCTGGGAATTCCCAAGCCGCAACTCCCACTTGTTCCCCTGGCCGATCAACTGCTCGGCACCTGGGTGAACTGCAATCACCAGACCCGTTCGCTGGTACGGCTTGTGATCGAGCCTGTCGGTCAAGAGGTCACGCTGCATGCGTTCGGCGCGTGCTCTCCGAATCCGTGCGACTGGTTGAAGGTCCCCGGAATGATCTACGAGGAGAATGTGACTTCGCGGAACGTGATCGCATTTACAGGACTCTACAAGTTCAACTTTGCGCAAGTCATCCTGACCGGACACTTGCTGGAAGGTGCGCTGATGGTCGAGTCCTTTACGCACTTCACTGACTCGAGCGGCCGGTCCGATTTCTACAGCCTCGATGTGATGACGAAGTAGTGCATCCGGTCCGGCGGCTGCCTTGCAGAGAGGCCTGGCTTGCAATTCGGCAAGAAACGGGCACGGGATCGCAGCGGCCGCCGCCAAAGTGCAGCGGGCTACGCCTCTCGGGCCATCCCCAGATCGTATCTGGGCTCGAGAGGAGGAGAAAGGCGAGCTTTCGCCGGCCCGCTGCGCAGATTCCATGCCAGATCGCGGTGATAGAATCAGTTAGTGCCGGGTCCTACGCGACGTAATCCCGCCAACCCCGCCAGGTCCGGAAGGAAGCAACGGTAACGGGCTAGTACGGGCGCAGTAGGCCACCCGGTACTTTTTGTGGGCTTCAAAGGCCTGCCACCGCAAATCCCTCGACCCCGCCGCTCGCTCGAGTGAACGATCTTCGCCGACGAGGCCATCGCCGGAGGATTTGCGCGCAAGGAGACAAGAATTGACCCTTTCCGTGCGTCCCGTAGTGGGCCGTCGCGCCAAGATCACGGCGCTCGGAACCTACGTTCCTCCCGATGTTTTGACCAATCAAGATCTGGAAAAGATGGTGGAGACCAACGATCGGTGGATCATGGAGCGCACGGGGATCCGCGAGCGGCATGTGCTGGCCGCCGGACGGGGCACGAGCGACATGTGTGCGGAGGCGGCGCGCCGGTGCCTGAAGCAGCGCGGCATTCAGCCGACCGAGGTCGAGGCCATCCTGGTGGGCACGGTGACGCCGGACATGATGTTTCCCTCGACCGCATGCCTGGTGCAGGAGAAGATCGGCGCCAAGGGTGCGTGGGGGTTCGACGTTTCGGCGGGTTGCTCGGGATTCGTGTTTGCGCTGCAGGCAGGGGCCAAGCTGGTGGAAAGCGGTGCGCACTCCAAGGTACTGGTGATCGGCGCCGACGCGAACACGCGCATGACCGACTACACCGATCGCGCGACGTGCGTGCTGTTCGGTGACGGCGGCGGTGCGGTGCTGCTGGAACCGTGCGAGGACGGCGAACTGGGACTGATCGACTTTGTCCACGAGATCGATGGGTCGGGCGGAGTTTCGCTCAACCTGAAGGCGGGCGGCAGCCTGAATCCGCCGACGCATGCGACGATCGACAAGAAGTGGCACTACATCTACCAGGACGGGCAGGCTGTCTACAAATTCGCCGTGCGCAAGATGGCGGAAGTGGCCTGCAGGGTGCTGGAACGCAATGGCGTAAGCGGCGCGGATCTCGACGTCTTCATTCCGCACCAGGCCAACAAGCGCATCATCACGGCGACGGCAGACCGGCTGGGCATGAATGCGGAGCGCGTGATCATCAACATCGATAAGTTTGGAAACACGTCGGGCGGCACGATTCCGCTGGCCATGGAGACGGCCATCGAAGAGGGCAAGCTGAAGAAAGGCGACCTGGTGCTGCTGGCTGCGGTGGGCGCGGGGTTCACCGTCGGTGCGTCGCTGCTGCGGTGGGAGATGTGAACGGCAGCAGTTAGCTCTTGGCAGAGCAGCTGGTTTGCCGAGTGAGCGCAGCAGGCGGAGTTAGACCGTACTGCGGATGCCGGACGCGCTCCATGTCAATCGATGACAAATACCGGACGCCGCGGACGCACGAGCTGTGCTTTGCGTCATCTTAGTCCGCTGACGGCGCAGCTCCGCCAACTCCGCTGAAAACGTACTCCGGCAGCACGCCGCATTCGGCGGCTTTCTGAAAGAAGACGCGCATTCCCTCAAGGCATTCGTCATCGAGCAAATAGTGAATGTTCGTAGTCAGGTAAGAGCGGATGGTCTGCTCGGAGAGCGGCAGCCTGCGTGACCACTCCGCGACCAACGTGTCGATGTTCGCGAGGCCGTGATTGCGCGAGCGGATCAAGTCCTGTGCGATGCTCTCGTCCAACGTGCTGCCGCATGCAGTGCCCCATACGGCGGAGACGAAGGGCAGCCCAGTGAGTTTGTGCCAGTCCGCGGCGAGGTCGTGGTAGATGAGCGTTTCTCCGGTGCGCTCGTAGCGATTGGCGCGCTCTTCGAGGGCCATCAGTGCGGGGTCGCCGATGAGGATCGCGGCGTCGGCGCGGTCGAGCATGGCATCGAGATCGGCGGCCATCGGAACGAACGGCACATCGGGATTTCCCCAGTGATGCAGCAGGATGCGCACATAGACCAGCGTGGTGCGGCTGGCCGTGTCGGCAGCGACGCCGCGCAGTTTGTCCAGCGGCTGGGCGGCCCGATGCACCAGAAGCAGCGAGCGCACGCGACCTTTCGACGCAATGGTGCAGCCGGGAAGAATGCGCAGCGACGGTGTCGCAGCCAGGGCCGCTATGGGAACAAGACCGATATCTGCTGCTCCGTTGGCGAGGCGGTCGGCGCACTCGGACGGCATCATCGTCTCGACCGCGTATCGAGTCGCCAACTGGGGCGCGAGCGGCGGATGGTCAAAGTCCCACATCAGCGGCGCGGGATTGAGAAAGCCAATCGCGGCAACGCGAAGGCGGCTGGGACTGGGGAGACTCACAGCTCTTAGAGTACCCAATTGCGAGCGAAGGTGCAGGCCGTCTGTTGGAGTGCCGGCGCATGGAGTCCCGGGTCAGCCGCCAGCGGCACATGGCGACAAGCGACCTGTCGACTCGGTGATTCCGAGCCCCCCCTGATCGATGCAGGAATCCGCAAAATGCAACCGAGCAGGCAGGCGATAGCGAACCCGGAAATCCACCAGGGGGAACTGCCCTCCACGGCATAGCAAACGAGCATGGCGGGGACTGCGAAAAGGCCGAAGAAGGTGAGCGCGCTCATGGCGAAACAGCAGAATTTCCAAGTAAGGAACTTGTTGCAAAAACACTCGCGCCGCACGATGGCCGATCTGTGGATCGCTTGACACCGCGGTCAAGTGGGCATAGCGTAGGCGAGACCCCTTTGATCTGCTTGTTTCGCTTCCACAGAAAGATGATTGGCTGGACACCACGCCTTGGGTGCGAAGCAAATGAGTTCATTGCGCGAAGGGGATGAGGCGGCGCTGCCGCAACTGGATGAGGACCGCCTGGCCTGGCTGGCATTGGCGCTTGCGCCGGGACTGGGACCGAAGCGCGTTGTGGATGCGATGCGCGAGCTGGACGCACCCAGCCAGATCTTCGCGCTGCCGCTTACTTCGCTCGAAGGATTGCGCTTTCCGGCCGAGGCGGCGCAGTTCGTCTTCGATGGGCGCGCGCGGTCGGCCGCGGAGCAGGAGTGGGCGAAGGTCGCCGCGCTGGGCGCGACTATCCTTGCGTATTCGGGTTCGGAATATCCGGAACGGCTGCGGGAGATCTACGACCCACCGCCGGTGCTCTGGGTGCGCGGGGCCGGCGGTCTTTTGTCGCGGCCGTCGATCGCCATCGTCGGCACGCGGCATCCATCGCCTTATGGAACCGGCATGGCCGAGCTGCTGGCGCGGGATCTGGCGGCGCGGCGGCTGCTTATTGTGAGCGGGATGGCGCGCGGGATCGACTCCTGCGCCCACAAGGGAGCGCTTGCGGCGCGCATGCCGACATTGGCGGTGTGGGGCACAGGGATCGACGTGGTCTATCCCAAAGAAAACAGAAAGCTGGCCGAGGATATATTGGCATTGGGCGGAGCGATTGTGAGCGAGGTGCCGATGGGGACGTTCCCTGCGCCGCAGAATTTTCCGCGGCGGAACAGAATCATCAGCGGGATCAGCATCGGCGTGCTGGTGGTGGAGGCGGGCGAGAACTCGGGCACCCGCGTCACGGCGCGTTGCGCGGCGGAACAGAATCGCGATTTGTACGCGGTGCCGGGAAATGTGACGAATAAGGGATCATGGACGCCCAACATGCTGATTCAACAGGGGGCAAAACTCGTGGCGACGTGGGAGGATGTGTGGGAGGACCTCCCATCGCAAGTGCGACTTGAACTCGAAGGGGATGCGCCGTCTGCATCCAAACCGGGACCTGCCGCATCCGTAGTTCCTGATCCGGCGCTGCGGCCCGAAGAAGCCATTGTGCTGGAGGCGCTGCGGGCCGACGAGTCACTGCAGATCGACGGGCTGCTCGAGACGCTGGAGTCGCAATTGACTTCGTCTGAGGTGTTTACGGCGCTCTTTGAACTCGAAATGGCGGGCCGTGTGCGGCAGCTGCCGGGAAAGAACTACGTGCGCACAATGTAAAAGACTTCCCCGACAATCCATCCCAACGGCCATGCCCCTGGCCGCGGAATTTTGACACCGGGGGACGATTGCGTGCGTAATCAGAAGTGGGCCGGGATACCGGCAAAAAATCGTGACCGGGTGGAAACGAAGCCGTGTTCCGTGTTAGTTTGCAGATTTCATGGCCTGATTTTTCGATACCGCGGGAAACTCCCGGCGCGGCAGAGCGAATGAGGCCGCCGGGGAATTGAAATGGAATCGCTCTTGCAATCGCTCGACAGGCCGGGCGAGGCAGGCAGTAGAGAGGCTTGTAATAAAGGATGGCAATGAGCAAATCACTGGTGATCGTCGAATCTCCTGCCAAGGCACGGACGATTGAGAAATATCTAGGAAAGGGGTTCGAGGTCCGCGCGTCGATCGGGCACATCATGGACCTGCCCAAGAACGACATCGGCGTGGAGTTGACGAAGCGCACGTTTGAGCCCGAGCTGGTCGTCTCGCCCGGAAAGGAAAAGGTTGTCGACCAGTTGAAGAAGGCTGCATCGAAGGCGGATGCGATCTTTCTGGCGCCCGACCCGGACCGCGAAGGAGAAGCGATCGCGGCGCATCTGGCGATGCAGTTGGGAACAAACGCCGCCGAGCGGAAGAAGATCCGCCGCGTGACGTTCAACGAGATCACGAAGAAGGCTGTGCAGGAAGCGTTCGAGCATCCGCGCGACGTGGATCAGAACCTCGTGGACGCGCAGCAGACGCGCCGCGTTCTGGATCGCCTGGTGGGCTACCAGATTTCGCCGCTGCTGTGGGACAAGGTGCGGCGCGGGCTTTCCGCGGGACGTGTGCAGACGGTTGCGCTGCGGCTGATTGTGGAGCGCGAGCGCGAAATCGGCGCATTCCTGCCGGTTGAGTACTGGACGCTCGATGCCATGCTGCACCCGGAGCGCCAGGCCGAGAAGGCGTTGAAGGCGCGCTTTGTGGGCATCGGCGGCGAGCCGGCCCGCGTGGCGAACGGAAAAGACAAAGACGGCAAGGATCAGTTCATCGCCAACGCGCTGCCCGACGAGAAGTCGATGCGCGCGGTGACGGACGCGGTGGGCGATGCCGAGTGGACGCTGGTCTCGGTGCAGCAGAAGGAGCGCCAGCGCAGGCCGCTGCCTCCTTTCATCACCAGCCAGTTGCAGCGCGATGCCTCGAACAAGCTGGGCTTCAACGTGCGGCGCACGATGGGCATTGCGCAGCGGTTGTATGAGGGCGTGGACCTCGGGCCGGACGGAACGATCGGCCTGATCACTTATATGCGTACCGACTCGCCCCGCGTGGCGCCGGATGCGATTGCCGGAGCGCGGACATGGATCGAGAAAGAGCTGGGGCCGGCGTATCTGCCGGAGAGCGCGAATGTGTACAAGGGCAAGAAGGACGCGCAGGATGCGCATGAAGCGATCCGGCCGACCGACGTTTCGCGCAATCCGGAGTCGCTGGCGAAGTATCTGAGCGATGAGCAGCTCAAGCTCTACACGTTGATCTGGCGCAGGTTTGTGGCGTCGCAGATGATGCCGGCTGTGTATGACGTGACGACGGCGAAGATCGAGGCGCTTTCGCGCAAGACGAAGAAGACCTACGATTTCCGGCTCTCCGGCTCGGTGTTGCGCTTCGATGGCTTCCTGAAGGTGTACGAGGTCGCGGACAAGGACGACGACGATGAGTCGGCGAACCGGTTGCCCGATCTCGACAACGTGAAGCGGCTCGAGCTGCATGACCTTCTGCCGGAACAGGGATTCACGCAGGCTCCGCCGCGGTACAACGAAGCCTCTCTGGTGAAGGAGCTGGAAGAACGCGGCATCGGCCGGCCGTCGACGTATGCGTCGATCATCAACACCATCCAGGATCGCGAATATGTGGTGAAGCATGGCGGATCGCGCGGGCGGTTCTATCCGACCGAGATCGGCGTGGTGGTATGCGACCTGCTGGTGAAGAACTTCCCCTACATCTTCGATACGCGATACACAGCGCGGCTCGAGGAAGAGCTGGACGACATCGAAGACGGCAAGGAGAAATGGACCGACCTGTTGAACGGATTCTACGACCACTTTGAGGACGAGCTGAAGGTGGCCGGCAAGAAGATGGAAAACATCAAGCGGATGGAGAAGGTCACCAATGAGAAGTGCGAAGTCTGCGGATCGCCGCTGGTGTTGAAGTGGGGCAAGTTCGGCAGCTTCTATGCATGTTCCGCCTACGACAAGAAGGATCCGGCGAGCTGCACGTTCACCAAGGAGAACACCGCGGCCAAGCCGGACTTGAACACGCCCGAGGGACAGGAAGCCGACGAGAAGGAAGAGTACTGCGAGAACTGCGGAAAGGTGATGGTGCTGCGTCGCGGGCCGTTCGGGCCGTTCATGGCGTGCCCGGACTACAACGCCGATCCACCCTGCAAGACGATCCGCAAGCTGAGCCAGAAGCAGCAGCAGAAGCCGCCGGAGCCGACCGGCGAAGACTGCCCGGTTTGCGGCAAGCCGCTGGTGCTGCGGCAGGGCGCGTATGGCGAGTTTGTCTCGTGCTCGGGTTATCCAAAGTGCAAGTACGTGAAGCAGAACCTGATTGAAGGCATGAAGTGCCCGAAGTGCGGCGAGGGCGACCTGGCCGAGCGCAAGGCGCGGCGCGGCAATGTCTTCTGGGGTTGCACCAATTATCCGAAGTGCGACTTCACGTCGAATTACAAGCCGGTGGCGAAGAAGTGCCCGGAATGCGGCAGCGCGTACCTGGTGGAAAAGACGCTGCGGTCGGGCGTGTATCTCGAGTGCCCGAACAAGAAGAAGGGCGAGGAAGAGCCGGCGCCGAAACGCGGCAAGAAAGCGGCCGCGGAACCGGCGGAAGGCAAGCCGGTGGTTTGTCATTACTCGAAGCGCATCGGCAATGCTCCACCGCCGCCGTCGGCCGGGACGCACGGGCCGAAGGTTGAAGCCGAGAGCAAGCACAAGGAACTACTACCGGCATGAGCCGTTTGATCTCGCAGGCAAAGGCCTCCTGTTAGTCTTTTCAAAGTGAATTCCAGAAGGCGCAGCGCAGCTCCGGCGACGGGAGCGGTGCGCGTTCGGGTGCAAGGTTGAGGAGATCTCATGCAGGCCGCAGTCAATCCTTACGATGCCGTTGCGTATCCCAGCCTGGCGTTTCCCCACACTCATCCGGATCGCCTTGCGGCCATGGCCACGCTGCACGGGCTCCGGCCGGCTCCGGTCGAGAGCTGCCGCATGCTGGAGATCGCTTGCAGCGACGGTGGAAACCTGATTCCGATGGCGTATGCGATTCCGCGAGCGGAATTTGTGGGCTTCGATCTTGCGAACGTACCGGTGGAGCGAGCGCAGGCGAGGATCCGCGACCTCGGCCTGATGAACATCCGTGTTTTCCAGGCGGACCTGATGGATGTGGGCGCGGAGCTGGGACAATTCGACTACATCGTGGCGCACGGTTTATACGCATGGGTGCCGGAGGCGGTGAGCGATCGCCTGCTGGCGCTGTGCAGCGAGCTGCTGACGCTGCACGGCGTGGCATTCATCAGCTACAACGCGCTGCCCGGCGGGTATATCCGCAACATGGTGCGCGAGACGATTCTCGGGCGCGTAAGCGCTGAAGGCGATGTGGCGGAACAGGTGCAGGACGCCATCGGCTTTGTGCGCGCTTTGCTGGCGGCAAGGCAGGAGGGCGATGCCTACCGCATGCTGATCGAAGAACACCTCGACAAGATGGAAGAGCGCACGCCGCAGGCAATCTTTCACGATGAGTTGAGCGCAGCCTACCGGCCGATTCATTTTGCGGATTTTGCGGCGCACGCAGGGCGTCGCGGATTGCAGTATCTGAGCGAGGCGGTTCTGCCGCCGCCGCCGGACCCCTGCTACCGGTTCGACGTGCGGCAGGCGCTGGAAAAGGCCGCACCGGGTGACTGGATCTGCCAGGAGCAGTTGCTGGACTTTGCGCGCGCGCGCAAGTATCGCGAAACGCTCCTATGCCGGCAGGAGGTTGCGGTGGTGCGCGAACCGGGCATGGAGCAGTTCCGGCGGTTGCTGCTGTCTTCGCCGGCGGCGGCGAAACCGAGCGAGGAGTCGAGCGCAACAATTTTCCAGTTACCCGGCGGAATCAAGATGGAGTCCAACCACCCGGGTGTGACTGCCTTGCTGGGTGTGCTCGAGCGTGTGTGGCCGCGGGCAGTAAGCCTGGCAGAGTTGGAGGCAGCGATCGAAGAGGAAACCGGGTATTCGTTCGACGGCGACGGCGCCACGCTGCTGATGAGGCTCGCCGTGTCGAAGTTCATCAATCTGCATCGATGGTGCGCGCCGGTGGCGGATGCCGTGCCGGAGAGGCCGCGAGCCAGCGCGTGCAGCCGCCAGGAGATCCAGATGAGGCTGCAGGCGACCACGCTGATCCACTCGACGGTGAAGCTGGATGATCCGATGGCGCGGAAATTCCTCCTGTTGCTCGACGGAAGTCGCGACGGGGCGGAGTTGGCCGCTGCGCTCTCGGCGGAGTTTCCGGAGGAGCCGGCCGAGGAGATTGCATCGCGGATCGATCCGAGCCTGGAGTTCTTTTTGAGGGCGGGGTTCTTAGAGGCTTGAGCGGATTGAAGCGGTGAAGAAGCGGGACTCGCGTTCGCGGCTCCCCACCGGCATGTCATTCCGTGCGGAGAGCGTGTTCACTCGATCTCGGAGCTTGAACTGCTACCATGGGCAGCGGAGAACGCTCATGGAACGAATGCTGGCAACACCCGCCGATGCGGACATCATTCTGAAGCTTTATGAACTGCGCACCGAAACAGTGATGCGCCAGGCGCGCGCCTGGTTCACGGGCGAGTTCTGGCCGAACACCGCGGAAGACTACCATGCGGTGGCGAATAATCCGGCGGACCCTCACAACCCTTGGCTGCGGCAGGTGATCACCTACTGGGAGATGGCCGCGGCGCTGGTGCTGCATGGGGCGGTGTCGGCCGAGTTGTTTGTAGATTCGAATGCGGAGGGGTTCTTCATCCTGGCGAAGCTTGCACATATTCTGCCCGCCATCCGTGAAAAGCAACCGCGGTTTTTCAGCAAGACCTCGGAACTGGTCGAGAAATATCCGGCCGCGGCGGCGCGCTACGAATACGCGCTGAAGAACGTGGAAGCGCGGCGCAAGAGCACGGCGGCGGCCGGCGCGCAGGATGGCCAGTACTTTTATCCTCCCAAATCGTGAATCGTTATCGACTTGTCGAATCCGGGGCCGGAGTGCATGATGGTACACGGATGATCGAGTGTGAAATTCCCCACTGGAGGTTTCGCTGTGAAGAAAGTTGCTGCCCTTTCGGCCGTAGTTCTGTCTTTCGCATGGGTCTCGGCGCACGCTGCCGATTCGACCTCGATCAATGGCTGGATCTCCGACGCAATGTGCGCGGCCAAGCACGCCGGAACCGGTGCCGCCTGCGCCAAGAAGTGCATTGAAGGCGGCTCGGCGCCGGTGTTTGTCGACGAGGCCAAGAAGGCGGTGTGGACCATCGACAATCCCGGCGCGGTCAAGGGCTTCTACGGCGATCACGTCACGGTGAAGGCGACCACGGATGCCGACAAGAAGAGCGTACACATCGATTCGATCGCCGAGGCCAAGTAGCGTTTCCAACAAGCGACTCGCCTCGGCTGGAGAAGTCTGTTAGTGTCATATCCGGTCCCCCTCAGACCCGCCCGGGCGCGGTCGCGGGGTGCTGACTGGATTTGAACGGGAATTGCCATGGCGCGAGCGATCTGGAACGGCAAGGTCATTGCCGAGAGCGATACGACGGAAGTTGTTGAGGGAAACGTCTACTTTCCCGAGTCCAGCCTGAAGCGCGAGTACTTCCGGCCCAGCACCACCACGTCGACCTGCCCCTGGAAGGGCCAGGCGCGATACATGAACCTGGTCATTGACGGCCTGGACAACCCAGATGCGGCGTGGTACTACCCGGATCCCAAGCCGGCAGCGCGCAAAATCAAGGGTTACGTGGCCTTCTGGCGCGGCGTCGAAGTGGAGAAATAGGCCGCCGCAGACCGCCATTGACGGCGGACGCGGCCTGACTGCATTCCGGAGCGGCAGGGGCCGATTCCCATTCATGCCTTGGAGACGAGATGAGGCTGGATCCCGGCAGGCGAGCCGGCGTATTTACGCTGGCGATTCTGTTGACGATGGGTGCCGCGGGGTGCGTGCATCCGAACGTGGCGCCGCCTGCTCAGGCTGTCGCACCAACGCTTACAGGCGATGCGGCGCATCCCGGAGAGGCGCAAGGATGGGTCCGGACCGAGCTTTACTTCGGACTGGGGCCGGCGGATCATCCTGAGCAGGGAATCAGCGAATCGGACTGGCGCGACTTTCTCGACCGCGAGGTGACCCCGCGTTTTCCCGCCGGCTTGAGCGTTGAGGATGTCTACGGCCAGTGGCTCAGCAAGGGCAAGGCCGAGCCATCGCGGCTCCGGTCGAAGGCGCTGATCATCCTCTACGCGGGGACGGACGAGAACAAGGCCAAGGTCGATGCCATCCGCTCGGCATGGAAGCAGAAGACCGGGCATCAGTCCGTACTGAGGGTGACGCAGCCGGCGGACGTTTCGTTTTGAGCGTGGCGGCGATTGTCCGGTGCGTCGGCCAGCTCAGGTAGCGCGTGACCTCGGGATCGCCGGCATAGCGCTCGAAGATGGCCTGGGCGTCGGAGGACGCGGGCTTGCGCAGAAGCAGGCGCTCGGTCTCGATGATCTCTGCCGCCTTCATCTCGCGGGGCGTCAGTACGCCTGGAGCTGCGAGAGCGGCAGGCGTACTCGGAAGCAGGTGGAGCCGGGTTCGGAGCGGACGCTCAGGTGGCCGCGGTGCTTGCGCACGATGCGCATGGCGTTGTCGAGACCGAGGCCAAGGCCCTGTCCCGGCGCCTTGGTGGTGAAGAACGGCTCGAAGATGCGGTCCTGCAGCTCGGGCGCGATTCCGGGACCGGAGTCCCAGATCTCGACGAGCATCATGTCGCCTTCGAGCCGGCAGGCGAGCTTCAGCACGCCCGAATCGCCGAGCGCGTCGAGAGCGTTTTCAATGAGGGCCGACCAGACCTGATTGAGCTCGCCCCCATAGGCGCTGATGGTGGGCAGGCCGGACTCGTATTCCCGCTCCACTGTGACCCCGCCCATGCGCGACTGGAACATCTGCAGCGTGGCGTCCAGGCCGGCGGGCACATCGACTTCGAGGATCGGCGCGCGATCCATCGACGAGTAGGTCTTGAC
>Ga0335069_10001704_pt1 | contig 35063 bp, 34 predicted proteins | sample Lox_Sample_11_FD_206714 | JGI IMG/M metagenome (GOLD analysis project Ga0335069, IMG submission 206714) | Soil microbial communities from Loxahatchee National Wildlife Refuge, Florida, United States - Lox_Sample_1.1 | ecosystem: Environmental > Terrestrial > Soil > Wetlands | place: USA... | reverse complement strand
GGGGGGTCGCTTCTGTACGACCTGCGGGCAGCCGCTGCCCGCGGCGTAGCAGGCGGCAACGAGCGCGCGCGATGTGGACGGCCACTCCGTTTGGACGTGCGCCCTTCTCGCCGGGGCGCCTCGACTTGGCTACCGTGGACGGACATCCATGTCCGGCAGCACCTATTGCAAAGTCGAGGGCTCCACTGAAAAGCGACTCGTCCTCTCCGGTCGAATCAGCGAGAGCCTGCTCGTCGACCTTGGCGCCCGGGGTCCTGCGATCATCGGGATCGAGATCGACGACATGCCGCAAGACGACGACGACTCCGAAGACGACGACTCGACGCGTGCCAGCGGCTCGACCTCTCACCCGAGATGGCGGCGAAGCTCGGCGCCTACAACTTCGACCGCATCGGCAAGTCGCTCTTCGGCACGATGCTCAGCGTGGCGAAGAACGTCGGCGTGACCCCGTGGACGCTCGTGTCGCACCTCGATCGCTTCTGGCCACGCGCGTACGACGGTGGAGGCCTGCGGGTGACGCGTCGAGGCCCGAAGGACGCCCTGGTCGAGCTCCATCAAAGCGCCCTGGCGGACATCGAGGCGTATCGGCACGCCTTGCGCGGGTTCGTCCTGGGCATGATGGGCCCCTTCTGCAGCAAGGCCTACGTGCGCATGCCGGCCGGCACGCGCGCACCAGGGAAACTCACGCTGGTCTTGCAGTGGGTGTGAGGGTCGTGGCGCCCCCGGTCCCGGATCAGCGACGAAAACGGTGAACGCCCGCTCGTTGCTGGCCGCCATCGCGGTCTCGTTGGTTTGGCCTGCGCGCACCGCTTCCGCGCAGGTGACCGACGCCGCCTCGGCCGCCACCGAGCCGGTTCAGGAGGTGACCGTCCACGGCGAGCGTCCGCAACCGGGCCGACAGGAGATGACGGGCGAAGAGGTGAAGCAGCTTCCCGGAGCCTTCGGCGATGCCTTCCGGGCGATCGAAGCCATGCCCGGCGTCACGCCGCTCGTGAGCGGCGTGCCGTACTTCCTCGTTCGCGGTGCGCCGCCCGGCAACACCGGGTTCTTCATCGACGGCATCCCTGTGCCCGCACTCTTTCACCTGGGCGTGGGGACCGCCGTCGTGCATCCGAGCCTCATCGATCGCGTCGATTTCTATCCGGGTGGTTACCCGGCGTACTTCGGGCGCTACACGGGCGGCATCCTGTCGGGCGAGCTCGCCCGCCAACCCGACCGCGCGCACGAGGAGGCGAGCGTCCGACTCATCGACGCGGGAGGGCTCGTGAGTACGCCCTTCGCCGAGGGACGGGGGGACGTTCTCGTGTCCGGCCGGTACGGCTACCCGGGTCCGCTCGTTTCTCTCTTCGACCCGAACGTGAGCCTCTCGTACTGGGACTACCAGACGCGCGCGCGCTGGCGGCCCGGCGACCACGACGAGATCAGCGTGTTCGCCTTCGGGAGCTACGACGCTCTCTACTCGCGCGACAACGCGACCGCCCCGATGCAGGAGCTGCTCGGCATCCAGTTTCACCGCGTGGACCTGCGATGGGATCGCCAGACGAGCCCCACGGGGTCGCTCCGCGTCGCGTTGACGCTCGGCTACGACCGCTCGGCCACGTCCAACGGCAGCTCTCTGGCGCCGACCGAGGAATCGATCGAGGACGAGTCGGTTCGGCTTCGCGCCGAATGGTCCGAACACCTGGCGCCCGGCATCGACGCGCGCGCGGGCTCCGATGTCGTCGCATCGCCCTATCGCATCGTCCTGCCCGGCGGCGGTGGGCCCGACCTGCTCGGTGGGCCCCAGAACATTGCGACTTTCACACAGGTCGACGTCAGCGGCGGGGTCTACGGGCAGCTCGCGTGGACGCCCGCACCGGGCGTGGAGGTCCGGCCGGGACTTCGCATGGACGTCTTCACGTCACGCTCGTCGACGGGGGCGGCGCCGCTCGGGATCGAGAATGGGTACGAGCGGGCGGCCGGCGCGATCGATCCGAGACTCTCGGCACGCTGGGGCATGACCGGCTGGCTCGCGTGGATCGCCGCACTGGGCGTTGCACATCAGGCGAGCAACATTCCGCTGCCGTCTCCGGGCCTGCAGTTCTCGCAGCTCTCGCGCGGCGTGCAGGCGGCCTATCAGTACAGCGCCGGCGCGGAGGTGAAGCTGCCACTCAAGTTCACGGCGACGGTCGACGGTTTCCTGCAGGACTACACGGGCCTCGCGGACCTCTACGAGTCTTGCCCGCCCGGCGAGAGCACCTGCAACTTCAACGGGCGCGCCGTCGGCCTGGAGGTCCTCGTCAGGCGCAAGCTGACCGAGCGACTCACCGGATGGGTCTCGTACACGCTCTCGAACACCGAGCGCGACGCCTTCAACCAGGGCCACTGGATACGCGTCCTCAGTCAGTACGATCGCCCGCACGTCGCCAACCTCGTGCTCGCGGCGGACCTCGGGAAACGGTGGCGCGCCGGTGCGAGGCTGCTCGCCTACTCGGGGCTCCCCTACTCGACCACGACGGGCACCGTGGGCGTCCCGAACGCGCGGGAGCCGCCTTTTTTCCGGCTCGACCTGCGCCTGGAGAAGAAGTGGCACGCGCTCGGGGGCACCCTGACGCTGGTCTTCGAGTGGCTCAATGCGCTGCTCAGCAAGGAGTCGTTCGGCACGACCTGCTCCGGCTTCGGCCCCAATCCCGACTCGGCGCAGTGCGTGCCGCAGCAGATCGGCCCCGTCACGGTGCCGAGCATCGGAGTGGAAGAGAGCTGGTGACGAGGGCCGGGATTCATGATCGGCACGAAACCGTGCCGAAACGGCCTTCCCCTAGACTGGTAAGCTCGGCTTTCCGCCGAGGCCGCGTGCGCCTTCTCCTCCAGCATCGAACCCACTACGGCTACGACCGGCCGGCCGCGCTCGGCCCGCACACCGTCCGCCTGCGCCCGGCCAATCACGCCAAGGCGCGCGTCGAAGCGTACGCGCTGCACGTGGAGCCCTCGTCGTGCCGATTGCAGTGGCAGCAGGACCCCGCCGGCAACCACGCGGCGCGGATCTCCTTCGGCGCGGGCGAGCGCGTCCGGGAGCTCGATCTGCTCGTCGAGATGGCGATCGACGTCCGCCCGGTGAACCCGTTCGACTTCTTCGTCGACGCGCGCTGCGAAAGGATGCCCTTCCAGTACCCGGGCGAGCTCACGGCCGATCTGTCACCGTACTTCGACACGAGCGATCCCGCCTACGCGACGGGTTCGCTCTTCCGGCAATTCGTGGCGGGTGTCCCCGTCCGAGAGAAAACCGTCGACCACGTGGTCGCTCTGAACCAAGCGGTGCACAGGCGCCTCCGCTACGTCATCCGGGAAGAGAGTGGCGTCTGGACGCCCGAACAGACGCTCCTCGAAGGCCGCGCGAGCTGTCGCGACTCGGCAGTGCTCCTCGTCGCCGCGCTGCGCTCCTCCGGTCTCGCGGCGCGCTTCGTCAGCGGCTACCTCGTCCAGTTGACCGACGAGGGAATGATCCCGGACGAGCCGCGCGGCGTCTCGCGCGACGTGGTGGATCTGCACGCGTGGGCGGAGGTCTTTCTGCCCGGAGCCGGGTGGATCGGACTCGACGCGACGAGCGGTCTTCTCTGCGGCGAGGGGCACATCCCGCTGGCCTGCACCGCACGACCTTCCGCGGCCGCGCCGACGGACGGAACGAGCGATGTGCCGGCCGTGGAGGTCGCATTCGAGATGAAGGTCGGTCGCCTCGGACACGAGCCCCGGCCAACCTCTCCGTTCCCCGAAGAAACGTGGACCGAGCTTCTGGCGGCCGGGGATCGCGTCGATGCGGCGCTCGCCACCGCAGGCGTCGCTCTCACCGTCGGCGGCGAGCCCACCTTCACGTCACGGCTTCATCCGGCGGCTCCCGAGTGGAACGGCGATGCGCTCGGCAAGACCAAGTGGGACCAAGGCGTTGCCTTCATCGAGGCGCTCCGCGAACGCCTGGCGCCCGGCGGCGTCATCATGCACCGGTACGGCAAGCACTACCCCGGGGAGAGCCTGCCGCGCTGGGCGCTCGACATCCTCGCGCGAAGGGACGGCGTGCCCCTCGCCAGCGCCCGGAGCGCAATCGCGCGCGGACCGTCGTCCCTCGCCGACGCCCGGCGCTTCATCGACGCGCTGGCGGCGCACCTCGAGGTCGAGAAGAGCCACGTGCTCGCCGCGTTCGAGGATCCATGGCACCAGGTGCGCGAAGAAGCGCGCTTGCCGGTGGGGGTCGATCCGCACCGTGCAGACCTTCGTGACTCCGAAGAGCGGCGCAGGCTCGCGCGCCTCCTCGATCGAGGCCTCGCCACCGAGGCCGGCTTCGTCCTCCCGCTGTCGGGCGCCCAGGGCAGCGGCTGGCGCAGCCACGCGTGGACGTTCCGGCGCGAACGCCTCTACCTCACACCAGGCGAGAGCCCCATCGGGCTCCGGCTGCCGCTCGATTCGCTCGATGGGGCGCCCCCGCCGCCGCCCGAGGAAGAACCGTACGACGGCCCGGCCGATCCGCGCCGGAGCGATCTGGCCCAGACCACGACACAGACGGCGATCCGCGATCGGGACCCGCCCCCCCTTCCCCGACACGGCGTGCGGACCGCGCTGTGTGTCGAGCCGCGCGACGGCCGGCTCTTCGTCTTCGTACCGCCCCTGTCGAGCGCCGCACGCTTCTGCGAGCTAGCGAGGGCGATCGACGAGACCGCCGCAGCGCTCGACCTGCGCGTAGTCCTCGAGGGCTATCCGCCGCCGCGATCGCCCGAGCTCCTCCAGGTGGCTGTTACGCCCGATCCGGGTGTCCTCGAGGTGAACATCCCGCCCGCGAGCACCTCGCGCGAGCACGCTTCCCTGCTCGAGACCATCTTCGACGCCGCCCTCGCGGCAGGGCTGCACGCCGAGAAGTACCAGCTCGACGGGCGCCAATCCGGCAGCGGCGGTGGCCACCACATCACCCTCGGCGGAGCGACGCCGCTCTCGAGCCCGTTCGTGAAGCGGACCGATTTGCTCGCGAGCCTCGTCACGTTCTTCCAGCACCATCCGTCCCTCTCCTTCCTCTTCACGGGGCTCTTCGTCGGGCCGACCTCGCAGGCCCCACGCGTCGACGAGGCCAGGCACGACTCGCTCTACGAGCTGGAGATCGCCCTGGCGCGAGCATTCGAGCCTGGCGCCGAGCCGCCCGCCCCGTGGCTGTGCGACGCGCTCTTTCGCCACCTGCTCGTCGACGTCTCGGGAAACACGCACCGCGCGGAGATCTGCATCGACAAGCTGTTCGACCCCGCGTCTCCCCACGGGCGTCAGGGAATCGTCGAGCTCAGAGCCTTCGAGATGCCGCCCCACGTGCGCATGGCGCTGGCGGAGGTCGCGCTCGTCCGGGCGCTCGTCGCTTCGTTCGCGCGCACGCCGTACCGGGCGCCGCTCGTGCGCTGGGGGCAGGTCCTTCATGATCGGTTTCTCCTGCCGACGTGGCTCTGGCGGGACTTCGAAGACGTGCTCGCCCATCTCGGCCGCGCGGATCTCGCCCTTCCTCGCGAGGCCTACCGCGCCTTCCTCGAGCACCGCTGCCCCGTCGTCGGCGCGCTGCAGGCATCGGAGGTGCGCCTCGAGCTCCGAAACGCCATAGAGCCCTGGCACGTGCTCGGCGAAGAGATGTCCGCGGCGGGGACCGCGCGCTTCGTCGATTCGTCGATGGAGCGCGTGGAGGTGCGCGTCGAAGGGTGGATCCCCGAGCGGTACGTCCTGATGGTGAACGGCCACGCCCTGCCCCTCCGATGCACTGGAACCGCCGGCGAGCACGTGGGCGGCGTGCGATTCCGCGCGTGGGCGCCGCCGCACAGCTTGCACCCCCACCTCGGCATTCACCACCCGCTCCGCTTCGACGTGGTCGACACGTGGGCGAAGCGCTCCCTCGGCGGATGCGGCTACCACGTGTGGCACCCCGAGGGACGCGCCTACGGCACTCCGCCTCTCACTCGATTCGAGGCAAGCGCTCGACGCGCGCAGCGCTTTACCCTCGAAGGCCCGTCGCCGTTTCCGGTGACCCCACGCCCGGCTCCCGCCCACGGCGACGCGCCCTACACGCTCGACCTTCGTCGCCTCGGGATCGACCGTCCGATGCCGGCCCCGCCGGACGAAGAGGAGCGCGCGTCATGAGCACGGCACCGGCCACACTCCCTGCTCCGGCGCCGTCCTTCGCCGGGTACGCCCCCCTGGCAGACACGTACGACGAGCTCTTCTCGGGGCCGGGCGCCGCACGGACCACGCTCGGACCCGCCCTCACGCGCCTTCTCGCCGCTCCCCCCGACGAGCTCGCGCGGGCGCAGGCGCTCGCCGAGATCTCGCTTCTCAATCAAGGAGTCACCTTCTCCGTCTACGACGACCTTCGGGGAGCCGAGAAGATCTTCCCCTTCTGCCTCGTGCCACGGGTCATCGCCGCCGAAGACTGGCGCCGTGTCGAAGCCGGCATCGTGCAGCGCATTCGAGCGCTCGAGGCGTTCCTCGACGACGTCTACGGCGCGCAGCGCATTCTCGGATCGAAGCGGATCCCGGCCGAGGTCGTCCTCGGCGCGAAGCACTACCTGCCCCAGCTCCGCGGGGTGCGCCCTCCGCACGGCGTGCGGATCCACGTGGCCGGCATCGACCTCGTTCGCGATCCGGCCGGCCGGTTCCGCGTCCTCGAGGACAATCTGCGCACCCCCTCCGGCGTGTCGTACGTGATCGAGAACCGGATGGTGACGAAACGGGTCGTTCCGACCATCTTCGGCGCCGCACGCGTCCGGCGCGTCGACCATTACCCGGCGCACCTCGCGCAGACACTCCGCGCGAGCGCGCCGCCCGGAGACGGTCCCCCGCTCGCCGTCGTCCTCACCCCCGGCCCCTTCAACTCGGCCTACTTCGAGCACACCTTTCTCGCCCGCACGATGGGCATCGAGCTCGTCCAGGGCTCGGATCTCTGCGTGGACGACGACAACGTCTTCCTGCGCACGACGCGCGGGCTCGTGCGCGTACACGTCATCTATCGGCGCATCGACGACGCCTTCCTCGATCCCGAGGCGTTTCGTGCGGACAGTCTGCTCGGCGTGCGCGGCCTGATGCGCGCATACGCGAGAGGCAACGTCACGCTCGCCAACGCCCCGGGCAACGGCGTCGCCGACGACAAGGCGGTGTGCGCGCTCGTTCCCGAGATGGTGCGGTTCTACCTGGGAGAGGAGCCGCTCCTCGCGGACGTGCACACCTACGTCTGCGCGCGCGAAGACGATCGGCGGTACGTCTGCGAGCATCTCGGCGAGCTGGTCGTGAAGGCGGTCGACGAGGCGGGCGGCTACGGAATGCTCATGGGACCGCAGTCGACGGCGGCCGAGCGCGACGAGTTCAAACGCCGCATCGAGGCCGAGCCCCGAAGGTACGTCGCCCAACACCGGATCGAGCTGTCGACCTGTCCGACGTGGGACTCCTCACGTCGTATGCTCGTCCCGCGCCGCGTCGACCTGAGGCCGTTCGTGCTCACCGGACCCGAGGGATCGTGGGTCCTTCCGGGCGGGCTCACGCGCGTCGCGCTCCGCGATGGATCGTACGTCGTCAACTCGAGCCAGGGCGGCGGCTCGAAGGATACCTGGGTCCTGCACGACGACGATCCGGGGGCAAGAGCAGCGTGATCGCGCGCGTCGCCGACCACAGCTTCTGGCTCGGGCGCTACGTCGAGCGCACGGAGAGCACGGCCCGCGTTCTTCAGGTGACCAGCGCCCTCGCGCTCGACGCCGAGCTCCCGTCGCGACGGTGCTGGCACCCGCTCCTCATCGTGGTCGGGCAGGAGGCCGACTACCTCGCGCGGTTCGGGCGCGACGCCCTCGGGGATGCGGAGCTCGTGCAGAGGTACCTGACGCGGGACGAGAAGAACCCGGTCTCGCTCGCTCGATCCATCGCCGCCACCCGCGAGAACGGCCGCTCCATCCGCGAGGTCATCAGCCTCGAAGTGTGGCAGGTGCTCAACGAGCTTCACGTGTTCCTCGGCTCGGACGAAGCCGACGCGATGTACGAGCAAGACCGCGACGCGCTCTACGGCCGCGTGCAACGCTCGACGCAGCTTTGTCTCGGTCTCATGCGAAGCACGATGCTCCACGACGCGCCGCTCGACTTCGTCTGGCTCGGCGTCCTGCTCGAGCGCATCGGGCAGACTGCCCGGCTCCTCGACGTCCAGTATCACGCGCTGATCGCGGAAGGGGCGCCCCATGCCGTGCTCGAGACCGCGCTGTGGCTGTCGTTGCTGCGTGCCTGTTCGGGCTTCGAGGCGTTCATGAAGCGAAGTCGCGGCAAGGTGACGGGAGCGGCCGTCGCGGGCTTTCTCATCCTCGAGCCGCGCTTTCCGCGCTCCGTCCGCTATTGCGTGACGTCGGCCAAGGAACGCGTCGCGGCAATCTGCAACGACGGCGAGCTCGCGGGCGACGAGACCGTCGCCAAGCTCGAGGCCCTCGAGGGCATGCTCCGGGCGATCGAGCCCGACGAGCTCCAGGGCGCACGCGTCCACCAGATCCTGACGCACGTCGTCAACGAGGCACACGCGACCTGCGACGCCATCGGAAGGGCGCTCGTGGGCCTCGATGCGCCGCGGATGGTCCAGAACCAGTCGCAATGACGCGCGCTCGGCGCTAGGGATCGATTAGGTCGATGCCGAATCTTTTCGCGATGTCGTTCGAGGGGACCCTCGCCCCGTCGTTCGATCTGCGATGTCTCCACCCCGGTCGGAAGCCGCCCGACGGCTGGGGCATCGGCTACTACCCGGGCGGCGAGCCGTCGGCGTCCGTGCTGAAGGAGCCGGCCCCCGCGAACGAGAGCATCCGGAGCGAGATCGTCAAGGCATGGGATCACCTCGCTTCGTCGATCTTCATCGTCCACATCCGAACCGCGACCTGGGGCCAGAACAGCGACGCGAACACGCAGCCGTTCTCGCGCGCGCACGGTGGGCGAGAATGGCTCTTCGGCCACAGCGGCAGCTTGCGTGAGCGCCTCGTCATCGACGGGCGGTTCGAGCCGGTGGGCTCCACCGACACGGAGCTCGTGTTCTGCGACCTGCTGCAGCGAATCGCCGACGCCGGGTGGCGTTCGATCGGGGAAGTCGACCACGTCCGCCTGCGTCACGAGCTCGAGGCGCTCAACCAGCACGGCAGCCTGAGTCTGGTCATGAGCGACGGGCAAGACCTGCTCGTCTATTCGGACGCGCGCGACGACGGAAGCTTGCACGTGGCGCAGCTTCTCCCGCCGCACGGCCGACAGCTCGCGTTCGGGGACGACGACCTGTGGATCGAGCTCACGCGCCGCGGCGAGATCAGCCGCAAGGGTGTGGTCGTTTCGTCGGCGCCGCTCGCGGGCCAGGAAGGGCGCGCGCTCGCCTGGACGCGGATCCCGGCGGGTCACCTCCTCGTCGTCCGGCAAGGGGCGATCGTCTCGGAGGTCGGAGCAGGTCCCGAAGAGCGGCGAACGAGCCAGCGCAAACTGCGCCCCGTCCAGGTCGCGCCCAGTCGCACCGAGCCGAGATCGTTCGACGTCCTGCATCGCACGACATACCGCTACGACAAGCCCGTCGAGCGCAGCACGCATTTGCTGCGGCTCTCGCCGATCCACGATCGGCTGCAGTCACTCCTCGAGCACTCGCTGGTGCTCAAGCTCGACGGCGTCGAGATCCAGGCGAAAGAGGTCGAGTTCGACGACGTCTTCGGCAACCGCGCGCGGCGCGTCGTCATCGAGCGGCCGTTCGGCGAACTCCTCGTGGAAGCGCGCTCGAAGGTCCGGGTTCTCGACAGCGAGCCGCTTCATTTCCGGCCCCTTCACGCGCGCCGCGCGATCCCGCTCGTGTGGATGCCGTGGCAACGCGAGATGATGGCGCCCTATCTCTTGCCGGCCGAGCTTCCCGAGACGCAGCTCCAAGAGCTCGCCGACTACGCGATGTCGTTCGTGGAACGAAACGACTACGACCTCATCGGCACGCTCCTCGACATGAATCGGTCGATCTTCAAGGAGTACAAGTACAGCCAGGGGACGACCACGGTGGCGACGACGGCGTTCGAGGTCTACGCGAACCGGCGTGGCGTGTGTCAGGACTTCACGAACCTCCTCATCTGTCTGGCGCGCCTGCTGGGAGTCCCCGCCCGGTACACCTGCGGCTACGTGTACACCGGGCCCAAGGCGGAGAACCGCGCGCAATCCGAGGCGTCGCACGCCTGGGTGCAGCTCTACCTGCCGGAGGTCGGATGGAAGGGGTTCGACCCGACCAACGGCACCCTGACGCAGACCGATCACGTGCGAGTCGCCGTCGGACGGAGTGACGTCGACTCGACGCCGACGTCGGGCACGATCTACGCGGGCGGTGGCGCCGAAGCGCTCACCGTCGAAGTGCGCGTCGAGGTATGCGACTGAGCGGGACCCAACGATCGCCGGGTGTCCTGGGACAACAGGACGCGCCCTACGGGTTCACGACCGCAAGGTGCGCCTGAAGACCGGCGCCGAACGCCGTGGCCGTCCCGTTGTAGTCGGTGATGAGCGACGGACCGCTGTTGCAGTTGAAATCGGCGTTCCACGCCCAGCCCAGGTACGAGACGCCCGCCGAGTCGGCCCAGCTCATGTACCCGTCGATGTAACCGTGCGCGCAGTCGTTCTCGCCCAGCTCGCCGGTGATGAGGGGGACCTTCTGCGCGACGGGGGCGAGCTGCGAGGTCCAGCAGGACTGCGAGCTGCAGGTGTTGAAGTTGTAAGAGTGGTGCGACGCGGTGAGGTTGTGCAGCGGGTCGTTCGGCTCGTTGGCGAGCCACTGCGTGAGATCGTTCGCGTAGGCGAGGCCGCCGGCCATGACCACGTTGGTGGCCCCGGTGGCGCGAACGGCGTCGAGCAGCTGCTGCATGCCCGCGACGTTCCAGCCGTTGACCTGGCAGCCGCCGTTCAGCCAGCACGACCAGGTGATGTCGTGGGGCTCGTTGTACAGGTCGAACACGACGTCCTGGTCCGACTTGAACGTGTTCGCGACGCTCGTCCAGAAATCGGGCGCGTGGTCGGCGTCGGCCATCTGCTCCTGGCCGGTGGCCTGGGCGGTGCCGCCGTTGTTCCAGTGCAGATCGACGATCACGTACAGCCCTGCCTGTCGCAGCGTGGTGACCAGCGCCACGATGGCATTCTGGTAGTTCGAGCCGCTGTATTGCGCCGGTGCGCCATTGATGTCGAGCCAGCAGTCCTCGTTGAGCGGGACGCGCACGGCGTTCGCGTGCCACGCCGTGATGGCCGCGATCGCGGTCTGGTCCACCGGCCCGTCGTAGATCCCGTTGCCCTGGATGCACATGTACTCGGTGCCGGAGCGGTCCACGCCGAGCAGCCGGACGACCTTGTTCCCGTCGACGAGCGTGTTGTTGACGACGTGAAGTCCCGTGGCGCCGCCGGCTTCGGATTGGCCGTCTCCTCCCGAGTCGAGCCCTTTCCCAGCGTCGGGGTGCACGCCGCCCTCGGTTGCCCCGGCGTCGACGTTGGCGCCTGCACCGTCGGGGGAGGTCCCATCGGAGGCGCCGGCCTCCATCGCCGAGTCATCGCCCCCGGCGGCGCCGTCGTCGCCGCCCTCACTGGCCGCGTCGGCAGATCCCGCGGCGCCCCCGCCGCTACCTCCGCCGCACGCCGCTGCGCCCGATGCGACCGACGTCCACATCGCAGCAGCCATCCAGGACTTCCACCTCGGCATGTCGCGCCTCCATGTAGGGTCCACGAACGTGCAGTGGAAAAAGTACCACGCGGCATCGAGCCACGCTGTCGCTGACGCTGACGTTCTCGCTGACGCTCGCGCGGGCGCCGACGCTGCCGCCGGCGCCCGCGCTGGCGCATGTGACGTGACGGTCGAATCTTCAGCACGAGCTCGGGGCGCACGCGACGGTCACGGCGCAGGAGACGCTCGGGCAGACGAACGATCCGGCATCGAACGGGCCGATGGAGTTGCCATTCGCCGCGGCAGCTTGCTGGACATAATCCGGGGACACGTAACAGGCGTCAGAGCTGCCGCACGCGCTCTCGCACGCCGAGCCGCTGGTATCCGACGCGATGTAACCGTTCACTTGGAGCCGCTCCTCCAGCATCTGGCAAGCCTGTGCGGCCGAGACCTGAACGCGCTTGGTGCAGGCACACGAATTCGGGGAGACGCAGCCCGAGAGCGATCCACAGGCGGCGTCCGCCGAGGCGCCGTCGCTCGTGGCCGAGTCTGGAGCGCTCGCGTCGCCGCCATCACCAAATGCGCCATCACCCATCGAGCTGTCGGTCGTGGCTACGGAATCGGCGCGCGCGTCCTCGCCCGCGCCGCGCGACGCATCCGGTTGGGACGAGCTTCCCGCGCCGCCGCACGCCAAGCAGATCAGGAGCCACGAAGCTACGACGACGGCAGTCCGCATTGCGAGCGCCCGGATACAACGCCCGTGCCGCCCGAATGACCGCGAGAAACCGCGGAAAGCGGCGCGCCGGCTGCGCCACTGGCACAGGTATGCATGGCCAGCTGATCACGCTGGATTGGTGGGTTTGGACGGACTCACGGAACGTCGACCAGGTACACCCCTTGCGGGCACGCGGTCGTCGTGTACGCGATCTTCGTCCCGCCGGGCGTCGCCGAGGCGCCCGTGCCGGCGTTCGGCACGAGCAACGTCGCCGCGGGCGACGCGGCAGAGAGGTCTTCCACCTCTATGTTTCCCATCGTGGGGGCTTGCCCGGCGTCGCCGGCCGGCGGGACGCTCATGAACGCGAACTGCTGGCCCGTCGTCCCGACCCCGTAGGCGCCGAGCACCCCCGTGTACGCGGCGCCTACCGGCGCGCCGGTGGTCGCGTTAGCGACGTTCAGCGTGGCGTTGAACTCCGTGTCGTCCGTGGGATAGACGACGTATTGGCCATCGGCCGACCAAGCGTAGCCGTAGAGGAATGGCACGTTGGTCGACGTGTCGATCGCGATCGGCGTCTGGTTCGGAGCCGTGAGGTCGACGACGTAGAGATCCGCGAACTCGCTGCGGTTGCGCGACGTGAGCAGGTGCTTGCCGTCGGGTGAGAACGCGGCAAACGCGCCGGTCACGCCCAATCCAGCGTCGACGCTCTCGACGAGCGTGACGGAGGAGCCGCCGGCGACCGGCGCGGTCTTGAAGGTTCCGTCCTTCAGCGCGTAGACGACGTGGCTCTGGTCCGGATAGACGATTCCGAAGTACACGTTGGTGTCGATGGGCACGGGCGCGGCCCCGCCCAGCGGGACGATCATTCCGTTGCCGTCGAGGTCCACCGCGAAGATCGTCGTTCCCTGGAGGTAGACCATCCACGGAAACAGGTTGGTCATGAGCTGGGTGGTCGTCCACGCCGCGGGGTCGACCCGGTAGAGCGTGGCGGTGCTCGACTGGGTGCACGCTGCGAGCACCCCCGTGCCGGCGCCTGCGCCCGCGAACGCGAGCAACGGCGGACAGCCGCCAGTGATGTCCACATCGATGGACGAGAAGAGCGTGGTCGGCGCAGCGGTGAAGGTCGTCGCCGACGCGACGACGTCGCCCACCTGTCCGTTCGAGTCGATGTTCGCCGTGTAGAGGGCGGACGATCCGTCAGGGCTGAGCGCGATTTCGCCGTAGACACCCGCTCCGGGTGCCTCGTGATACCCGCCCGCCGCCGACCACACGCCAAACTTGCTGAGTTGGCGACCCGTCGAGGGAACCGTGGTGACGTCGAGCCAGACGATCACGTGCGTTCCCGCCATCCAGGCGTTGGGCGAAGCGCCGAGGTGGTTGGTGATGCTCTGGGGCGCACCGCCGGCGATCGGGGCGGCCCACAAGACGCCGTTCAGATCGGAGTAGATCGCGTATCCGTCGCTCGTGACGCCCCACAACTGCAGCGCGGCGCCCGGTGCGAGCAGTGTTCCCGGAGGGGCCGCGTCGTAGGGAACGCAAGGAGGAGGAGGAGCGGCATCGGCGCCGTCGGTCGCGGGTGCGTCCGTGCTCGTGTCGTTGCCGAGGCCTGCGTCGCTCGCGTCGCCCGCTTCCGTGGCGCCGCCCTCGCCGGTGCCGACGTCCGAGACCAGCCCGGAGTCTTCGGCCGGCACGGAGTGGTTCGATCCACCCCCGCAAGCGAGCAAGCCCGCGGCAATCATCGCTCCGACCGTCGTCGCGAGCGCGACTCCAGTGGTTCCTCGAAGGCATGAGCTCATGCTGGGAATGCGTAGCAGTGGCTCGGGATCCGGCCAGTCACCAGAACTGGTGTCAACTCCGCGAGGTGTCCCGCTCGTACTACTGTGCGAGGGCCTGACTCAAATTGGACGTCGGTTCCATGGGAGCGCATGCGCGCCTCATGTCCCGTCACGACCGACCACGTTGGTGGCTTGCTTCGGCGCGTGACCTCAGGGCCACGCAGTCATCGTCGTCAACGTGCGTGCGGAAAACGGCGCGGCTCCGAGCTCGGACCAGCTCGTGCCGGCGAAGGTCCACGTGGAGCAGCTCAGGTTCACCAGCTCTACTCCGACCAGCTCTCCGCCGAAGGGGGCGACGGCCTCGGGGAGGATGGGCGTCGAGCCGTTCCCGGCTGTCCAGCGTGTGCCGTCGAAAGACCACGTGTCGCCCAGGCCAGTGACGTCGGTCGTGGAGCCCGCGCCTCCCCCGAAGATGTAGAAGGCTCCGCCCAGTGTCGCCCCGGGCGCGTTGTATCGCGAGGGCGGACCGCCGGTGACGCTCGCTCGAGACCAGGTCGTTCCGTCGAAGGTCCATGTGTCGCCGATCGCGGTGCCCGTAACGTCGGCGCCGCCGAAGAGGACCACCTCGTTGCCCAGCGTGGCCATGCTCGCGAAAGCGCGAGCGGGCGGGCCCGGGACAGTCACGGCCGACCAGTTCGTCCCGTCGAACGTCCACGTGTCTCCGAAAGCGCCCCCGATTCCGGCTTGCCCTCCGAACAAGACGACGCGGCCGCCGAGCGTCGCCATCGACGCGTTCATGCGCGCTGGTGGCGACGTCGCCGTCATGACCTGAGACCACGTCGTCCCGTCGAATAACCAGGTGTCGTCGGATGTGTCGCCCGGGTTTCCCACCATGCCGCCGAAGAGCACCACCTCCTCCCGCCCGCCGGCGTCGAGCGCGGCCATGGACGCTTCGAAGCGGGCGGGGGGCGGACTCGGTGCGGCGACGGACGACCAGGTCGCGCCGTCGAATATCCAGGTGTCGTTCAGGGGCTCGTTATCGAGCCCGAACCCGCCGAAGAGCACGACCCGCGGCGGTGGCAGCGAGACCGGGGCGTCGGGCGGATTCTCGTCGGACGAAGCGTCGGGCCCCAGTTGGTCGGGCGCGCCTGCGTCCGGCGTGGATTCCTGATCGGAGCCGATGCGCCCTCCGCACGATGCCAGGACGAGGAGCGCGCCAATCGCCGGTGCTCCGAAAGGCCAAGAGATGGGCATGGCGCCGACTCAGCGAGTCTCATGCCAGCACAGCGTTCGCGCCGAAGCCTCGGCCACGCAGCGGTCTTCGCTCCGCACCGAGGTGCATCGACTCGGACGCGGCTGTCGCGGCGCCCGTGGACGCGCGTTGACGCATTCGTCGGATCTACTCGGTCAGCCCGAGCACGCGCCTCGCTCGGCGCAGAGCCTTGGGTCTCACGAAGGCACCGCGCCACCATGCAGCGACTATCGCTTCCGCGTTCCTCGTCGCGCACTCACTCTCTACGCGCTCGGCGAGTCGGAAGCGCTCGGCCTCGACCGCCTCCAGCACGCGGCGCCAGTGTTTGATGAATCGTTCGACGGCGTGATGGGTGACGTGGAGCATCGGGGACTCGCTTCCGCGTTACGGGTGGGCGGCGGATCGGATAGGCGGGCGCCGGGGAGCGCCGACTCTCTCGAGCGGCGCCCCCCGGCCCCTGATTGAGCGCGGGGCGTCTTCGGCCGTTGCCCGCGCTTTGGCGACCGGCGCACGACCTACTTCGCCGCGACCGTGGTGCTCGCGGTGGCTGCGGGAGCAGCCGTCGCGGGCGCGGGCGCGTTCGAAGCGGTCGACACCGGCGGTGCCGCAGGCTGCGGCTGCGCGGGCTGCGAAGCGTTCGCGGAGGCGGTGATCGGGGTGATTTGCACCCCGGTCACGTCACCGTGAACCGTCAGCTTCTGCTTCTTGCTGGTCGTTCCGCGCGCCGTTCGGGTCGCGCGGAGCTTCGCCGCCGCAGCAGCCTTCTGCGCGCTGGTCCTCGGAGCACGCGCCTTCGCAGGCGACATGCCGAAGTCAGCGAGCTCCTGCGTCGCGTTCGCGAACGCCGCCAGGATGTAGCGTCGATATGCCTGTACGAGAGGCATGATCTTCGCGTTCACCCCTTTGAGCGCCGTGATCGCGTCCTTGACGGAAGCGTGCGCCGTGCTCACTGCGGTCAGCGCATCGGCCAAGCTCTGGAGAGCTGGGACGAGCGTCGCCGTCGTGTACGCGACGTTCCCGAGCGTGAACTGCCCGTTCGGGAAGTGCTTCTGCGTGCCTGCGATGAGCGCCTGCACGCGTGCCAAGGTGTTCGCCTGGTTTGGCTTCTGTGTGGTGGTAGTCGTGGGCCTATCCTCCTTTCCGGAAGGGCGCGCGAGGCCGGAGCGGCCAGCGGGGACCCACGGTGCTGTGGGAACCGCCTGCGCCTTTGCGTTTTCTTCCCCTCCGTAAGAAGCAATCGCAGAGGGCGCGATTTGGTCCCGCGAACCGCGGACGATTTCTGTCCGGGGACACCCCGAAACTGTCCCGGGACAGGGGGTACGCATTCGTTGCGTGCTCGAAGTGACCGAGATCCTTGAGCCGACGCTCCCGTTGGCGACGCGAAGTGGTCCCCGAGCCCCCGACCGACGCTCAACGTCCGCTCTGTGGTTCAGTACCGAAGCACGACGCAAGCCGCACGGTGCCGCAGCAACGCCGCGGTCCGGCGAGCGGAACGGGGCGAGATCTTCTTTGTCGTCGCGACCGACTGAGCCGAGGTCGCCGCCGGCGAGCGCCATCGTTGCGGTGTCGACGGACACGGCAACGGACGCCATCGTCCTCTCGCCGAACGTGCTCTCGTCGCGTCATTGGCAGCGGGTGCTGGGCGGAGTGCTCTACGCGAGCTCGCCACGCGTAGATTGGGCGACCCTGCTGCGCCGCTCTTTTTCGGTGGACGTGTTGCAGTGTCCGAGCTGTGGCGGCCGTCTTCGCGTCCACGGCGAAATCACCGAGCCCCACTTGGTGCGCCTCATCCTCGAGCGGGTCGGCCTCCCCGTCGATGCACCGCCTGTGGCCCGCGCCCGCGATCCCACGCAGCTGTTCGGCGAAGAGACCGTCGACTGACTGCGATTGCCGCGGCGCTGCGCCCGACGACCGTGGACGTCCGCCTTGAATGAGCTCAACTTGGACGTCGGTTCCAATAGGAGCGCATGCGCGCCTAATGTCCCGTTCTGTCACCTCGCCCCCACCCTCGCTCGCACCGCCAAACCCGCTACGACCACCTACTCGCCGTAGTTCCTCGCGACCTCGGGAGACGTTCTCGGTGAGGCGGAAGCTGTCCCGGTGGACTCGATGATGAAGTCGATCAGTTTGGCGATGTCCCGCTCCACGACGTCAAGGCGGCTCCGACGCTCGCGAAGCTTGGTGCCTTCCTCTCGAGCAAGTTCTCCGAGGCGCTCGGCCACTCGTTTGCGTGCGTAGGCCAGGCCCTGGTCGGAGGCGAGCCGGGCGCGAAGCTCGTCGAGCAGGCTTGCGCGAACGACCGTCTCGCGGACGGAGAGGCCGTTCTTGCAGATGCCGCGTCTCGAGTGTCCTTCGCAACGGTAGCTCGTTGGTGGCTCGCGCCTATGCGTGCTCCCTCTTCCTCCCGTCGGGCAAACCCTCGCCCTCGACGAGGAGCTTCTGCAGGCTCTTGCCCACGTAGAAGTCCCAGCCGCGCTCGCAGTTCGGGTAGCACTCGACGGTGGGCACGAGCCCCCTGTGCGTCATCTGCACGCGCGTGTCGCGCCCTTCGGCTGCTACCCGCCAGACGATGTCCGTGCCGGTCCACTCCGTCTTATCGCGTAGCCAGGGCAAGACGGAGTCGGTCACGTGCCACACGATCTTCTCGTCCGTGTGCTCGACGACCTCGAACGCCACGAACGTGTCTCCGAAGCGGACGTTGAACGTGTCGCCGACTCGCTTTGCCGCGCCTTCGAAGCTACTGGTCCACCATGCGCCAACCCGGTCGATCGCCTCCACGGCCTCCTTCGCCGAGGTGCTTGCGTGGATCGTCGTCGCGTAATCTTGCGTGCTCATCGCTGTCTCCTCAGATGTTGACGGGCATGTCGTGGGGGTGCGGGCGGCCTCTCCCCGTCTCGACGAACTCCTTGAGGCTGAGGAGGAAGATCGCCCAGTGCATCGAGCACTCCGGGAACATCTCTGCCGTCTCGCGCCACTTCGAGTGACGGAGGTGCAGGATCGTCTTGTCGCCCCGGCGAAAAATCTGGAACGAGATTTCGGTGTCGGTCCAGTCGCCGATGCCTCGGTCGGTCACGCGCCACTGCACGAGCGCGTCGGCCTTCAGCTCCGTGACCACCATCTCCGCGGCGAGGTGTCCGTTGAACCAGAACTCGAGCGTCTTGCCGACGGCAGACTGCCCGCGCGTGTCCGTCGTCCACCATCCTGCGAGTTTCTTCGGATCGGTCAGCACCTCGTAGACGGCGTGCGGCGCGCTCCGAAGGTGAAGCTCGTGCCAGATTTCTCGGTACTTCATGACGCAGCCGGCGCTTTCGGGTACGGCTCGCCCATCGCGACGGCTCCCGTCTCGAGCAGCGACTTCAGGTTCGACAGGACCTTCGGCCAACCGCCCGATACCTTCTCGATGAGCTTCGAGCGCTCGCGTTCCATCGTGTGCCGAACGGAGAGCTTCACAGCCGATCCGGTGCGCTCGATCTCCATCGTGCAGGTCGAGAAGCCCTCCGCCTTGGCGTCGGGACTCTGGTGTTGCCACCGAATGACGAGGCGTCGCTGCGGCTCGACCTCGACGATCTCGCCGGCGTCGCTGATGTTCCCGTTCGACTGCACCATCGTCCACGGAGAGCCGGCCGTCCACGCGCTCTCGCAATGCGTGCCGAACCAGTACTGCTTCATGAACTCCATGTCGTCCGTCAGCGCGGCCCACAACTTCTCGGGCGTCGTGCGAATGTAGGTGACGTAGACGAACTCGCTTCTCGCAGCTGCGCTCATGACGGTCTCCTTCGGGGTCGTTCGGGCTTGTCCGGCTTCTCAAGCCGATGCTTCAGGTCGCTCAGCGCCTTGAGACGCGGACGTTCGAACTTGGCGATCCATCGGTCGTAGATTTCTTGCAGCGGAACCGGATTGAGGAAATGCAGCTTTTCGCGGCCTCGCCACTGCACGGCGACGAGGTTCGCTGCTTCGAGCAACGCCAGGTGCTGCGTGACCCCTTGCCGTGTCATGTCGAGGTGGTCGCAGAGCTCGCCCAACGTCTGCCCGTCGTGCGCATGCAGTCGGTCGAGGAGCTTGCGTCGCCCGGGATCGGCGAGTGCCTTGAAGAGCCGGTCATCTGCGTCGCTCACCTCCAGACAATATGCAAGCGAATACTTGCATGTCAAGGAGACTCGCGTGCTCCCTGCGGTCCAGCGAAGGGTCAGCGCATCACGGGCCCGCGCGCACGACCCCGAGCCGCATGAGACTCTCCGCTGTCGCGACCACGGACTCCTCCACCGGTCGCGGTTTCCAGCCGAGTAGGCGCTGCGCCTTCTCGCCCGTTGCGTCCATCATGACGTCCAGCATCGGCGCAACGAGCTTCAGCGATGGATTGGTGGACGCCAGCGCCTTGACCGTCTCGCTCGGCACCTCAACGCTCGGCACCTTGCTTGCGGCTGCTCCCAAACGTGCTCGCAAGATGTTCGCGATCTCGATCATCCACATGCTGTGGCCGGAGATCGCCAGGAAGCGCTCGTTCCTTGCCAACTTGCCTTTTAAGCCTGCCGACGTCGATGCGGCGCTCGCGCAGTCGCTGACCGCGGCGACAGACGGCGCAGGCGAGTGACGGTCCACCGGGGTCACGCCTTCTCGCAGTCGGGTCCAGTCGGTGCCTGGACGAGGATCGACCCTCCGCATGGCGCGTACTCGACCACGTTTTGAGGCCAATGTCCGATGACGCCCGAGGATCGCGAGCTCGTTCGCATTGCGAAGAGCCACGAGTACGCCGAGCGGCTCCTACTCCGGCATCTCGACCTAGAGCTCGCGGCGATCGCGGGCGAAGCAGTGCGTGTGCCTCGTCGCGCTCCCCGGGCTCACCGCCGTCGCGTGGTCGCGGTCAAGGGCGCGTCGAGCTCGCGGGACGCTGAAGCGTCTTCGCCAGTGCGGCGGAGCGGTGCGCGTGAAGCGGTGCCTTGACTGCAGCACGTTGCAGAGCGGCTCGGGCGTCCCCACGACGTCCGAGGGTCTCTTCCCGTGCGGCTGCCGAACGTGTCCGTATTGCGCACGTCGCGAGGCCGGGAGGCTTCGTGATGAGCTCCGTCGCCGCGTCGGGGCCTTCATCCACCCAGCCCCGTGGACCTCGCGCCATGCATCATCTAGCGTGGCCGACTTGATGGTGAGCGCCGTAGCGCGACAGCCATCACACATGACCGGCTCTCGCGGCGGCAGCTTCCTCGGAAGCATCGGGGCGATCCTAGCGACCCTCAAGCGAGTCTTGCGCCGGCTCACTCGCCGACGTAGCCAGGCTGCAGTGAGCGAGGGCGATAACGCGACCGGGGCCGGTGCGCCGTCCGGGTCTTCCTACCGTTTCCCGGAGATTGTCCCAGCCCACTGGTTCGAGGAGGGGGACGAACCTGCGGTGTGGCTTCGCGCCTACCTCACGATGGGCATTCCCATGACTGCAGAGAAACACGGCGTCACGCACGCGCTTGAGGATCTCCGCGTCTGCGTTCACGTGCGGTACGGCAGCTTCACCGCGCCGCCCCCGATCCGCATCGTCCCCACCGGCGGCGGCAAGTTCGCCCGTGCGATCGGGGCACAGCGCACGTTCCCCGACGACGTCTACCTCGTGCTCGTCACACCGGTGGACTCAAAGTTCGAGGGCGAGGCGAAGGCGAAGAGGCTTCTGGACTCGGTGGCGGGGATGCTGGTCGCGACGCTCTCGCCGAACATGACCTACATGCGGCTCTTCGAGCACGGAGAGTTCGTAAAGGAGGGACGCTCGTTGGTCCCTTCAGAGGTCATTCGTAACCCCGCCGCGTATCGCAACCCCGATCTCACTCAGGGTCGCCTCGCTCGGGCGCTTGAAGCGACGATGAAGGCACCGGAATCGCTCCAGAACCGAGTGTTCCTCTCGGCTCGGTGGCTAGCCGAAGGAGTTGAAGAGAATCTCGGTGTAGATGCCTTCCTCAAGCTGTGGATCGCCATCGAGGCGCTCGCTTTGGAGAGCACGACGAAGACGAAGCCCCTGGTGGTGCTGCTCGCTGCCGCATACGGGAAGGACCAGCCTTGGGTGAACAGCAACTTCAAGATCGATAGGCTCGCGCAGCACCGCAGCAACGTTGTTCACAACGGCGCGATGCCGACCATTCGTGGAGACACCGTTCGCTTCCTCGTCGCGCTCTACGAGGATGCTCTCGCCGCGAAGCTCGGCCTGCCGTTCGAGCGGCGCGCAGAGGCGTTCATCGGTTCCGACGCGCTGAAGTTCCTCTGATCCCCGCCGCCCCCGCGTGCTCGATCCGCAGCAGACTGCGCCCAACGCGACGGGGGCTAGGGGTTCGAGCTCGGGGGGAATGAGCCGCGAGAGCGAGTCAGAGCGCGCGATACAGGTGCCAGCGCGTGGCGTCGTCCAGCACCTTGCGCAGAGCTTCGACACGCAGCGGCTTGTCGAGGAACGGCAGGGTCTTGGCCATCACTCTCACTCGGGGCGATCGCAACAGGAGCCAGGAGATGTAGAAGAAATGTTCGCGAACCTCCGAGTCGAAGGCTTTGGCGAACGCGTTCCACAAAGGCAACGCTAGAGCTTCGGGGGTGCTCGATTCCACCAGGGCCAGGTCGATCTCGCCCATGCGGGCTTTCGGAAGAATCTCGGCCAGCGTGAGTCGTTGCTCGCGCGGCACTCGAGGGTCGCCCAGCACCAACACCTCCGCACCCAGCTCCGAAAGAACCTCCGGGGTCTGCGCAGGGTCGGCGTCCACGAGGACGACACGTGGACGCCGCGCGACCCCACCCTCCGGGACTTCCAGGGATCCGAAGCGCGCTCTCGCCAGCTGCCCGAGCGCCTGCGCCGCTCGAGGCGGTCGCGTCTCGGCACGAAGGCGCGCCGCTTCGCGCTCGGCGGGCGTCAAAGTCAGCCGCGTGGCCCGGTCCATGAACCGTGTTGCCTTCGGAACGTCGGCGTCGCGAATCTCGACCCGTCCAGTCTCTTCATGCGTCAGCACTTCAAGAAGACGCGCCTGCACTTGCATGACACTCCGCCAGGACCAAGGCCGCAGGTCGACGACGAAGTCGAAGCACGACTCCTCTCGACTCGTGGCGTTCGGACGCGGTGGGAGCGCGTAGACGGCCACGACCGTGGGGACGGGACCGAGGGCGAACACGATGTCAGCCGTCCGAGGATCCATGGCCATGCCCGCTTGAAGCGTTACCCACGCGCGGGCCCGAGGGTAGCGATGAAGCACCACCCCAACTTGGACGTCGGTTCCAATAGGAGCGCATGCGCGCCCAATGTCCCGTTCTGTCACCTCGCCCGCGCCTTCGCTCGCACCACCAAGCCCACTACCACTACCTACTCGCCTGGATTCCATTCTGCTCCGGCCTTGCGGTTGCGCTCGATCGACGACAGTCCCACGGTTTGCGCGGGCGATGGACGGCCAGTCCGCTCGAAGGAGAGCGTGATCGCTCGCGAGCTGCGTGGGCTCGCGCGCAATCGACGGTCCTCGCGCCCGTAATCACCAAACTCGGTCGCGATCTCGACTACACGGCGAGCGACACCAGCAGAGCCCTGGCCTGTCTTGCTCAGCATCGCGGCAAAGCTCGGCTCGAGGGTCCGTGATGTCACGCAGCATCGACCAGGATTTCTCTTGAACCGGGGACTACCTTCGCATCCTTGGGGGCTGGTTCGCCGAGCTACCGCGTGAGCTTGGCTCATTCGAGCGCGATGATCATGGTGATCGGGCGCGAGTCAGCGACAATCGGCCGCAATCTTCGCTCAATCGGGCCGAGTCTTCGCTCATTCCGACGGAAATGTGACCTAGTTCGTCCCCGTTCTTCGCTCATTCGCGCCTGAGTGAGCGAAGGTCGCGCCGAATCTTCGCTCATTCGCGCCCGAGTTTCGCTCATTCACGCGGAAGCTTCGCTCACTCGGGCCCGATCTACGCTGACATTGCCCGCGAATCTCGCTCATTCGCGGGCAAATATCACTGACATCGAGCGCGATTGACGCTCATTCGGACGGAGTCTTCGCTCATTTGCTCCCGAGTGAGCGAGATTTCCTCCCGAATGAGCGAAGACTCGGCGCGATCATCACGGACATCGCGCCCGAATGTCGCTCGCTTCCGCGCGATTGAAGCAAACTCGGGCCGAATCTTCGCAAGCGATGGCCCGAGTATCGCGAGATTCCCCGCGAGTGAGGCTCACTCGTGCCCGATTGTCGCTCACTCGGGGGCGAATGAGCGAGAGTCGCCCCCGATTGTCGCAAGCGAGCCTCATCCCTTCTCTCGTTTCAGGTGAGACATGCCCTCCTTCTCGACCCGTTCAGCGAAGGTCTCGCGCATACGAGCGAGCCTCTTCTTCACGGCAGCCCGAGTGATCCCCAATTCACTCGCAATTTCCTCGTGACTGTCGCCTGCTGCCACGGAATCGAGGATCACTTCCCCGTCAGCGGCCATCTCTCCTTCGCGGAATTGCTCCTCGAGGACGCCGATGAGCCGTCTCTGGTCCAATGGGTCCCGACACTCGTCCTTCGGCAGCGGCTCGATGCTGTCCTCCTGGTCGGTGAGGCCGACGTCGCCGTACTTCTCGCGGGTCTTCCTCTTCCGGAGCTCGCTGATCGCGTGGTTGCGGGCGATCCGGCAGGCCAGGGCGGTCCACTCCTTTGGGTCCGCCGGGGCCTCCTTGCCGACGAGGTAGTCGAGCGTGAGTACGACGATCTCGCGCACGGTGTCGGCGAGGTACATCGCCGGGATCCCGTTGCGTCGCAGGACGTAGCGGACGCTCCCGAGGAGCTTCTTGTCGTCGAGCGGATGTGTCGGGCCCATGGCTACGCTCCCACCTTCGCCATCGCCGCGGCGATCGCGTCCTCCTCGTCCAGGTCCGCCCAGCAGTGGGCGAGGACCCCGCGCATCGCGTACGCGTCGCCCAGGGCCGCGAGGACCAGGTACGCGTTGCGGATCTGGTCCTCGTCCATCGACTTCGCGACGACCCGCCGCATCGGCTCGGCGGCGAGCTGGCCGAAGCCGCGAACGAGGCCCAGAGCCGCTTCGCGGCCCTCGATGCCGGGGCAGCGCATCCAGCGCGCGAGCACCGGGATGGCATCGGGATCCCCGGTGGCGGCGATCTCGCGGATCGCAGCGACGGTGTCATCGCGGCGGTTGGAGAATCGGTTTGCACGGCGAACGAGCTTCTGGAGTTCAGGCTTGAGGTTCATGGTCTTCATGGCGGATCGGTCCTGTCTTCGGCGCCGGCCGGCTGGCCGGAGCGCGGATGGGTGCTGCGGTTCGGTGGATGGACCGGTGGCGTCCGGCGCGCGCGGCGGGACCTACCGGTCCGCCGACGCGTCTCGCGTCATCGGCGAGAGCACCGCGGCATCCCGGGCTTGCTGCTCCCGTGAAGCTCCGCGCTCCTCTCGCCCCCTAAGTGGCCTTCGACCCGATTTCGTACCCACGAAAAATGAGGGCCCCCCTCACTTTTTCGCCGCTACCCTCCAAGTGGCGAGGATCGCGTGAGATTCCCGCTCCTCCCACTCCTCCTCTTCTCGTCGTGCACGCCGCGGTCGTCGCCGTCGCCGGCTGTCGACGCGGGTGCGACCGCGCTTTCGGCGTCGGTGCAGCCCCTCCCGGAAGCGGTTCCCGCGCCGCCGACCCTCCCGCTCGCGCAGCAAGTGGAGCTGAAGACCCGCGAGGCCCGCGACACGTTCCCCGCGGTCCGCATCCGCGTGCTTCGCGATGCCTTCGTCCTCGCCGTGGTCGGAAGCGACGCGCTCCTCGAGCGCGCCGCCGCCTTCGTCGAGCGGACCCTCACCGCCTATTACAACGGCCGCTTCCAGGACCCGCCCGCCTACGCGGTCCTCCTCTACTTCTTCCAGCGGTTCGACGAGTACGACCAGTACGTCGGGACCCACTTCCACGTGCCCGGCAGCAAGTACTACGGCCTCTTCGGCAAGTACTCGCACGTCGCCGCGGTCGACGGCTCCCATGTCGATGCGTACCTGCCCACGCTGGCCCACGAGCTCGTTCATCCGATCCTCGACGGGGAGCTCGGCATCAAGCGCCCCGAGTGGGCCAGCGAGTGCGTGGGCTCCCTCTTCGAAGCGCCGACCTTCCCCGCTCCCGGCGAGATCCGCGGAGCGCCGAACTGGCGCTTCCGCCAAGTCCTCCACCCCGCCCTGCACCCGGCCGACGGAGGCGCACCCGCGGAGGTGAGCCTGCCGGCCCTCTTCCAGATGGACGACGCGACCTTCCTCGACGAGCACGCTCAGGACCTGAACTACGCCGTCGCGCGCAGCTTCTGTCTCTACATGGACACGAAGGGCAAGCTCTGGCCCTGGATTGCCGCGTGGCGCGGACACGTGACGGAAGACCCCACCGGCGAAGCCGCGTTCACCGCGGTCACGGGCGAAACGCCTGCGCAAGCCGACGCAGCCTGGCGCAAGTGGGTCGATCGGCTGTAGCCCGGTCCGTCCCTCGACAGCGGGCAGCCCGGTGGTAGAGCTAGCCGCGTCTGATGGCTCAGGGGGCTCGCGTTCGCGAAGACACCGATGCACTGCTGCATCACCCGGAGGTGGTGCGCGTCATCCGCGCGATCATGCTGGTGTTCCGCCTCCCGGAGCAGAACCGGGGAGACGACATCGCCGACGTGCAGGAGCGCGCCCTGAAGACCACCCCGCCGGGCGAGCGGCCGACGGACATCCCCGGGTGGAAGGCCCTCGTCCGGAAGGTCGCGTACAACGTCGGTCGCGAGAAGGTCAAAGAGCTCTGCCGGCACGGCAAGTACAACAAGGGCGCCACCGACGGCGCGGACGATCACGCGAAGGCGTCGCTGTCGATCCTCGAGCCGCACGAGCGCGCGAAGATTCGCGAGATCGTCGAGGAGGTCCTCCGCGAGGAGGCAGGCGGCAAGCACACGGGCGCGATGCTCGGCGACATGATGAGCGGCACGCCGCCGCGCGAGACGGCGAAGGACGCGGGGATCCCGTCGTCGCAGATGCGCAAGAAGACGTCGGCGCTGCGCGAGCTGATGCGCAACCGGTTCGTCCAGGCGGGCATCGGCGTCGCGACCCTGCTCGCCGTGTTCGGCGGCGGGTTCGCCGGGTACGACTACTACGAGCAGGTGCAGCTCGATCAGTCGTTCGACGCCACCTGCGCGCCGCCGCGTACCTGGCACCGGTCGGTCGAGTGGCTGCCGCTGTACGATCTTCCGCCGGCGGACAAGGCGGCGGCTCTGCGCGACAAGGCCACCGGCGAGTGCGCGGCAAAGGACTGGGAAGGCTGCCAACGCGACCTCGACATGGCGGCGGTCTGGGATCCATCCGGTGAGAAGCTCCCGGACGTCAAGGCGATGCGCCAGACGCTCGACGGCATGTTCAGCGCGAAGCCCCGCCTGCATTACTGACAGTCGGCGAGCCGTTCACCTGCCCTTGCGCAAGCTAGGGAGCGCAACGAGGTCGAACGCGCGCCCGTCCGCGAGACGAACGGCCGAGAAATGCCGGACATCTCGGGTGGCGATCCGCACGATTCCCGTCTCCTCCGCGAGCGCCACGATGCTCGCGTCCACGAGTCCCAAACCCAGCGACGGATACGAGGCGTCGATCTGCATGGCACGAGCGAGCTGGCCATCCGTCGGCGGCGAATAGAGGAAGGCGCGTCGTTCGACGTCGTCGATGAAGGCGCGCATGGCGGACCGGTCGTCCCGGAGGAAGTAATCGACCTCGGCGAGCACGAGGCCTGGGACGTACCGAGCGCGGGCCTCGTCGATCCTCTTTCGGTAGGTGCGATGGTCCGGGGCTCGCGCATCCAGGTACGACAGAAGGGCGCCCGTGTCGCAGAGGATCGCCGGCGCCGTCATCGTTCGAGCTTCGCGAAGACCGCAGCCTCCTCGTCACGCGGAGCACGTGCACGCCGCATCGCACCGGCCGATCGCGGCTTTGGGTGGGATCTGTACTGTTCGAGCGCCCGCCGGAGCTGCGCACGGATGAACTCCGAGCGAGAGACGCCACGCTCGCGCGCGGCCCTGTCGAGCAGCCGATCGGTCTCGGCGTCGAGGATGAGGGTCGTCGTTCGCTTGCGTGCGGAGAGTGCCATAGAAGTCATATAGGAGCGCCGAACACGCGCTGCAACCTCGGCTCCGAAGGCATCCGGTGAGAAGCTCCCGGACGTCATGGCGATGCGCAAGACGCTCAACGGCATCTTCAGCGCGAAGCCCGACAGCGTCACTGACAGTCGACCAAGCCACTGGATCGTGTCAGGCACCTTCGCGATGTGATTCCTCGTCGCACGTTGATAATCCACGTGATCGGTGGGTGGTAGGCACCCGTTCGGGGGGCGGGTACATGAAACTGGATCGCCGGCCCCCACACCTGCCACGATCTCATCACGTGACACGCCCTGGTCTTGCCAAGGCGCGCGAGCTCCCTCTCGTCCTCGCGCGACCCACACCGCTGCTCCGTACGACCGACCCTCGCTGGCGCGAGCTCTTCGACCACGCCGACATCGTGAGCGAAGGCAGCGCGCGTGCCGAAGCGAATGGCCGCATCTGGTACGGCTCGACGAGCCTCATCCTCCGCGCTCCCGACGGGGCCGACCCGGCGCTCCTGGCGCAGCTCGCGGAGCGCGACGTGCACGCGCGGCTGCGGGCCCTGCGGACGGCCGCCCGCGAGGCGTGCCTCCGGGCGCCCGCACGCCTGGGCCGCTTCTCCTGCGAAATCCGATTTTCAGCCGAGGAGCGAGGCGTGAGGATTGACGTCGACGTCCAGGCGCCGTTGATAGAGGGGCGCGTCCGGCCGGCAGGGTCGGCGCGATGACCCTCGGCCCCATGCCCACCACTGAAGACGGCGACAAGCGAAAGCGACGCAACAAGGGCGGCAGCACCGGTTCGGTGATCCACGTGGCCTTCGGCGCCAACGGCGGCCGCATCCCGGCCCCCAGCGCCGCCGGCACCGGCGGCGTACCGAGCCCGAACGGCGCGACTGCCCCGAGCATCCCCCCTCCCCCCGACGGCCGCGAGCCGGTGACCGACGTCTTCACCAGACGCGAGGTCGCCAAGCTGCTCGGCGTGACCGAGACGCGCCTGAGGTCGCTCGATCGCGCCAAGGTCGTCTCCCCGTCGGGCCAGAAGGGCAAGCAGCGCGCCTACACCTTCCAGGACCTCATTGCCCTGCGGGCGACGCGGGAGCTGCTCGAGCACCGGGTGCGCTTGCGCGACGTCGCGCGCGCCATCGGGGCCCTGCGCCAGGCGTTGCCGCGCGTGACGCGACCGCTGCAGGAGCTGCGCATCGTCGGCGACGGGCGGCGCGTCGTCGTCAAGGCCGAGGAGGGAAACTTCGAGCCCATCACCGGTCAGATGGTGCTCGACTTCCAGGTGCAGTCGCTGCGCGAGGACGTGGTGCGCGTGCTGCGCCCCGAGACGAGCCCCGCGCGCGCCCGCACCGCGTACGACCTGTACGTCCAGGCGAGCGCGCTCGACGAGAGCCCGCAGACGTACGACCAGGCCGAGGAGCTCTACTCGCGCGCCATCCGGCTCGATCCGTCGCTGGCCATCGCGTACACGAACCTCGGCAACATCCGGTTCCGGCGCGGCGACGAGGCGGGCGCGGTGGACCTCTACCGCAAGGCCATCGAGGTGGACCCGCGCCAGCCCGAGGCGCACTACAACCTCGGCTACGTCATGCTCGAACGCGGCGACGCGCGCGCCGCCACCGCGTACTTCGAGCAGGCGCTGCTCGGGGACCCGCGCTTCGCCGACGCGCACTTCAACCTCGCGATGGCCTGGGAGCAGCTGGGCGAGCGGGGGCGCGCGCGACCGCACTGGCGCAAGTACCTCGAGCTCGAGCCGAGCGGCACGTGGGCGGACGTGGCGCGCGAGCACCTGCGCGGAAGCTGACCCTCAAGCAGCCCGGGCCGCGAAGAAGGCGTGAACCTGCTCCACGACGTGCGCGTGCTGCGCGTCCGTCATCGTCGGATGAATCGGCAGCGCCAGGGCCGTGCGGCATGCTTCCTCGGCGACCGGCAAGGCCGGCTCGCGCAGCGAGGCAAAGCACGGCTGCCGGTGCAGCGGCACGGGGTAATACACGCGCGTCTCGACGCCCCGCTCGCGCAGCCAAGCGGCGAGCGCGTCGCGCTCGCCCTGCGACCGGCAGCGCACGACGAAGGCGTGCCACGCCGGCGCCGCGGGAGCCGGCGGGGACGCGGGCAGCGTGAGCGGCAGCGCAGCGAGGCGCTCGAGGTACCCGGCGGCGAGCCGGGCGCGCGCCGCTTGCCACGCTGCCAGGTGCGCCGCCTTCGCCAGCAGCACCGCCGCCTGCAGCGCATCGAGACGGCTGTTCCTCCCGAGCTCCTCGTGCACGTAGGGCGCCGACGCGCCGTGGGCGCGCAGGCGTCGCAGTCGTGCGGCCAGCTCGTCGTCGGAGGTCACGACGGCCCCGCCGTCGCCCCACGCGCCCAGGTTCTTCGTGGGGAAGAAGCTGAAGCCCGCCGCGCGCCCGAGCGAGCCCGCCATGCGGCCCCCCCCGTCGCGCGCGCCGATGGCCTGCGCCGCGTCCTCGACGATGGGTATCTCGAGCTCGCCCACGTCGGCGATGGCGCCGAAGAGGTGCACCGGGACGCACGCGGCGACGCGCAGGCCCGCTGCCCGGACGCGCGCAATCGCCTCGCGCACCGTGCGCCCGCTCGCGTTCATCGTGGCCGCCTCGACGTCGCAGAAGACCGGCCGCGCCCCCGTGCACGCGATGGCCTCGGCCGCCGCGACGAACGAGAACGCCGGCGTCACGACGGCGTCGCCCTCCCCCACCCCGAGCGCCCGCAGCGCGAGCTCGATGGCGTCCGTCCCCGACGCGACGCCGACGGCGTGAGCCGTGCCGCACGCGCCGGCGAGCCATCGTTCGAACGACTCGACGGTCGGGCCGAGGATGAAACGCGCCTCCCCGGCCACGCGCTGCACGGCGGCCATCGTCTCGGAGGCGACGGCCCTCTCCTGCGCCTGCAGGTCGAACAGCGGGACCCTCATGCTGCGCCCCGCCTCACTCACCACTTGCGGTGCAAGAGCGACGGCAGGGACGTACGCACGCGGTCCTGGTACTCGAAGTCGAGGCGCGCGACCGCGAACCCCTCGCCTTCCGAGGCCTGGGCGACGACCTCGCCCCACGGGTCGATGATGAGCGACTTGCCGTACGTCTGCCGGCCGCGCGGGTGCTTGCCGTGCTGCGCCGCCGCCAGCACCCACACCTGATTCTCGATGGCGCGCGCGCGAAGCAGCGCATGCCAGTGGTCCTTGCCCGTCGTCAGCGTGAAGGCGCTCGGCACCGTCACGATGCGCGCGCCCTGGTCCACCAGGCGCCGGTACAGCTCCGGGAAGCGGAGGTCGTAGCAGATGCTCAGGCCGACCCGCACGCCCTTCACCTGGGCCGTCACCGCCTCGGCGCCCGCGCTCGTCGCGGCGCTCTCGCGGAGCGACGTGCCGTCGGGCAGGCTCACGTCGAAGAGGTGCACCTTGCGGTAGGTCGCCGCGATGGCCCCCTTCGGGTCGACGAGCACCGACGTGTTGTAGGGGCGCGCCGGATCGTCGCTCTTCTCGGGCATGCCGCCGCCGAGCACCCACACCCCGCGGGCCGCTGCTTCCTCCGAGAGCGCCGACAGGATGGGCCCGGGGAACGCGCCGTCGAGCCGCTCGGCCAGCTCGCGCTTGCGGGCCTCTTCGCCCATGAACGCGAAGTTCTCGGGGAGCGTCACGAGCTCGGCCCCGGCTGACGCCGCGCGCGCGATCCACTCGCGGGCGCGCGACAGGTTGAGCACCACGTCGTCCTGCGTGTTCAGCTGCACCACCGCCGCGAGCACGAACGGGACGCTAGCTCAGAACGACAGGGCGCGCCCCATGATCCGGTAACCGCCGCTGCCGTCGCCCTCCGTCCAGACGACCGCGTCGTTCTTCGCGCCGGACCACCCGGACACCCAGCCGCGCGAGGCAGTGGTGCCCTCGAGCGTCGTCCACGGCCCCCAGCTCGTGCCGTTGTTCCAGACGGTCATGCGCACCGTGTTCGCCAGGTCGCCGGCGATGGTGACGATGGCCGCGTTCGTCCCGCTCGCGAGCAGGACGGCCCCCTGCCCCGTCGCGGATCCCAGCGTGTCCGCCGGCGGCGCCGCGAGCGTCGTCCAGGCTGCGCCGTCGTAGCGCACGTGGTCCCAGCTGCCGTCGGTCGCCCGCCGCACCACGTGCATGTGGCCGTCCGTCATCGTGGCGACGCCCCAGTCGTTGGGGGACTGCGTCTTTCCGCCGGCGAACACCTCGGTGGACCCGCTCCACGTGGCGCCGTTCCACGACATCCACTCGACGTTGCTCGAGGTGGTCGTCGGCGCGAGCGTGTCGGCGGCGTCGCACAGGGCGAGCAGCAGGTTGGCGCCGGCCGTCGCGAAGGCGCGCGAGTGGATGTTGCCCATCGCGATGTAGACGTTGTTCTCCGAGCCGAAGGCGTCGGACCAGGTGGCGGCGCCCTGCTCGATGCTGCTCGACGCGGATATCGCCTCGTTGCCGACGCCGCCCGTCGCATCGGACCAGCCGGTGGCGTCCCAGACGGTGCCCGTCGAGTCGACGAAGGTCGCTGGGCCGTCCGGATCCGTGTCGCTCGCCCCGGTGACGTCGCTCAGGTCCGCGATACTGCCGAACGTGATCGTCGAGCCTTGCACGAGCGCGCGCGCGTGAAGGTGGTGGCGCGTCGGCTCGGTCGTCCCGGATGCCCCGATGGAGAGGTGCACGACGTCGGCGCCCTGCACGTCGGCGTAGGCCACGGAGAAGTTGCTGCCCAGTCCCTGCAGGTCCAGAGACAGCGGGAGCGATCCCCCGGGCGTCCAGTGCAGGAAATCGGGCGAGTAGCTCGTCTGGATCGTCTGCGGCTGCGTCGAGTCGATCCAGAAGAGCCACCACAGCTTCGCGTTCGTGGCGTAGACGAGGTGCGTCCCCATTCCGACGCCCGTCTCGTTGCTCACGGCGCCGACGTTCACGATGGCCACCGTCCCGGTCGACCCGGCTTCCGTGGGCACGACGTCGGTGCCCGTGACGTCGGCGCTCGCATCGCTCGCGACGTCTCCGGCATCGTCCGCGTCGCTCATCGGGGCATCCACGGCCCCATCGAGCGGGACGGACGCGTCGTTCCCGGCGCCGCCGCCGTCGTCCCCCGCTTTCGCGAGGCCGGAGCGGGGCAGCGCGCAAGCGCCGAACGCCGCAAACGCGGCGAGTGGCACGAGCGCCCACGGAACCCGCCGCATTCCCTCGATGCTAGCTCACAACGAGTGGCCCATCTTGCGCGCTTTGACGGCGAGGTATTCGGCGTTGTGCTCGTTCGGTTCCGCGCGCAGCGCAACGCGCTCGGCCACGTGGATGCCACCCGCCTCGAGCCCCCGCACCTTGCCCGGATTGTTGGTCATGAGGGCCACACGGTGGACGCCGAGGTCGCGCAGGATGTCGGCGGCGACGTCGTAGCTGCGCGCGTCGTCGGCGAAACCGAGCAGCCGGTTGGCGTCCACGGTGTCGACGCCTTCGTTCTGCAGCGCGTAGGCCCGCACCTTGTTGCCCAGCCCGATGCCGCGACCCTCCTGGCGCATGTAGACCACGACGCCGCGCCCCGCGTTCGCGATGTTCCGCATGGCGCGATCGAGCTGGTCGCGGCAGTCGCACTTGTGCGAGCGCACGACCTCGCCGGTCCAGCACTCCGAGTGCACGCGCGCGAGGACGGGCGCGTCGCCCGCCGCCACGTCGCCCACGACGAGCGCCACGTGTTCCTCGCGCTCCTCGCCCACCTGGTAGACGACGACGCGCACCCGGCCGTACTCGGTCGGGACCTCGGCTTCTGCGTAGCGAACGAGCTCGCTCACTTCCCTCGGAGCTTAGTGGCAGGCCATCTGGGCCGCCATCTGGCAGCTCGCCGTGTCGGCGCAGGAGGCGCACGCGAACTGCTGGGATCCCACCTGGTAGTAGGTCGCGGTGCACGTGCCGTTGCTGCTCACCGTGCACAGCTCGATGGATCCGGTGCCGCTGGCGCACTCGGTGCCGGAGCACGAGGTGGTCGTGACGGGGCACGAGCTCTTGCACGTGCCCGAGTTGCAGTTGTCGATCCCGTTGAGGCACGTCTGGCACGTCGACGTGAGGGTCCCGGTGCAGCCGTTCTGGCACTGCGTGTCGCCCGCGGGGCAAGCGCAGAAGCACTGGAAGAACGGGGCGCAGTCGGCGGTGACGCACGCCCCGTTGCATTGGTCGACCGTGCACTGCCAGCACCCGGTGTTGATCTGCGCCGAGGTGCACGACGGCCCCGTGAACGGGAACGCCCCGGAGCTCGACCCGCTGCCGCTGGAGCTGCCCGTACCCCCGTCGCCGCCGATGTTCGCGGTCCGGCCACCGCACGCGAAGAACGTGAGGAGCGCGACGACGGCCGCCGGCGCCACGAGCGAACCCTTGCCCATGCCGGGCCGCAGCTTACCACCCAATCGTCAGGGGCAGGCCATGAGCGCGGCCTGCTCCGCGGCCTGGCAGCCGACGGCGGAGCACGACGTGCAGTCGAACACCTCGCCACCGACCTGGTACCAGGCCTGCGAGCAGGCTCCTGCCTCCCCCTCGTCGATCTCGCAGTACTCGAACGATTGACCCATCGTCCCGCACGGGTGCGAGGTGCACGTGGCGCCAGCGGGTGCGTCGACGACGGGGGAGTCGGGCGGTCCGACGTCCGCGGGGCCGACGTCCGCGACGGGTCCGCCGTCCAGGCACGCGTCGGTCGCCTGCTGCAAGCACCCCTGCGTATCGCTGCACGAGGCGCACGGGAAAATCTGTTGGCCGACGTCGTAGTACGCCGAGACGCACGTCCCGTTCACCTGGGTGGAGCAGAAGGAGATGGGGCACGGGCCGTTGCTCGAGTTGCAGATGCTTCCGCTGCTTCCGCCGCTGCTGCTTCCGCTGCTGCTGCCCCCCATTCCGGGGGGCGTCACGCCGCCGCTGCCACTGACGCTGCACTGGCTGCTGCAGGACTGCTGGCAGCTCTGCGTGCTCACGCCTGCGGCACACTGCTCGCACGCCGGATTCATGACCTTCGGCTCGCACCCCGCGTAGCAGTTCTGGTCACCCTCCGCGCACGCGCAGAAGCAGTTGAAGTAGTCGGCGCAGGCGCTGGTGATGCAGCCTCCGTTGCAGTTCTGCTCCACGCAGTCCCAGCAGCCGGTCGGGATGCTCGTGCAAGACGGACCGCTGAACGGGAAGGCGCCGTTGGCGGCGTTGTTGCTGCTGCACGCGAACAGCGCGACCACCGTTGCGACTGCACACCAGATTGCCGGACGTTTCATCGGGACCCTCCTCTAAGGGCAGGACTTGCTGGCTTCCTGCGAGGCCGTCGTGCAGTCGCTGCACGAGTTGCAATAGAAAGTCTGACCGGCGACGTCGAACCAGGCCTCCGTGCACGTGCCGTTCGAGTCGATGGACTCGCAGAAAGTCATGATCTGCCCCATCGTCCCGCACGAGCGCGAGTTGCAGGTGGCGCCTCCGTCGAGGAAGGGTGCATCGGCTGGCTCGGCGTCTTCGGGGGGCGGGGGCGGCCCTGCGTCGAAGATCGACGAGCACGCGGCCTCCGCCTCCTGCTGGCAGGACGCCGTGTCGCTGCAGGACGCGCACGGGAACGTCTGGTTGCCCACCTGGTAGAAGGCCGACGTGCACATGTTGTTGAAGCCGGCCTGGCAG
>Ga0335069_10001703_pt1 | contig 35075 bp, 50 predicted proteins | sample Lox_Sample_11_FD_206714 | JGI IMG/M metagenome (GOLD analysis project Ga0335069, IMG submission 206714) | Soil microbial communities from Loxahatchee National Wildlife Refuge, Florida, United States - Lox_Sample_1.1 | ecosystem: Environmental > Terrestrial > Soil > Wetlands | place: USA... | reverse complement strand
CCAATTATTGCAAAATTGGCGCTGGTAAATTACCAGTAGTTGTAATGCTCATTTTTCCTCGATGGTTAACAATTTACTTACTGTTAACGGTCAAGGAAGCAATTCTCACCTTGGAGAAAGACCGCCACTACCAATCGGTTTTCTCTGCGCCATCTTTAACTTTTCATATGCTGCTCGTCTAGCTTCTGGAGACTTTATGTCAAAATCTACAGCCGCAGGAGAGCCAGATCCCGGAGGAATGTAGTAGGGATTTTTCGCGTTTTCCTCTACTTTTTCTTTGATAGAAGGCTTCGGTTCAGGAGCTTTCAAATTCTTTTTAAAGAAATTGTAAGCTAGCTTTTTCCTCTCGTAATCATCTTGCACATAGGTCATCGACTGCAAGAATTCCGGATTAGTTTGCTCAAAATGCATAACGTTTTTCTCATTCATGATCTGATCATAATCAGGATATTCACTTCTGAGACGAACCATATGATTTTGTTTTGCTTGTTCCTGAAGTTTCCTTTCAGCCGCTTCCTCTGCTTCCTTTTTGAGGCGCTTCTCTAATCTTTTTTCCAATTGATAAAGAGAAGCTTTATGTCGAGCAGGATCTACATAATCTTCGACCCCTTCCAAAGGATCTTGTTCTTTGGGTTCGAGTCGTTGTTCTAGCATTTCCAAGCGCTGTTTAAGCAATGAATTTTCCATTTCGGCTTTCATTGCTCTTTCTTTCGCTTCTTCTTTAGCCGCTTCAAGACGTCTAAAGTTGTACTCTTTATCGCTGACTGAAACTTCAGTCTTCGTTTCAGGATTGGCGATCTCCTGTTCGTTAACGCCTTCTGTCATAAAAATTCCTTTAAACCGTGGTGAGTCGGTCGTTACACCAAAAATTCTTATTTGACGCAATAAGCAACGAGTTTTATAAATATTTATTTACAAAACCTTAAGGATCTGTATGCAAAACGTCACATTTACTGTAAACAAAATTTTCGAAAATGTTCGATTTTTTAAAGAAAATTCTGAACACGGATACGTAGAAATGATTCAAAAAATCATCCTTTCAGATCCATTTTTTGGAAATAAATTTTACATTCATTCTTTTGTGAAAAGAGTTAATGATGACACGGGAATAAAAAAAATGTATCATCATCCTAGGCTCACTAAACCTGAGCCTACTCCAGGAGCTACTTTATTGCGTGTAGATCCTAAAAATCCTTCAGAAATGAGGATTTTATGGACACTTCCCAATCAAGAGTCTTTTGGATTGTATAAAAAAGGAAAGGCTTTTGCGGATGAGTTTGTGTTTGAATGCGTTAATACATATCTCAAAAATCCGAAGCAACTCATGCAAAAAGAAATAGATGATTTAAGCGAAGAACAGATTAAAGAAATTTACCAAGACATTTACAAAAGAAAACGACACGCTCTATTAAAAAATAAGTGAGAAAATGTATGAAAAAAGCACAAATACTAATTGAACTTGCGTGGTGGTTTGGATTTCTTCATCTTCCGATATTTTAAAGAATCTTCGGTGAATGTACCCATTCGTAAGCCGATCTTTGCGGGAATGCCGGAATAATGTGTTGTTCCGGCATTATCGCTGCTTTTATGGTCAAAGTAGGGGTTGATAAATTTTTTAACCACGGTGGTCTCTTCGAACTTTCGTTCTCTCTTTTTTCGGAGGCATCGTTTCAATAGAATTATCTTCACTTTGACGATGCCCTACCTTCCCAGCCGACCCTACACCCTGGTATTTGCCTGCATTTTCCATGTTTCTATAATCATAACAGGGAAAACCAGGCTCAGTAAACTCAGGCCCTTTAACCACGGGTTTTTCGTAATCTGGTTGCATATTAATGCCTATATCCTGGTTTTGGCATATTTTTGCTTGTATCTTTTACAAATTCTTCTTGGTCACGATGGGCTAATTCTTGGGTATCAGGATATTTAAACCCTTTAATTTCCCCAGGTCGTGCTAATTTTTTGTGATGGGCTTCTTCTGGGAAGTAACCGTCTGAATCTGGACCCCCTTTTCCCATATCCATTTTTCTTTCTGACATTGGCTTCATAATAATGCACTCCTTACTTTGTCTCTTTCTCCCATTGTATTTTGAGAAAGATTATTTTGCATTCCAAATGTTAAGAATTTATTTGATTCTGCTGTAGTTTTAGCATCAATTTTTTCTCGATCTTCTTCTTCTCTTTGTAAAAACTGTTCAGAGCTCAATTTTTGCGCATTTTGTGCTGTTTCTAATTCACCATATTGATTGATTACTTCTAGTAATTTTTGCAATGCTTCCACTTTATTTTTAAGAGCCATAGACCGATTTTGCGTAATTTCTGAAAGCCTTTCTTCAAATAATCCGATATTAGATTCTGCTCTTCCATGTCTTTCCCGCGCCATGGCAATTTCACTTGCCGATCTTGCATGAACAAGTTGCAATTCTGCCTCTAATTTTGCTTGTTCGATCATCAATTGTTGTTGTTGAATCTGTTGCCGCTGCATCTCTTGTTCTTCAACAGCTTGAATAATTTCATCCTTCCCTTGAATGGTAGAATGTTTTAACAAGAATTTAGTAGGAATGATTCCTCCCAAAGCTTGGTTGAGCTGCATCATTTGAAGAAATTGCTGTTGTTGTTGAATTGTGGTATCTAATCCCTCAGCAACTAGCACGTCATATTTAGAGAATGTTTTCGTCATGAATTCTGGGCTTGGTTCTCTCCCGATGATTCTAGCAATCTTTGCCGCTGACCATTTGTTTTGAATAATTTTCATTTCCAGTTTTCCGAGTAATTTCAAAGCGACATCCCATTGATCAAAATATTTTTGTAAAGTCACTAAACCAGCTCCTTGACGGAGCATCACTTCAATTCCCGCGTTAGAATCATTTGCCATACCCAATAATTCTTGGTTTACTCCGGAAGTTTTGAAGATAAAATCAGCCAATTGATTTGCCAGTTCCATATCTGATGGAGGAACCGCGTTGGGAATAATTTTTTGTACATCAGTGATCTCAAACCCTTCTTTAATGATGATATCTTGTCCTTGTCCTGCATAGCGTAAATTCTCTTCATTGACGACAGCATTTTCTTTACGAATCCATCCCGAGTTGATCGAACTTTCGGAAATATCATGATTTAAAATAATTCTTCTATTTAAGAGAAATTGGCTGTCTCTCATTGAGCGCGTCAAAGATCTCACTCTTAAATCATACTGAGCCACATGAGGATCGTAATTCCAATAGATAGGAATGAAAGGACATTCATCAAATCCCAACGGATTATGATTTAAATACATCATCTGCTCATTTAAGACGACAGCGAGCTTCCACGTAGGAACTTGTATCTCCAATATTTCAAAAAAACCTGTGCTATTGACAAGTTCCTCTAAATGTTCTTCATTATCGGCAAAATCGTAAGAAATGCCATCCACATGGTTATAGAGAACCTTTTTCTTGCGGCTACTTTTAAACCATACGTAGCTCAATACCAAAAGATCATTACGAGCGAGGTTGTAATTCTCAGGAAGGAAGTAAAATTTACCGTACCTATTCCCATATCCAGACATGGTTTGAATGAGATTCGCTTTTTCTGGGAAATAGTTTTTTGCTTCCTGTTTAGAAACATATTGTTGACACCAGACAAAATTACAATCTGACATGTCTGGTTCCCGAAAATAGGGATCGATCATAAAACTGTTGTAAGACCAAATTTTAAGATCAAGAGAGCCATTGACAGGGTCATCAGTATAGTCTAAGTATGGTTGCGCTAAAACTAAACCAGTAACGGCCGATTGTTCACATCCTACAGAAAATTTCTCTAGAATATTACGATAATTATTTGCATAGATGACTACTTTATTTAAATCATCAGCTGCTTGTTGATGAGAACCTTCAATAGGAACATAATTGATCGATTTTCGATGTTGTCTTTGATAGCCAGTAACCATGTTGATTGGCTGCTGAATCAAATTAAAATGAAAAGTTTGGAAATTGTAAGTAGGGTAAAAATTAAAATAAGAATTTATGAACCTTTGCTCCCCAGCATAGAAAAGAGTATCAATATTTGATTGATTCCATCTTGCTTGCTCAATGGGCTCAAATTTTCCGTATAAGTTATCCAACCATGTTTTAATATTTGATTCATCCGGCTCTGTGTCAGTGTCCCATGGCGGAAAGTACATCGGCATATTAGCCACCTTTTAAAAAAAAATATATAATCTACCTCGCTTTATCATCATGTTTCTATTTTTAGTATATATATATTATTTGATTCTCAATCCCATTTAACGGCTTATTTTCACGTTGAAAAAGGTGTAGCGCTGAAAAACTTAATCAAAATAAAAATTTTACTTTACTTATTTGTGAATAAATTGATGTTTATTTTTAACACATCGATGAGGTTTTCCTATGGTGCAGCAAGCTTACACAACAGATGGAATCAATCCACAAGTTCCATTTCCTATTTCTTCAACAAGAGATCCCACATCAAGTGACATTGTTAGTCCATCAGGAACACCTTATGGGGTGGGTCAACAATGGATTAATACATCAGCCACAAAATTTTGGGTATATGGGGGTTCTGGAGTATGGATTTTAAATGATACAGGAACTGGTGGACCAATCACTCAAATTACAGGCGATTCCGGAGGTGCAGAAGTTCCATTGGCTGGAAATTTTAATATCAAAGGGACAGCAAACCAAGTTTTGGTAGCCGGAACAGCAAATACAGAGACAATTTCTCTCATCGGTCCTTATACACCTGCTACATACACAGCTCATGGTGTGTTAGTCGGCGAAGGAACTTCCTCAATTGTTGCTCTTACAGTGGGAACTAATGGACAAGTTCTTACTGGTAACACTGGCGCTGATCCTGCTTTTGCAGCTTTAGGAACCAATTCAGGTTTGACAGCACATGGAGTTCTTCTAGGAGAAGGAAATAGCGCAATTGCAGCAACTGCTGTCGGAACAAACGGACAAGTATTTCTAGGATCAACTGGTGCTGATCCTGCTTTCGGAACTCTCACCACCTCTACAGGAATTGGATTTACAGCTGGTGCTGCTTCTTTAGCGCTAAATATTACTGGAGGCGGATTCAATGTTAATGCTGCAGCCACAGGCACTACATTAGTCGCTCAAAACTCTTATAACGTTGTGCAAGCAGGATTAGCTACATTTGCTCTGCCTGCCACAGCCTCCGTTGGTTCTATGTATTTAATTACTTCTGCACAAAGTAATGCAGCTGGATGGACCATCACTCAAGCAGCAGGTCAGGAAATTTGGTCAAACACCTCTCATACAACAAACGGAGCTACAGGAACTCTATCAGGAGCTAGAAGCACATCCGTATTACTTATGTGCACAGTTGCAAATCTTGAGTTTATTGTCTTGGGCAATACAGCTGGATTAACTTTTGCATAAGGTTTTTTATGGCACTAGGAAGACAAGCAATCTTTGAAAATTTACGCAGTATTGATTCAGCTACATTTACTGGATCTTACCAATCACTAGGATCTCCCCTTTCTAATTCTGCCGTTTTATTGAAAGTAGTAAATAACTCTAATGTTTTAGTAACCGTCTCCTATAACGGTGTAAACGATCATGATGTAGTTCCATCAAGCTCTTTTTATCTCTACGATTTTGGATCTGATGCACAAAGTTCTTCTGGAGAAAATAGTCTTTCTTTCCCTGCACACACTCAAGTGTATGTAAAAGGAGCTGCCGGTGTTGGATCAGTTTATCTCGTTGTTGTATATCAGGGAGGATAAGTGAGCCAAGCTGGAATCGTTAACGTCACAGGAACACCCGCAGTTCCTACCTCTTTTGTTACAGATGTCAATTCCCCTGCAATTCCAGCTGGAAATATCCTTAATGTTCCCGGCGGTCAGGTAATAGTAAACAATGCTAATGGAATTAGAACCGATGGGTCTTCTGGGGGAAATACTCTTACTATTCAACTTACAAATCGCCTTTCAGGCACTGCCACAACCGTTGGAGCTGTTACATCCGATGTAATTACATTTACCCTTAATAACACCAATTTAGGAACGACTCCAGGAACCTTAACTCTCGATATTGAGATCGCAGCCTTTGAAGCAGGAACGCCCTCTGGTGCTGGATATTCGATTTTTGGCTCTGTCCGAACTACTGGAGCGGCTGCTGTTTTGATTGGGACTCCAGATAAAATTGTTAACGAAGAAGCAGCTCTTGTAACAGCTGACGCTAATCTTATTGTATCTGGAAATAATGCCGTTATTCGAGTGACGGGAGTGGCAGGCCTTACAATCGATTGGAGAGTATTAGCAATCTACACATATGTATCATAGGTAAAAAATGGCCGGTTTTGACAATGATGTAATGTTTGCAAGTAACGTAGATTTCACGGGAACTACCCCTGTTTCTGGTCGCGTTACAACTGACGGTCAACTTCTTATTGGTTCTACAGCAGCTCCAAATATCAAAGTAAACACTTTAACTGCTGGTACAGGAATATCAATTACCAACGGATCTGGATCTATCACTATATCAGCAGTAGGAGAAGGTCTTACTTGGCAAACAATTTCGGCAAATCAAACATTAGCAGTAAATAACGGATATTTTTGTATTTCCCCCGGGGGTGCTCTATCCTTAGCTTTACCTGCTACTTCAGCGATAGGAGATACGATAGCTATCGTGTTAGATGGAGCGACAAGCTGGACGATTACTCAACCTAATGCAGGGACAAGAATTCGCATTGCTAATAGTCAAACTACTTTAGGGGTAGGAGGTTCGTTAGCCTCTACACAGCAAGGAGACACCATCTTTCTTGTATGTCAAACAGCGAACGCAAGATGGGTAGTTACAGATCTTATAGGAAATATAACGGTGGTATAAATATGGCAACCGCAAACTCAATTAATGCAAATAGCACTGGAATTGCAAAATATGATGGTGCTGGAACATGGACAGCAACAACAGTTACCAATCATGCGGTAATCGTTGGTGGCTCTTCCAACGCTTTAACAAGCATTCCTTTAACAGATGGGCAACTTGCCATTGGTAGCACAGGAAATGATCCTGTAGCTGCTAATTTAACTGCAGGTACTGGGGTGTCAATTACAAATGCTTCAGGAGCAGTGACGATCAATGCTGTGGGAGCAGGACTTACTTGGACAGTAATTACAGGCGCCTCGCAAGCGATGGCAGTGAATAATGGATATATCGCTAATAGAGCAGGCACAGTGGCTTTTACCCTCCCTACCACAAGTGCTGTAGGATCTATAATTGCAGTCACTGGAATTAATACAGCCACAGGATGGTCAATTGCTTACACTACAGGCCAACAAATATTTTTTGGAACTCAATCAGCAACCATTACTACAGGTACTTTAGCTTCAACAAATATTAGAGATACAGTTTTCCTAGTTTGTGTCGTAGCAAACACAACCTGGAACGTGATCTCATCAATTGGAAACATTACGGTAACTTAATATGGCTACAGGAAATTCAATCAATGCAAATAGCACAGGTCTTGTGCGATATAATGGCACAGGTACTTTTGATGCTGTTACTACAACAAATCATAGTGTTCTTGTAGGTGCAGCTTCAAATGGAATTACAAATATTGCATTAACCAATGGTCAATTGGCTATTGGAAGTACTGGTGCTGATCCTGTCGCAGCTACTCTTACAGCTGGAAATGGGATTTCGATTACTAATGGTGCTGGATCAATCACACTTGCTTCTACAGCCTTGAAAAGTTTTCAGATATTTACAAGTGGAACAAGCGCTACTTATACTCTTCCAGCTGGAATCACAACTATTCTTGTAGAATGTGTTGGTGGTGGCGGTGGCGGTGGCGGTGTATCTACTGCTTTAGGACAAACTTCAGCAGCTGGTGGGGGTGGTGCCGGAGGTTATGCAAGAAAATTTTACTCTTCTCCCGCAGCCACATATACATATACCGTTGGTACAGGAGGAAATGGTGGTACGGCAGGAGTAAATGCTGGATCTAATGGAAATAATACAACCTTTGATGTAATTACTTGTAATGGAGGAACCGGAGGAAATGGAGATGGAGCTACTGCTTCTGTTCATATTACTGCTGGATTAACAGGTTTTGGTGGAACGGCAACTGGGGGAGATATTAATTGTACAGGATGTTCAGGAGATATGGGAGTAGCTACTTTATCAAATAGTTTTGGGGGTGCGGGTGGTGCTTCTGTTTTTGCAGGAGCTGGAGCTCCAGCGCAAGTTACAGGTGGAAGTTCTTCTGTTGGAAACGTAGCGAATTCAGGTACAGGATCTGGCGGAGGTGGGGCTGTTTCTAATAATAGCACGACAAATAGAGCTGGTGGAAATGGTGGATCAGGAATCATTATCGTGTGGGAGTTCGCTTAATTTGAAAATAAGAGCTCTTTCCCTAATTTTTATCTGTCTTTTCTCTTATTCTTATGCAAATATTCCTTGGATTGTCTATGGAACAACTCTAGTTCCTGCTGGAAATGTAATTGATAATCCCATTCCTAATTCTAATGGAGTAGTTGGAGAAATTATCTCTCTTCCTTATCTAGTTCCTGAAGGATATGAACTTGTCATTACAAACATGCAAGTGGAAGGCCCTCCTTATGATAATTCCGTAAGCTGGAGTCAATTTGGGATGGGAGTTTGGCTTGGAACTTTCCCTTGCACTAATGCAAAATGGATTGCTTCATGTACTACAATTGGTGGCTCTCATCAAAATAATGATATGAATATCATTTTAAAATCAGGAACTATACTGAATATCCGACTTATGAGTAATACGCAGATAGGTTGGATAGATGGTTGGTACGTACAAGGTTATTTGCAATCGAGCAATTAAAACATGATCTTACGAGAATTCGTTCTTACCCTATGCATCATAGTATTTTCAATCACAGTAATGTTTGTGATTACTGAACATATCTACGAAAAATGTATAGATAATAAGAAAGTTTGTGAATGTAGTCCTATCTCCGATGAAAGTTCAACCACCTCTGACGTAAAATGTCCTTCCAATCTAAGTCCCAATTAAGTTCATCTAATGGTTTTGTACCGAAAAGTTTTTTAAACAAGACGACTTCTTCACTATGCTGTTCATCACTGATACGATCATTTATCAGCAAATTGTAAATTTTTACTTTACACTCTTTGTAAACTTCATCAATAAGCTTTTCTAGAATAGGAAGACATGATTGAATTTCTTTGAGTTTTTCAGGACTTTCACTTCCTTTTTCTACAACCTCTCGGAGTAAATAGTAATATCTTTTTAAGATCACTAGATTTGCTTCTTCATCTTTCTGAAGAGCTTCTTTAGGAAACGATCCATTTCTGTTTGGACATCTAATATTGCCTTGTTCGTCTTTTCCAGAAATTTTTAATAATGAATAAAGATCGTGCAAATTTCCTGATGGACATCTTACAGGATGTTTTATAATCTCATAATCTAAACCTGCAAATATGGATAATATTTCATCATCTGCTATTTCAGGAATAATTTTTCTAAATTTTTCTTGGACCCAGGAAATATATGAACTACTTCGTTCAATAAAATACATATATCCTGATATTCCACCAATAATGCCGCCTATTCCACCTAAAAGACCTCCTATAGTTCCTCCGATAGAAAAAGAGAAATAATCATTGGCAATAGTATTCATTGTATTAACATTTTCTGTTTTTTCATCTACTTTTGGAATTACTGAAATGAGATAACTTTCAATCTGTTTTCCAATAAAAAATCCAGCAAACGATCCAGAACTAGCCCCCACAACAACACTTGCAGCCAATGCCGTTTTTTGAGTTTTTGTACACTCGAAAGAATTTAGAAATTCTGAATGTCTATAAACTTTGACTTTCCCATTTTCAAAATAAGTATATAGTTTACCATCGCTTTTGCAATTATTGTTGATCTGACAATCCATTTATTTCTCCTTCATTCTAAACAAAAATCTCTTTTCATTTGTTCAAAAGATATGTTGTCACGCTTATATCTATATTCGATTTCTTTTCTACGTTCATAAAAATATCTTCTTAAAAGTTCTTCTTTAGATTCAAGTAATCTAGGTTCAGGTTGCATGCGAATATAAATAAGTAAAATAGCTCCAGCTATCGCTATAATACAACTTGCCGTATTAGCCATTTTATGCAACTTATGTTTTTCTACTGTATAAATCAGTGTTACGGCTGCTCCTAGACCACAAAATGAATAAACACAAAGTGATGTAATCAATCTATTTAGAGATTCTTTGTCACTTTTTTTCTGTTGTCTTTTCCCAATATATTCCGGTAGAGCTATATTCTGTATATATTCGGCTATATTTGTGAATCGAAATGCGTTTGGGTCGAATATTCCATGACGCATTTTTGTTATAGTCTTTTGCACTCTTTGTATACGATGGACTGGAACTTGCTCGATAAAGTCAAAAGAAAATACATAATGATTAAGCAAAAAAGGAACGTAATTATTTTTACTCTTTACAAGGCTTTCATAGTATTCTGGGGGATGTTCAGGGACTGTATAATCTATAGGGACAAATTCACCAAACCCAGGAACCATTTAAACTTCTCGCTGTTTATGAAATGAATAAAAAAACGATTATCCACTTTTGAGAATTTTTTTGAATATGAAATCTTTTTTTTAATAAAAGAATTAAACAAGCGAAGAGGGTTTTCTAGAAATAACCGCCTTCCAATCTTCGTGTTCTTGCTTAAGATCGAAATACAATTTCTTTAAGGAATTAATCTGAGCATATTGTCCTTTACGTAACCGATCACAGAGATCTTCTAAATGCTTGATTTTTCTCTCTAGCTTTTCTTCTTTCGTCTCTTCAATGAATGTGAGTTGTTCCATATATCTATTCCTTTGTTAACCCAATTTATTAAAATTACTTTGGCTATTTGCAGCTTTGTATAACTTTTCTTGAATCGCTTCTAGTATCCAAACATTTCTTGATTTAAAACTTCCCTGTCTTCTTAAGATGAGATCTATTTCTGACAATAAATTTTTTGGAATATGAACATTCACTAATTTTTTTTCTTGCTTAATGTTCTCCTTATCGGAGATGACCTCTCCCCCTTTCAAAATGATATTTTCGATTCTCTTGCTTTCGTCATTGTCTTTTTCCGAGAAAATTTCATTCATTTTTTTCTTGATAGTCATATTTTTATTTTCCATCATTTATATATAGCGTGATACAAGGCTAAAATTTCTTCAGAAGCCTTGCTATCTTGATTCCTTAACTCTAATACTCCTAATCCATCCGATGCGGCATTTGAAAAAGCTTTTCTATGACCAACAGAGACATCCAAGCACATTATTTCAAGACATTCTTTCAAAATATTTTTTGCAACTACATTATCTTGACCACTAGAGTCTGCTTGATTAATAAACGCAATGGACTTTAAATCATAATTTACTGAATTTACTTCTGAAATTAGGCTCCTCACATTTGCAATAGTCCATACATCTAATGAACGAGGTTTGAAAGGAATTAAGAACAGGTCAGCTACAATTAAGGCAGATCGTTGACTTGTCGTATCTCTTCCTCCTACATCGACAAAAATATAATCGTAATCTTTTTCTATCTTAAGAAGTTGAGAATTCATCCACCTTCCCGTTAAAGAAACTGTGGTAAAATCATAATCAAAAATCTGTTCAATGGATTCTCTTTGGGCAGCCCAATCAGAAGACGATTTTTGCTCATCCGCATCAACTAGTAAGACTTTCTTACCCTTTGCAGCGGCAATGACAGTGAGATTTGTGGCTATGGTTGTTTTTCCCGAGCCACCTTTAATACCGCCTACTACTGTAATCATATCAAAGTTATGCTAAGTTAGGATTATTCTTATATTGGAGTAATACAGGAAATATATCAGATAGGTAGATTTTTTGTATCTATCATTTTCATTCAGAATTGCACGAATTCATTCAGAATTGCACGAAAATTGCACGGTCGTGTAATTTGGACAAGGGATGTTAATTATGTTAACGGTGTTAAATTAGTAGCGAGTAAAAGAAATGATAGTGATGAGCTATGGTGACGTCGTTTAGAAGTTGAAGGAAGCGGATCTAGTCGTTTGTTTAAAAGATTTATAAACGCGCTGCATGAAAAAACACACACTAGTAAGAATTTGGGGCTTACTAGTGTGTGACCTAGCAACTAAGAAATGAATAAATGGTTTACGCATCTTTTTATCGATTAAATTTTATTTTTGTCAATTAATATCTTTGCCACCCGAAACTATTTGTAAAACCAGGGTATGTCATTGGATTTTTTGACCAAAGTTTTTCCTGAGACTGCTGATAGGATTGTTCTCTCGTTGCTTCCTTAAGAGTACTTTTTCCACCCCAGTGAGAATGTATGGCATAACGCATCGCATCAAGAGCATGGTCTCTAGTCTTTACAGGACGATCTACGCCATCTTTGATGGATTTTTCATCCCACACATATCCTTCGATTTCTTTAATCAAATTTATACAGTTTTTTGAGATAACCAAGTCTCCATTTGAAAAAAAATTAGCCACGGATCTGATGCCGTCCAAAACTTCATTTTTTGCTTGCTTTACGGGCTTTCTTTGCCTTCTTAGCTCTACTTGAAAGCTTTCTGCTGACGGATCTAAGTAAATTATTTGAACTGTATATCCTCCAAATTCTCGTTGCAGGTCTTGGGCATATTCGAAATCTGTCTTTTGGTAGCCCATCTTCTTAGAGTCCCAATAATACTCTTTCTCCACCCATAAGTAAGGTCGAGCATCATCATTAAAACCCACCAAAGTAGCAGCAAAGGGATTAGTAGTACCGTAATCAACACCCAAGATATAATATTTCGCATAAGTATGAGGGTTTCCTTCAAACGTATGCAAAGATTGATCAAAGAAGTCATAGACAGCTCCCTGCGCTAATACCCATTGCCCCTCAATGAATCTCTTATACCACAGACCTTGATAGGATTTTTTTAGTTCCTCTTTCTTATCCGCTGATAAGGAAGGATTATCATCAATTACAAAATCAAAAAGTTTCAAAAATTTATTATCATTTTCGTGAAGATCGATAAAATCATGCTTTAGCCAATGGAAAGGAGAATCAGGGTTGGTCGTTGCAAACAGCTTAGCGCCATCAATAGTAAGACGGCTCAACAGCATGCGGAAAAAACCTTGAGGAATTAAGGTTGCCTCATCAACTAATGCCCCCGCAAATGTGGTTCCTCTAATCTTTCCTTCGGCTCTTTCGTCATTTGCCCCGATAGCATAGATTTTTTTTCCAAGAAGAGTAAAATATCCCATTCCTCGATTGTAACGGATAAGATTGCCGGTCATTTTATTTAAAGGATCGATGATGTTTGTGACAATGGTACGTTCAGACTTTCCACATACTAGATAATTGTAGTCAGGACCTTCTACAACATGTTGAAAAAATCTCATGAGAGAAACATAAGATTTCCCAGAACGGACAGCTCCATGATAGATGTTGACGAAAGCATCACTTTCAGTCAGAGCCAGACTCTGTTTCGTCGAAAGACCTGTCAGCTTCATCGTTTTTTCCCCTAACATGATTTAAGAAATATCTAAAATCGCTGAGCAGCTCTTCTTCTTTATCTTTTTGTGGATCAAGCTTCCATCCACAATGGACTGCTAAGAAAAATGAGGAGAATCTACTATCAAATTCTTTTTTTAAAGCACCTTTAGCTAACCGATGCTCTTGCCATGCCTTCGCTAACTGGTGAGCCGTTTTAAACTTCTCACTTTTCTTACCCATGTATCCCAAGTGTTTAGGATTGACACCATTACTAAAAGCCCAATCTCCTAAAAGAAAAAATTCATGAGTTTTTACATTCTCTTCAACCCATTCAATAAGATTATCAGCCAATTGGTCAACAATCTTTTTGTTATAGGCTTCGGCTCTGTAATCTCTTATTTTTTTTTCTTCTGTCATTTTTTCTTCTTCATCATTGTGTCACATTTATCTAACTTCTTATCGAACTTTTTATCCATTTTAAGCAGCGTTGAGATATCTTTTTTCGCTTTCTTTTTATTTCCCTTTTCGACGTCTTTTTGGACTTTTTTAATTTGTTTATCCATAGTTTAGATCCCCACTTATAGGATAGATTTTTACAAGGTGTTTAATCTCACAAAATTCAGTATCGGCTGTGTTTAACAACATCATTGCACTAACAATGGAGTATTTATTTATGTCTCCATTTAGTGCTTTATTGAACACTTTATCCCAAAAAACTTCAGCATTCCTTTTTTTCTCTTCTAAGGATTTTTTCAAATCTTCTTGTGTAACTGCCACTATACAATTCTTTCTCTGAGCTCTTCATTTCTGGTACGCAATACCATTCTTCTTTTAAAAGGATGCGTGTTCTTGTTAGAACGAGGCTTATCTTTTTTTAGCCAGTTCTCATTGGCTTTTTGAATATTTTTTAATCTTCTTTCAGGGCTTATTGGCATAATATTAAGTAACAAATACAAATTAAAAATAAAATCAATATTGGACCCACTACAGATCCAATCAACACAAAGTCAGTTGGGTCCTTTATTTCTTTTTTTTTAGCTTATTCGCTACTTTCTTATTCCCCTCTTTCTTTGCAGATTTTCTTGCGGTAGAAAGTGCGATAGCAACGGCTTGCTTCTGAGGCTTCCCATGTTCCATTTCAGTGCGAATATTTTCTGAAATTCTCTTTTGGCTATACCCTTTTTTTAGTGGCATTTTTTTCCTTCTCCATGTTGTTTTTTAAATTCATTACTTGTTGGCGATATTCAAGTATGTGATCAAAATATTCCTGTAATCTGGATTCAGAAAGCTCATTTAATCCCTCTAGAAAATACAACAATTCTTGGTGAATTAAAAGTACGTCCATCAATTCTATGACTAAATCGGATTGAGGTAAAATCTGTAGCGCTCTAAGAGTTACAACCCCAATCAGTTGAGTGAGTTTAAAAGCACTCTCATCAATTCTGTTTCTGCTTTCCATCTTATCTCACTTTATGCTAAACATTTTTTTATTTAAACTTATTTTTTGTCATCCTGGCAGATTTTCTTTATTTTAGCTATCTGATTTCCATACTTTTTTGCAAAGTTCAGTAGGAAGTAAGCCATTTCCTCTAGAAATTGATCGGACGCTTCTTCTATTAATTTTTTACGCCCTTCTCCTAAATCACCCCATATTTCTTTGCTGAACACATCTAACTCTTCTACGCTTTTGTAAAAAATTTCTCTAAAATCGTCTAACATTTCCGTTATCTCTTGTGGGGAAAAATTACAAATAATTTTTTTACTTTCTTCAGAAAGGCTCGTCGATTTTTTTTTCATAACAATCATCTCTGTTCTGGGGATTTGCGAATAAACTTTTGTGGAATATAAACTAATTATTTTAGAATCGTCAGAAAACAGCACCCCATTTCCACAATCCAAATAAAATTTTTCCAAGTTATCGATATCTGGTTTTTTGGCAGGAGATTCGAAGTTCCACAATTTTCCATTTTTTTTAATCAAAGGATCTGTTTTACATGCAGGTAGAGCAAACACAAAGGAAACATGTAAACCTTCAGCCGATCGCAAACTTTCGGCCTCACTTTTAGAAGCCTGATTGAACTGGACAAGCATTTTCTTTTTGATTTCCTCTTTAATTCTATGCTGTGGATCATATTTAATCATTGATCCGCAAAAGTTTACGTCTCGATGTCTCATTTTAGCAATAGGGATTCCTTCAAAAACAAACTTCATAGTCTTAACACCACCCCTCGTTTCTGTATCTCGTTCATTAATCGATCTTTAAACCCAAATTCTGTGTAGTCAAGCGAAAATGGGGTTCCGTAACCGTTATTTTGTGTAATTAAAATATATTTATTCCAAGACTCAAGCCTAAGTCCTTTGTTTTCAAAAAGGTGAGAGTATTGTTTCTCAAGAGTTTGAGAATAGATTTTGTTTTCTTCTGATTGAGAAACGACCTGTTGCTCGCGCGTTTCTTTTTCTTGCCACCACTTACCTCTAATGCAAAGAATTATCCAACCTACTGGATTTGAAGGGGTTTTGTTTTTGCTCTTGAAAAAGTCGATTGCTTTTTGCAGGTCATCCAAAGAAAAGCGATAACAGAGTAAGCTTTCGATGTTTTTAGCACTTAAGCCAATCGACTGCAAAATTTCAATGCTTTTTTCTTTTTCTGGAAAAAAAGAAGCAGCAGCAACCTTTTGTTTAGGTTTTGGCTTGGCCTTTTCCTTGCTGCTTTTTTTTATATATATCTTTCTTTTATTATGGGCAAAAATTTTACCTACCTCTCCCGTAGAGGGTTGGTAATTTTTTTTACCCACTTCTTTTTCGACTTTTTTGGGTGGTTTTTCAATAGGTTTCCCTATATTTAATTTATATTCGTTGCATTCATACTCATTGCCAAGTTTATGATTGATTCTGATGATGAGTCCGTTTTCTTCAAGACTCTTTAAACATTTCAAAACGTTAGGTTTTGAGAATCCGGAAAGTTCGACAAGCCTGCTAATGGAAAGAAATTCCGAAGTTTTATGCCATCCAAAAATTTTCCGGCAAAAGATAAGTAATAGAAGAACTGCATTCGAGGTGAGCTTGCCTGAAGTTAACCAATAATCGATAATCGAATTGGGTACTTGTGTATAATTGGGCTCTTCGATATGATTTTGGGCACAGATTGTTGTCATAAGGTTTTCCTTCTTATGGTAATAGTTTGGATCGTTATCATGTTTTAATCTTTATGGTAATGGTTTGGATTTAGAAGCAGTTATCACGTTGTTTTCCTGATGTGATGATTGTCGTGTGTAAAATCATTCATTGTGTGGTGATAGTGGATGATTTCATTGAATGTTCTTATGTGGCCCCTTGGATTTAAGGGGCTTTTTTTTGCCCCTAGTGAACCACGCATACGTGTAGCGCATTCTATATCAAACATAAATTTTAATTCAAAAAATATTTTTCTTAAGCAAGATTTCTGTTCCATAAAAATCTGAGCTCTAGTATTCTGCTTAAAGAAAACCAAATAAAAAGGGTTGCAACTCAAGTATGCAGACTTTTTAACAAACAGTGCAGTAACGAGTACTCGGTTTTCTTTCTCTTAAAGAGTAGTTGTGCTTAGCAGCTACTCTTTTTTTATGCTTTAAAATAATGATCGGCTGAAATAAAGCCAAGAGTTATTTTGATCAAGCGGTTTAATATCAGTGTTTAAAGAAAAAATAATAAATCTTAGGAGTCATCATGATTACAGGAAATAATATCCCAACAGAATGCATGTATGCATCCTCTGCTTTTCCATATACTACAATGGATAATGGTTACCTTAAAGATATGGATGAACAGGAAAAAGTAATTGCTGAAAGAGAAAATCAGGAATTGAATCGTTTAAATAAAAAAATATATATAGACGGACAGATTGGAGCTATTTTTGGCGCAACCATAGGGGTCTTAACATCCGCTTTTCTTGAATATAAGAATATTAGTACAAATTTGCCGATGGCAGCAGCTTCCACTTTTTTAACGACTGGTCTTTCTGCTTCAATGGGTTTAGTGATAGGGACAAAGATGTGTGAGACAGAATTTGCAGAATTAAATCAAACCATTACGCTTAGAAGAATAGACCGCTTGGATGAAAAAATGAGAGAAATCGGAAAACGAATTCAAGTCTATGGAAAAACTATGGATGAGAAAGAAATTAACGAGTTGGAAAAAGCTCAAATATTTTTTTCTAACCGTTCTTTAGAATTCAAAACTTCTAAGAATAAAAGCAACAACACAACGATTCTTTCTCAAACCAATCAGTTTATGGTTGGTCAAACAAATGTGTAGGTTCTTTATAAAACAAAAAACCCGGGGATGATGAACTCGGGTTTCATTCATCCTTCTTTATACAGGTGTGCCATTTTTTATAATTTTTAGAAAAATAATCAACAAACTCTTCCACACTTTTAATATATTATTTGCATTCAACCTCAAATTCTTCTTTTGAGTCTGTCAATGAAAAAATGATTGCTAGTTGAATGTTTACTAAAATACATATAGCTTCACTTGGATCTGCCCTTTTTTGCAAAAATTTATAAATAAAATCTTGGGTCTGTATTATTCTTGTCTCTTCCGCATCCATCAACTTTTACTTCATATAAAAAACATTCCAAAATTTTGCATAGAAAATGTATCCTGCAAAAAATAATAGGTTCAATATGAACCATTCTTTGAAAATCATTTAGCTACTTAAATCAAAAAATTAATTGAATAATTTCAAAGCATAGGAATTTTTTCAAGGAAAATATGGCTAAGAAAACTCACGTTCCAGAAGAGTTTGAAATAATTAGACAAAAATGTGAAGATTTTTTGCTGGAACTATGTTTAGAGCATAAGCACGCTAAGGCAATGTCAGGGTTTTTACGAGCTGGTTTTGATCATCTGTACGATGTATTTTTATGTGAACTATCACCCCACAAAAAAGAAATAGAGATCAAAAGAATGTTGAATCAATATCTCAGGTTTAAAAAAGAGATGTAAAGTAAACACCTAAACAATAATGGGCCGAATAACTACTCCCGCCCTCTCTGCTTTCCAATCCCGTTCCCTTACGCTTTTCTCCAATCCTATTCTTTAACTTCTGTGAAAGTTTTTAAAACTATTTATTTATAAAATTAATTGCAAAAATTTCTACGTACCTCACTTCTTTTCTTTAGTTTCTTTTTCAGGACATCCTTTCATAATCTCTTCTACGGTTACATGCCCATCGGTAGCAAGTTCAATGGCTTTAGCTAAGAATTTCCCTGGTCTAATTTGTTTGTTAGCAATGAGTGTTAAGTAATTTCTTGAGCATCCTACTTTTCGTGCGATCTTGCTGTACGGGGTATGGAATTTGAAGCGATATTCGTATAAATCCATGTTTAATACCTATTTTGTATGATGAGTGTATCAGAATGGTAGATTTTTTATATCAAAAAAATATCAGTTGTGTATAAATTTCCACTAAGTATATAATAACAATACATTGATAAATATTATATACATGTATCAAAAACTAACACAGAGGATAAATTATGGCTACATGTGAATCTCCGTTAATTAGACAACTTCGTGAGTTGATGGAAGAAAATGAGTGTGTGATGTCTCCGATGGAAGTAGCATCGGTGATTATTTCTGCTGGGAGTATCCAGATCTTGAAAGAGTGGGGAAATAGTGAGTATTCACGAATTTTGATAGAGAGGGCAATAAGCGTAGCTCTTGCCTTACATGAAGAAGGAAAAACAATATTTGAAAAATGGGAGAACATGGAATAATACAAAATATTTTAAGTAAAATCTGTTGTGCTTATACCGACTAAGTATTAAAATGATATTGTATTGATATATGAAATATATCATACACATACATAAACAACATGAGAATTATATCAAATTTAGAGGAAAATGATATGAATAACCAATTAGTCAAAACAAACGATCTTGATACCAGTATTGCTGATATTGAGAAAACAAATAAGATCTGCTCTCTTTTGATGAAGACCTCTCATTATGCCAAGTTAGGGCAAGAGGGGATTTATGCAATTGTAGCGAAAGCTAGAGCTATGAATCTTGATCCTGTAGAGGCGTTAAATGGAGCTCTTTACTTTGTGAAAGGCAAAGTTGGGATGTCAGCTGAGATGATGGCTGCATTAGCAAGGCAAGCTGGGCATTCTGTAACTAAAGACGAAAAGAGTACTTCTACATGTTGTATTTTACATGGGAAGAGAAAAGATAATGGAGATATTTGGACAGTTTCCTTTTCGATAGAAGATGCAAAAAGAGCTGGAATCTATCAAGAAGCTGGTCCTTGGGGCAAGTATCCTGATGTTATGTGTTACAATAGGGCAATGTCTAAGCTATTTAGACAGCTTTTTCCTGATCTTTCTAAGGGAGTAGGCTATGTATTAGATGAGCTTCAAGAAATAACCAGTCCTTCTTATATGGAAACAAAAGAAGAAAAGGTTCTGGAGATCATTTCTAAGGAACAGGCAGAAGAGCTTTGTGAGATTTTTAAAGAGTGTGAACCCAAGTATGTAGATTCTGTGTTTACTACATTAAAAAAATCTCCGATCAATGTAGAGAACATTGAGAATCTGCCATTGAACCTTTTTGACAGGATAAAGATAGCAGCTCTTAGAAATAGAGAGACTTACTTATCTTCGCTTAAAGATGCTCAAGCTGAGATGATACAAGAAGCGGCAGCTAATGAGTAATATTTCCGATTTCTTATTTCCCTAAAGGAATCGGAAAATCGGAAATTCCGAAAAATAATAATAAACTAGATGAGGCAATATGAATAATTTAGTCCAACAAAGCAAAGAATGGCTAGAGTTTAGGCAAAACAAAATTGGCTCTAGCGATGCGCCGGTGATCATGGAAGTATCTCCCTGGAAGACGCAGTTTCAGTTATGGGAAGAAAAAATTGGTGTAAGGAAGCAGTATAAAACGGAAGCAATGCAAAGGGGTCTTGAGTTAGAAAATAAAGCAAGAAGTGTATTCGAAACCAAGACAAATCTTTGTATGCTTCCGGAAGTTATTAACCATCCGCAATTTGATTGGATGATTGCCTCTTTAGATGGAATAGACATCGGAAGAAAGCACATTGTAGAGATCAAGTGTGCGGGAAGTCAAGACCATTCATTGGCTAAAGAGGGAAAGGTGCCAGAAAAGTATTATCCTCAGATTCAACACCAATTGGAAGTATGTGGGCTAGAGATGGCCTATTATTTCTCTTTTGATGGAGAGGATGGGGTCATTGTCGAAGTAGAAAAAGATCAAAAGTATATTGATGAGATGGTTGTCAAAGAAGAAGAATTCTGGAAACGGATCTTAGACTTTTCTCCGCCGGAGACTTCCTTAAGAGATTATAACATACGTTCCGATGATATGTGGGTCAAAGTCTGCGAAGAATGGAAAGAGGTATATAGTAAACTTAAAGAGCTCGAGACTAAGGAAAAAGATCTTCGAGAAAGCATTATTCATCTTACGAATAATCAAAATACTCGAGGAGGGGGAATACAAGTTTCTAAAGTGATTCGCCAAGGAAATGTAGAATACAGTAAGATTCCAGAATTGCAAGGGATTAATTTAAATCTTTATCGTAAGAAACCCACGGAATATTGGAAGATTGCGAGTGTATGATTCTTTTTGAAGATGACCCGTTCATTGACGATGTTCGCGAAAAAGTAGACTCTTTATTTATCCGAGAAGAGATAGAAAAAATTCTATTGACTTTGACTGATAGAGAAAGAGTCTGTTTAAAACTCAAATTTTTTGAAGATCTGACTTTAGATGAAATTGGTAAACAAATCAATGTTAGTCGAGAACGTGTAAGACAAATCATTGCTAAAGGATTGAGAAAATTAAGGCATCCAAAAAGGGTAGAACAGTTTGCTAAGATCGGAGTAATCGAAGCTAATTCATTATTACAAAAACAGGTAGCAAAAGAAAAACAGAAAGTACAAGAGATAGTCAAAGAACTACATAAATCTCATGATAAATATTTTGAAAAGATTAAGGAAGCGACAAGAAAAGCATCATTTAGCCGCCCAGAGTTTGTAAAAATAGTCTGTGATTATGACAATGAAGAACTAAAAGAGTTAGGAGAAGAAGGTTCCAATATAAAAAAAACTAATTGGTCAGTAAGTTTGCCTTCAATTTTTATAAATCCACCAAAAGCTCCTCCTCGTTTTGTAGTTCTTGTGGGGGATGCAGGCTGTTATCATTTAGAGACGACTAATGAATGGACTATACAAAGGAATAGGGATCCGAAAACATATGATCAATGGTTGAAGCATTTAATTAGCCAAAAAGGGTAATATTTGGATTCCTCAATCATAATATTGTCTTTTGGTTGGTCTTTCGATAGTTATATGATCTGGATTGAAACATAATAAATTTCCACAGGTTGTAAAAACAGGATTCGGTTCATAAGTAGTTCCGTTCATTAATAAATACATACATTTACGTACGCTCATTACTTTATTTTTCCACGACGTCATTGGTATTTTTCCTTTTCTTTTATATCCAGTCCATTCCCAACAACTTCCATTTGTGTTTTTAAACTTTATTAGATCATAAAATTTTCTCAAACTTGCTTCTTCTAAAGGAACTTGTTCTCCGCCATTCCTTTGTTGTTTTGGAATACAGCCGCAACTTAATTCTCTTTTTGGACTACAGTAATCAGTGAGGATTTTTCTTGAAATGATACATGTTCTTCCACAATCACATTTACATTTCCACCAAGAACGTTTGTTGTAGATATTGGCAAATTCTATAACCGTAAGTAATCCAAATCTTTTTCCAATTATTTCCCAATCAATCAAGTTTTTACGTTGACCAGTATTATTATGCGCTTCTTCTGCGTTATAACAATCTTTGCATTTTTTCAGATCTCGATAAAATGTAGAGGGAGCTATATTCAATATTTTGCATATATCTTTATGTATTGTATTTTTATGTAAAAGTTCTTCGATTTTTTTTCTGTCTTCTAATGAAAGACGTTTTGACTTGATTGACATTGCAATACAATTTTTTTACTTATTTGATGCTTAATCTTGCATGATTGGTTATTTTCTTGCAATTTTCGCACTTAGAAAATATATAAAGTATTTATTTTCATATACTTAATTATTAGAATTGTCTATACTAATTCGAGTAGACATGAGAGGAGCGATCTTAAAAATAAAAAGAGGATAAGATGGACTGGTTTCAATTCTTTACATTGATAGGCACTATTTTAGGGGCAGCAGGATTTCTCTTTAAAGAAATGAAATCTTTTGAAGCTGAAATTAGATCAGATGTAAAACAACAATCTGCTAGAACTGACAAACTTTATGAAATGTTTATAAATCTATTACAAGGAAAGTGAGTGAAATATGCAAATTTTATTTTTTATAGGACTTTTATATTTGATATATGTATGTTGTGGAAAACCAAAACAAGCTGAGGATTGCGATTTTGTCCCTTAAAATATAATTATTTATTTTCTTTTTGGATGGAATCATCTAGTTTTTTTACATTCTTTAAAAAAACTGGGACATTTTCTTTAAGAGCAGAGTTTAGAGTGTTGTAATAATGTTTTCTAAATGTTGGTTTTGTTAATCTTTTTCCAATATTGTAAACAGAACTTAATCCAGCTACTCCTCCCGCGGCACCTAATCCTTTGGGTGAATGTAATCCTAATAAAAGTAATGTTTCTGGTTTTATTTCTTTTGTCCCTAATGCTTTAGATATAAATTTAGTAACTCTATTTCCTTGATGTACGTTAGCTAATATTTCATTTCCTTCTCGATAATTTGATAGAAATTCTGGATTAGCTTTTCCATAAGTTGTTAGTTCTTTATTGATAATATCATCAAACTTATTGAGCCAACGATGGGCTTTAGGGTTTAATTCTTTCTCGAATCTATATTCATTAATTGAATTTCTAGTAGCGGGCAATTCTAAAACATCTAGAGTATTTCCTGATGGAGCTTTTTCTAATCTCTTAGCTAATCGATAAGCAGGTTGTTTTGCAGGAGTAATTCCACCTTTTTCAATTTCGGTTAAAAAGTTTTTTAAGTTCCTATCTAGACGTGTAGTTAAAATTGTTTCTCCTTCGGGAATCGCTTGATATGCATTTTTTAATTTTTGTTGACCGTATTCTCTCGCAGCACCAGGCTTTATCATTGCTGAAACTAAATAAAGGCCATTTTTTGTGTTTTCACCTAATTTTTCGCTTCCTGTGGCTTGTTTAACTACTGGAGCAATTAGATTTCCTACTAAGGAAGTTCCTGCCGCTTTAAGCAATCCAAAACCACCAGCTTTTAATGACGTAAGATCTGATACAAATTCCCCAACTCCTTTTTCTGTTTCTGTTTTCGGCTCAAGAAATCCTTGAGATACTTCCTTAGATAATCCCCTTAATTCTTGCGAAGTGGGAAGGGTTTCGCCAGCTTTTTTTAATCCTTTTGAAACAAAAGATTCCTGTCCTTGGAGAAAAGAGGGAAGTTCTGGAAAATATTCTGAAAGAGTTTTTGCCGCCTGATAAATATCTCCTGGAAGACCTGCTAACGTCTCTAATCCTCTTGCAGTGTATTGGGCGCCTTGCCTCGCAATATCTTTAAATGGAACTCCAAAAACAGAGGAAATTTCTTCTGGATGTTCATCTTCTTTAAGAAATCTAAATTTTCCTTTTTGAGGAATCTGTTCTTGTTGGAGTTTCTGTTCAACTTTTGGTTCTTCTTCAAGAAAACGATATCTTGGCATTATTTAACCTTTTTCCATGTTTTCCCATCAGACTCGAAAATAGCACCAGTGTCTTCATCTACAATTCTTTTACCTTTATTTTGTGCAGGATTGGGAAGCTCTTCCATAATTTGATCTTCAGCTTGTTTTGTAGATTCTGTAGAAGAAATCGCTTCATTTTCTCTATCCATTTTATTGAATTCTTCAACTAATTTTTCCTCTTTCTCAGCGATATTTTCGCTAGCTAACATTTCTGCTTTTTCTGGAGGAATTCCTTCTAATCCATAATGATCATAGATTGATTTTAGTTCATCTTCTCGCAATTGAGTGATTTCATTAGTAATTCTCATCATTTTTATAATATTTTTTCTACCTTCATAGGTATTCAAAAGACCAGGAAGCCGTTTCATATATTGTTGTAAATCGAAATTCGTAACTCTAGACCCATAAGTATCCTTAGCTTTAGTTGTAAATTCATTAATTGTTTTGAGGAAAGTTTGCGTGTCTGCATTCACTAAACCTGCTAATTGAGCTAAGCTATAAGGTTCTCCAGTGGCCGGATTGATTAATAATCTCTCCACTCCTTCGGGGAGTTTATGACTTTCATTAATACTATTCACCTTATCGATTAGCAACTTTTCCCCTTTTGCTGCTTTGAAGCGATCTTTTGACTCTTTAAAAATAGGAAGATTTTCTTTACGAAGTTCTTTCTTGTAATCATTTTTTTCTTTGAAAGTCATCCCTTTGGGAATTTCTTGAACCGGAAATCTTTGTAAGCCTTTTTCTTTAATTTCTGGCTTTTGTTTAATTTGTTCTAATCTTTCTGGCTGTTCGGCTTGAATAATTTGATCTGCTTGTTGCGTAAGAGGTTGAAACATTTGATCTAAATCAAGTCCTCTTTCTTTTGCTTCTACAGCTAGTGACGTAAGATTTGTCCTTCCTTCCCCTTTTCCAATGGCTTTCCACACTTTTGCAAAATTCTCTCCAAATCGCTCTTTTATGGTTTCATAAGATTCTTGCTCTTGAGCCATATCTTGAAGATTTAATTGCTGCTTTCCCTGTGTTTGTAGAAGAATTTGTTTTAATTTATCGCTTCTTACTCCTTTTGGAATTCCCAAAGCTTCATTTTCTTTGGCAACTTCATAATCAGAAAGGAGCTTTTCCATGACACCGGGCAAGGATTCTCCAAAACCGGTCAGAAGTTCTCTTCCAAAAGATGGACGTTTAGGCTGTTCTTCAATAATTTGAAACATATTAAATTCCTAATAATGATTTTCCTAATATTCCTAAACCAATTCCCCCAGCTTTTCCTAGGAAACCACCAAAGCCAGAAGGTCTTCTTGCTTTTTGTAATAGAAGTTGTTCAAATGGTCTTTGTCCTAGAAGAGTCTCCGCATGTCCAAGAAGAGATTCGATAGCACTTGTTTGAAGTGCAGCTCTTTGTGCGGCTAAATTTTCCGAAAACTCTGCGCCGGCCCCTGCTAAAGCATTTTGAAAGGCAGAAGACCCACGAGCGCCGGCCAGAGAAAAACGGTTTCCTAAATTTTCAATTTGTCTTTCAAACATTTGTCTAGCAGGTCCTTCAAATTGTTGTAAAGCACCTTCTTCTCCACCGGCAAGTTGTGATAAATATCCTAACCCTTCTTCTGCTCCTGGGCCAATGGCTCCTAAAAGAGAGGATAAAATATTTTGTTGCTCTGGAGTCATCTGAGGAATAATGGCTTGTTTATAGCCTGAAATCTTTGTAGGGCGCACAGAGGCTCCTGAAGGAATTCCAAGTGTCTTTGAGTAACGTGGAGTCACTCCTAGTAAACTGTTGTAATTTTGCATATGTTCTCCTCAGTTATTTAAAATATATTCTAATACAATGATCGCATTATATGCAGTCCAATTTGCGGTGGTTGTGACTATATGAATATTTGTTGTATCTACAAATAATCCAATATTGTCACCTCCTCCAGATCCATCAACAAAGGGTAAGGGGACAAATTTTGTATTTGGTCTATTAGCTGTCCCATAGATATTGACAAATTGAGTGTTTATATCGATCGGCAAATTGTGAGTAATGGTAGTATTTCCGTTTGGTATTCCTGTTCTTGTATAAACAGTTCTAAATGCTTGTAAAGGATTTATTGGGTTTCCTGTGTTAAACCATTTTTGTCCGGTATTAATTTGAGATAACTCATAGAGGCTTACTTCCCGAGTATTCACTGCATTAGAAACTTCAAAATACATTTTTGTGAGTACGGGTTCTAACTGAATAAAATCCTGAGGGAATTTCCGTGTAGTAATTAGAAAAGGAGTTCTATTTTGTGTTGGAATTGTCATGCGAGAATTGGTCCTGGGTAAACTTTCATAGCAATTGCATGGATGGTGATTTCTGAACTATTAATTTGCGTATCCCTCATTTGGGTATCTGACATTTGAAATCCGATTTGTACAGTATCACCAATTACACTCGTACTCATCCTGTGCCAGATTTGATTTTGCGTGGCGATCCCTTCTCCAAACTGAGGAGGCTCTGGTCTTGTCAATAAAATATTTGAAAAAGGAAAGCTGGGATTAGCAAAAGGGTCGTTTGATGGGAAAGAATCGGTTTGGCTTGTGTAGAGATTAATGATAATCTCTCCATAGGTGGTGGTATCTAGAAGATAAAATTGATCGCCAATACGCACTTTTCTCCCTTGTCCCCAAAAGATCGGAAACATCTTTGATTGAATGAAAATATTAGTAAGTCTTTTATATACTCCTCCTCCGAGATATGTTCCCGAAGGGATGGGTTGTCCCGCTGTAGGAAGAAGGCTAAATGTGTTTAAATCTCCCTCTGTCACTTGTACTTTGTAAATCTGTCCATTGATTGCTGTGATTCCAGGATCACCAAGACAGCCACTAATCTGAATATATTCTCCAGTAGCCAAAGCATTTGAAGTGTAATTTAGACAATGATTCGGAGATGTGATAGTAGTTCCAGAAATTGCTTGAATAAATTGCGAATTGTCTTCATAAGTTCCTTCATCTTTAATCATGATAAATCCTTGCTGATTTCCTCCCACAATAGAAGGATATCTGGTCGCATTCGCACCAAAATTCCAAGGATCTAACCAGTTTTTCCATTTACCATATTTTTTTCCAAGATTGGCCCAAGTTGTCCCAGTGGATCTTCTAAAAGTCCCATAATGAGTGTAATTTTCATCAAATGTCGCCCAATTGTTCTCTCGATAATTGTAGAGCAAAGTTCTATTGGGAAATTTCCATGAGGCTTTTAAGAAGGAAGGATAGGTGAAGTAGACAAATTCATTGCGAAAATCTCTTACAGCTGTTACCCGTTGCGAACCATTATTGGCTGCCGATATTTCAAAAACCTGATCCAAAATTGCTAAATCGATTCTTCTTACGTTTACAGCTGTCGTCATCACAAAGCCATATGGACCTACAGATAACACTCCAGTGTCCAATGGAACGCAAGCAAACGTGCTTTGTGAGCCTAATTCTGGACTGATGGTTTGAAAGATAAATGGTAAACTACTATCCGCGGTAAAAATCAACTTCAAAGGTTGTGTTTCAAAATTGACAATCAAAAGATCTTGGTTTTCGGCCACATTAATGACTTCTTGGTTTACATAAGCATCAAGGAAACCGCCTCTTCCAAAAACATTCTGATAATAAGCTGAGACATCAAAAGTCTGGTTTACAGGTACAGGAGAAGCATAATAAGCAGTTCCGTTCCAAGAATAGACGACTTGATTGGGGTTATATACAGCAGTTCCCGCAGAAGTTTGTGTATATGTGCCAAAAAAGAGTAAGCGATCTTTAAAAGGAAAAATAACTTTTGCCCCTACAAGATACTGAGGAGTAAGTGTATTTTGTAATGGTGGTGCAAAGTTTACCCATCCTTTAGTGGGATCAGCTACCGGATCTCCATCATACCATCGGATACCATCTTGCGTATTTGAAACTGATCTTGTTAAGTATTGAGCAATTCCTCCTGATATATAAGCTCCAGCTGCACCAGGAGTGGGAATAGAAAAGGTATTTGCATCAATAAATGTGACTTGTCCTGAAACTCCATTGACTCCAGTTACTCCGTTTACTTCGTTAATAAACACAAAGTCATTATTCGTTAACCCGTGACCAACAATTGTAAATTGAGAGTTTGCTCCTATTACAGGCATGCCTGTAATTACTTTAAACTGAAATCCAGGTTTAGCATTAGTGACCCAAAGAGCACCTTGCCAATTTGCAGACCAGAATTGTTGATAGTCAGCCCCAGACCATACTATAGGAGCTCCTGTATTTTTATAAAAAGAGGTACTATAGAACACTTGAGTCGTTTGATTGAACTGGTAGCTATATTTGGTATCTAGAAAAACAGTGACTGGAAAGTTAGTAATTCCTGGATTAATATTGAAATTGAGATCGAAATCTTCAATTCCCATAACAGGGAGTGTAGGAAAATAAGAAAGAGTGACTGTAACGTTTGCAGGTCCTACTGCTGCATTACCAGTAATTGTAATAATTCCTGTGGAATAATTAATTGTGGCACTTACAATTGGTCCTGCTCCCCCCACTGTCATCGTTCCATTTCCTAATGTATCTGTAAGAGTTTGTCCTATGGGAGCTGCAAATGTAATTGTAATGTTTTTAATATTGCCTGGGATAATTTGAGCTGTTGCCTCTGTACCAGAGATTGCTAATCCAGTAAAAATATTATAAGTATTTGTGCCGTTGATCGTGCTATAGGTACCCGCAGAAGCAGAGGTAAGATCTCTTTGAAGTCTTCCAAGTTGCTGTGTCCCTCTCTTTTTTTTGATTCTCCCTCTCCAAATGTAAGCATTATTTAAGACAGGAAATGCATCATTATCTATGTTAAATGGCTCTAAATTTGTTTCTAGACCTGTTTTAAAATTAGAAATTACTAATGTGTTCATGTTCCAATCGCTAAATAAAAAAATGTTGCTCTGGTAACAGAAGAAAAACCTTGAAAATCAGTTAGATTTACATTCGTTACAAACCAACTCGAAACAATATTAAAACCTGAACCTGAAAAACCACACACTTGCAGTGTATATACAGTTGATGTGTAAGGAATAGGAAAGGTAATAGTCGCTGGACCACCAGATGGACTGGTAAATGAAACTTCTCCAAAATTAATGATGAGTCCAAATGGGGTAATTATCCCTCGTCCGGATTCTTTTTCTTGAACTTGAATCCCAGTTAATTGAAAAGTAGAATTTGCATTGTTGTTCTGAAAAAAAAGCTGAGTAATATTGTTTATAAACTTTGTATACAAAGAGGCGGCCGGAGGAGAAAGATTGGGGTCTTGTTGATTTTGAAAAAAAGAAAGTTTCTTGTGATATCCTTGGAGAAGGCTAGCTGAAGAATAATTTCCTCCCGAACTATAGGGAACATTAGGAATATATGCAGTAAATCCTGTTGCATCAACTCCATTTAAAGTAAAAGTATTTTCATCTACCACTGTAATGGTATAAGTATTTCCATTTAACTGACCCATCCCTGTCACTGGTCCCGCAGGAGGATTTGCTGGATCTCCCGTATCGTTATATAAATTAAAAAATGTAACCATATCCCCTGTAGCTAATGTATGAACAGGACTTGTCACCCTACAAGGATTGGTTTGTGCAATATTGGTGATCACCCCACTGAAGGGGACATGGTCTGTATTGAAATATTGATTGGAAATCAAAAAATTATTTAATAAGTCATTTTGACTATCTGCCGGAATATCGATGGGTTGTGGAATATTAGGATCAAAGTTCATTTTGTTCCTATGGCAAGATAATAAACTGGTACAAATCCGTTATAAGTTAAATTCGTTGGGTTCACAGCTGTGATAAAAAATGTAGTAAAAGAATTTCTGGGAGTTAATAAGGCTGTATAAACTGTATTAAGAGGATTTGCTATTGCATCTGCAAAGTTAATCGGACTTGCGTTTGCTTGTCCCATTTTGATGATGAGACCCCACGGAGTAACCACACTATAATTAGTACCTGTAGTGACTACAGGAAGATTTGTCAACTGAAAGACATTTGAAGCCAAAGCTCCATTTTGAAAAAATAACTGATTGGCAGCAGAGACTGTTTTTGTATAAAGAGAAGATTGGGGCGCAGAAAGTCCGGGATCAGCTCCCAAAACATTAGCAAAAAACACTTTGGTATGAAATCCGGGATTTGCTGTAGCAGTTAATGGATTATGGTTTACGGCAAAGTCGGTATTTAATACTCCAAAATTAGCTAATAACTGCGCTTGAGAAACACTAGGATCATCATTTGCTTGGGGAATATTTGGGTTAAAAGTCATGATTTTTTTGTCCTTTCTTCATGTCTTTTTTTCAAATGAGGATATTTGGCATACACTTTCGCTCGAATTCCAGCAGGATTAGGAGCAAAATGAGCTCGAGATAAGGCATTTCTTGCATGAGCTAAATCATTAATAGGAAAACTATAGGGACTGGTTTGCCCTGATTTACCGGCAAAATCTTTTTTCTCCACGTTCTTATATTTTCCTGTAGAAGAACCACCAGTTTTTTTCCGAAGTTCGCTCTCTTTTCCTCGAGGTAAAGAAACACCTTTTGCTACTTTGACTTTTCCTTTCATTATTTTGCCTTATGTGAGTGTCTTGCCATTCTATGTAGAGCAGACATATGCTTATTCATTTCTTTATGGTGGTGTTTTGCCATTTTATGATGATGGTCGGGATGCTGGAGATGCCCTTGAGGCTCTTTCTTTCCCATTTTCCCTTGATTTTTACGGTCTAAATGTCCATGCAACATAGGATGGAGCCTTTCTTTCTCATGTTTTTTATCCATTTTTTCTCCTTAATATTGGGTATAAATGTATGGGTTAGCCGATGTTTGAGAAGCGAAAATAGTAGGAGTGCGTTGGTTACTTCTTTGTCTACTTGTTCTTCTCAAGACAAAATTTTCTTGCTGTCTAAATAAAGGTTCATAAAATTGGAACTGTTCGTAATCTCCAGTATCGCTGAGAATCTTTTGCGCAGCTCCCCTTGCTAAATATTCAGCCATATACGCGAATGGAACGGATGATGTAGTATCTAAAAATTGAGATGGGGTGATGTAACAATCGAGTTGGATTTTATAGGCTCGATCTGGGACAGGATAAAGCTTAAGAATATTGTTAAAGAAAAGACAAATCCTTGGAGTCCCTGCTGAATAAGGGGAGCTTTGTGCTTCTATATTGACTCCGGCTGGAATCAAATTTCCAAAAGTAAAATTACTCGCTACACCTGTCACATAGTTCACAGTGCCTGCTCCGGCTGGAATATAAGAGCCATCGGGATTAAAAAGAGGATGACCTAAAGAATCAGCTAAAATGAGATTACCCACCCCATCATCAATAATCATCTGTTGTGTGTTGTTTGCATCTAAAGCAGAAATAAATACGTATGGAAGAAGATTTCCCAAATCGTCAGTAAACCCTCTAAGAACAGGATTTCTAGAAAAAGTAATTGTATAAGGTCCCGCAGTACCATTTCCTTGAATGGGAGTTTCATTAAGGACAAGTTCTGGAAAAACTTTATAAAATTGATCATTGGATTGATAATACCCTATTTCAATTCCGTCACAATAGACAGGCTGCATAACCATCTGATACTGCTGATAAGGAAATTGATATTCGAAAATATTGGCTTGCGTTTCAAACGTATACTGCCTTTTCATTTCGAAAAGTTGCAGCCTCTCTGGCATATCATAGACGTAAAATCTATTGATGTAATCGCCAATCAATTGAGAAGAGATTTCTTGTTCCGAAGGACTTTTAATAATCCTTCGGACCCAAGTAATTACTTCATTTAAAAATCCACCACTGACAGTTGATAATGTGCTCACGCAAAAGCTCCAATAGGTCTAAATTTTCCTCGATAACGCATCCCAGTAGGTGAGAAGTTATGAGTAAAATCGTCTGTCTTCCATTGACTATCTGATTTTTGTATGTAATCAAAGGTGTGATAAACCATACTTTGTTCTCCTGTCATACCTCTTTCTCCTGATAGAACATTAGCGACCATTCGAGGCACATATACAGGTATATTTGCCGGCACTTCCCATAAGCAATCAGGGTCTCCAGGATATAAAGAGAGCCAAAAACTCTTCGCTTCTCCTCTATTTTCTTCGTTTTCAAAAATACCTTTTACATATTCCCAGTCTCTTGCATGATCTTTTTGGAGTTTATCTGGAAGCTTTCCAAAACCAGGTAGTCTTCTTTTAGGCTCGATATATGGAATTCCTTCAATTCGTGCTTGTTCTTTTTTAGAAAGAGTCAACTCTTTCTCTTCTGCTTTAGGACTAATTTCATTGATTTTATCTTGAGTTAAAGCATTCATTTCTTGTTGGTTTTCAATGATTCCTTTAACTAATTTTTCCTGTGTTCTTGTCATAATTTCTCCTCTTTATGGAAATGTATTTCTAAAGGATCCGGGAACTTGCAAATTAGGATTTGTCCCTGGAGTTTGTGTTCCATAATTAAAATCTCCAATAGGAGATACTTGTGGGGATTGAACAATATTGGGCAAAGTGACTACAGGAGTGACAAAAGAAGAAAAAAGAGAGCTGTTAATGTTTACCGTAATCGTATTTGCTGTGGTGTTCAAAATTGTCCCTTTAAGATTGTTCAGTTCTCTCATTCCCCATTGCGGAGGAATGTAAAATTGTACCTCATTTCCAATGACAAATTGGTGATTTACAGAAGTAGTCACCACTGTTTGTTGATTGGACGAAGTAATATTTGTGATCGTACAGGTAAAAGGAAGATAGCTTCCTGAATTGTACAAACCGAAATTGCTCTGATTTGACATTCTTTACCTTGTAAGACAGGGGGATTGCTCCCCCTATCTTTAGTTTGTTATTGGTTCAACATAACCGCATCTGGGAAAGTGGCTCTGAAAGCGATCACATCATTATTCGCATGAATAATCTCTGTGCCGTCTCCAACGCCTACAATTACCCCTTGTCGTGTGTTTGGCGCAAAAGATCCTGGAATACCGATGACTCCATTAGTCACTCCAAGATAAGGAACTGTTCCACTTGAAGTGAGAGAGAATCCTGTATTTTGATCTCCTAAAGCGTACACTTGTGGGAATGTGACCCCGAGCGCTGCTGTAGCGCTTGTTGGGTAAGTAAATGCTGTGTACCCTGTACTGTTCACATTGACAGTCAATTGGTTAGCTGCTCCTACCGCAGTGACGATTGCTTGTTGCGGTTGGAAACGTGTTTGTAGATACACTGCGCTATCCAATTGGGTTGTACCCCATTGTGGTGGGATAGTGAAACCAACTTCTTGTCCAACAACGAAATTGTGGTTAAAGCTCGTTGTGATCGTAGTCGTAGTTCCTGTAGAAATTGCTGTGATATAGCAAAGTTCAGGAATATACAAATCAGGATAGAGGAACTTTTTCCAAGATACGGAAGTTGCAGCAGCTGCAAATCCAGAAGAGTTTACTGGAATAGTAAAGTCATCTGCTCCTGTTCTTGTAATCACATAAGGAATTCCTGCAATTTGCAGCATTCCAGTAGTTCCATAAATCCAAACTACATCTCCAGTCACAAGTCCATGAGCGACGCTATGAACCACGGCTGGGTTTGCTTGGCTAACTGGTGTTCCAGCTGTAGAAGTTGTGGCAGCTCCAAAAGTAGGAGTTCCCGCAGAAATGAATGTAAAACCACCAGAAGTGATAGTTTTTCCTAACCAAGCAGTACCGTTACTTTCTGTAACGTAAGCAGTTCCGGCTGCATCTTCTGCAAATCCAATTGCTTGTGTACCTACGTGGTTAGTAGTTGTTGCCCATTTTGTTTTGTTCCAAATTTCGATCATATCTGGAACCATAGGCAAGCTTAAGAACTTAGCGACACCAGTAGATGTAAAGGTGCCTCGTAAAATTTTGCTGTACTGTGCCATATGAATTCCTCCTTAAGAAACTAATGTGCATCTGACGTTTCTAAGCCATGTCTCTTGGAGGATGGCTTGCGTTTGCGCAAACTTCACACCAAGGGTTCCATTAAGAGCTAATGGACCAGAAAAGATAGGTGGTCGATAGAGCAATTGGCTGCTATACCCGTCCTGGTCAATGTGCCCATAAGATTCGCGAGCCACAGCCATGTTGTTGTACACATCATTGCCGTTCATGCTAGCTCCTCTTTGAACAGCAGCTTCAGAACTTGTAAAAATACGGAAGTTCAAAACTGCTCCATATTCGCTGTAGATCACATCATTTTGATTAGGATAGTTCCATGAAGAGACAAACTTATCTAAGCCGTCAAAAGCAGGTTGCAGTTCTGTGTTACAGAGAAGGAAATAGGCAGAACGAATTGGACTTGATCCAAAACGATCCTCCCCAATTTTTCCAGAGAGGAATTTAAAGGCGTTTGCTGTATCTAATGAAGCAGCTACGTTTGATAAGTCCCTTACAGTAATTTCTGTAGGGTTATCTCCATCTACCCCACCTTTACAGTTGTAAATTTGGGCCGTAGAAAGGAGAAAGTCTCTCAAGATAATATCTTCGGCTTGTCTCATTGCCACACCAAGACGCTCTGTGACCCATGAGAGCACAGGATCTTGATCTTGGATGACTACTTGCTCGTTAAGGATCACAGAAGTTCCGTAGAAAGCCATCGTTGCATCGATGATCTCTCTTGTGGCTACTTGTGAAGGAGGTTCAATTCCTGTGTTCCCTAACTGCACAACAGGAGGAGTAAGGGGAACAGGGCGCAAGAAGCGCATTGTTGTTCCACCCTGTCTTGGCATACTATATTTTTCCGCAGGGATGATATAGTTGAAGTTCGGAGTGGGAACAGAAAGCATACCAGGAGCCAATGATTGCAAAATTGGCGCTGGTAA
>Ga0335069_10001702_pt1 | contig 35108 bp, 21 predicted proteins | sample Lox_Sample_11_FD_206714 | JGI IMG/M metagenome (GOLD analysis project Ga0335069, IMG submission 206714) | Soil microbial communities from Loxahatchee National Wildlife Refuge, Florida, United States - Lox_Sample_1.1 | ecosystem: Environmental > Terrestrial > Soil > Wetlands | place: USA... | reverse complement strand
TCCGGCGCAGGCCCAGGTGCCTCCGACCGCAGGCAGCTCAGACGAGCGGATTCGCAATCTGGAACGGCGGATCAAAGGCCTGGGACCGATTTCTTTCAGTGGCGATATTCGGGTGCGGGAGGAGTCGATTATGGGCGGCCCGGTGGACGGATCGACCGACCGCAATCGCGGCCGCATCCGGGCTCGGCTGAATGCGTTCGCCCAGCTTAGCGACGAACTTCAGGCTGGACTGTCCCTCATGAGCGGCGACGTCAATGACCCCACCTCGACCAACTCGACGATGGGAGTCTTTTACACGAGGAAGCCAATTGCTCTCGACCAGGCGTTTGTGACCTACAATCCCAAATTCTACGAGCCGCTGACGCTGACGGCGGGAAAGTTTCGCTATCCCTGGTACAACACAGAACTGACCTGGGACAAGGACCTCAACCCCGAAGGCGCAGCGCAAACCATCGCCTATAACCTGAAGAGCACGCCGGTGCTGAAGCGCATCGCTGTGGTCGGATTCGAATTGCCGTTCGCGGAGGAACAGGGAACGAATCCGACGAGTCGCAATTACATTCAGAGCATGGTTTACGGCGGACAATTGCAAACGATGTTTCAGATTGCTCCCCGTGTGCGCTTGAGTGTCTATACCGGATACTACAATTTTCAAAACGCCGACACGATTGCACAGGCTCTGGCAAAAGCCAGCGCCAAGAACCCGGCCACTCCCTGGGCGGGATCATTGCCGTTAGCCAACGCAAACGCTCCGCAGAACTCCATCACAACGACCACTTCGGCCAATGTCGTTACGATTAACGGGAAAGCTTATCCCACCGGAGTAACCAACGTGGTGAATGCGCAATTCGGGTCGAAATTCGGCTTGTTCGACACCATCGCCCGTCTGGACTGGAACACGGGAAACCCCAAGCTGCCGGTTTACATCCTGGGAGATTACGTGCAGAATACGCGGGCCTGCGCCAATGTCGTCAACATAACGCCGAAGCCAGCCAACACAGCGAGCCTGGTCTTCGCTCAGACCACAAACTATCCCTGCAACGCAAGCCAGCGGCGCGGCTACTGGCTCGAGGCACGTGTCGGCAGGCTGCTGGAACGGCGCGACTGGCAGGCTGCCTATACCCGGATCTTTGTTGAGCGGGAAGCGGTCATCAGCAACCTGAACTATAACGAAATGCGGCAGGGATCCAATGTTACGGAGCACCGCTTCGATTTGTTCTACATGTTCCGCTCAAATGTGCAGCTCGGCGCTGCGGCACTGATCGGGAGGCCGCTTGGGGTGAATGCTCTAGGCAAGACAGAACCGTGGCAGACGAAGCTGCAGTTCGACACGATCTATATCTTCTGAGGCGCCGCGCGAGGACGGCGCCATATGGATCAGTGGGACAAACTTGCCCTCGCCTTCCGGCCAGGCGGAAGGCCGCATCCTGTCACTGCAAGTTTCGTTTGCTTGAGGACCGCGACAGTGTCAAGATATAGCACGCTGGTGGGGTATTCGCTACGGGGTGCGAGGGTGAGTAGATGGATCGACGGCATTTCGTTTCGCTGCTAGCCTCCGTCGGAGGACTGGCAGCAGCACAGCGCGGGTTGGGAAAAACGCTCGACCTGATGGCGGAAGCGACGGCTCCGGCATTCGAGAGTGAGATAGGCGGAGCGCAGGAATTGGCGCGGTATCCGCAGAAGACGGACTTGATCCTGCTGACCGACCGGCCGCCGCAACTGGAGACTCCGCTGCGCTACTTTGAGTCGGAGCTAACGCCCAACGACGCCTTCTTTGTGCGCTGGCACCTGTCAGGAATTCCGACGAGCGTTGACCTGCGGGAATTCCGGCTGGAGGTCGGCGGCCACGTGCAGAAGCCGATGCGCCTCACCCTTTCAGAGCTGAAGACGCGATTCAAGCCTATATCACTGGTCGCGCTGGCGCAGTGCGCGGGCAACTTCCGCAGCCTATTCGTGCCCCAAGTCCCCGGTGGCCAGTGGGGGAGCGGTGCCATGGGGAATGCCCGCTGGACGGGTGTGCGCCTGAAGGATGTTCTGGAGGCGGCGGGCGTCAAAGCGGGTGCAATGCAGGTGGGGTTCCGCGGAATGGACGTGCCGCCGATGCCGGCTACCCCGGTGTACCAGAAGTCACTGGACATCGATCGCGCCCGGGACGGGGACGTGATGATCGCCTACGCGATGAACGACGCACCACTGCCAATGCTAAACGGGTTCCCGGTCCGCCTGGTTGTGCCGGGCTGGTTTTCGACGTATTGGGTGAAATCGCTATCGTCGGTTACAGTGCTCGATCAACCACTCAAGACTTTTTGGATGGACAAGGCGTACCGCATTCCAGACAACCCGGATGCCAACGAAGATCCGCAACATCTGGCGGCGGTCACAGTTCCGATTAGTACGATGCCGGTCCATTCCATTTTCGTGCGTCCTGAGCCGGGGGAGACATTGCGCGCCGGCGAGAAATTCGTGCTGAAAGGAGTTGCCAACGACGGCGGCTCAGGAATTCGCAAGGTCGAGGTTTCGACTGACGGAGGCGGGAGCTGGGACGAGGCAAGTCTCGGCAGCGATCTGGGGAAATACTCCTGGCGAACGTGGCAGGCATCATGGACTCCGCCAGCCAAGGGCACCTATCGGCTCACGGTGCGCGCCACTGCCGGAGACGGCCAGACGCAGCACACGTCGCAGTGGAACCGAAGCGGCTATCAACGAAACGTTATTGAGCACGTAGAGGTAACGGTCTCGTGAGGAACACCATGAGCGTCAGTTATTGCCGAATCTTTGCGGTCGTGGTGGGGGCTGTAACCGGGGTCTTCGCGCTCGCGGCCCAGTCTCAGCAAGCGACGAAGTCCAATGCAGGGCACGATGCCAGCAATCCAGTGCACGCCATTGTGCTGCCGCAATATGCGCCCGAGATTTCCACCGGTCCGAATGTTGACACCTATCGCAAGTACTGTCTGGTTTGTCACTCGGCGCAATACGTAGCCATGCAACCCCGGTTTCCGCAGGCAGTTTGGGAAAGGGAAGTTAAGAAAATGATCGATGCCTACGGCGCCGTCATCCCAGAAGCGGACCAGCACGAGATCGTGGAATACCTGGTAGCGGTACGGGGCCCGTCAAAAAGCAGATAGCGAGGCAGCGAGCCAGATCAGCCCACAAGTGCCTGATCAACGGTCCGAATGACGCTGTGCCAGATGCCCGCACCGCTGGCCACTAATCCCGGGAGAAGCGTCTTCGCTTGATTGAACTGCAGCCTTCCATCGCGGATGCAGGCCACCGTTCCTCCGGCGGAATGAACTAGGGCGACCCCGGCGGCAACATCCCATTCATGCTTGGGGGACAGGGTCCAAGTCGCATCCGCCAGTCCGGCGGAGACTAGGGCCAGTTTGTAAGCTACCGAGCCGGTCGGCTTGATGGAGAATTCCCTGCCTTCAAATTGCGCCCATTCACCTCGCTTATACTCCTGCCGGCTGGCAAGTACAACGGCGGCATCGAGAGTGGTCTTCATGCTGGGCTGGGCGGGACTACCGTTGTACGTCACGCCGGCGTTGAGTGCGCCCAGAAAGACCTCGTTGGTCGCCGGGTTTAAGACGCCGCCGGCGACAGCCTTGCCTTCGATGACCAGCCCCACGGAAATACACCACTCAGGAATGCCGTCGACAAACTCGCGGGTGCCGTCGAGGGGATCAACGACCCAGACAACTCGCTTGGCAAGGCGCGTAAGGTCGTCCACATCCTCTTCGGAGAGCCAACCTTCGTCAGCTTCCAGTAATACCGAGCGCAGCGCGTCACTGACGGCCCGGTCAACCTGCGTGACGACATCGCGGCCACCATTGTCGCGGACGCTGAAACTCCCCGGGGCAAAGCGTTGCACGACAGCGGACGCGGAATGCAGAGCATTCTGGATGCGAGCCAAGTATTGTTGTTCCATCATGTCAGTGTGCATGCGATAAGGACACCCATAACATTCTTGAGCCGACGGCGACCAGCACGGTGCAGAGCACCTGGCGAAAACGGCGTGCGGGCAGGTGCTTGGTGAGATAGGCGCCCAGCAGGCCGCCTGGAATCGAACCGAGAATTACGCAAGCCACCAGGGACAAGTCGACGTTGCCCAGTCCAAACTGCAGCGCCCCAGTGAGCCCCGCCAAGAACACGGCGTGGATAATGTCGGTACCGACCATGACATTCGGAGCGAAGCCGTAAAACACCAGCAGCAGCATCAGGATCACACTTCCCGACCCAATGGAAGTAACTCCGACGAGGATTCCGGCGAAAAAACCGATGACGGTTACACCTAAACGATATATCGGCTGGTGTATCGCTTCGAGACTGGGCGTCAAATCGGCCGGGCGCTTCTTGATGTAGTACGCGATGGGAATGACGATCAAGAGTATGGCGATCACGACCCTGAGGAAGTCGTTCACTCCACTGCCATAGGCAGCTCGGATGCGAGCCAACAGGGTCACGCCGAGGATGGCGCCCGGAATGCTGCCATACGCCAAGCTGAGTGCCAGCCGCCAACTGACATTTCCCCGTCTCCAGTGCAGCGCGCCGGCGCCAATTTTCGTGATGCAGTTGATGACGGCGTCGGAGCCTACAGCCAGAATGGGAGGCACTCCGAGAACCGATATAAGCAACGGCAGCAGCAGCATGCCGCCGCCGAGCCCCGTCAGTCCGACCAGAATTCCCACTACCAGTCCAACAGCGACTCGCGCTGCGATGGTACCTAAGTCCACGGCGACTCCATTGCCTCAGCCAGTGAGCTCGTTGTCACTCGATCCATGCTCACGGAGTCGTTGACGACAAGAATTTCAGAACTGCGGCGACGACCTTCGAGGAACTCTCCCGGGTGCTTTCCTGGTCGGTATTGCAGACGATTTCCGGCGCCACCGGGGGCTCGTACGGATCATCAATGCCGGTGAAGCCGTGGATCTTGCCGGATCGCGCTTTCTTGTAGAGGTCCTTCGGATCTCGCACTTCGCAGACGGCCAGCGGAGTGCTCACATAGACTTCCATGAAGTTGCCGATCGTCCTCCGCGCGGCATCCCGGCTCTCGCGGTAGGGAGATATGGCCGAGACCAAAACGATGGCGCCGTTGCGGGTAAGCAGTTTGGAAACGAAGGCAATGCGGCGAATGTTCTCATCCCGATCCTGTTTGCTGAAGCCGAGATCCTTGCAGAGGTGATTGCGGATGATGTCGCCGTCGATCACTTCCACTTGCAGTCCGTGGGCCAGAAGCTCGGTCGCGACGGCCCGGCAGACGGTGGTCTTCCCGGCGCCGCTGAGGCCCGTGAACCAGACGGTCAGACCCTGCTGCTGCGCTACCCGCGATCCCGCCGAAGATTCGTCCAGGCCGTCACTAGCCTGCAGGGCCGTAGCCTCCACAATCATTCCTGCGGCAACCGTGTCGTTGGACAGAGGATCGATGACGATAAAGCTGCCGGTGCTGCGACTTCGTTGGTAGGGATCGCAGAAGATCGGATTGTGCAATTCCAACTGCACCTCGCCGATTTCGTTGAACTGCAGACTGTCGGCCGCGACCCTGTCCATCGTATTGACATCGAACTTGTGATTCAGGCGGCCGATTCGACCGCAGAGCACCTTGGTTGTGTGCTTGATGAGATAGCGCATGTCGCGGCGCAGGGGAGTCTGTGACATCCAGATCAGGTTGGCTGTCACTCGTGTGGTGACCGTCGGCAGGTGGTCGGGAGAGACGAGCATGTCTCCCCGACCCAGGTCAATGTGGTCCGTGGTGGTGAGCACAACCGACTGCGGTGGAAACGCCTTCTCCAGTTTCCGGTCGTATAGGAAGATGTCCTGAATGGTGGTACGTTGTCCAGAGGGTAGTGCGATCACCGCTTGTCCCGGTTTCACGATGCCGGAACCCACCTGGCCAGCATAACCGCGAAAGTCCTGGTCGGGTCGGATGACGTTTTGCACGGCAAAGCGAAAATTCTGTTCGGGCTCGGGCTTCGCGGGAATGGTCTCCAACAGGTTAAGAAGAGTTGGCCCCTGGTACCACGGAATGCTGCCGTTGCAGCGAATGACGTTCTCACCGTTCAATGCGCTCAGGGGAACGAACTCGATTTCAACACCGGGCAGCGAGGCGGCGAAGCGGGTGAATTCATCCCGGATGGAACGGAAAATCTTGTCGTCATAGTCCACCAGATCCATCTTGTTGATGACCACGATCAGCCGCCGGATACCAAGCAACCAGGAAATCAGCGTGTGTCGTCGCGTCTGAACCAGCAAACCCTTGCGTGCGTCCACCAGGATCAATGCCACTTCCGCCGTGGAGGCGCCAGTAGCCATGTTTCGCGTGTACTGTTCATGACCGGGAGCGTCGGCAATGATGAACTTTCGGCGCGGCGAAGCGAAGTAGCGATAGGCAACATCGATGGTAATGCCTTGCTCGCGCTCTGCCCGCAAACCGTCGGTGAGCAAGGACAGGTCCAGCTCCATATTTTTGGCGGACGAGGCCTTCTTCACCGAAGAAAGCTGATCTTCGTAAATGCCATTCGACTCGTACAACAGCCGCCCGATGAGAGTGGATTTTCCGTCATCCACGCTCCCAGCAGTCAAGAACCGAAGCAGGTCTCGCTCTTCCCCAACGAAGCTCAAAAATACCCCTCCCTCTTCTTCAGTTCCATGGAGCCTTCCTGATCGTGATCGATGACGCGATTTTCCCGCTCGGAGCGGCGGAAGAACTTGAGTTCTTCGATTATGTCCGGGACTGTGGCGGCGGTTGACCGAATAGCACCCGTGCAATAGGTGCAACCCAGCGATCGCATGCGGCACATCACCCGTTGCGGCTTCTCTCCCGGCATCAGCTCAATTGGGTAATCGAGCGGGATGAGAGTGTTGCCGCGAACCAGCATCTCGCGCTCCTTGGCGAAATACAGGGGAACGACGGGAATGTTCTCGCGATGAATGTATTCCCAGACGTCTAGTTCGGTCCAGTTGGACAGGGGGAAGACGCGCACGCTCTGGCCCGCTTCAACCCGGCTATTGAACAGGTTCCAAAACTCTGGCCGTTGGTTCTTCGGATCCCACTGTCCCAGAGAATCGCGAAGCGAAAAGACGCGCTCTTTGGCGCGCGATTTTTCCTCGTCGCGGCGGGCGCCACCAATAGCGGCATCGATGCCATGGGAACTCAGGGCGTCCAAGAGAGCCTTCGTTTTCAATAGAGCACAGCAACGGGTTGTCCCCAGCTTGAAGGGGTTAGCTCCCTCTTTTTTGGCCTCCCAATTGGTGTGGGCGATCAACTGCACGCCTAATTCGCGACACAGCTTGTCGCGAAACTCGATCATCTCGCGAAACTTGAAACCTGTGTCCACGTGCAGCAACGGGAAGGGAATCTTGCCGGGGTAGAAGGCCTTCTGGGCCAGTCGCAGCATGACTGACGAATCTTTGCCGATGGAATACAGCATGGCGGGACGCGCTGATTCCGCCACGACCTCTCGCAGAATGTGAATACTCTCTGCCTCCAGTGCGTCAAGGTGCGGCAGAGTGCGCGGTACCTCCAACGTCGCATTCATTGCTGGGCTCCCAATCGAAATAAGAATCCGAGTGCTGGATGCAGCTGAATTGAAGAGGGTGTTCCAACGGCTCTATCATCGCTCGTACGATCCCAGACCGCCGACGGTCGAGTCCCTTGAACTTGCCCACGCCCGTACCTTAAGAGTAACACAGTCCTTGCCGGCATTGCAGATTGTGCATCTCGCAATCCACGAATTGTGCGCCGAGTGATGTTGCCGTTGCCGGAGCGACTCGCAGACATTCACAACCCGGTAACACGATGGTTCAAAACGAATGTCGTCGCGCCTATCGCTAGGTAGGAATCATGAAGTCCATTGCAAGCACGGAACCTAGCGATGCCGGCATAAGAAATCCTCAACCGATATCCAGAGTCAATCCTGTTATGGCCTCAGCGTGATCGGTAGAAACGCGGGACGTCCCACAGCGTTGAGGTGCCACGTTGAGCAAAAGGGCAATCGTCGTTGAATAACTTCCATAGCGCCCTCCGCCAGAAACTTTCTCATTGACTATGATGTCCGGCAAAGCGACAGGTGTGCAATTTCACCATCTTGGGGGCCTGGCTTAGACGCTGATATAATGTTGATTGGCGTCGAGGGGCCCCCACGTTGTGCCAAGCCGTCGCTAAGGGGAAGCGCGAGCTGAACCGCGTGTAGCGCAAGGGGAACAATCTCGTTCGCCAGCAGCATAGAGACGTTCAATTTTCTGGGAGGCGCGAGCCTACGCGGAAGATTCCGAGAGGGCGGTTGTGCCAGCCTGGTGATTCCGATCCGTGTTCGGGAGACCCAATCTGATCAGACAGCTGGAGTTCAACTGACATGCAGTCCGATCATGGCTACAGCCCCGCCTCTGCTAACGGCCGGGTTGCCGATCTGGACGGTGTGCGCGCCATCGCAATCTGGACGGTCATGCTGATGCATGTCTACTATGCCTTTCCAATAGCCCAGGAGCGTTGTCGTTTATCCCCAAACCGATGATGCAGATTTTGGGCCATGGATGGCTAGGGGTCGATTTATTCTTCTTGCTGTCCGGCTTCCTGATCACGGGAATTCTCCTGGGATCGAAGGGCCGTCCCCATTACTTTCGCAATTTCTACGTTCGCCGCGTGCTGCGGATCATGCCGCTTTACTTTGCCGTGATCCTGGTGTGGTCATTCTTCTACCACGGATATCTTCGCTATTTCTTGCTCAGCTCAGTCTTCTGTGCGAACCTGGCACAGCTTCTGAGGATCCACCATGGGCATGGGCCCGCCACGCTGTGGTCGCTGGCCGTGGAGGAGCACTTTTATCTGTTGTGGCCGCTCATCGTGTTGTTGCTTAGCCGACGGAACTTGGCAATCACGGCCGGCGCGATATTCGTGCTGACCCCCGTCCTGCGAGCAGTCTTCGCGGCCCACGGAATGAACCCCTCGCTGATGTATCAGCTGTCGTGGTTCCGGTTCGACGGGCTCGCCGCGGGGGCGCTGCTGGCAATATGGGCGAGGTCTTCATTCTCCGGCAAGCGGGACAGCCTTCGCTTCGCTGGGATTCTGCTGCTGGCGTTGGCGCTGTTAACTGCTTTGTTCATGCCCTTTGGTTTGTTTGTGACGGACGCGCCTGCAGCGGTGAGTCTGCGCTACACTCAGGCTTACCTGTTTTTCGGTGCATTTTTTGTGCTGATCGTTGCTTTCCGGGGCACCCTATGGATCAGTCCTTTGCGCTGGCGGTTTCTGCAGCTCAGCGGTGCACTTAGTTACTGCCTCTACCTGGTCCATCACTCCGTAGGAGACGGTTACGAATACTTGCTGGCACACTCGGGAATTCCCCTTGTCTCCTACGTTGGAGCTTCCGATGCCGTGCTGGTACGTGGCGTGGTCATTCTCGGAGTTTCATTTGGCATCGCGCTCCTGTCCCGCAAGTATCTGGAGGAACGGTTTCTATCGTTGAAAGACCGGTTCACCCAAGCCGAAGCCGTGAAGCCGCGGTTGCAATCCCCTTCCCTGGTCGACGCGGTGTAGATTCGCTTCCGATGTGGGATGACGAGAGGATTCGATCGCTCAGCAAAGCACGGAATCAACGGTCGCGGAGACGGGCTGATCGAGGCTCTTGAACCATAACTCCAGCATGATGAGCCGGTAAATTTGGGCGTGGTTGCTGCGGCGACCGCGATCGTGTTCGGCCAGCATGTAGCGAACAAACTCGGCAGATACGATCCCGCGATCGAGGAAGGTTGGACTCAGCAAGCTATCGTGCACCAACTCGCGAAGCGGCCCGCGAAACCACTGGGCCAGCGGTACGCTGAAACCCATCTTTTTGCGAGTCAGCAATTGCGTCGGGAGTCGATCTCCCAGGGCGTCCAGCAGGATGCGCTTGCCCTTGCCGTTCTGCCATTTCCAACTTGCAGGAATTCGAGTGGCGAACTCAGCCAGGCGGTGATCAAGAAACGGACAACGCACCTCCAGCGAGGCTGCCATTGACGGCCGGTCAACGCTGACAAGAAAGTCACCGGTCAGGATAGTAGTGGCCTCGAAGTACATGGCCTGCGAAACGATATCAGCGCCGCCGTCAAGAAAGTTGTCCGGCAAGAGGTTTCCCAGCGTCTCCACATCGGACGAAAGCATCCACTCGGGAGTCAGCATCTTCTTGCGAAGGAAATAGGGCATAAAGTTCAGGTTGAAATACCGCTCGAGCGGCGACTGCGAACCGACCATACGCAGAAAACTTTTGCCATAGGCAGAGTACGGAAGCACATCCGCGGTCCAGGAGACCAGCTTGCGCAGAGTTTGTGGCACGCGGTCGAGAAAACTGTATCTTTGCACATCACCGACAATTCTGTATCCGGCAAAAAACTCGTCACCACCATCGCCGCTCAATGCGACCTTGACATGCCTGGCAGCGAACTCTGACACTAGATAAGCGGGGATGGCTGACGAGTCGCTAAACGGCTCGTCAAAATGGTGCACTAATTTGTCGATCAGGGAAACCGAGTCCGGCCGCACTATGATGTCGTGATGGTCCGTTTTGTACTTCTTCGCAACCAGACGGGCGTACGGTAGTTCGTTATATCCGCTCTCCTCGAAACCGACAGAAAAGGTCTTGACCGGCTCCGGCGATTGCAGTGCCATCGAAGCTACCACCAGGCTTGAATCGATGCCTCCGCTGAGAAACGCGCCTAGAGGGACATCGGAAATGAGTCGAATCCGAACCGCTTCATCGAATAACTCACGAACTCGCTCTCGCGCCTGAGCTTCAGAAAGTCCAGTTTGGTTCTCCTCCGCAAATGCCGGCAGTCTCCAGTACCTTCCTTGCTGGGTGGCCCCGTCGGCCGAGCACTCGATCCAGCAGCCGGGCATAAGTTTTCGGATCGCTCGAAAGGCACTGTACGGTTCGGGGATATTACCAAATCGGAAATATAGGCGGAGCGCATCACTGTCGAGGTCGAGAGGCACTCCCGCGGCACGCAAGCATTTGAGTTCGCTCGCGAAATAGAATCCCGTTGGAGTTTTGGCGTAATAAAGGGGCTTCTTCCCGAAACGATCGCGGACAAGGAGCATCTTGCGCTTTCGCGCGTCCCAGATGCAATAGGCAAACATACCGCGAAGGCGGTGGAGTCCCTCGGTGCCTTCCTGCTCGTACAAGTGGACAAGGGTTTCAGTATCGCTGTTGGTGGTGAATCGGTGCCCGCGGCTGATCAGGTCGTCGCGAAGTTCCTGGTAGTTATAGATTTCGCCATTGAAGACCACCCACACGGAGCCGTCTTCGTTGGAAATGGGTTGATGACCCGTATTTAGATCGATGATGCTGAGACGCCGCATGCCGATCCCGCAAGGGCCGTCCAAATAAATTCCCTCATCATCCGGTCCGCGATGACGGATCAGGTCCGTCATCATCCTAACGTCGTCGACCCTGGCCTTGCTGTTGTGAAGTAGTAAGCCCGCGATCCCGCACATATTCCATATGCTATCATTTCGTTACGCTGTACTGGGCAGACGGAGCGTGTTCGCCTGTGGATGCGATCTCCCCGACCACGTTTCGACTTCGCGACGAGTAGTGATGCGCTGTTGCTGGCGAATTGACGCCCACTTTTGCGATCATTCCGATCGTACCTTTTGCGTAAATCCGCATGCTTGAGCCGGGTTAACTGAGTCTGCGCTTGATCAAGGCGTGTGAGGAGCCGTCTGGGGATGAGTCAGTATTCAACAGAAGTCGCCACTGGAGAGCGTTTCGAATTTGGTGAGAACTGGGCCCGATACTTGCGCACGCTCGACGACGAGAAGATCGAGGACGCCATCACGTCGCTTAAGAACAGTCTGGAGGTGGAAAGCCTGGCGGGCAAGAGTTTCCTGGATATCGGGTCAGGTAGCGGCCTGTTCAGCCTTGCTGCCCGGAGGTTGGGAGCTCGTGTTCATTCCTTCGACTACGATCCTCAATCGGTGGCTTGCACGACGGAACTGAAGCAACGCTACTTTCCCGATGATGACTCTTGGACTGTAGAGGCGGGCTCCGCTCTCGACCGAGCTTATCTCAACTCGCTTGGCCAATTCGATGTCGTCTATTCCTGGGGCGTTCTACACCACACCGGAGACATGTGGACAGCTCTTGCTTATGCTGCTTTACCGGTGGCTGAGGGTGGGAAGTTGTTCATCGCCATCTACAACGACCAGGGAACCGCCAGCCGCCGTTGGAAGAAGGTAAAGAAGCTTTATAACCGGCTGCCCCGTGCCTGCAGATTCCTGGTCGTGTGGCCTTCCTTCTGGGTACTGAACTGGCGCTCAATGGTGAAAGACCTTTTGCGGGGGAAGCCCTTCAGAACGATTCGGGACTACGGCAAGAATAGGAATATCCGCGGAATGACGTCGTTCTGGCGTAACTTGAACGATTGGGTCGGCGGATACCCTTTCGAGGTCGCTAAGCCCGGCCAAATCTTTGATTTTTACCGGGAGCGTGGCTTCATTCTCACTAAGCTTCGCACTTGTGGAGGATCGCTCGGCAATAATGAGTTCGTGTTTGAGAAGCGTTACAAGTAGCTTCATAAGTGGCGCGTGCTCGAATTTCGATTCCGTTCGGGCACTAAGGCCGCGTGTGTGCTGGCCCCCCGGAGGGCACGGTTGACGAGGGCGCTGAAGATTGTTTGCGTCTGTGCATCGCACGGGGACGTCCCGGTGACAGGGTAAAAATGACGGCCATAATAGATGCGACTGACGTCGTGCCCTAACGGAAAACGGCGAGAAACGAATTTATCAACAGCCTTTATGACTACGGCCAGGTCCTAGCGAAGCGGATGCGTGAGGCAAGCGCCAGCAACACCTTGATTGATCCAGCGCTGCAAGGTCATCGAGGTCCTCAGAACTCGTAAAGCGGTCGTTGCAGCGCAAGCAGGCCCCTGTGTTATCTTCATCCTGAAACTCATGGCAAGGCCGAGGTGGAACCATCCACGCTATCGAGACCGCTTCCTGGGGCGTGGAGCGACATTTCTGTTAAATCTTCGATAATTCCGCGCTAAGCGTAAGACGTGCGAGGAAGAAACTCCCAAACCAATGAAACAAGTCGTCCGCAGGGGTCTCAAACAGATAATTGTCGACGAAGTACCCGATCCCGTCGTCACTCCTCACCACGTTCTGGTCAGGCCCCTGTACTCGCTGATTAGCAGCGGAACGGAGACCGCCAGTATTCATCAGGAGGGAGTGTTGCGCGCGGTAGCCGACAACCCCTCTCAGCTCACAAAGATCTGGAATGTTACCAAAGTCCAGGGACCGGTTAGCACATTTGCCGAAGTTAAGGCTAAGTTCAGCGAATATGCTGTTCTGGGCTACTCGGGTGCTGGAATCATCGTGGACAAGCATCCTACCGTGGCCAACCTGCAGATTGGGAACCGCGTGGCCTACGGGGGAGAGGGCACCGGGCACGGCGAAACGATTCTGGTCGGCGCAAATCTGGTAGTGCAGGCACCGGAGAACGTGCCCTTCGAGCACGCGTGTTTCGCCACTCTGGGCAGCATCGCTCTCAATAGTGTTCGCATTGCGCAGCTCGGATTGGGTGAAACGGTCGCGGTGCTGGGCTTGGGTCTGGTCGGGCAACTTATCGCACAATTGGCCAAGCTGCAAGGCGCACGAGTATTGGCGATCGATTTGAAAGAAGGGCGGGTCGAACTCGCGCGCCAGGGCGGTGTGGACCACGCGATAACAGGTGGGGACACACTCATAGAGCACGTCTCATCTCTCACCGCCGGCCGGGGCGTGGATTGCGTGATCGTGGCTGCCGCCGCCAAGTCGTCCGCGCCCTGCTACCAAGCCGTGCAGATGTGCGCGGATCGAGGACGCATCGTTGATGTCGGTGCGGTCGAGCTCAGTTTTCCTTGGTACGAAATGTACCTCAAGGAAATCCAGTTCCTCATGGCGAGGGCCTACGGTCCCGGCAGTTATGATCCGGTCTATGAACGGCAAGGACAAGATTACCCCATTAACTACGTACGTTGGACGGAAAACCGCAATATGGCGGAGTTCTTGCGGCTGGTTTCCTTGGGCAGAGTCCAACTCGCGCCTTTGATTACGCACCGATTCCCGCTGGCGGACGCGCCTAAGGCGTACGCGACGATCATGGATCCCTCTTCCAGCAGCCTGGCCGTGGTGCTGAACTATCCGGCCGCCAGCGCTCCGGACGTGGTGGGCGGCTTTCAACCAGTTCGAAAGGTGCTGAATCCGGGAATCGCATCGAAGGAGGGAAGTTTGGGAGTTGCTCTTGCCGGCGCAGGCAATCTTGCGCGCTGGGTGCATCTCCCGAACTTGAACAAAACTCCCAACGCTCACCTGCGAGCCGTATTTTCAGCCAACGGGTCACGCGGTAAGAGCTATGCCTTGCGCTTCGGGGCTGATTACTGCTGTTCTGAATACGAGCAGGTTCTCGAGGATCCAAGCGTCGACGTGGTCGTGATTGTAAGCCGCAATACACAGCACGCGCCTCAAGCTCTTGCCGCATTGCAAGCCGGCAAGCACGTTTTCCTCGAGAAACCGATGGCGCTTACGGTGGACGAATGCCGCGCGCTTTATCACGCTGTCGCCGAAAGCGGTAAGCGATTGACTGTCGGATTTAACCGGCGCTTCTCCCCGACCTATCTGGGATTGAAACATCAACTTGCTCGCCGCAGCGGTCCGGCGGTTCTGAACCTCCGCATCAATTCCCCCGGCATCTCTGGTGAATACTGGATGGCCGACCCCACCATCGGAGGAGCCATCCTCGGCGAAGCCTGTCACTTCATCGACCTGATGTTCTGGCTTCTGGAATCCGAGCCCGTTTTCGTCTCGGCCTTCTCGCTGCCGACCGGCAGGAAGGACCCTATCGGGGAAAACAATCTCACAGCCACGTTCCGCTTCGCTGACGGTTCCATCGCCAATCTCACCTACTGCACTGTAGGCAGCAAGACCTCTGGCGGAGAACGTGTGGAGGCCTTCGCTCCCGGCATGGGCGCCTCCGCCGAAGACTTCAAGCGTCTCACATTGCGAACAAGCCTGGTCCGCCGGCGCTCCAGTTGGTTTGCGCAAAAAGGCTATGCCGAACAGATGCGCGAGTTTTTTGACGCGGTTCGCGCGGGGAATCTCCCGAGTGTGACCGTGGATGACGGCGCGCGGGCAACGCTAGTATGCCTCAAGATGCTGGAATCGGCCCGCACGCTTTCGCCCTGTGCCTTGGATTGGAGGGCGGAATTATCAGTGCCGACGCCCGAGTCGGTCGATGTTCAGTGACTTCATAGCCAAGAGAGATCTCTGGTGACCATGAACTTACCGAGCGGTGTTTTCGCCTTCAGCCACAACTTGGAACCGAAGAATCCGCGGTAGATCGCCCGCATCCGCCTCATATCAGCGCGGTCAAGAAGGCTGCGATCCATAGTCCCCAGTTCGTATCCCAACTCCTGCAACGTGGTTCCCATCATTGCTTCAAACATCGCGAGATGTTCGGGGGTATAACCACTTTTCCAACGGCGCAGGGGATCAAATTTGCGCGAAGTACCCTTGAAGGACGTGTTGGGTTCACTCACCGAGCCGATTCCGACTTTTAGTATCTGGTCATAGTCGAGTTCCTGCTCGACGAACCGGCTGAGCGTGGCCAGAGTCGAACGAGGATCGGATATTAATTGCTCGAAGCGCACTTCGATGTAATCCTGCCCGAGCTTGCGTCCATCCTCCCTGCCTTTGCGGACCATCCACTCCCAGTACAGTCCTGCCACCATTACGTTGGGAGTATGGTCCCACCACATCCGGCGAACGTAGCCCAGCTTAGCGGTTGACAAAGCCACATCGCGGCCGTCGCGAATGATGTGGATGATCAGTGCATCCGGTATTGTTTCTTTAATTCTAGGAAGATACAGCAGATGTTCCGGCGTGCAGTCGGCCCAGCGTTCAACATTCTGCTGGCGCGCCATTTCAGTCATGATGATTCGCAGAAAGTCACCGCCATTGCGGCATTCAGCGACGACCTTGGCGGTTATCGACTGCGCATCCAAGCCAGACCGCTCGTACAACTTACTGGCGAGCCATGCTTGCATCAGCCTTTCTTTGTTGCGTCTTACCCGCAGATCTCCGAATCGAGGCTCCAGCAGGTTGATCGCGTTCGATTCGGTGCGGTACACGGCGAAATTCCCCGCAGAAAGCAGCATGTGATAAAGCAGGGTCGTGCCCGAACGTCCGCAACCCAGCACGAAGACAGGCGCTTTGCTGCGCACTGTCGCTTCGCTCTTTACCCGCACCATCACATCCTGCGAGCTCATGTCCCGCTCCGATTCTCTGGAAATGTACGTGGACCGGTCGTTCAGACTGCCTAGACGCCCACGCTCAACCCGTGCGCATCTCGCGTTGTCGCCTTTTCAAGGCGCACCTGCTCGATGCTGTCTGCCAGTTTTTTGGCATTATCCTCGACTTCGATCTCAGGAATCGCCGCTTTTATTGCCGCATGATTGACTACAACTTCCTTCATCAACTTGAGTAAACTCTCAATGTCCCCTTCGTCCCACAGCAAAGTCCCGACCGGACGGGTTCCGTTGTTCGCTGCCAAGACCGGCACCTTCAACTTCAACGATTCGAGCACCGAGGAGCAGATCCCGTCCGTTACCGGAGTGCGAATGTAGGCGAGCGAGCGGCCGAGTAACGTCAGAAACATATCATGAGGAACCGAGGGCAGAAGGCAAACTGCGTCGGCAATACGCTCCTCCCGCACAAAGGTCTCTATACCGTCCATTTCGCGGTCCCAAGGTCCCACCAACAGAAAGCCCACGTTCGGGAATGCCTGGCGAAATCGACGAATGGCGTCGGCTAGGAAGTCAAGTGCGAACTCTTTGCGAAAACAGACATAGCTGAAAAAGACGCCCTCGTGATTGGCCAAGAACTGCTCGACCTCAGAAGGCAACGGAGCCGCAGAGAATTCAACGTAATAAGTGGAGAAATGGGGAATTGGCTCCACTCTCTGGGCAGTAATCCCGGTCGTCAGCAGCACTTGTTTCACGGCTTCGCTGTTGCAGTAAATGCGGTGCGGAATCCTGAACAATAGGGAGAATGCGAAATGCCGCAGGGATCTCTTCGGTGCGGGAAAATAGCTCTGCTGATGTCCGCCGCCATAAGTCAGCAGTGCCGGTCTTCCAAACATCCGCCCCAGCAGCAGCGCCGCAAGAGCCAAAAAATAGCCTTTTTTGGTTTCGCCGTTGACACGGACATGCACCGCATATCCCCGCCGCACGTGGCGCAGGACCTTCCAGCAATAATCTGCGCCGTTTTGCACATCGATGTACTCGGGACTGCGAACGCGACGATTCTCATTCAGATTCATTACACGGCAGTCCCATCCCCTGGCTTGCAGCTCCTTGCGCAGGCCAACCAGGCTCATGGACCAACTGCAGACGGGCGGCGGCCAGTTCCCGATTTCTAGGATGCGTTTCTCCATTCCAGCGTCAGAAGCCCCGTCGCGAGCCGTTTTCGAGCGATGAAATCGCCCTTTGCAAGTTTACACTATCAGTTGTCCAGGAATCCGTGAGGATGGCTTGCACTTTCTGCCGAACGCGCATCGACCGTCCATCATTTTTAACGAGCCAACACACGCGCGAGTGGCTCGCCGGCATACCTTTCCACCGGATCGAGTATAGTGCTCTTCAAACGCGTCTAGTCGCTGCAACCGGCGACGTTGCTGACCGTCGGCCGGATCGCCCTGGATTCCAGGTCGGTTGCGAGTTCATATCCCAACTCCTTCATCGTCTCGCCCCATGCTTCTTCAATGGTCCTGACTGCTGCGTCGGAGAGCTTGTTGCGCCAACCACCGGATTTGGCCGCACGGACGAAGGGGATGTCATCGCGCGTGCCCTTGGTGGTCACCCATTGCCTGGACTGCTCCTTTTCGAGTGACTGCATGTGGCTGCCGGAGCTCAAGCGGACTGCTCGCTCAATACGCTCGGGAGTGGCTTCGATCCCCAGGAATGGGGCGAGATTGGTAAGCTCTTTCGCGGGATCGGCAAGCAAGTCCTCGTACCGCACCAGTCGGAATCCCGGTTTGCCGGCTCGCAGGCGCACCCAGCTCAATACATGGTCCTGCCAGCATCCCACGCGGTCGGCATAATCCACGACATTTGCCGCCACAAACCGGCTCACGAAGTCGTCCATCGGGTATCCGTCGTGGATGACTCGCACCTTCAGATTGTAGAAATAGAACGAGACTGCAACGTCCCGCGGATCGCGGACAATATAAACGACCCGTGGATAGCGAGGGTCGAAGCACTCGTGGCTTTTCAGGATACGGGGTGATTTGCGAAGAATACGGTCCGGCAACACAGTGATGAGTGGTACCAGCCGCTCCACATTGGCGAAAGTGACGGGTTCGTCTTGTTGGGTCAGATTGCCGACCAGGAAGCGAGACCAGGTGCTGCCGGAGCGGAAGTAGCTGACGAGGAAGATGTCGCCAGGGAAAACGGTCAATGCCCGGCCGGCTGGATTGCGGCCCAATGCGGTTAAGGTCACCGCCTTCACGTATCTCCCGATTCGATTCAAAGATTCCATCCCGTTGTCTCTGCCCTGGCCACTCGCCTACAGCTCCTCCTGGTAACTCTCCACCATAGCGAGCGTCAATTCGTCCTCCTGGTTCGCGCCCAGATGTCCTACGTTCCAGGCGCGTCGGGTCCAAAACGCCCAGCCGAGTCCGATTCCGTATACCAGACCACCTACAAACAGTTGTATCAAAAGCTGCCTGAATCCGTGAGGGACAAACCAGCGCTGCATCAGCAAAAGCACGGCGACCAAGGGGACACACAGGACGAGGGGGAACAAATACGCGCGGTACAGATAAGTCCAAACTCGAAGCCGCAGCAGCCGACAGATATGACCGGGCAGGAAGAAGATCATCGAACAGACAAGAGGGATCGCGGTTCCAACGGCGTCACCCATGATCCCGTAGGGTCGCACCAGGACCACGCTAAGAATCAGGTTCGCGATCCCCTCGGCCAGCACCACCCAGCCCCACGTGCGATGTTTGGCCATTCCCCAGAGGGTTCGCCCGGAAGCGGACTGCGCCAGCATGAGCGTCATGGGGAACAGCAGCACAAGGAGAACAGGGTAACTCGTAGTGATATATTTCGAGCCCACCCAAACCTCGATGACAGACTTACCCAAGATTGTGAGCACGGTCGTAATGGGAAAAATGATGAACGCACAGGCGCGGTTGCCAACGATGACGATCTTCCGCAGGCCATCGATGTCTCCCTTCGCCTGCGACTGGGTCGACATGGGTATGAAGATCTGGGCCAGACTGTTGACCACTTGCGAAGAATACTCAACCAACCGCGAGCCGATGGTAAAGAAGGTGATGGCTGCGGCCGAGACGAATGTACCGATCACCAGTGCGTCGGTATTGAAGCGCAAACGCTGCGCCACGATCAGCACGAACGTGGTGCCACTGTAGCTGGCGATCCGGCGCAGGGTCGCGCGACTGACGTACTCGGTCCCCAGGTGAAGGTGCACATGCCGCAAGGCCGCAGCGGCGTTAATTAGTCCGGTGAGCAGTGGGAGGGTGACCGTAATCAACGCTACCGTTAACAGTCCGCGTCCGTGGCGCAGAGCAATCACAATGAACAGCGCACGCAACAGCATGGACGAGACGCTGGTGAAATTTAGCACGTAAAAGCGCTGCAGTCCTTCCAGAATTCCGCCGAACATGCCCAGTGGAAAGCCCAGCGAGACCGAAGTTCCCACCATTAAGAGCAGCCAACGTGCGGTTGCCGCGAACTCAGCGGGTATACGGAAGATCGCGTTGACGTAGGCACTGGCGACCAGGGTGATGACCATCGTCAGTAACCCGATTCCGCAGTATCCGAACAGGGCAGTATTGACCAACCGGTTGAGTTCCTCGGGTTCATCGGTTGCCGAATACTTGGCCACGTAGCGAACGATGGATGACCGAATGCCCAGGTCGAACAGTCCGTAGTAGCCGGTGGTGGAAAAAATCAGGACCCAAAGGCCGAAAGCGGTGTCACCCAGGCGATGCAGGATGTACGGCGAGAGAAAGATCCCCACCAGAACGTTTATCCCGAGCGCAAACCAACTCGAGCCGACGTTCTTCAGAATTTGAGTTTTATCAAACTTCATGGACTCGGGTGCGCCGGTTGGCTTGAAGTGGTCAAGAGCGATGGTTCCGAGTCGGAAGGGACCGAGTGCGACCCGGCGTGGCGCCGGCTCACCCGGGAAATGCACTCGGACAACTGCTGGCCAAAGATGCGGACATGCGGCTCACGCAGCATTTCCAGGTGATTAAAGTCAAACTCATGGATTTCAACTGTACTCAGAGTTCTCCCGCCCCAGCCCATCTGCGGATCCTTGACGTAATAAAACGGTTGTTTTGGCCGTTTGAATAGAATCACGGGAGCGCGGAAATGCGGGGGACTGAAGCCCTCGGGCCAGTAGGTCTCCGACCATTCCGTTCGCCTGGGTTTCCTGCCGACAAGAATCTGGAGCTTGCCTTCCGCTATTTCCTTGCAAGCAAGAAGCAGTTCTTTGAAGTTCTGCTCCTTCAATTCTTGCAAACGCCGGCCATAATAATAGATCTTCCACAGCCAGCGCCTCTGACTGTGTTGCAGGACCCAGGTGTCGAAAATGGCAAATAAGCCCACCTCTTCGCCCTGCGCTTCGAGGCTCAGAACGATTTGCTCCGCAATGTGGGTTCCGTCGCACTCACCGCCCAGGCAGTATGGGCCCGATGGCTGCACCGATCGCATCGCGGCAATGTACTCATCGGTCAAAGCCCGCATCTCCTGCCGGGAGTAGGGCCGCTTCCCACGCGTTACAGGCGCGTGCCCCTGGATCTTGTAAACGGTTTGTTCGGGGCCCATGTGCCGCGCCAGAATGGCGTATCCTAAAGACTCTTCTCCCGGCGGAACGATGGCGAAAAACGGCAGCCGGCCATTCTCCCCCCGCTGAATCGGCAGCACCACGGGATCGCCGCCGATCTCCGGCTCTTGCTGGATCAAGAGCGCCAGCGATTCGACCGTCGCGGCGCGAAACAACGCCCCCAACGGAATTTTCCGTCCCGTCGTCTCATGAATCATCGAAACCAGGCGCGCCGCCATCAAAGAGTGGCCTCCCAGTGCGAAGAAGTCATCAAGGACACTCACCGAATCAAGATTCAAGATCTTCTGGAAAATCGAAACTAGCTGGGCCTCCACTTGGTTACGCGCCCCGATTACGCTAGACCGATCTTGATGCGGTGGTGCGAATACCGGCAGCGCCTTGCGATCAACTTTACCGCTGGGAGTCAATGGGAGTTTCGGCAAGAGGGAGAAGCCGGTGGGCACCATGTATTCAGGCAAAGTCTTCGCAAGACACTCTCGAACTTCGCGGATGCTCAGGTCCGCCCTGTCAGAAACCAAGTACGCCACCAACCGCTTGTCGCCTGGAACATCTTCGCGAGCCAGCACGACACTCTGGCGGACTGCGGGAATCCCGTCGAGAGCATTCTCAATCTCGCCCAATTCAATGCGGAAGCCGCGAATCTTGACCTGATGGTCGATGCGCCCGAGGTATTCGATGTTGCCGTCCGGCAGGAGGCGAGTGAGGTCGCCGGTGCGATACATCCGCGCATTCGCATCGCAGTTGAAGGGGTTAGGGATGAAGCGCTCGCAGGTTAGATCAGGTCGCCCGTAGTAGCCGCGTGCCAAGCCCTCGCCGGCCAGGTACATCTCTCCCGGAACGCCGATCGGTACGGGGTTGAGGTTCGCGTCCAGGATATACGCCTGCGAGTTCGCGATTGGGCGCCCCACCGTTACCGGCATGCCGCGGCGCACGAGCGTGTAGGTAGAGTAAGTGGTGTCTTCCGTTGGACCATACAGGTTGTACACCCGCTCCGTCCTGGTCGTTGCGTAAATCTGCTCCACGACGACGGCGGGCAGCGCTTCGCCTGCTAGGTTGATGGTTTTCACGGAATCCGGGACACCGCCCAGATGCAGTAACTCGCTCATGGCGGACGGCACGGTGTTGATCAGAGTGACTCTGTCCTTCGCCGGGAGGTTGGGCAGGTACAGTGCGTTCTCGGCCAGGATTACGGCTCCGCCTGAACTGAGCGGCACGAACATCTCGAAGATCGACAGATCAAAACACATCGACGTGGAGAACAGTACCCCCGCCAGCTCCTGCGGCGTGAAAACTTCGAGCGCCCACTTTACGAAAGTGGCGGCGCTGTGGTGCTCGATAGCCACGCCCTTCGGCCTTCCTGTTGAGCCGGACGTGAACAGTACATAGGCCAAGTTGTCACGACGCGCGCGGATGGAAGGATTCGCCGTGGACTCGCGCGTTATGACCGCCCAATCCGAGTCGATACAGATACGCTGGCCCTCAAGTTCGGGTAACCCGTCGGCAATCGAGCTGTGAGTAACCACCAACGGCGCCTTGGCGTCGTCGAGGATATGGCGAATTCGCTCCCTCGGATAGTTGGGATCGAGCGGCACGTAGGCGCTGCCCGATTTCAGGATTCCCAGGATCGCGACTAGCATGTCCGCGGTGCGTTGCGAATGAATTCCGACCAACAACTCCGGCCCGGCGCCCCGTTTGAGCAAGTAGTTCGCCAGTTGATTCGCTCGGGCGTTCAAATCGCGATACGGAATAACCGCGTCGCCACAGATCAGAGCGACGGCATTGGGGGTCTGCTCCGCCTGATTCTCAACGAACTGATGCAATAACCAATCGTGCGGCAGGTCTCGGCGTGTGTCATTCCATTCCACCAGTACCTGATTTTTCTCCGCGGCCGTGAGCAGCGGGAATTGCGAAATCACTTGTTCGGGGTCCGCTATCGCCTCGTGCAGTAGAGTTCGGAAATGGCCGATCAGTCGCGCGATCGTAGCATGATCGAACAAGTCCGTGCTGTAACAGAAACGCAATTGTATGTCGTGGTCGCGCTCGGTGACATCGACGCTGAGGTCCAAGGAAGCAGATTCCGTGGCAATCGTCACAGGCTCCCAGCGCAGATCCGCTGCGACGAAGCTCTCCGCGGCGGCGCGGCGGTTAAACGCCACCTGAAACAGTGGATTTCGGCTCAGGTCCCGCGGCACCCGAAACGCGTCCAGCATAGTCCCAAAAGGCATCGCCTGGTGTCGATGGGCTTCGGACCAGACCAGTGAGATGCGCTGCAGCATTTCACGGAAGCTTGGATCGCCCGAACAGTCGGCCCTCAAAACGAGTTGATTGGAGACCGCTCCCAGTACACTGGCCCACTGGGAAGCATGGCGCTCGGTTACCTCTGTACCAAGCACGATGTCTTCGGCTGCGGTGTAACGGGCCAGCACGCAAAAGAAAGTGGACAAGAGCGCGAGGAACGCGGTCGACTGTTCCGCCTCGGCGAACCTTCGCAGGGCCACGAGCAGTTCGCCGCTAAGCACCGAGACGTGTTCGGCGCCGCGAAAACTCTGTACCAAGGGGCGGGTTCGATCGGTGGGGAGTTCGGGCCCGGACGAAACACCTGCCAGCTTGTCTCTCCAATACTCTAGATCGCTTTCAAACTGGCTGCTGCGAAAATACTCCTCCTGCGCCCGAATATAGTCGCCGTATTGAGGTCTCGGAGCCCGCAGCGGCGTTCCATTGACGATGCAATCGTAGGCAGCCGCAATTTCCTTCTGAAGTATCCCGGAGGAGAACGCATCGCAGATGATCTTGTGCAGCGTAAGCGCCACGAGATGCTCCGCGTCGCTCAACTGGTAGAGCGTCGCACGGAGGGGAGGACCGGCCTGCAAATCAAAGCTTTGGTGGAGTTCTTTGGCGGCTAGCTCATATGCCACCCGTCTGCGCTCAGCAGCAGCCGCTTGCGTCAACCGAACGACGGCCAAGGATACCGTTCCCGAGGAACACGGAATTGACCGCGGCTCTTCATTGTCCAACACGAAACGCGAGCATAGCGCCTCGTGCCGCCCTTGCAAGGCCAGAATGGCTTGTTCCAGAGCTGCGGGATCAAGCCCCCCTCGAATCTCCAACCCAACAGCAACGTTGTGTGGCGCTCCGGTTGTTTCAAGTTGATCGAGCACCCAAAAGCGCCGCTGTTGCGCCGAAAGAGGCTTGGAATCGCTATTCGGTCCGGCGACGCTCACGCGATCGACGCCTTGACTCATCGGCACATCAATTTCCATGGGCCTCCGCCCTTTGCAGATTGAAAAAAGGGCACAGGATTCCGCGCACATTCATCCGCCAGAAAATCCGAGCAGCGGAGACAGGACGAGCGAGTGCTTTGGTTCTTGAGAGCCGGCGTACAAACACCCGCACATTTACACGTTGGCCGCACCAGCAACGCAAGATACACACTTCCGGCGAGAGCGCTGAACGCCACACCCTTAGTTACCATATTAGCATCGCCGCATCGAACGATTCATTACGACACCGAACAATTCAGCGAGGATTTCGCAGGCAGCGCTGCTTAAGAGGCGGCAACATGAAAGCATCCATTAAGGTTCGCTTAAGGTTCCCTTCCGCTGTTATTCTGAAACCCACTTGTCGCGATCCGAAACGAAACCTGGCATCCTGCTGATGGCCCGTGAGCTTCACTACGGAGGCAGCGAGCGGCAGTTGACCGAGATCGCGCTCGGCCTGGATCGCTCGCGCTTTCGGCCGCATGTCGGTGCGTTTCGGGTCGAAGGCATGCGGGCGGATGAACTGCGGGCCGCCGGCGTTCCCATCTTTCATCTCCCCCTTCGTTCTTTCAAGTCACCCGCAACCATCGCTTCGGCTCGAGCGCTGGCGAGCTACGTTCGCGCCAACGACATACAACTGGTCCACGCCTTTGACAGGCCGATGAATGCCTTCGCCATTCCCGTTACGCGCTACTTGACGTCGGCCATTGCCTTGGCCAGTCAGCGCAGCCACCTCTCGCTGGCTGGGCCGTATCAGCGCAAGTTCGTACTCTTCGCGGAGCGGCGGGCCCACGGTGTAGTTGTTAACTGCGAGTTCCTGCGGGCCCACGTGATCCATGACGCAGGCATCGCGCCCGACCGCATCCATCTTTGCTACAACGGCCTGGACCTCTCTCGGTTTCGCCGCGTGCCGGCATCGAGGCCAGCGTCGCTTCCTGCCGGCGCGCTCGTGATCGGCGTAGTCAGTGTGCTGCGTCCGGAAAAAAGTCTTCCCACGCTGCTGGATGCTTTTGCCGAGGTGCGACCCCAGGCGCCGAACGCAATGTTGCTGGTCCTGGGCAGCGGCCCCGTGCTGCCGGAACTGCAAGCACGCGCGCGCGAACTGCGAATCGTCGATGCCTGTCTATTTCAGCCTTCCACCGACCGGGTGGACGACTGGCTGCAGAGCATTGACATCTTTGTCTTGCCCTCGATCAGCGAAGCACTCTCCAATGCGCTCATGGAGGCCATGGCATGCGGCTGCTGCCCCATCGCATCCCGCGTAGGCGGCAACCCCGAGCTGGTCGAAGATGGAGTGCGCGGACTTCTCTTCGAGCCGGGCAACAATGCGGATTTGGCGTGCAAACTTCGCGAAGTGATCTCGAATGTCGAGCTTCGCTCCCGCCTCGCCCATGCTGCACACGATTTCGTGCATGCCAACTTCTCGAGGGAGGCTGCAGCCGCACGCATGGCGGCGATCTACCAGCGGCTGCTTGCGGACAACGGAATTGCCGGAGAACGTTCCTCTGGCTCCTGAGATGCCGAACGTTGTGATGCCGATGGATCAACAAAGGTGTGGCAATAGACTACGTCGGATCAACCGTCTTCCGTCAGCAAGATGAATCAACAACAAAGAACTTAATCCGGAAGACGCCACTCAAGCGGACCATCCTGCGAAGCAACCGGACCAGCCACAGTAGGATCGCGGCGACCCTGGACCCTGCCGGTTGGCTACGTGCCCGCAAGGCGTGCGTTCCGTTCTTCTGAACTCAAGCACAACTTGCGCAACGTACGCCGTTTTGGGGCCTGCCGCAGATGGCTCGTGCTCATGATAAACTACAGCCGCAGACGCAGCCGGAGGCGAGGTTCCGTGTCGAATAGAATCATAAGCGTCGGATCTCATCCCGCATCGTGTTTTGGGGTGTTTTTGTGCAACGCGTAAACTCACCGAATCCGATTGTTATTGCCGCTTTCCCTCTGGTCGTGTTCTTTCTGGCTGCGATCTTCAGCGGACTCCTGGAAAAGCTGCCGATCCTGAACAACATTCACCTCCTAACCGTAGTTGGAGGAATTGCCCTTATCGTCGTCGGGCTGGGCGGACGGCTTCCGCTCGTCCTGAACCACCCAATCGGCAGGTGCCTGCTGGTCTTTACGGCATGGTACATCCTGAGCACTCCTTTCGGGTTCTGGCCGGGTGGCAGCGTTAAACTATTTCTTGACGTTTGGTCCAAGGCTTTTCTGTCCTTCGTTCTTGTGGCGGGATGCGTCGTTACGATCAAGCAATGCAGGACGATCTACAAGACCTTGGGGTATTCAGTCGGACTGCTCGCCATAATGGCGCTGGCGCTTCGCGGAGTTGACAAGACCGGCCGCCTGGGATTGGTCGGGACGCGATACGAAAATGCCAACGATTTTGCCTGGACCCTGGTCTTGGGACTGTCGTTTCTGTTGTACCTCGTGTTTCGGGGCGACCGCCGGACGAAAATGATTGCGGCCGTCTGCAGCGTTGCGATCCTGCTGGCGCTGGTGAAGACCGGCTCCCGGGCGGGGATGATCGGTCTTCTCATGCTGGCTGGCTTTGGTTTCTACCAATCCTCGCGCACCGCGAAAATCAGGCTGGGGGTGGCGATCCCGTTACTACTCCTCGTGCTTTACTTTATCGCTCCGCCCGACATCCGTGGGCGCTACACAACATTTTTCGGGACGGGCAAAGACTACACAGGCATAGACGTGAAGCAACTCCCGCCCGAGGAACGCCTGAAGGCTACAGCGAGTGGGTCGGCCGAACAGCGATGGACACTCCTCAAGGACAGCATTCACTTAACCATACTGCATCCCCTGCTGGGCGTCGGCCCGGGAAATTTTCAGACTGCGCAAGTGCCTCTCGCCCTGGCTCGCGGCGAGTCCCGGGGAGCGTGGCGGGTCACACACAATTCCTACACCCAGATCTCGAGTGAAATGGGAATTGTAGGGCTAGCGATCTATCTGGCGTTTGTGTACCAGTGCTTTCGACCTCTGAATTTCATTGTGCGCAGCAAATATCAGGGTAAGGACTGGGATGACTTGCGTGATTCCGCGCGATCTCTGCGAGCTTCATTCGTTGTCATGATGGCCATCGCTCTCTTCGATTGCTATGGATACGACACCAACATTCCTATCCTTGCGGGGCTGGCTTGTGCCCTGTCCCTCATAGCCCAGAGAAAGCGTGCTCTCATGAAAGAGTCCTCGCGGACCGTTGCCACGCCGGCTGAAACATCGCTGGAACACGCCTTGGAGCCGGCTTGGACAGGCGTTCGCTAGCGAACCCGAATCAAGAGTGCGCTCGCGGAGTTCAAGCACACCACGATCAGATGCAGAGCGATGCCGGATGCGAACAACGGCCCGTCGGAAGACCGAACATGATCTGGCAAACAATCAACAATGCTGAGAGCATTAAAATCGCAGCTATTACAGGCCACCCGCGTCACAGGTTTCAATCGGAGGCTGTCAACCTCGGAATGGCGCCGGAGCAGGCTTCTCATACTCTGCTACCATGGGTTCTCGCAGGACGACGAGCATGAATGGAACCCCGGGCTCTTCATGTCACCGCGAACTTTTGAGCGCAGGCTCGAGATCCTGCGAGAAGGCAACTACCGGGTACTCTCGCTCTCGGAGGCTATCGACCGGCTGGCCAAGTCCAGCTTGCCGCCCAAGAGTGTCGTCCTTACCTTCGATGACGGAATGGCAAATTTCGGGAGTATTGCCATGCCCTTGCTTCGGAAGTATGGATATCCTGCGACCGTCTACTTAAGGACTGATTACTGTTACTATCAGCGGCCGGTGTTTCATCCGGTGTGTCCCTATCTTTTGTGGAAACGGCGCGACACTTTGGTCTCTGCCAATCCGCTGTTAGGCTGGAGCGAGGAACAGGATCTTCGCACTCCAGAGGGTCGTGCGCGTGCCTGGTCTCAGTTGCGGCGCTTTGAGGAACAGCGTCAACTGGATGATGCAGGACGTGATCGTTTGCTGGCGGAACTCGCACACCACATTGGCATCGACTTTGAAGCATTTGTTGCCAGCCGGATACTGCAGATCATGAACCCGTCCGAGGTTAACGCAGTCGCGCAAGAGGGCATAGATGTCCAACTTCACACGCACAGTCACCAGTTGATCCCCACACTTGATCCGGCACAGGAGCTTCGCGAAGAAATTGAAACGAACCGCAAGGGAATTGCCGAGATAACTGGACGCTACCCGGTACACCTGTGCTATCCGAGCGGCAAGTACCGCATTTCGTACTTGCCGGCCCTGCGTCAGTTGGAAATTGCCACGGCTACTACCTGCGAACCGGATTTGGCGTCTACCACTTCGAATCCGCTGCTCCTGCCGCGCTTCGTCGATACGGAAGCCCAGTCGCAGGATGCGTTTGAAGGTTGGCTCAGTGGGATACTCGGATTATTGGGAATCCTCCGTCGTAGAAAGTACGGTTACTACCAGTAGAACAACACGCGGCCTGTGAAACCATAGCAAGTTCACGGACAGCGGAGTTTCTTCCCTGCGCAACGAGATCGGCTCGGCTCCACGGTATGGATATGCGTGGAGCCGGGCAGATTGTGAAAGCGCTTATCGTGGAACCGCGCTGCTACTGGCCACGGGCAGCGTGATAGCGCGATATCCGGCAACTCGCCCGTCACTGGTATCAGTCCAGTTCGGAACAGAGAGCTGGTAGTTGCCAGCGGTGGGATTGGCATAGGTGAAAGGCACTGTCGAAGTGTAGTTGTGGAGCGGCAGCGGATAGACCTTATCACCCGTTGGCGCATAGAACACATTGCCGACGAAGCGCGGGTCGGGCAGTGCAGGGTCGCCCATGTAGTCTGTCAAGGTGTAAGGGAACTGTCCAATGTATCCGGCTGCGGCACCGTTGATCTGGCGACAGAGAGCGTTGTCCAATATCCATACGTTTTGCGTTCTGGACAAAGGCGGAGTTGTAGGCCCGGTTCCGCTTATCTCAAAATACGTAGATGCTTTGCAGTATCCGAGATTCGGCGGCGGCACGACCGTGTTGTGTTGGAACACGAAGTCCGTTGTGCCGTGATAGATTAGCCCTGCATACGCATAGCCGCCCGTGTAGCCGAATTGTGTGGTGTCTCCTAAGAGAAACAGGTTATTCTTGAAAACGACACGTTTCACTTCACCCGGATTCGTGCATCCGGGGGTGGTGGAACAAACCGGGTCTCCATAGGATAAGTCGAACCCGGAACTGACATTCTTGAATACGTTGTTCGTAATCGTAACGTCGTCGGTTACGGCTACGCTACCGCTTTGTGTAGTACTCACCTTGATATTGAGGGCGAAGCCCATCTGAGCGCTCGTCCACACATTTTCAAACAGGTTGCTATCCACAAGCACGCGGCGTGCGCTCTTGAATTCCAGCAGGTTCTTCACCGCCCACTGGTTGTTCGGCGGAATCGTGCCCCCTACTCCGGACTTGGCCCACGCCAGCGGCTTGAAGAAGTAGTTGCCACGGATTTCGATATCGGAAGGCACCCAGGGATTGCTGTAGCCTCCGGCACCTCCGAACATGACGTTCTCGCCGGTCGATTCCAGGAAGTTGTTGACGATCTTGATGGGGCCGGGGGAATAGTAAGCCTCCACTGCCTGCGAGTCGTTGGTGCTCTGGTGGATGTCGGAGATGTAGCTGTCGATGACGGCAACATTCGAGCCATTGGCCATCACCCCCTGGCGCACATCCTGGGTGGGCGATCCATGAATATAGCAGCGGTCCACCGTGATCGAATCCACTAGCGGCTTGCCCGGGACGCTAGTGAGGTCAACGAGACGCGTGGTGTAGGGATTCTGACTAGAGCTTCCACCCTGTGTCGATGCAGTAGTCACTTCCAGCCCAACGAGGCGGTAATGATTGGCGCCGGGCGGGAAGATGATGGTTGAGGTGACGTAGGACGAAGTGATCTTCGGCATGTTGGCTGCATCAGCAGGCGCGACCCGCGTGCCCGGCGCCGGCAGCTTGGCCAGGCCAGAACTAACGATGTAGATCCATTTGTTGTTGGGATTGGTCTTTACGGGAAGAGTGAAATTGCCCTGATAAGTCACCCCGGCATCGAGAATGATCGTGTCTCCCGGATTCGCGGAACCCAATGCGTTCTTAAAGTCAGTGCTTGTGTGAGCGGACCATGTGACGCCGATGGGGAGACTATATGTGGTATTGATATAGCTGCGAGGCGTTGCCGGAGTTGGTACTTGTGCGGCGGTAATACCAGCAAGTAAGAGAAGCGTAGCTAGCAATTTTTTCATAAGAACTCCATGAACGGATAAGTCGGCAGCGCAACCACGGGGAAGTGGCGCCCCGCCGGAAGGTGGAGTGCGAGCATTGCTCACCGCAGTCACAGTGTTGTTGGGCACTGGAGCGCTGGGCAAGACAGCAAGACAATGGACGAAGATGTAGAGTTTGGCGATCTGGGCCGGTCCATCGCTGGAGTACGACTAGCGGATAATCAGGGTGAGACCTGAGTGACCTCGCTGCGACTGACAGGCACATCGGAAACTCTCCCATTTGCTCTTATCGTGCAAATGGACGGCCCACTTGAGAGTTAGGGACAGCCGCTATCGTGAAAAGGTAGGAAATACAAGGGACAGCTTGGTCGAACTGATAGGGTTGCTGATCATCTATTAAAAGACGCTAATCCGGGCTTCGGGCGAGTGTCTCCTTGAGGCTAGCGCATTCATGGCTCGGCCCCGCACGTCGATTTGTGCGGGGCCGAATCCACAACAACGAGGCACTTACTCCGTCGGAGGCGATGATTCTTTAAGGCAAGGCGGAACTGCTAACGCCAGCGATGTGACCATCGCTGGTGTCGGTCCAGTTTGGAACACTAAGCTGATAGTTCCCTGCACTCGGATCTACGTAGGTGAAGGGTGTAGTCGAAGTATAGTTGTGTAGCGGAGTCGAGTATACTTTATCCGGTGTGGGTGCATAAAATACATTGCCCAGTAGGCGGGGCTCTGGGGGCGCTGGGTCACCCATATAGTCGGTCAGGGTGTAAGAGAATTGCCCAATATACCCGAACCCACCACCGTTGATCTGGCGGCATAGCACATTGTCCAGAATCCAAACATTGTGTGTCCGGGAGACAGGAGGTGTCGCAGGCCCTGTACCGTGTGTTTCAAAATACACCGAGGCTGTGCAGTATCCGAGATTCGGCGGCGGCACAACCGTGTTGTGTTGGAACACGAAATCCGTCATGTTGTAGTAGATCAGTCCGCCCCATCCGTAGCCACCAGTGTACCCGGTCTGCGTAGTGTCTCCTAGCAGAAACAGGTTGTTGTAGAGTGTGACGCGCTTCTGCTCCCCCGGATTCATGCAGCCGTTAGCTGCAAGACAGGCGTCGTCACTGTATAACACATCAAATCCCGAGCTGACGTTCTTTAGGACGTTGTTGCTGATCATGATGTCGTCCACCACGGCATACATGCCACTGTCGTGGGTGCGCGGCGTGAGCATCAGGGCGAAGCCCATCTGGGCGCTCACCCACACATTTTCAAAGACGTTGCTATCCACAAGCACGCGGCGTGCGCTCTTGAATTCCAGCAGGTTCTTCACCGCCCACTGGTTGTTCGGCGGAATCGTGCCCCCCACCCCGGACTTGGCCCACGCCAGCGGCTTGAAGAAGTAATTGCCGCGGATCTCGATGTCGGAAGGTACCCAGGGATTGCTGTAACCTCCGGCACCTCCGAACATGACGTTCTCGCCGGTCGATTCCAGGAAGTTGTTGACGATCTTGATGGGGCCGGGGGAGTAGTAGGCCAAAACGGCTTGGGAATCGTTGGTGCTCTGGTGGATGTCGGAGATGTAGCTGTCAATGACGGCAACATTCGAACCATTGGCGGTCACGCCCTGGCGCACATCCTTGGTGGGCGATCCATGAATATAGCAGCGGTCTACCGTGATCGAATCGACTAGCGGCTTGCCAGGAGCAGACTGGCCGTAGACCAGATATTGGCTGTAACAGTTCTGTGAGCTGCTGCAACCTACGGTCGAGGCGGAATACAACTCCAGCCCTACCAAACGGTAGTGGTTGCCACCTGGGGCGATTCCGATCGCGAAAGACGAGTTGGAGGTCACGATCTTGGGCATCTTGGCGGCGTCGTTGGCCGGGTTTACGCGTCCACCGGGAGCGGGTAGGCTCGCCAGGGCTGAGCTGACGATGTAAATCCACTTATTATTGGGGTTCGTCTTTGCGGGCAGGGTGAAGTTGCCCTGATAAGTCACCCCAGCATCGAGAACGATTGTGTCTCCGGGGTTAGCCGAATTCAGTGCGTTCTTGAAGTCAGTGGCTGTGTGAGCGGACCAGGTGACACCGGTCGGTGCCCTAAACGTGGTGTCGATGTAGGTTTGAGGTGGTTGCGTGACGGGTCGCTGGGCTATGGCAGAAACAAAACACAGGCAAAGGAATCCTACTAAAAGATGTGTTCTCATGCGTCTCCTCGGGGGAATTAGGACTTCGGAGCACGAAGCGGCATTATAGTGGTATATGTGATGGCGCTATTATTGTCGCCACACGCAATACCTTAATTTGTCGATAGCCTACGTGAGAACCACTAAACGGTAACACAATGAAACTAAGGTACCCATACCCTTGGTTACCTCATTGGAATTCTTACACCCTTCGGCCCTTAAGTAACTCTGGACTACTAAACACCCTGCTTCGACGGCGATCTGCCAGTTCCGCTTGGCTACCATCTAAGTGGTGTGCCGCCAACTGAGCAACCCTTAGGTGTCATCCATTGCGCGAAATGACACAGTCTTCCCCCTCCCGGTGGCTGGTTGTCATCAACGAACAGGGTTGCATCGCAATCTGGACTTAGAACGGGCCGCTGACCGTAGCAGCTCGGTCTGCGGGCCTATTGAGCCGAGATTTCCCGCTCGACACCGGAGACCATGGTCAACTCCCCTCGAGACGCGAAATGCGGGGGAAATTGGGCTACGGCGCGTACTGTCTATGTAGTTGGGGGCCGAAACCAGCTTCCAGGCTCAAAGATGTGGGCGCACCCACGCTCGTATGGTGGGACTCGCGCCGCGGGCTTTGTGCAACAGATGTTTTTTGGGATCTCACAGCCCTCACCACACGCACACGAATGCGACACCGACCGTCACCCCCCTCAAAATGATGGACAAGTTGCGTAGAGAGGATCAAACAATCTCCGGTCAGCGTCCGGTCGCAAGACGTCGCCTCAATTCTGAGACTTTGCGCTTTTGAAACCCGTTTGAACAGGGCGTTGCAAAACTCAAAGCCTAGTCTGTGATCGCGCTAGGAAGTACAAGTCGGCCAGAATGAGGTTGTGGATGGAAATTTCAGTGCAACAATGCGAAGAAACTGAGCCGCAGGCGTAGCAATTTGTTCTGGCACGGGCAAGTTGCCAGTTTCATAGCGGGGCCTGGAGGCCGGCTCTGCTCTCACCGCAACCGCCGCAAGAATCCCCTTTCAGGTCTAGCGTCTCTTGTCCGTCGCGGTTGTCCCTGCTTCCGAGGGGCTGGACGGTTTGACTCCAGATTCAGCCGCAAACGCGGTGGCCAACCTTGATTTATCGATGCCAGCAACTTGCCCGTCGGTGGTCGCCATCTTGGCGGGATACTTCAGGTAGTAGTTGCCGCCGTCTGCGTCCTTCGGTCTCGAGGACGTGACATAGTTGTGGGGTGGCAATGAATACTCTTTGTCTGAGGGTGACAGAAACATGACATTCCCGGCGAATCGCGCAGCCGCTGGTGCGGGATCACCCATATAGTTAGCTAAGGTGTAAGGGAACTGTCCAATGAATCCGAGCCCGCCACCGTTGATCTGGCGACAGAGCACGTTGTCCAATATCCAGACATTGTGTGTCCTGGATACGGCAGGCGTCGGAGGTCCTTTACCGTGCGTCTCAAAATATATCGATGCTTTGCAGTATCCGAGATTCGGTGGCTGCACAACCGTGTTGTGTTGGAACACGAAGTCCGTTGTGCCGGCGAAGATGATTCCGCCCCACCCGTAACCACCCGTGTACCCGGTCTGTGTAGTGTCACCGAGCAGAAACAGGTTGTTGTTGAAAACGACACGTTTCACTTCACCCGGATTCGTGCATTCAGGGGCGGTAGAACAACGCGGGTCTCCATAGGATAAGTCGAACCCGGAACTGACATTCTTGAATACGTTGTTCGTAATCATAACGTCGTCGGTTACGGCTACGCTACCGCTTTGTGTAGTACTCACCTTGATATTGAGGGCGAAGCCCATCTGAGCGCTCGTCCACACATTTTCAAACAGGTTGCTATCCACAAGCACGCGGCGTGCGCTCTTGAATTCCAGCAGGTTCTTCACCGCCCACTGGTTGTTCGGCGGAATCGTGCCCCCTACTCCGGACTTGGCCCACGCCAGCGGCTTGAAGAAGTAGTTGCCACGGATTTCGATATCGGAAGGCACCCAGGGATTGCTGTAGCCTCCGGCACCTCCGAACATGACGTTCTCGCCGGTCGATTCCAGGAAGTTGTTGACGATCTTGATGGGGCCGGGGGAATAGTAAGCCTCCACTGCCTGCGAGTCGTTGGTGCTCTGGTGGATGTCGGAGATGTAGCTGTCGATGACGGCAACATTCGAGCCATTGGCCATCACCCCCTGGCGCACATCCTGGGTGGGCGATCCATGAATATAGCAGCGGTCCACCGTGATCGAATCCACTAGCGGCTTGCCCGGGACGCTAGTGAGGTCAACGAGACGCGTGGTGTAGGGATTCTGACTAGAGCTTCCACCCTGTGTCGATGCAGTAGTCACTTCCAGCCCAACGAGGCGGTAATGATTGGCGCCGGGCGGGAAGATGATGGTTGAGGTGACGTAGGACGAAGTGATCTTCGGCATGTTGGCTGCATCAGCAGGCGCGACCCGCGTGCCCGGCGCCGGCAGCTTGGCCAGGCCAGAACTAACGATGTAGATCCATTTGTTGTTGGGATTGGTCTTTACGGGAAG